>Ga0206112_100089_pt1 | contig 116532 bp, 105 predicted proteins | sample 2B1ome_FD_177998 | JGI IMG/M metagenome (GOLD analysis project Ga0206112, IMG submission 177998) | Enriched microbial communities from leaf-cutter ant dump, University of Wisconsin, Madison, United States - 2B110A | ecosystem: Environmental > Terrestrial > Nest > Insects nest > Nest dump...
TGCTTCGATGGCTACTTTAGCCTTGAATTCCGGACTGAAATTGCGCCGTGTTCTTTTACTCATAGATCGCTAAATTTAGATGGTTTTTCCACCTTAGCTACCTGTCCAGTTTTTGGGGAGCATTATACTCCAGGTTTCTTTTGGCTTCGGCTTTGGTGGTTTGGGTGCGCTCTGCCAGGCGTTCGATGAGTTGTTGTTGGGTCATAGTGGTAGTTTTAGATGGTGAATAGAATGAATTACAGATTCCTCTTCTCAACGTATTGTGTCCTGAATTTATTGAAATGTTCTTTTATTCGTTCTACTGTATCAATACTGAAATGCGGATTAAAATAACCGTACTTGAATTTTTAAAATTTTGCGGAATCTTGGGTAATTATACTCCCGTTTTTATCAAAGCAAAGCCCAAAAGTGTTCTCCTCTTGGCACATTTGTAACCTCCCAGAAATAATCAAGGTTTCCATAGGTGCATTTTGCCGTTCTTATTATTAAGTCAATTACTTGACTTTCTTCCAAACGTTTTTCAATATAATTTCCTGTTTTCAATTTTTAAAGTTGGTTTCTTTGTATATATTCTGCCAGGCGTTCGATGAGTTTTTGTTAATCACTAATTATATTTATCAGTGTCTAAATGTTTACCAATATAACCAACATAGATTTTTTTATTTTCTGGAAAAAAATGAAATCTTAAATTTCCAGTTTTAATATGTAATTCAAAACATTCGTTTCTTCCATCTGGAAGTTTAAACACACGTTGGTTATAATATTTTTGCTGATCCATTGTCTTTTTTGATTCGGGAGAAATATTTAAGGAAGATTTTTCATTGGCATCGTTATAGTTGAAATTGCCATTGCTCCAATGACTAGTAACATAATTATCCAAAGCCACCAGTTTATCTTTTATCTGCTTTAAGTAAGTACTTCCTATTTTCTTTAAATCATTTTCTATACTTGGACACAAAATGATATTGGAAAATAATTGTTCCCTTCTTTCCCAGAAGGATTCTGATGTTAGATCCCATAAATTTTCCTTTTTGAATCTTTCATATTTCTCTTTATCAGAAATATGACGATCATCTGAATTTTCAAATTTTGCTCCATAAAAAGAGTTGTAAATTTTATAAGTTGAACTATCAAATTCTTCAAGAGCAGTAAATTCCTCCTCAATTGACTTAATAGATTCAATCATCTTAGGAACTACTCTGCTAGCAAATTCCGAGTCGAATTTAGAGAATATTACATCGCCTAGGTGGCCCTCTTTAGTATTTAAATCCCATATATTTTCATTCTTCAGAAAAAAATCTTCAGGGGAAGGCTCTAATACAACAAGCTCATTCAATAAAATAAAATTTGCTTCTATTTCGGTTGAGGTAGCTGTTTCATATCCAATCTTCGATAAATAGAAATTAAACATTCTTCCTCAATTTTATTAAATTAGCATAGTCTATCTGTGTCTGATCAAAAAAACCTTTCGGCCATTCTGATAATTCCCCTTTATCATTCATTTGAATAGACTTTACAGATGGTTGTTGCTTTATTCCTAATTCCTTATCTTTTTTTAATTCCTCTTCAGTTTTTTCTTCTCTGTAGAAATAATTGATAGTAACTTTCGTATGCTCAATTCCTTTTTTAGCTACAGCTATTTGAATTCCGTTAATTATATGATCACTATGGGTTTCGACTATAATTTTCAATCCTGCATTTGCCATTACTCCTAAGAAATACCCCATTTTCGATTGAGCAGAAGGGTGTAAATGAGCTTCAGGATTTTCAATGATCAGAATCCTTTCTTTTTCTGCTAAAAGGCACGAAACGATAATAGGTAAAGAATAACTAATTCCAAATCCGGTGTTAGTAGGAAAAGTAGGTTTCCCTTTTGAAAAAGAGTTTTCAACAACAATTCTTGCGGTATGTGTTTGGCTGTCTTTAATAGGAATTATCGTAACCCCATCAATGATGTAACTTAACCAGGCATTAATATGATGTTGAAATTTACTTCCCTTTAAATAATCCTTATCATTCAATATTCTTTTCGGATCTATTTTGAATTTAGTTTCAGATTCTAAAGTATCAAGATCATCGATTATCTGAGCTGTAAATTCGCCTTGAAATCCTACATTATAATAGTCATAGAACTTAATGTTCTGTGTAATTCTTGGCCCGATCCTCTCTGCATTTAAGTAATAAAACTCTTTGAAAAACAATGGGTTGTCAGGGTGTGAAAAATGATTAGCTACTTTTTCAGGAGTTATCCAGAGTTCATCGCCTTTATTGGTATTATATAAAATGTCAAAACTTTTTTCCTCTTTTCTAATACCCAATTCTATTTCAGATTCTTCAAATTCGGAAGGTAAAACGTTTATGCTATTGCCCAATCCTAAACAGTACACACCATTTAATTCAACATTTAGATTGTTGGGAGTGTTATATTCATAATGATCTAATTTCCATTCACTACAATGCTCGACTGTCCTGCGAAGAAGTAATAATGATTGAATGGCTGTACTTTTTCCATTACCATTACCACCAGCAAAAACAGTTAAATCATTAAGGGGTATTTCAATCTCATAAAAACATTTAAAATTTTTTATTAGAAGATTCATCATAATCAATATTTTATATTTGACTGAAAAAGAGTGTCCAGTACTTCAAAAGTGTAAAGCAAATTTGCTTTACCATTAGTACCGTACGACAAATAGTACAGTAAGTGATTATCATTCTCTATTTTGTCCGCTATTAATCCTGTCAAGGCGTTCTCTTCATTCAGTTTTCTTATTTTATCATTATCATAGTCTGCCAATAATATAGAACAACATACAAAAAGGGCTTTATTGATAAGTTGCTTATAGGAATCCGGTTCTATATCTTTTAACTGGATCTTTCTAAACGCATATCGGCTTCCAATTAAATACTCCGCATTTTTCATCGCATTGGAGAATAGACTAATATATTTTTCAAAATATTGAACCGAATTTTTGGTGTTTTTATCTGTAAATTCATCCAATGTTACATCCATATAACCATTATATTCATCAATATTTCCATTCTGTTCGTATAGCTCATAAAAGTTCAGAAAACGTAAAGCCATTTCCTGATCTTCCATTCGTGTGCTTTTGATACTTCTGTCTGTAGCCGATTTGAACTCAGGAAGGTTCACCATTTGCTTAAGAGCATCTCTTAATCCTTTACCTGTCAAACAGTTTCTTATCTCTTGATTATTTAAAGGCCTTCCTCCTGTATTAATTCTTCGGAATATATCGTACTTCACTTTAGACGGGGAAGAGGGGTCTATTATATTAGCAGAAATAGAGGTTAGATCAAACCATTTTAAATATTTGGGATCAAGCCCTATTTTTTTACCTTTTGTTTCATAATATCTTCCTTCACAGGATTCATTTAAATATTGCAGTTTTTTCAAAGGAAATTTATTATCCATAAACTCCTTTATAGTAGAGATTCTTTGTAACCCATCTACCACAGAAAGGTTACCTTCTTCGTCTTCTGCAAAATAAAACATTGGCAAAGGAATTCTTAATAGAATAGACTCTATTAGTCTGGATTTCTGAAAGCTATTCCACACCAGGTTTCTTTGAAAATCAGGATTAAGGTCTATGCTTTCATTATCAATCATCTTGCTTAAGATAGACACTGCAATTTTATCGGATCGTACTTTTATTTTATCTGGGTCATAGGGATTGATATCCGAATCATTTTCATTAAACGTATCAGTACCTGATTTTTCAATCTCTATAATATCGAAAAGAATATTATCCAGCCTATTTTCAACATCATCCTCATCATCTAAAATTCTTTCATCTTTAGATAGTACAATCAGGTTCTTACCTTGGAGTTCGAGCTCCATCCATATAAAGTTATCAGAATCAATAAGCTGATAATAATTCTCTGAATTTGTCTTTTTTACTACAGATAGGCTAATGAGCTCATCATCTGCAATTTTGAATTCTACAATCATTTATGAAAAATATTTTTTTTTAATCTACTTCCCAATCAACTTCTCCAACTTCTCAATCATTTCCTTTTGCTGTTGCAGCATACGTTCATACAGCTCCCATTTTATCAATGGGATTGAAAGATGGCTGATAATTAAAGCCAGAAGCAATTGCATTATCTTTAAAGTCTTGGAAAGAATAAGTATTTGCAATTACATTCACAGCCTGTTCCTCATCAAAATTTTCAATCGCTTCCACAGGAATTTTTAAGGCATCAGAGATTTGGCGCAAGAGGTTGGCTTCAATCGTTTCCTTTTGTTCTAAAAGAGAAATCTTTTGTTGGTTCCAGTCATCGACCAGCTCATAAGCCAGCGCATCCTGCTTAATGCCCAGCATCTCACGGAAACGTTTTACATTGCGCCCCTGGTGTATTTTCGGGTTGTTGGTGGTATGTGTCATAATTCAAAAATAATAATTTTATTTAAAATGTAACAGTAGCCCCATTTCCGGATTTCAGGCATCTCTTAGCGGCATTGCCACCGGGCAAAAGTAAGCGTTTTCCCCAACCGGTTGACCCTATAAAGCTATGTAAAAAACACGTAAACAACACGGTAAATACTGTAAAATACACCTTGGGCAAGTGGGATACGCTTTTTTATAAGGCCATCTTTATCGAAACAAAAAACAGATCGCTATGAAAAAACCCAACATACGCCGGATGAAAGTTTACGATAAGTGGGTATCCCGGTCAGAAGGCTTCCAATACGGGAGGTATCATACTCGCTTTCCCGAAATCCGGCTGATGGGTCGTTGGTTGCAGGAGTGCGGGTTCAGTCCCGGACAAGAAATAGAAATTGCCACCGAAGCCCGTAAGCTCACCATTACTATATCCCCGGCGTGTGATAAAAATGAAACGCAGTAACGGCTAATTTAAAAAAACGGTTAATTTTAAGGATTTGGTAATCCATCTACAATGAAAAATGATTGGTCGGCATTTACAACGCTCCAGTTCCAAAAATATGCGGAACACTATGTGAAAATGAATTTCATCGCTGCCCGCTGTGCAATTTACGAAGATGCAGGCGGGAGTAGGGGAGTGGACTTCGTGGTGAAAAACGAAAAAGCGCAGTACGTGGATATTTACCTGACCACGGTGTATATCGGCAAGACAAATTATGTGGCCATTCCGAAATATTACTGGGAAAACGACTCCGGGAAAACCTGTACGTGTCGTTGGTATTGTTTATGGCTGAACACGAACCTATTTTTTACCTGATTCCATCCATTGTATGGCGCACACCGGATGAATTATTTACCGATAGCACCACCTATTATTCCCGGAATAAACCATCCTGGGGCATCAATATTTCAAAAAATACCGTTCCAATATTGGCAGAGAAATACTGGTTTGATAACATTATGTTAAATAGAAAATAGGATTACGTTGAAGTTGGGGGCGTGCGGTGGCTGTGAATTGGCTTTTAGGCCCGAGCAGCCGTAATGCGAAGGCCGTTAAGAAAACCAAGAGCGCGTGGAAGCATATTTTTGCCTTAATTTTTTGATTCTTTTGTATCAAGACAAAAGAATGAATAGATAAACCGTGAACGCCAGTATAGAAAAATGCGGAGAAAAGCAGTAAGGCACATTCGCATTTTTTGTATGCCAGTGAACACCACAAAATAAAAATTTTCTTTTCCTGTAGGTAGGCAAAAAAATAAATGAGCGTGGGCTGTGCGGTGGCTTGTGCAGCAAAATTTAATGTGTATTTTTTTCAAACACATTTAAATTTTGCAAGCAAATTGCGTTGGCCGTGCGGCTATTTACCGAAGGCGCAGCGCAGCGGAGACATAACGTCAAATTATAGGACAAAATATGCCAAACTGAGATAAACTCACCTTGTAGAGAATACAACCATTTTATTTACCCGCAGGGCAAGCGACAACGGAGCGCAGACATAATATAGAATTATAGAGACAAACCATTTTGTCCTATAATTTATATTATGTTAAATAGGAAATTCGCCGTCATACCCTACGCGGCTTTGACGATTTTTTAAGTCCTAAACTATATAGCTGCAACTGAACAACACATACGATCTAAATCTATTCCCGCGGAACCTGAAATTAATACGAACAAAAATCTAGTAGCTTCCTAAAATGCTATTTCGTTCGGGCGTCGGCTTATCGTACACAAACCGGTAAATAAAGGAACAACGAAGAGATTAATGAACTAATTCCGAAAACAAATTAACAGAATGGGTATAAGTGACCATTATGAATCAGCATCAAAATTTTAATGCGGTAAGGACGAAGAGCGTCATTATTACTGAAATTCGAAACGCCGCCAAAGCGTTGTGATGTGTTTTGACGCAAGAAAAGACTAAGGCTGCCGCTCACAGCAAAAAACACCACTTTTAAACTTGAAGTTGTGCACTATATTACGCTAAAAACCAGCACCATATAAACAAGGTAGTCAATTGTACCAGAATTCAGTTGACCCAATAATTACTTCCAATGTCGGTAGTAATTTATTCATAATCAGAGCATAGTAATACATAGTAAAAAAATAATACTATGGCTCCTGCTGTCTGGTGCGCTAACCCCTGCCCTAATTTTTCACGATTAACTTTAAATAACCTACAATAATATATGATAATCAATATATTGTAATTCTATTCAACAATTTTTACCCTTCTACAACTGTATAAGTTTTGCGTAAATAACCAATGCTGGCAAGGCACAGGTTTTTCAATTCCTCGAGCCTGATATCACTAAGCTTTTTTACATAAATACAGGCTTTGCCCATCGTAAACTTGCCCAGGTCCTTGATCAGATGTTCGTGCTCCTCCAGACCTGTAAATACGTATAAAGAGTAAGCGGTTTTGCGCGGCGAAAATCCAACCAGCGGTGCATCACCCTCGTGTCCGCTGGCGTATTTATAATGATATTGTCCAAAACCTATAATGCCCGCTCCCCACATCCTGGCTTCGCAACCGGTCCACTGCTCCATGTATTGCAACAGCAACCGGCTATCTTCCTGCTTGCGCGGATCGGCTGTTGCTATAAAATCGGCGACCTGCTGATGCGTGGGTTTTAAACTATTTTCCCCTGCCATAAGAATTTGATTTTAAATGCTATATATCTTTTCAACTAAAGAGTTAAATTAATAGTTGATTTCATCGTCTATCAGTCCTTTCAAATCTTCTTTGGGCTTAAAAATGCGCGAAGCAATAACGGATAATAGGAGCACGCCACCCACAATGGATAAAGAAAGGGGCGATGAAATATGGAAAAATGGCGAAATAACCATTTTGATACCGATGAAGGTAAGAATAACTGCCAAACCGTACTTTAACAGGCGGAACATATGTATAAAATTGGCCAGGAGGAAGTACAGTGCCCGCAAGCCTAAAATGGCAAAAATATTGGAGGTGTACAGTATAAATGGATCGTCGGGGGCAATAGCAAAGATGGCAGGTATAGAATCGACGGCAAATAATAAGTCGGTAAATTCAATAACGGCCACCACCACAAGCAAAGGGGTAGCCATACGTACGCCGTTTTGCACAGTAAAAAAGCGGTCGCCATCGAAATCCTTGCTTACTTTAAAGAATTTATGGATCAGTTTTGCGCCTGGATTTTTGGTAAAATCCTTTTTTTCATCGTCCTGTTTTTGAGGCAAGGCGGACTTGATGCCAGCACCAATCAGAAAAATTCCAAACAGAACCAATACAATATTGATGCGTACCTGCATACCAAACAGCTCCATTGGAGCGAGGTAGGTAAGATTGATGAGTTCTACTCCTGTGAAAATGAAAATAGCGCGAAAGACGAGCGCACCTATAATGCCCCAAAACAAAACTTTGTGGTGCAACTCCTTAGGTACTTTGAAAAATCCAAATACGAGGATGAAGACGAAAAGGTTGTCGACCGAAAGAGCCTTTTCGATCCAATATGCCGACTGAAATTGGGTGAACTTTTCAAAACCCAATCCGGGAGCATCGTTGCGGAACACGAGGTAAACTACCCCGCTGAAGACCATTGCCAGCGAAATCCAAACCACAGACCAGGTGGCTGCCTCGCGGTTGCTGATGGCATGACTCTTTTTATTGAATATACCCAGATCGAGTAAAAGCATGACCAATACCAGGATTCCGAATCCGATCAGGATGCCTGGATGGCTCATCATAGAAGCATTTTCGCCCATTGCTGAAATGTACGTTTTGTCTTTTTTCTAAAAATTTAAAGGTCCGCGTTCAAGGGTGCCCAAAGGTATCTTAATATTCGATGCGGAATTCAAGCTATGTTGTTATAATTTAAAATGCAGGCTATGGGCTGGCGGGGAGCTGCATCAGTCCCAATAATTAAAATGGATAAAGCAACGCCAGGTGTTGTAGGTGCAGACTATTCATGGCTGGTGCGTGACAATTGCCGGCGTTGCCACTTCCCAGAATAAAAGCAGCGCCTGTTTGGTAAAAAAACAGGCGCTGCTTAACATTACTTATCAGGTTATTTAATGCGCACGTATGTTTTAACGTACTCCGAAGTTATTTCTTCATCATTAGGATTGGGCGTGCGGTAGGTCACTATCATGGTATCGATACTTGGGAACACGGCATCACCGCTCAAAATGAGGGAGTTGTCGGGATCGGCAGGGTTAGCAAATACTTTAATATACTTATCGTCGTTGGTAAGCGAGTAACCCAAGGCAATGCTATCAGGTTGTGTAAGGTTACATTTTACCATTTCATACTCCGTTACGCCCTCGCGCGAATGGAATTTCCAAACATCATCTTTATCGCATGCATTCATTCCGATGTACATATCGGCCCGTCCGGGGGTGGTATCATTAACGTCGGCCAACCAGGTGTAGGCTGTCATAATCCATTTACCTTCCATAAGGTAGGCCGTTTTGGAAACGTCCACAATCTTTTTATCTTCTTCCTTTACACAGGAAGCAAGTGCTGCAGTACAGGCTATTGCGATAATTAGTTTCTTCATTGTTGGTGTATCGTTTTTCAGAACGGGAGTAAATTTAATGATAATTTTTATTTCCTCTAATTAATTTTTCCACATTCCTGAAAACTTAGGTGGCCGTATCAGTCCTTTCTTTTCCGGCCTTTTGCAGACCTGGTTTCTTTCCCGCTTTTATGTGCTTTCTTTTTAGCCGGGGCTCCGTCATCATCAGCTACGTATGCAAAATCTATCTGCCTTTTCTCGAGACTGGTAGCCACCACCTGAATTTTGACCCGGTCACCTATACCAAATTTTTTACCGCGGTGCAGGCCCACGAGCGCATAATCGGCTTCGCGGAACACATATTCATCTTCGCTGGCCAGGTCGGCCACCGATACGAGTCCTTCGCACTTATGCTCTACGGTCTCGGCCCAGAATCCAAACGTGGAGACACCGCTGATTACCGCGTCGAACACTTCGCCTACAAACTGCTCCATAAATTCGACCTGTTTGTATTTATTAGCGCTACGCTCGGCTTCCATGGCTTTCCGCTCCTGGTCGCTGCAATGCCGGCATTTGGCCTCCATCTTCTTATCGATTTTTACATTTTCATCGATGCATTGTTGTACAATGCGGTGTACCATTACATCGGGATAACGGCGTATGGGTGAGGTAAAGTGACAATAGTTGTCGAAACCCAAACCGTAGTGGCCTATATTATCGGTGGTATAAATGGCCTTAGCCATGGTGCGTATGCCTAGTTGTTCGAGCACATGCTGCTCGGGTTTCCCCTGCACCTCTTCCAGCATACGATTGAAGGACGCTGCAATCTTATCGGGATTATTAAGATTGAATTTATAGCCAAAGCGGGCTGCGAATGAGGCGAACACGGCCAGCTTATCTTCGTTGGGAACATCGTGTACCCGGTAAGGAAAAGGAATCGGGGCCTGATTTACAGTACGTTTTCCTACATAATTGGCAATGGTTTTATTGGCCAGCAGCATCAGCTCTTCTATCAGCTGATGGGCTTCTTTGCTTTCTTTAATTTCAATACCAATGGGTACTCCTTGTTCATTCAGTTTAAACCGTACTTCCTGCGAAGAGAAGTTTATGGCACCCTTTTTGAATCGTTCGGCCCTGAGTTTACGGGCTATTTGGTTGAGTATTACAATTTCTTCGGCATGATCACCTTTACCGGTCTCTATGATATCCTGCGCTTCTTCATAGGTGAAGCGCCGGTTAGAATGGATTACGGTACGGCCTACCCAGTACTGCTTGACCTTAGCTTCGGGGCTTATCTGAAAAATAGCCGAAAAGGTGAATTTATCTTCATTGGGCCGCAGCGAACAGAGCACATTGGATATATGCTCGGGCAGCATGGGCAATACCCTGTCGGGCAAATAAACGGAAGTGGCGCGTTCATACGCTTCTTTGTCCAGTTGCGTATCGGGTTGTACGTAATAGCTTACGTCTGCAATATGCACGCCAATTTCGTAATTGCCGTTTTTGAGTACCCGCAGCGAAATAGCATCATCAAAATCTTTAGCATCTACCGGGTCGATAGTGATGGTGAAAATATCACGGCAATCTTTGCGCTTTTTTATCTCTTCGCTATCGAGGATATCGGGAATGCGGGCCGCTTCTTCCAGGGCATCCTCAGAGAACTGCAATGGGAAACCACTTTCGGTCAATATGCTCTTCATCGCAATTTCGTTGCTGCGCTGGTTGGTGAGCACTTCCGTAACTTCCCCCACGGGATTTTTGGACTGGTTGTTCCATTCTGTAATGCGCACCATGGCTTTGTCACCGTGTTTGCCTCCATGAAGTGCATGCAGCGGTACAAAAATGTCGCTGTGCATTTTTTCTTTATCAGGAATAAGGAAAGCAAACTTGTCGCTTACTTCCAGGCGGCCACTGAATTCGGTTTGGGTTCGCTTTATAATCTCGCTAACGGCACCTTCGGTACGTCCTTTGGACGATACCTGAGTGAGCTTTACTTTTACAATATCGCCGTCTAAGGCGGTATTCAAATCATCGGGCCGGATTACAATATCCTGCTCCCTGCCCTCCACGCGCACAAATCCGGTGCCGTTACGGGACACGTCCAGCTTTCCGACCACCACCAAGGTTCCCTTAATTTGTTTACTTTTCTTTTTTGGCTGTTGCGCTTGTTTTTTACTTTTTTTATGAGCCATGTTGTATTTTTGATTTTTGTGCGTGCCATCCTAACTGAACCTTCCGGATTTTTTAATGTTCACGCAAATACCTTTAATAAAGGTAGGTATTGGGCTTGCTTCAACGAGCAAACTTCGGTTATTAAATTAATAATAATCGGTAAATTATATAAGTGATGCTGTTTGGCCTTTCCTATAACAGAAACCTCAAAATCAACAACAAATGGACATCCGAAAAGTTTTCAGCAATAACGAAGAATGGATAGCGGAAAAGCTGGCACTCGATGCCGACTACTTTAAAAAATTGTCGGCTGGTCAAAGCCCGGAAATACTGTACATAGGGTGTTCGGATAGCCGGGTGACGGCCGAAGACATTATGGGTATACAGCCCGGAGAGGCATTTGTACACCGGAATATTGCCAACCTGGTAAATAGCATAGATCTTAATGTAATGTCGGTACTCAATTATGCGGTACGGCATTTGAAGGTAAACCACGTGGTGGTGTGCGGGCACTACAACTGTGGTGGTGTGAAAGCAGCCATGCAGCCGGCCGACCTGGGCATATTAAATCCCTGGCTACGCAATATAAGGGATGTGTACCGACTGCACCGCGATGAGCTGAATGGCATCGCCGATGAAGAAAAACGTTACGACCGCCTGGTTGAACTGAATGTACAGGAGCAATGCGTTAACCTGATAAAGACGGCTGCAATCCAGGAAGCGAATCATGACCGCGGACTTACCGTACATGGATGGGTTTTTGATATGCGCAGTGGCAAACTCATCGACCTTAACATCAATTTTGCCGAAATACTGAAAGGTATTATGGAAATTTACAACCTCTATTAGCGGTATTAATTTTTAAAAAATTGGAATTATTCCTCCGGATGCCAATTAATCCGGGGCAATATGCTTTTGAAGGTTACAACTATGTTTAAAAATCAATGTTCTCCTGTTTTCGCTGTTTGTCTGCTAGCTGTGACCTGTATCTCCCCTGCTGCATCTGCTCAACGCTTCTGGAACGACCGCAAGGTGTATTTAAATGAAGAAGGCAGTCATTATCTGAAATTTACCATGCTTACGCAAATCTGGCTAAGGCAGCAGCAATATAATCCTGGAACTACCATTTTTAGTAATCCTAAAGAAAGTGGTACTGATATTGGAATCCGTCGATTTCGGCTACAGGCATTTGGCCAGCTTACCGACCGGGTGTTTATATACACACAATTGGGCGAGAATAACTTTAATAATATTTCAGAACGCAAGTTTGGGTTCTTCGTACATGATGCGATTGGCGAATACAACATTGTACCCCGTTACCTGTCGTTAGGCGCGGGCCTAACCGGTTGGAGTGGTTTTGCGCGCTTTGCATCGCCTGCTGCAGGCGGAATATTAGGCCTGGATGCACCCTTGTTTCAACAATCGACCAATGACGTAAGTGATCAGTTTCTGCGTAAATTGTCGGTGTATGCAAAAGGAAAAATAGGGAAAGCAGACTATAGAGTTACCATGGCACAGCCCATGGCGCTGCAACGGTCTAACAACTATGATGGTACCATTGGCACAAGTTCGCGGTTCTCGCCTTTACCGCCCAAAATGCAATGGAACGGTTATGTTCAATACCAGTTTTGGGATGAGGAATCAAATCTGTTGCCTTATATGAGCGGAACTTACCTGGGAACGAAGAAAGTTTTGAATGCCGGGCTCGGTATGGTGTACCAACCCAAAGCCATGTGGCATGCCGGTGGTACAGCTGACACCATTCAAACGGACATGCTGCTATTGAACGCCGACCTTTACTACGATGCGCCGTTAAGAGATGACGGATCTGCCATTAGCGCCTATGCCAGTCTTAGCTATCAGGATTTTGGTCCCGACTACATTAGAAATCTTGCTGTAATGAATCCTGCCAATGGCAACAGCCTGCCGCAAATACTGAATGGTGGCGGAAACGGATTCCCTGCTTATGGAACCGGAACAGTAGTATATGGTCAGGCGGGATACAAATTCAGGGACAATCTGATAGGCAGCTCTACCCTGCTACCCTATGCCTCGGTGCAATACGCTATGTACGAAAGGCTTGAAACTCCGGTTGCCTTTTTCGATCTGGGCGTAAACTGGTTGTTGAGCGGGCATGCGGCGAAAGTTACACTGTCGTATCAGAACCGTCCGGTATTTCATACCAGTGGTGACCAAGTCGAGCGCAAAGGCGCAGCCACCCTGCAGTTACAGGTTTTCCTGAATTGACGAAGATAACACGCATTTATAAGTTGAGGGACTGAAGGAAGTCAACTGTATGCGTCAACACAAGATCAGGAGCCTCTTTATGAGGAGTATGGCCAATACCCGGCAAAATAACTGACCGGGCTACTCCTTTCACCAGTCGTAGCGTGTCGCTGACCTGCTGCTGTGTGCCGTATTCATCCAAAGCTCCCTGCAAAAACAAAAGTGGTGCCACAATTGATGGAAGGAAGGAACTGATATTCCAGTTGCGAAATGCGTCGCTGGTCCAAATATGCGTCCAGGCTTTAAAGAGCGTGTCTGTATGTGTTCCATGATACTTTGCCAGCCGTGCAGGCAGATCAGTTTCCCCGTAAGCCTTACTCGCCGTTTGAATACCCGCGATGGTGAGTGGCTCCACATAGATATGCGCTGCCTCCACTACCAGAGCCGAAAAGCGGTTTGGGTACATTGCAGCTGCCAGTAAGGCAATAGTTCCTCCGTCACTGTGACCAAACAGTACAGGCTGAGTAATGCCGGCCAGTTCTAATAACTGATACAGCGTATTAGCCTCCTGCTCCATATAATCCACCGCTCTATGGTAGCCAGCCATCGGATCAGAGCGACCGTAGCCCAAACGATCATAAGCGAATACATTGTAACCGAGCGCCGCGCTCAAAAGCTGGGGAAAGCTGCGCCAAAGTTGTACACAACCCAGCGAGTCGTGCAGGAAGATAATGGTAGGAGCTGAGGAGTTTATGGTAACAGACTCGGTGTAAAATCTTTTCCCCTCAAGTAGTACATACCTGGCTGTTGGTTCTAGCTGCATAGGGCAGCAAAATTAAGATGAATGTAGTGAAGCAGCCGGAAACTTTCCTGTTTCAATGAGCGTAATGCAGCATTGTCCTGCGTAATCGGACAGGTTTATCCTACGTAAACGTTTATATCCGGAAATACCCGATAATTATAATTAACTATCAGGATTTTGGCCCAATTTTGTTTCCAGAATCGAAGCACTACGAGGCCGGTCATGTTGAAACAATTTTCAAAGCCACGACTGTTGGAGTTTGCCTGGTTTAAAGATTTTCCGGCGGCACTGGCAGAACTTGCCGGCCTGTCGATGCACGAATCATGGGATTATCAGCAACGACCTACCGGGAAGTTGCCTATACTTACCAATTATTTGCTGCACACTTTTAAAAAGCTATTGGAAGAAAGCAAGGTTCTAGTAGAAGGGGAATATTCTGTATTTGATACCGGGCTGGTAACCGAAAATCAGGAGGAGATTTATGGGCTTTTTGCGAAGAACAGGCACCCGGCTTCGACTATTAAATGGTTTTTTATAGGTTGGAAAAAGAAATCGGCCAGAGATTTGACACGCTTTACCGCCCTGCCCGATGTGGCAAATTATTTTCAGGATCTCTCTGATCTTATTTTTGACAACCGGATTGAACTACGACCCAATATTGACCATAGCATCAAAGACAATATCGCGCGATTTTCTGCGTCAGTACGTGCCATGCGAACCCACATGATTGCAACGGTGCTGCAGGGGACTAACGACAACGCAAAAAAGCGCGTTCGACGCAATTATAAAACGGCCATACCACAATATTACTGTAACAAAATTCAGCTGTTGTTACCTTTGTGTATTCAATCCAATACAAAAGCCGATCTGGCACTTGTAGTAGAAAAAGAACATGGGATATACCGGGCTAGTACCTGCCTCACCCTGGATATGGCCATTAATAATGCAAGACTAATAGCCCGACCGGATGACGAGTGGTTAATTCCGTAAAAAAATTGAAGAAAAATTTTTTTATTTGAAATAGTTGCGTATCTTTGTGGGGTAATCTTTTTTTTAGAAACTAGATACATTTAAGCAAGCTACATTTTTTTAAGTACCATTTCAAGCTAACCTTTTTTTTAAACTATTCTCAGAAAGCAAGATATAGCCGCCCTCCTGGGTGGCTTTTTTTATGCCTGACTTTTTAAACGGCTGGCTTTGCTTCCAGGTCGCTTGTTCCCAATAAGTAAGTGATGCAGGCTGATTCGTTTTTGTTTTCAGCCTGAAATATTTGCCCACTACAGAAATTTTAATTCATCAAATACCTCCAAAGTTGGATCCCAATTCCTGAAAATGATTGGGAGGAAAGCCTTACTATTTTTCAAGTTTGAAATGCTTCAAAATTTGGAATCAGTGTCAAGTAATTTTATAAAAAATACTTCTGCGGGTTGGACGCCTGGGATTTATGATTGCGGCGAGAAAACAGCGGCAAGAACACACTGCTAAAGGCAAAGAATAGCCATAAAAAAAACGGTGAAAGTATTGCTGAGTGCAACTTTCACCGTTTTGGGAGGCTAACGGGTCTCGAACCCGCGACCTTCGGAACCACAATCCGACGCTCTAACCAACTGAGCTACAGCCTCCGTGCTTTAAAGGACTGCAAAGGTAAGATAAAGCTGTCTAATTTTCCAAACATTTTTTCAGGTTTTATTGTACTTATTTTTGCTTCCTTATATCAGCTCAAATAAATGCACAATCAGACAGGTTTTCTTATTACACTGCTCATCTTCGCTTTACTTGAATATTACAGCTTTGTAGCCCTAAATGTTTCCATGCGCAGTTATCCGCTCGGCGTCCGGTATACTGTATTTGGGGTTTACAGCCTGGTCAGTATCATTGTGTGGATTTGCCTTTTTACATTCCGTTCCTGGTCCTTTTCTGAAAGTCATCCATCATTGCGCATATTTCTTATTTGCTTTGTAATGGGGTTTCTTGCGGCGAAAGTGTTGGTAGCGGTGTTTATGATTCTGGACGATTTGCGCAGGCTGATTACCTGGTGCATTCGGTATTTAACCGCTTTTTTCCCGCAAACGCCCAAGGACCCTGTTGAAATCCCGAATGGTATTTCGCGCTCAACCTTTTTAGCAAGGATGGCTATACTGGCCGGGGGGCTCCTCCTGGGCGGTTTCCTTTACGGCCCTAAAAACCGTTATCGATACGTTATAAAACGGCACAGGATTAAATTAAAAAACCTACCGGATGCGTTCCAAGGACTAAAAATCGTGCATATCTCTGATATCCATGCAGGGAGTTTTGACAATGTGGAAGCGGTTGCCCATGGAGTGGATCTGATATTAAAGGAACAAGCCGACATGATCGTATTTACGGGCGATCTGGTAAATAATGCTGCCACAGAAATAGAACCCTATATCGATGTTTTTTCAAAACTAAAGGCACCCATGGGCGTGTATTCCACTTTGGGCAACCACGACTATGGCGATTATATCCAATGGCCATCGGCAACTGCAAAAGCGGAAAACCTGGAACTATTGAAAGCGCACCATGCCCGTATGGGTTGGCGGCTGCTTATGAACGAGCACATTATTTTCGAACGCTCGAGCCAGAAACTGGCATTGATTGGCGTCGAAAACTGGAGCAACCTCGCGCGGTTTCCTAAACATGGCGATCTGGCAAAAGCTTATAGCGGGCTGGAACATGAACCGGTAAGTGCCAAAATTCTCCTGAGCCACGACCCTACTCACTGGGATGCTCAAATAAGAAAAGAGTTCGCCGATATTGACCTTACATTAAGTGGACACACACATGGTATGCAATTCGGTTTACGGCTTCCCTGGATGAAATGGAGTCCGGTGCAATATATCTATAATCAGTGGGCGGGACTGTATCAGGAAGGCTCACAATACATCAATGTAAATGTAGGCTACGGATTTTTAGGTTATCCCGGCCGTTTGGGAATACTCCCGGAAATAACCGTGATTGAATTGGAATAAGCCGATTGCTGGAAAAAACCAACCTTCGGGATACTTTTCCTGTTATTCGTACGAAAATTTACAAAATAACGTTTGTGAACGCGGACGTTTTAATTTTAAAATTGAAAAACACAAGAGATATGAAAATGCTGCAATACACGGTCGCCATTGCTTCACTACTGCTGACAGCCGCCACAGCTATTACTCCTTCTACAGCACAGGCCCAATCGTTAAGACTGGGAATTAAAGCCGGCGTCAATTTCGACAAGACCCAGGGGCGCCATCTGGATGGTGCCTTCTCTGGTAATTTTCTAGGCGGAGCCTATGTAGGTGTCGGATTTCAGAAAGTACGGATTCAGGCCGAAGCATTGTTTTCCCAAAGCACCGTTACCACCGGCGATAACTTTAAAGATGCCTTTACCAGTTACCTGAGCGAAAATGCGTACAATTTGCGGGAAGGCACTTTCCGGATGAACGAATTGTCTATACCGGTGCTGGTATCTTTTAACGTAGTACCAAAACTACTTTGGCTGCAGGCAGGGCCACAATATACAGGCGTGGTATCAATCAACGATGTTAATTCCTTCCTGAAAGAAAGTGAGGACGTATTCAAGACCGGGTATGTATCGGGCGTAGTGGGTGCAGAACTAGAGCTGCCGCTAAGCCTCAACGCCGGCCTGCGTTATGTATTTGGCATTTCAGATCGTAACAATACCAATGTCTCCGAAGCCTGGCGTACCAGCCATTTTCAAGTGCATGTAGGCTTAAGTTTATTCAAATAATAAAGAATTATCCCGGTTCTATATATAAAGCCGATGTGCGGTACTGAACTGCACATCGGCTTTATTTTCATACTTAAGAACCATTCAGATTTACCCATTCAATTCTTTCATCAGCGATTCGAATGCCGACTTCAAAGAAGATAGTTCCTGTTCTAACCGGCTTACCCGCGATTCGAGTTCAGCATAGGCAGGCCGCGGACTTTCGTCGTACACTTCTTCCTGAGTTAAATCCGGTTGACCAGACAGCAGGTGCACATAACGAACCTCTTTCTGCCCGGGTTTGCGTGGCAATTGAAGAACAAAAGGCGCCGTACCTGTCATCAATCGCTCCAATACTTCCTGAACTTCTTCCAGACTATCGAATTCGTACATCCTGCCAGCATTTGTTTTTAGCTCTCCGGGGGTTTGTCCGCCACGTAATAGTAACAAGCCTATAATAGCCATTTCTTCCGGCATCAGTTGATAAACAGTGGCCAGGTTTTGCTTGTACTTGACAGTTCGGCTGCTGCCTCCTGTTACGGTAGAGACTAAGCCTTTTCGCTTCAGGCTATCGAGGGTTAAGACTACTGTTTGTTCATCATATTGTACTACGGGCTTACGGCTGGTTTTTTGATTACAAGCTGCAGTAAGACCATTGACCGTCATCGGGTAATACTCGGGGGTGGTTTTCGATTTTTCGATTAAAGAGCCCAATACCCGTACTTCTTCCGGGCTGAGAACCGGCAAATTTTTATCCTGTACATCCATGCCTTAAAGATAATATCTCGTCGGATTGCGTCCAAGAAGCGCTGGAAAATTGCCGTTGGAAATCCGGTTTTACCCGATAGAAAGAAATAGACAATAATGTGCTACCCGTACTTTCAACCTTTGAGTATATACATCCTGTTAATAAAAGTGTATTTTTGCGCTTCTGCATGCTATAATGCGCTACATCCAACCTGTTTTTAATACAAAATAATACACAATTGACATTCGAAGATTTCCAACTGGACTATGACGTAATCGACGGTATTCACGCTATGGGTTTCCGTACTCCCACGCCCATCCAACAGGAAGCTATACCCCTCATTTTGGAGGGGCATGATCTGATAGCCTGTGCACAGACGGGCACTGGTAAAACGGCGGCCTTTATGTTGCCCATACTACAAAAGGTGATGCAGTTACCTGCCGACGGAATTAATACGCTTATTCTGGTACCTACCCGGGAACTGGCGATACAAATTGACCAGCAGGTGGAGGCAATGGGATATTACCTCAATGTAAAATCAATTGCTGTATATGGCGGCGGTAGTGGTAGTGGATGGGTACAGCAAAAGCAGGCATTGACCAAAGGGGCCGATATTATTATTGCTACGCCCGGACGACTTATTGCCTTGATGCAAATGGGCGGTATGGATTTTTCGAAGCTGCAGCACCTGGTATTAGACGAAGCGGACCGGATGCTCGATATGGGCTTCAATGACGATATTCTGAAGATCGTAGCTACGCTGCCAACCGACCGTCAAACTTTGTGTTTCAGCGCTACTATGCCTCCCCGGATAAGAAAGCTTACTGCTCAGATCCTGAGGGATCCGAAGCAGATCAATATTGCTATTTCTAAACCAGCAGAAGGTATACGGCAACTAGCCTATATGGTACAGGACGAACAAAAGCATAAACTTGCCCTTGCTGTATTGCAGGAAGGCAATTATAAATCCGTTATTATTTTTTCCTCCAGCAAGGACAAAGTTAAACGACTGGAGCAGGAATTCCGAAGAGCCCGCATTAATGCCAAAGCTTTCCACTCTGATTTGGACCAGGAGGCCCGTGAAAACCTGATGCAGGCGTTTCGGAATCAAAAAGTAAATGTACTGGTAGGCACAGATGTATTATCGCGGGGTATTCATGTGGATGGTATTGACCTGGTGCTGAACTACGATGTTCCTCCCGATCCGGAAGATTATGTACACCGTATTGGCCGGACGGCCAGAGCCGCGCAAACGGGTACTGCTATTACTTTTGTGAATGGTAAGGATCAACGCAGGTTCGCTGCTATTGAAAAACTGATAGGCCGTAGTATTGAACTGGTACCTTTACCCGAAGGCTATGCTCCCGGACCTGAATATAAAGCCGAGCAGGTGTATAGGGCCCCGGGTACGAAAAGACCAGCGGCCAAAAAGCATTGGAAAGGAGGAAAGCCAGGCGGTGGTCGCAGTAATAAGCCGGGAAATAGTGCTGCAGGTAAGGGGCCAACTACATGAGGATAGGTTTATTGCCAGAAAAATGACTTTTTATTGAGCCATGGCATGCAGGTATTTCGGCTTTTTTGTACTTTTGCCCTTTCTTAAAAATCATTAAAAATTACCATCATGGGCAGAGGCGACAATCGCACCAAAAGAGGCAAAATCAGTACCGGATCTTACGGAGTTTCCCGTCCGGCAAAAGCTAAAAAAGCAAATGCTGCTAAAGCTGCAGGCAAACAAGACAAACAATAAGTTATAACCTTCCATTCGGGAGGTTTTTTTGTGTCCGTTTTTAAGTGGGCATTACCATAGATGGTTGCGGGACCTTGCAGTAGTACGGTTCGGAGATTCGGAATAGCGATGCCGGCTTTTGGGAAAAATTTTAAAGACGAACGCCCCATCAGGCAATATGCCTGATGGGGCGTGTATAATGAGGAAACCTAATCCGCATTATCCTTCATCGCATTGTAGTAAGGCTTGGGTCAGGTTTTGGTTGAGTAAGAATAATTCGATCATTTTCTGATATTCAGCAAGACTCTTGACATATTGGTTGTCATCTTCATGCTTCATATTAACGTCGATCATTTCGGAAGATTCGCTTAAACTGATAGCAATCATAACAGTGGTTTTTAGTCCTTATGTTTTCGCTAAATTATGATTAATTCTTCATAATTCTTTTGCGTTCCGGTACTTTTTGGCAATATCAGGGTTACCCCTTAATCGAATATACACAAAGACAATTTAAAATTTATTTTTAATCAGCAATTTAAAATTTAAACAAAAAAATGATACATAATTAACACTCTTATTCATGTAGTATATTTTAACGAATAAGACTATTTATCACAGCAGGACCTTGGGGCTGGAAATAGAAACAGGTATAAATAAAAGCCATGGCAAACACTGCCATGGCTTTATTGAGTATAATTTTTTAGTAAGCTTCTAACCCACAATAAGTAGTAACAGAGCTGCTGAATTTATCCAAAGCTTTACAGTCTTTTTCGGCATTAGCTTTACTAATAGAAGATATCTGGGTTCTGGTGGAATCTATTTTCACACCTGCAGCATTCTGTGAAACACAGGAACAGGTATAATTTTTATAGCAGGAAGTCAAAGAACTTAAAGTAATGATCCCAATTACTGCCAGTAGCGGCGCACGTTTCATAAATCCGTTTGTTTTGACCGCTAAAATAAAATTTTATCAGGATATTCTTATATTTTTTTTAACCCAAAACCAGACAGTCCCTGAAAAAAATCCGAAAAAAAATTTAGTTGATTTTTTGTTTTTTCCCGGAACACAGCTTACCTTTGTGCTTTCATGGTGATAGGGTTTATAGGGGCTGGCCCATTCTTGGGTCGGCTTTCTTATTTTCAGTACGTAATACTCTTATATCCTGCTGCATTTCCCGGATAAGTTTCAATACAGTTTGCATATCTCCTGCCGTTTGAGGCAAATCTTTTGCCTGATAACTATGAAAAGCCCAGATTTCCATCACATCAGCTAAAGGCACCTGATAAGGTTCGTACAGCGGATTTAAAGATTCGAGTAACAAACTGTCTTCTTCTACTGTTACCTGTTTAAATACAAAATCCTGTGCGGCTTTTAATATTACTATACACAATGTTTGTGGTTTCAGGCTACGCCAATTTTGTACAAAACGGGCAATAACATCACTTCCTTCCGGTATAGGCAACATAGAATCGCCCTGCGTAGGAAACATGCGGAAAGTTTCATTGGCAGGTAAATTAGGTAAGGTAAAGCGCGGCAAGCCCGCTACAAATTCCGGATCATTATAGCCGGCCTGATACCCCGCCTTGGCCTTAACCGGTACATACTCCATATTTTCTTTATTGTCTTTATTGACCGTAATAGCTAATATCCGCAACTGACTACCGGTCATATATCCGTCGTTGCCTGCTTCCAGATTTCTTAACTGCAATTCGGTCAGCTGCCTCATATCTATTTTCAGCAGACTATCCACGCTCATTTTAAAGTATTCCGAAAATTTTAGCATATCCGCCACCGAGGGATTTACCGTTTTACCTGATTCTAAAGCCTGAAGTTTATTTCTGGATAAATCAAGCAGTTGTGCTACCTGTTCCTGGCTCAATCGCTTCCGCTCCCGGAGAAAACGAAGATTGGTGTGGAAAAAAATTTTTGCAGCGGCCATAGAATAATGTTATTATTGGAAACAAGATAATGTTGCTAACAGCAACAAATATACGAATACTTTTTTTATGTCGGCTCTGGGGAACAAAAAAATTATTGCACAATTGCGCAACGAGCTGTTGCAACTGCAGACGATAAGGCAGTATCAGCAGGAGCGGTGTATACGGCTGGGTGTACCCGAACTGGAGCGGGCTTTTCCCGGAGCCCGTTTCCCCATATCGGCGGTGCACGAGTTCTTAAGCTATGCCTGGGAAGATGCTGCTGCTACCAATGGTTTTATTACAGGTGTCCTCAGCCAGCTGATGGCTTCTGACGGATATTGCTTATGGGTCAGCAACCGAAAATCGGTGTATGCCCCTGCCCTGCGGCGTTTTGGTATAGCTCCCCACAGAGTACTATTTATTGAAAGTTTTAAAAGGGCTGATTTATTATGGATACTGGAAGAAGCCCTTAAATGCGGGGCTTTGGCAGCGGTAGTGGCCGAAGTACCGGATCTGAATTTTACAGAATCCAGAAGATTGCAACTGGCGGTAGAACACAGCCAGGTAACCGGTTTTATCCATCGCTATTTTCCGCGCAATGAAAATACCCTGGCCTGCATGTCCCGCTGGCGCATACAGGCATTGCCGAGCTACCATACAGAAGGCTTACCGGGACTGGGCTTTCCCCGCTGGAAAGTATCTCTTTTAAAAATAAAAAACGGCCAACCCGGCAGTTGGCCAATAACCTGGAATGGCCAGGCCTTTGAACTGGTGCATTCAACACCGGCAAGTATGCCTTTATCAACAGAAGTATATGGCTAAGCGTTTTATATCGGTATGGTTTCCTTATCTGCTTACAGACCATCATCAATTGCAGGAACCTGTTGATGATGGCCTGCCTCTGGCTATAACTATGCCGGAGCAGGGAAAAATGAAAATATGGGCCAGTAATCCGCCGGCCCGGCAAAGGGGCATTATACCCGGTATGGTAGTGGCTGATAGTAAGGCTATCCTGCCAGAACTCATGCTGGTACCTTACCGTACCGGATCCGAACAGCAAATACTGGAACAACTCGCCTTGTGGAGTATGCATTATACACCCCTGGTAGCCCTCGATGCTCCGGCTGGTTTATGGATGGACATAAGTGGTTGCAGTCATTTATGGGGTGGCGAACAAGCTTATCTAAATCATATCTCGGCAGGTTTTCAAAGCCAGGGTTATAAGGTTCGTATAGCTATAGCCGATACACCCGGTGCTGCCTGGGCCGCCGCCCGGTACCAGGGTGCTGCCTGCATTATTGCTCCCGGAAAACAGGAGGCCCTGCTGGAAAGCCTGCCCCCTGCAGCTTTGAGACTGGAGGCTGCCTTGACAGAGCGCCTACACAAACTGGGTTTTTACCGCATAGGTGATTTCAGCAAAATGCCGCGTACAGCCTTACGCAGGCGTTTTGGCAAAGATCTCCTGCTACAGCTGGATCAGGCTATGGGCCGGGAACCAGAATACCTGCAGCCGGTCGGTCGGCCGGTAATATACCTGGAAAAGCTATCCTGTCCCGATCCGGTATGCAATGCATCCGGCATAGCCATTGCACTGGAGCAATTATTGACAGGCTTATGCCGACAATTACAAAAAGACCTGAAAGGCTTACGGAGTGCCGTACTGAGGGGATATAGGGTAGATGGCCACCTGCAACAAATAACCATCGGCACCCATAAAGCCAGTCGTAATCTGAAGCACTTATTTAAATTATTTGAAGAGAAGATAAGCAGTATAGAACCGGGTCTGGGCATTGAATTATTTGAGCTGGAAGCACCGGTTACCGAAGCCCTGAGTATGGAACAGGAAGGCTTTTGGGATGATGGCCGGAAAAAAACTTCTGCTTTATCTGAATTACTGGACCGCATATCCGGAAGAATAGGCAGTCAATATATACATCGCTATATACCCCAGCCTTATTACTGGCCCGAAAGAGCCATAGCCGAAGCCACAGGATTGCAGGAAGCCGCAGCTATGCCCTGGCCCGCACATAAAGCCCGGCCTATATTACTTTTATCCCGGCCCGAACCTATAGCCGTAAGTGTAGCTCTGCCCGACTATCCGCCCCTATTATTTATATATCTGGGAAAAGCCCATAAGGTAAAAAAGGCCGATGGCCCCGAACGAATAGAGCCCGAATGGTGGCTCACAGAAGGCATGCACCGCGATTATTATTGTGTAGAAGACGAACAGGGATCCCGGTACTGGTTATTCCGCCTCGGATCGTACGAACAACAGCATCCACAATGGTTTCTGCATGGCTTTTTTGCATGAAGAAAAAGAAAAACACATGATGCAATACACCGAATTACAGGTTACTACCAATTTCAGCTTTTTAAAAGGAGGGTCGCATCCCGAAGAAATGGTGGAGCAGGCTGCCCTATTGGGTTACAGCGCTATTGCCATTACCGACCACAATACCCTGGCCGGTGTAGTGCGGGCCCATATGGCAGCTAAAAAGCAAAAGAACCTACGTATCCTACCGGGTTGCTGCCTCAACTTACTAGATGGCCCCAGCCTGCTTGCCTACCCTATCTCTAAACAAGGATATGCCCGGCTTTCAGCTTTGCTTACCGAAGGCAACCTGCGTACCGAAAAAGGTCAATGCGCACTTTACCGATCGGATGTTTACCGATATGCCGAAGACATAAAATTCATCGTGGTGCCCCCTTTTGCACTCGATATTTCTTTTTCTTTTCCACAGCAATTTATAGAAGCAGCCAAAGAATACCGGCGTATACTGGGTACTGCGGTATACCTGGGTGCCACCTGTACCTATCAGGGCGATGATGATAAAAAGCTGTTTCGGCTGGCACAGTTATCAGAAGCCCTGCAGCTTCCCTTGGTGGCTACCAACGATGTTTATTACCATCATTACGAACGGCGGGAATTGCAGGATGTACTTACCTGTATCCGGGAAAAGTGCAGCATTCAGGATGCAGGCTTTCGTCTGTGTCAGAATGCAGAACGTTATTTGAAACCAGCCGGGGAAATGCTGCGGCTTTTTCGCAAATATCCCGAGGCTATTGAGCGTAGCGCAGAAATTGCTGCCGCCTGTCAGTTTTCCCTCGACAGCTTGCAATATATATACCCCGAAGAGATATGCCCACAGGGACGAACACCTCAGGAGGAACTGGTGCGTCTGACCTGGGAAGGAGCCAGAAGGCATTTTAACGATCAGATACCGCCTAAAATCTGTCGCTCGCTCAACGAAGAATTAGCCTTTATAGAACGTAAAAACTATGCATCCTACTTCCTTACCGTATATGATTTTGTAAAGTATGCCCGGGACAATGATATTCTTTGTCAGGGGCGCGGCTCGGCCGCCAATTCGGTAGTATGTTATTGTTTAGGGATAACCTCCGTAGACCCTTCCCGCTTCAACCTGCTTTTTGCGCGCTTCATGTCAGATGCCCGAGATGAGCCACCCGATATTGATGTGGACTTTGAACACGAACGCAGGGAAGAAGTGATGCAATATATTTTCAATAAATATGGAAGACATCGTGCAGCTATTGTAGCCACTGTAACCCGGGTACACCACAAAGGTGCTATAAGAGACGTAGGAAAAGCTATGGGCCTTTCCCAGGACGCCATCAACCGCCTTTCTAAATCTATGTGGGAATTAAACGAAGAATGGTATGCCACACAAAAAACAAGTTCAGAGGGTTTTAGTGCTGCTGATCCGCAGCTGCGAAAAATATGGACCTTAACCGAGCAATATGTAGGTTTTCCCCGGCAATTGGGACAACATACGGGTGGGTTTGTGATTACTCAGGATAAGCTTTCCGACTTATGCCCTATACTGAATGCACGTATGGAAAACCGCACCTGTATTGAATGGAATAAAGATGATATAGATGATCTCAAATTTATGAAGGTAGACGTGCTGGCACTGGGGATGCTTACCTGTATCCGAAAGGCTTTCGATCTTCTTGAAGTACACTATGGCAAATCGTATACGCTGGCAAATATACCTCAGGATGTACCCGAAGTATATGATATGATTTGCAATGCAGACACGCTGGGTGTATTCCAGATCGAAAGCCGGGCTCAGATGTCGATGCTACCCCGCCTGCAGCCCAGGGAATTTTATGATCTGGTGATTGAAGTTGCCATTGTGCGCCCCGGTCCCATACAGGGCGATATGGTGCACCCCTATTTAAGAAGAAGACAGGGACTGGATACCGTCAATTATCCTTCTGATGAGCTGAAAGCTATACTGGGAAGAACACTGGGGGTTCCTTTATTTCAGGAGCAGGCTATGGAAATAGCGATTGTAGCAGCCGGATTTACCCCTGCGGAAGCCGATGGCTTAAGACGCAGTATGGCTACCTTCAAAGCTAAAGGTAAAGTAAGCGAGTACAAGACCAAGCTGATTCAGGGCATGATAGCCAATGGTTATAAGGAGGAATTTGCACAACAGGTGTTTCGTCAGCTCGAAGGATTTGGAAGCTACGGCTTTCCGGAAAGCCATGCTGCCAGCTTTGCCTTACTGGTATATGTGTCGGCTTATATCAAATGCTTTTACCCGGATATATTCGCTGCTGCTTTACTTAACAGCATGCCCATGGGATTTTATCAGCCGGCGCAAATTGTGCGGGATGCACAAAAACACCGGGTAATGATACGACCCGTAGACGTTAATTTTTCGGAATGGGATAACAAGCTGGAAGAAAAAGCCGGCGAATACTTTGCCATCCGACTGGGGTTCCGGCAGGTGAAGGGCTTAAGAGCATCGGAAATGGATTTGCTGGTGGCAGCCCGGTTACAACCCTATACCTGTGTGCAGGACTTATGGCGGGCAGGTATTTCGATAGCCAGCCTGGAAATGCTGGCTGATGCAGACGCCTTCCGTTCGATGAAGCTCGACCGGCGACAGGCATTGTGGGAAATAGCAGCACTGAACGAGCTCCCCAGAGGCCTTTTTAACAATGCAGGCAGTACAGATACAGATACACAGGTATCCCTGCCGCAAATGAGCCTGCACGAGCATGTACTGTACGACTACAGCACCACTACCTTATCACTGAAGGCCCACCCGGTATCTTTTGCCCGACGCAGGCTGTTTGATATGTGCGTATTGGCAGCCAAAGAACTGGACCTGCACCCTAATGGAACCCTGGTACGGATATCGGGTCTGGTATTAGTACGACAGCGGCCCGGAACAGCCTCTGGCATTTGCTTTATTACCATCGAAGATGAAACAGGCACGGCTAATCTGGTGGTATTCCGCCAGGTATTTATCCAATTCAGGAAGGAAATTCTGCATGCCCGGCTCCTGATGGTGGAAGGTCGCCTGCAAAAAGAAGGTAAAGTAATACATGTAGTAGTACAACGCTGCTATAATCTCTCGGCTTTGCTTCAGGTTAACGACAGCATGGAGGAAGAAGAAAAAGCCGGAGAAGAAGACATACAAGGCAATATAAATACAGAAGCGGGCACAACCGTAGCCAAAAGAAATAAGATCCTGCAGGCCAGCATTTTTCCGGAAGGCCGGAATTTTAAATAGCCGGTCCTGGTCCCTGAAAAAATAAAAGGTTGGTATCAGATTTATAAGCATTGCTGCGAAAGAAAACAGAGCAGCGTAAAAAAGAGCAAAAAGATGAGTGAACGGATTCGTGAGAAATTATCCATACTGGCCGATGCGGCTAAATATGATGTGTCCTGTGCTTCCAGTGGCAGTAATCGGAAAAACACACCGGGTGGCATTGGCGATACCGGTTCGGGCATCTGCCATAGTTATACCGAAGATGGCCGCTGTGTATCCCTGTTGAAAATATTGCTGACGAATGTTTGCATATTCGACTGCAAATTCTGTGTTTCCCGCAGGAGTAACGATATTAAACGTGCGGCTTTTACGGTCAATGAGGTAGTAGCGCTCACTATGAATTTTTATCGTAGAAATTATATCGAAGGGCTTTTTCTAAGCTCAGGTATTTTCAAAAATGCCGATTATACCATGGAGCGTATGTTGGCCATTGTAAAAAAATTGCGCCTGGAAGAACGCTTTAATGGTTATATACATTTAAAAACAATTCCCGGTGCCAGCGAGGTGCTCGTAAAGGAAGCAGGCTTGTACGCCGACCGCATGAGCATCAATCTGGAAATGCCCACCGAAGCGGGTCTGAAGTCGCTGGCGCCTGAAAAATCACATGAGGAAGTAGAGAAAGAATTAGGTCTGGTACGTATGCAGTCACTGACCTATAACAGCGAGCGTAAATTGATTAAATCCGTACCCCGTTTTGTTCCGGCAGGCCAAAGTACCCAGATGGTCGTAGGTGCCACACCGGAAAGCGACCAGGATGTATTAAATACTGCGGATAAATTCTACAAAAAATTTGCTCTGAAACGCGTGTACTACAGTGGCTATATTCCGGTAAATAATGACAGTAATCTGTTGCCTGCTGTAGGTACCCGGCCGCCGCTGATACGGGAAAACCGACTGTACCAAAGTGATTGGCTCATGCGCTTCTATGGTTTTGACGTTTCAGAAATCGTCAACGATCAGTTTCCCGAACTGGAATTGGATATCGATCCTAAACTGAGCTGGGCCTTGCGCCAGCCGCATTTGTTTCCGGTAGATCTGAATACTGCCGACTACAGGCTGATCATGCGCATTCCCGGTATTGGATTGCGATCGGCCCGGCGCATAATTGAGGCCCGGAAATTTGGGCCTATTTACATATACCAGCTTAAGAAAATGGGTGTAGCCTATAACCGTGCGCGGCATTTTATTTATTGTACCGACACTGCCTTTTCGCTGCATCATAAAGATCCGATGCAGGTGAAGCGTATTATTTTACAGGAAAGCAAAAGCAAATGGTGTAGCCCGGGATCTACTCAGTTAAGCCTGTTTTCTTAATCAGCAAAATTATGATTACTTATATTTTCGACGGCAGCGCAGAAGGCATGCTCAGTGCGGTATTTGAGTCGTATGAGCGGAAACATAGGCAGGTAAAGCTCCTTTGCGGAGCACATGCCGGTACTCAGGAATTATTTGACACGCCCCTGGTCATTGTTAGTGACCCTTATAAAGCAGGGCGTGTATGGGAAGGCTTAAAGCGGAAAATTCCGGCTGGAAAGATGCGGCATTTTATCAATGCACGTTTTGCCGAACAGCCTCAGGTATGGCAGGTAATGTTCGATTATGTCCGTTATATTTTCGACGGACCCGCTGGGGCTGCATTCAATACCGGCGCCATGGCGGTACTTGAACTTGAACAGGTATCTAAAAAGGTGGATAGGGAACGGCACCGTATGAAGGCTTTTATCCGTTTTCAAAAAGGAGGTAATGGCATGTACCATGCGGTGATACGTCCCGACTATAATGTTTTACCCCTGATTGTAAAGCATTTCAGTGACCGGTATGCCGATCAGCCCTGGCTAATTTATGACGAACAACGCCAATATGGAATGTATTATGACACGAAACAGGTGCAGGAGGTAAGTCTGGGGTGGCGGCCCGATAATCTGCCGGCCCGCCCATCGGATATTTGCCTCGACGAACAGGAGCTGCTGTACAGCAGGTTATGGAAAGATTATTTCAAAAGCACCAGTATTAAGGAGCGTAAGAATATGCGCCTGCATATACAACATGTACCCAAACGTTACTGGCGTTATCTTACAGAAAAAGACGGACCCTAAGTTCCGCCTTTTTCATGCCTGAAGTATAATATACTACTGCTCAGCAATACCCGATAGCTTCCCCTACCCTGCGCTCCTGTAAACTATGCCTGGGATTGGCTACGCCATCGGCTTATCAGGGTTGGGCGTATTGGGGGTTATTGATGAGCTTATAGTCGGTCAGGGTCTTAAGAAAGGCTACCAGAGCGGCTTTGTCCGATGCCGACAATTGCAGGCCCGCAGGTAACTGCTGCAGAAAAGAAGGATCCAGGGTTTCGGAATTGTGTACCTGATTATAGTGATCAATCACCTCCTCCAGTGTTTTAAAACGCCCGTCGTGCATATAAGGTGCCGTAAGTGCCACATTTCTTAAAGAAGGAACTTTGAATTTAGCCCGGTCCTGGCGCCGCCCGGTCACTTCGGCCCTACCCTCATCGGTGATGGTCTGATCGGTGTCTAAGCCATTGTTCATGTATAGATCATTTTCAAAGTTGGCACCGCCATGACAATGCCGGCAGTCGGCCCCCGACTGTGCAGGGAAACCCGGATTGAATTCCGTAAAAAACAGGAAGCGGCCACGTTCCTCTTCAGGACTCAATGTGGCAGTCCCGGCAACGTAATCATCATATTTGGAACCATCCGACACAATGGTCAGCATAAACTGCTCCAGCGCTCTGGCAATAAGTTCGGGATGAATATCTTCTGTACCAAAGGCTTTTCTGAACTGCCGCAAATAGGTAGCATCGGCTTTTAGCTTGGTTACTACATTAGGAAGCGTTTCATCCATCTCAAGATGGTCTTCGATGGGGCGAAGCGCCTGCTGGCGCAAGCTCGAAGCCCTGCCATCCCAGAAAAAACCATTGCTGTTCCATGCCATATTGAATATATTCATGGCATGCCTGCGTCCCCGTTGCCCCCGTATTCCAATCGACAGGGCAGCTGTATCCGTAAACGCAAATTGCTGCTGGTGGCAGGATGCGCAGCTTTGGGTATTATTGCCCGACAGCCGGGTATCATAAAAAAGCATGCGACCCAACAGTACGCCTTCCCTTGTTGGCATATTATCCTGAGGCAATACAGGATCGGGAAAACCGCGGTATTGTAATGCATAGGCCTGATCCGGCTCGTCTGCCGGTTCTTTTTTACATGCATTTACCAAAAGCACAGCGCCCAGTATCAGCAATACGGCAATATGCCTGAAGGATTTACTCTTCATTCTTTAAATGTTTATTTTTTATAAAATCATAATCAGACAAGGCATGCAGAAAGGCTACCAAAGCCTTTTTCTCTTCATTGCTAAGCTGCAATGGCCTTATGAGCGCATTTTTATTGGGATGTGCTACCCCTCCGCGGTTATAATGTTCTACTACTTCATCCAGGCTGGCTATACTGCCGTCATGCATATAGGGTGCTGTGAACGCTATGTTTCGTAGTGTAGGTACTTTAAACCTTGCACGGTCGGCCTCGGTTCGAGTGAAGCGCATACGCCCACTATCCGCGTAAGAAGTGTACAGGCCGTTGTTTTCAAAACTATAATTGGTGAAGTTAAACCCGCTATGACAGGCGGTACAATTGGTTTTCTCCGAAAAAAAGAGCTCTTTGCCCTGTAGCTGCAAGTCATTCATAGCAGTTGCTTTACCCTGAAAATAGTATTGGTCATAGGCGCTGTTGCCACTGATAATACTTCGTTCGAAACAGGCCAGTGCCCTAGTCAGCACAAAAGCATCCATTGCCCGGCCATAAGCCTGTTGTGCCATACGTTGATAGCTTGTATCAGTTGCCAGTCTGGCAACAATATCGGGCACATGGGTATTAAATTCGTTGTGTTCCTGAACGGGTACCAATACCTGCATTTCAATGGTGGGCACCGAACCTGCTCTGGTAAGATAGGGATGATATCCAATATTGCTGAGTGTAGGAGCATTACTGGTGCCGGCAGCACCCTGATCACCCTTGCTAAATGCTGTTGAATCGCTAAAAGCCAATTGGGGATGATGACAGGAGGCACAGCTTACCGTGCGGTTCCGGGATAAGGCTTTTTCGTAAAACAGTCGTTTGCCCAGCTGCCATCGCTCTGTCGTAAACCGGTTATCGTCGGGCATGTGCATGGGAGGAAAGCCGGCAGGAATGCGCATTATGTCATCCTGCCGTACTTCCTTTACCACCTCCTTGCGACAGCCCAGCACAAGCAGTACTGCAAGAAACATGGGCATTATGTCCGGGAAAGACGGGCGCTTCATACACTTCTACTCAATTACTATCTTTTTAGTCATTACAGCACCTTTTGCTGCATACACATTTACGAAATAGGTTCCCGAAGCCAGTTTCTGTACCGATATTGTCTGCTGATTGTTAAGTGTGCCCTGCTGTACGCTGCGTCCCATCATATCTGTAATGTCATACCTGGTAAGCTTATTGACAGATGTGCCTGCGTCTATAGTTAGTGTAGTGCGCGCCGGATTAGGATAAATAAATATATGGGGATCCGCCTCTATGGTTGCAACAGATGTGATGGTTGTACCTGCAGAAAACACATGGTCGCGGAAGTTTTCCAGAGCAGCCAGATCAGCACGATTAACACCATGCTCCAATGGACCCGATGCTACCGAAATACCTTTTAAGGCTTTTACATAGTCGGCATCAAGTACGATGGTCACGGAGTTTCCATCGCTGATTCCGGAAGTCATGACGGTTTGCTCAAAATAATTTTCGCGCCACAATCCATGTAGTTCGAATACCACATCAAAATTGCTGCCAGTAGTGCCTTCGAGACATAAATAGCGATATCCTGTTGACCAACCCCAGTGCATAGAAGGTATTTGAAAACTGAGTGGGTGATCGTTGGGCTGCAGACTGGGATCGGCATTGTTGAGCGGAGTGTCTACACCGATATGAAAACGGATACCTTCTATATCGGTCAGGTCGAAGGTACCCAAAGTTTCCGACACGTTATTGGTACCCCGGGCCAGTATATATTTGTCGGTTACGGGGGTAACCTGTCCGTTGTCATGCAAAATACTTATGCCGGATATATAATAATCTACCCGGGATAGCCTGAAGGTTTCCCCCAGATCGTTGGAAGTAATTTCGCCGAGGCCCAGATTTTCTGTACCGATTTTGTGATTGATATGTAGTTTAACTTCTTTTTGAGCTAATAATGTATGGGTAGCGAAAGCCGTAATCGCCAGCAGTATCAATTTTTTCATATTAAAATAAGTTTAAATAGCATAACCTCAGGCGCTGCGATAATAAATAACGCCAAATGCCCGGTAGCCGGAGAAAAATGTGGAGTAGCGTAAATGGTATACGACGTCTGAAGGCATTGAACTTCAATGGCCGTAAAGTACAGGCTCTTCCAAACAATGGACGATAAAAAAGTAGCGGTAAAATCAGGCTATGATTTTGGGCGGAATCCAGATAGCTGTGAAGTCGGCAGAGTGGATATGGATAGCCTTAGCACTAAACTCCTTTTTACAGCCATAGAAGTAAACGCGTTCCAGAAAGAACAGGGCGGTAGGTAAAGCGAAGTGCGTAAGCGTCACGCTGCACTTACAGGAATTTTCACAGCAACTGCCCTTGCAGGTTCCCTGGTGTTTCCGGCCTGCTTCCTGGCAGCAGGATTTTTGTTCAGATGGCTGCGATGTGTTGGAGCTGCAACAGGAGGGCAGCTTTTCCGGTACTGCGGCTTTAATAGAAGATTGGGTAAAAAAGGGATTGAACCACAACAATGCAGTTAAAAAACACAGCAATATGGAGCGCTTCGATTTCACTCATTCCGAAATTCGTTTGCAATATAAAAAAATTCGAGTGTACTCACCTTAGAATGTTACGCCTTTCCTAAACTTCATTATTATGATAGGGGTTGCAGCTGTATAACGCATATATCGCCGGTTAGGATTCCGGATCTCCATTTTCCTGCCCGGGGGATACCAACCGGAATCTTGGAACCAGCACACCTTCCCGTTCCACCATCTCCGCAAAATTGGCCAGGCTTCGTACCCACAATTCCTGTGCTCCATATTGCGGACGATATATTACCAGATCTTCATCGGTATTAGCATCCTTCGCATAGTCAATAAATGTATAACGCCCTCCTTTGAAATGTAATAAGGTATCACCCGTTTTCATCAGTTTTGCCATATAGATTCAGTGCAACTTCTTTGCAGGGCACAAAAGTAGGTTACGTACCGCAAGTAGTAAGGTGGGACGCCTGTTTTACACAAGTTTATTTTCCGTCGCAAATCTGTATAAACCTGTTTTTGAATTTACATTGAGCTTTTTAAAGAGCGACTCCCTATAACCATCGACGGTACTCTGGCTTACATTCATAAGGTGGGCAATAGCTTTGTAGGTATGGTCTTCAGGAGCACACAACAATTTCAGAAATTCAAGTTCGCGGGAGGTTAATTTTTCTTTTATTTTTCTATTGGCAGCTTCTTTTCGGGTATCCCTGTTGCGCCCGGCCTGAAGCATAAGATCGCTGGTATGGTATCCGTATTGCACAATGTCGTCGATGGCATGCTTTATAATACCGGAATTGCAGAATTTTGCAAGGTATCCGTTCACCTGCATATCGGCGCATTCGTTGATGGTATCTGTTTGGTTTTCGGCACTTAACACCAGAACAGGTATAGAAACAGACTGCTCTTTAATCCATTTCATGGTGCTGATTCCGTCCATCACAGGCATTATCAGGTCAAGAATAATAAGATCAGGTGCAGGTTCCAGAGGTAGTGCCTGGATTAATTCCCGGCCATTTCCGAAGCTTGCAATGATTTTGTAAGGGCCCATCATTTCAATAAGAGCTTTCAGGCCTTCTCTTACTACTTCATGGTCGTCGACCAGAACGATACGTACAGGTGACATGGTAACTTTCATATTACTGGCTTTTACTGATGAGTATAGTAGTGCCTTTTCCGGGCGCTGTTATAATCTGATGGTAAAACTGTACAGCCTCGGATCTTTTGGCGAGGTTGCGCAGGCCCGAGCCTGAGCTTGCAGCAACGGTTGAATAATCAAATCCCTTACCGTCGTCGCGCACACGCAGCATGAAGGGCTCCTGCCCCTGAAGTGTAACAGACACCTGTGTAGCCGCTGCATGTTTAATGATATTTTGGATCATTTCCTGAAACATACGATAAGCCATCAAACGTTCATCATTACTAAGCCGGGGTTCTGTATCGTCGTGCGAAAATTCCATAGTGAAAGGCAGCGCAGGCGACCATTTGGCAATATCGCGTTGTATGGTTTGTATTAAACCTGCCTGATTAATACTGTCCGAGGCCAATTGCCTGCTCAGGAGCTTTAGTTCACTTTGAGCATTAAACAAAGCTTCATCAACGGGCTGTAAAAGGCTTCGTAGTTGTGGCTCCTTGAGCAACAGCGCCTCCAGACGAATTTTGGTAAGGCTCAACAACTGTCCTATATTGTCGTGCAGCTCACGTGCGATGGTACTCATCGTGGCTTCCTGCATTTCATATTCTACCTTGCGAAGCTCCTTTTCATAACTGAGCTGCATTTCGGTCAGGTTCATTTGTTGCTGTATGCGCAGTTTACTTCCTCTGATCAATACCACCATCACAATGGTAACCAGCGATATGATAATACAGGTGCTAAGCAGCAGGGTCAGGGTTTCCTCGTCTAATTGCATATTGTTTTGCTGTAGGTGTTTGATTTTTTAATAATAAGAAAGCTACACCGGTCAACAGGGTCCTGATACCCTGCAGGCATACAATCATGAGGTGCAGCATCTTTCTATGTTCTGCATAAAATTGTTCCAGAAATTTAAAACTACTGAAGTAGGGAACAGAGCAGCTGAAGTAAATAATATAAGCGCAGCATATCCAAAAAACGGGATACATGTATAAGGGTGCCTGCGCTTCTCTGTACAGGCGGATCAGGATGGCGAAGTACAATAGTAATATACTAATACACTCCACGATAAAGGCTATGCGCGTAAAGCGGAAAAAACCATTGGTGACAATTTCACTCAGCCACACTACACTAAACATCGAAATCAGTATGCCTAATACCAGGCTTTTTCTACGCCACAGAATATAGCCTTCGGCAGCCAGTAGCAAGAACATCATTTCAGAGAAAATGTATCCGTTATACAGCCATTGATTATTGACAGGCACTCCGGTTCTTAAGAACATTGCTACCATAAGTACCAAAAAACCAATCATCACATTGGCATAAGTGAACCTGAATAACCTGCTGCGTACACGGTCATAGACCAACAGGCCGGCCACAAGGGCAAACAAAAAAGGGGGAAATTGAATCAATAACTGTAGTTGCCAGCTCATGCTTGTCGGTGAATACAGGCTGCCCGTTATTTGCTGAGTCCCGGAGCAGACTGTACCTGTTTTCATGGTTTAGAATCAATACGCTATGGGTGCAGCAATATCAATAACGATATTACTACCATCCCTGCAATGATAAATGTATTCCTGGCTGTAAAGATATTATTAGTTCACGACCCGATGGCATATGCATGCGTTATAACTCCTTATACTCAAAGGTTATTACATATGAAGGAGTACTGTAGCAGTTGTTTGTCGTCATGTACTACCGATCTGCCCCTGCAGGCCCGTTTTCATGAGTTTAGGTTGGGCAAAGACCGGCTGACTTTTGTACAACAGTATTAGAATTGTCGAATCGGAAGCATTGTACTTTTTACATTTTTTCATTGGTTCCGGTCAGCTTTTGAAACAGCTTTTCCAGAAACAAAACAGGTGATACATTTAATTTTAGATCATTAAAAATTCCTATGTGCATTGCAAAATCCGCTGCGGGTTTATCACACTGCGGATTTGAAGTATATCGCGACGACATGCTACAACCGCACATAGATAGGGTTTTCGAACTCTTAATATTCAAAATCAGCTCAATATACGTATTATTTTTCAATTTCTTACAAAGGCGCCCCCGGCCTGCTGCCCGTTTGAGTCAATTTTTCAAAAGGGCTTTAAAAAAGAGGTTGTTTACTTTCGCTTACTCAAACTATAAACATGAACCTTTATATCCGAAAAGCGCAATCACACGAAGTCCGGGAACTGGCCCAGTTAGTGTTTTTTGCCATGGAAAATATTCTATATTTATTTATTGGTGAACGCTCTAAAAACAAAGCAATTAATTTTCTGGAGCATATGATCCGGCTCGAACATAGTCAGTATTCCTATAACAACTGCTACGTAGCATTGGCATCCGGACGTATTGCCGGCGGTCTGCTCGCGTATGCGGGCGAATTACTCGGAACCTTGCGTAGTCCGGTCATTAGTTTTATCCGGGAACATTACAATCCTGCTTTTGATCCGGAACCTGAAACAGGACCGGGTGAGCTGTACATCGACTGTATCGCAGTGTATCCCGAACTTAGGGGAAAAGGGATTGGAACGGCCCTGCTTCAGTTTGTCATCGCAGAAAACAGGCAGGAGTACCTGGTGCCTGGCTTAATGGTAGAGCAGGATAATATAGTGGCCCGCAACTTATACAAAAGCCTGGGTTTTAGACTTGTTGGGAAAAAGCAACTATTGGGAAAAACGCTGGATCATATGCAGTATTTGTGAGCTTAGCCGATTGACGCTAAACAAATATCAAAAAACAGCCGGCCCTTCCTGGCTCCAGAAATAAAAACAGCGCTTTTTGACGCAGAATTCTATATTTGCAACCTAAATTTTTTAAAATGGAGAAATTCAATCAATTGAAAGAGCTGCTTGCATCAATAGAAGCGGATGCCGACAAATTTTACAATAAAGGCAGTAAAGCTGCAGGTACCCGTGTTCGCGGCGGCATGCAACAAGTAAAAGCATTGGCACAGGAAATTCGTAATGAAGTAACTGCTCTTAAAAATAAAGAAGAAGAATAAACAATATATTCTTGAGAAAAAGCTGCCGCAGGGCGGCTTTTTTTATGCCAGCTATTTTTGATGAGGAAAAAAATAGTGGTTGCTTTCTCCCTTTGACCAGTTGGTCAATTCCTTCGTAACTTTATTATTCTGTATGAAGACAATGGAATATCGCAGCTATTCACCCCGCCCTTCCTTATCAGCCTATGTCCGCAATTTCTGGACATTGGAAGGAACAGCGTCTCCGACGCAACCATTTGTATACAGGACTATGGCCGACGGCTGCGCCGAACTGATATTTCATTATGTGGGGCTATTTGATGAATTTGAACAAGATACCTGGTCAGCATCCTTCCGTTCGGGTATTCATGGGCCTGCCGGAGCCAGCCGGTTATTTCGCGTCCAAACCAGCTTCCGGATTTTGGGTGCCTACCTTTATCCTTTTACAATTATGGCTTTGACTGGGATGCCGGCCATTGAGCTTTGCAATGAATTGCCGGATGCTGAAAGCTTGTGGGGATCAGGGGGACGCCTACTGGAAGAGTGCATCGTAGAGGCCACAGGGATAGAGGAGCAGATTAACCTGGCATCGGAATTTCTGGAATCGAAACTAAGTGCAGCCAAAGGGCCGGACAGAAGACTTACCCAACTTGTTTCGTCTATCATCCATCATCCCGGCAGCTACTCAGTACCTACATTGGCTACCGATGCCGGAATGTCGGTCCGGCACCTCGAACGCCAGTTTGCGCGGTATGTAGGTTTTTCACCCAAACGCTTTATGCGTATCAATCGATTTCAGCAGGTCCTCAAACTATATTCCGGCCCTAACCGTAACCTGGTTGATATTGCATACGAATGCGGCTACTACGATCAGGCACATTTTATTCACGACTTCAAAAAGTTTGCCGGCATACATCCTTCTTCCTATTTCAAACACAACACGGACACTGCAGACCTGCGATCTATTCTTTAATGGTCGCATTTTTACAATTTTTATACTTTGAGGCCTGTTACATTTGCATAAAAAATAGAACATGAACATTCCCGAAACACACCAAACCGTAATGCCTTACCTGATTCTGGACAACGCCGGGCATTTCCTGAATTTTGTCTCCGAGGTATTTGATGCTACTGTGTTGAGCAGTCACGAACGACCTGATGGTACTATTATGCACGCAGAAATCAAAATTGGCGACAGTACTATTATGTTTGCTCAGGCAACAGAGCAGTGGAAGCCCCAGGTTGCAGGTCTTTTCGTATATGTAGCGGACGCCGACGCTTGTTTTAACAAGGCAATAGCCAAAGGAGCTCAGGTGGTTATGCCGCTTACAAACCAGGACTATGGCCGTACCTGCGGCGTGACAGATACCACCGGAAATACATGGTGGATCACCAGCCGCTAATTAGTTTAACAGTCGCTATACAGCAAGGGGACTGATTATTAAGTATATCCATGTATCTTTGAGCTATTAAAACTGCATTAATGAAAAAGATACTGGTAACAGGTGGCTGTGGATATATAGGGAGTCATACCATTGCTGATTTAATCAGCAATGGCTACGAAGTAATTTCAATAGATAATTTATCGCGTGGATTTCAGCAAACCCTGAATGGTGTTCAGGCTATTGTAGGAAAACCCGTAAAAAACTACCTTGTTGATCTTTGTAACCTTGAGGACGTTAGGGCCATTTTTGAAGAGAATCAGGATATTGTGGGTATCGTACATTTTGCTGCATATAAATCTGTTCCCGAGTCTGTAAGTAAACCACTTGAGTATTTTCGAAATAATATCACTTCACTGCTCAATGTATTGCAATGCGCGCGGGAGTTTGATATCGACAATTTTGTATTCTCGTCGTCCTGCTCTGTTTACGGGAACGCAGATCAGCTTCCGGTTACTGAAGCTACGCCTATGAAATCTGCTGAATCGCCTTACGCAAGAACCAAACAAATGGGCGAGGAAATTTGCAGCGATTTTGTAAAGGCAAACCAGGGTTTCAAAGCAGTGCTACTTCGCTATTTCAACCCGGTGGGTGCCCATACTACCTCTCTGATCGGCGAGCTGAACGAGGCTCCTGAAAACCTGGTCCCGGTGATCACCCAAACAGCGATCGGCAAGCGCAATTCAATGACTGTCTTTGGCAACGACTACGATACACGTGACGGTTCCTGTATCCGTGATTATATACACGTGATGGATATTGCCAGCGCGCATACAAAGGCTGTAGAAGTGATGATCAATAACAAAATACGCCCTGGCACCGAAGTTTACAACCTGGGCAGTGGAACCGGTGTAAGCGTGTTGGAACTGATTGATGCCTTTGAGAAAGTTTCGGGTAAAAAGCTGAATTACCAGATCGGATCCAGAAGGGCGGGAGATGTAATTGCGGTGTATGCCGACAATAGTAAAGCCTGTAATGAACTGGACTGGAGTCCTAAATACAGCATTCAGGATATGATGGAAACTGCCTGGAAATGGGAAAAGCGTATGGCTGAAACAGCCCAGAAGGCCTTACTTAACTAAAGCCATGCAAACCTGCCATGAACCCTTTGCAGAGCGAAACGTACGCCATTATACTATTCGACGGTGTGTGCAATCTTTGTAATAACATGGTTCAACGAATTATTCGGAACGATCCAAAAGGATATTTCAAATTTGCATCCTTACAATCAAAAGCCGGACAACGATTACTGAGAAATTATGGGCTGGCTGTGGCCGAAACGCCGGAGAGTATTGTTTTATTCGAACAGGATAAAGTTTATCAGCAGTCGACTGCTGCATTAAGAATAGCCGCCCGACTTGAAGGCGGCTATCGTTTTCTGAAGCCATTACGTTTTATCCCCGCTTTTTTAAGAGATCGGATATACCATCTCATAGCCCGCAACCGGTACCGCTGGTGGGGTAAAAAGGAAACCTGTATGTTACCGACGCCCGGGTTGCAGCATCGTTTTTTAGATAGCGATCTAGAATAACTTGGAATTTATTTCTGGTTGAGGAACAGACAGGACAAGTGTGGGCAGTAAAACCGGATGCAGGAGCATTGTTCACCTTCTTAAAAAAACTGCCGAGTAGGTTTTTTTAGCCACAAAAAAAACGGTCAGGATGCTATGAATACAAAGCATCCTGACCGTTGATGGTAAAAGATAATTTTTTATTTGTCCTCGCCACTGAAAACAGCGCGAATGTATTCGCTGTTCAGACGACGGATATTTTGAACAGATATTCCTTTGGGACATTCGGCTTCGCAAGCCTGTGTATTGGTACAACTTCCGAAACCTTCTTTATCCATTTGCTCTACCATGTTCAATACGCGGGTATTACGCTCTACCTCACCCTGAGGCAGCAAGGCCAGGTGAGAAACTTTTGCAGAGAGGAACAACATGGCTGAAGCATTCTTACAAGCAGCCACGCAGGCACCACAACCAATGCAGGCAGCAGCTGCAAAAGATTCGTCCGCTTTATGTTTATTGATCGGAATCGCATTGGCATCCTGCGCGTTTCCGGTATCAACAGAGATGTATCCGCCAGCCTGAATAATACGGTCAAACGCACGGCGATCAACCATCAGGTCTTTAATTACAGGAAATGACTTAGCTCTCCACGGTTCTACCACAATAGTATCGCCGTCTTTGAAGGCACGCATATGCAACTGGCAGGTGGTGGTTTGATGCCAGGGACCGTGGGGCTGACCATTGATATGCATCGAACAGGCGCCACAAATACCTTCACGACAATCGTGATCGAATGTAATAGGCTCTTTACCTTCACGGATCAATTGCTCGTTCAGTACATCGAACATTTCCAGAAAGGACATTTCCGACGAAATATCTTTTACCTGGTAAGTTTCAAATCTTCCGCTGTCCTGCGCATTTTGCTGACGCCATACTTTCAACGTCAGATTCATATTGTAATGTTCCATTCCCTTTATTTTTATAGAACGTAAATTCAATTCGTTTGCTGCAATTCCGGATCAGGCTACGCTGTGTTTCCGGATGCTTTAATTATTTCCGAAGCTATTGCTTCCTGCACTATTTGTATGAACGTTGTGTAGGATGCATAATCTCGTAGTTGAGTTCTTCCTTATGCAATTCCCATTTGCCATCGCTAATCATTTCCCAGGCAGCTACGTACATGAAACGGTCGTCCTGACGCATGGCCTCGCCTTCTTCGGTTTGTGATTCTTCGCGGAAGTGACCACCACAGCTTTCTTCACGTTCGAGCGCGTCCATACACATCAGTTCACCCAGTTCCATGAAGTCGGCCACACGGTTCGCTTTATCCAGTTCCACATTCATACCATCGGCAGTACCGGGAATACGAACATTTTTCCAGAACTCTTCACGCAGTGCGCGAATTTCGGAAATGGCTTCTTTCAACCCCTGTGCATTACGCGCCATACCACATTTGTCCCACATAATCTTACCCAGACGTTTGTGCATGCTCTCTACCGACTCGGTACCTTGAATGCTCATCAAACGTGCAATGCGGTCGGCAACCTCTTTCTCTGCCTTTACAAATTCGGGGTGATCGGTAGGAATTGGCTTGGTACGAATTTCGTCGGCCAGGTAATTACCAATAGTGTACGGAATTACAAAGTATCCGTCGGCCAGCCCCTGCATCAATGCCGAAGCTCCCAAACGGTTGGCACCGTGGTCGCTAAAGTTGGCTTCACCCAGGGCATACAAACCAGGTACCGTAGTCATCAGCTCATAATCAACCCATACACCGCCCATCGTATAGTGAACTGCAGGATAAATCCGCATTGGTGTTTCGTATGGATTTTCGCCGGTAATCTTTTCGTACATGTCGAACAGGTTACCGTATTTTTCTTTTACTACTTCTTTACCGAGCTTGGTTACCAGATCCTGTGAGGGATTGTGGTTACCTTGTTTATTACACTCGATACGTCCATAACGTTCGATTGCTGCTGCATAGTCGAGATAAACAGCCTGTTTGCTGGAGCCCACACCGTAACCTGCATCGCAACGCTCTTTAGCTGCACGGCTTGCTACGTCACGAGGTACGAGGTTACCGAATGCAGGATATCTTCTTTCGAGATAGTAGTCGCGCTCATCTTCAGGTATATCGGAGGCTTTACGCGTATCATTCTTTTTCTTGGGCACCCAGATACGGCCATCATTACGCAGTGATTCCGACATCAGGGTCAGCTTTGACTGGTGGTCGCCGGAAACGGGAATACAGGTAGGGTGAATTTGGGTAAAACAAGGGTTACCAAAAAATGCACCTTTCTTATGCGCTTTCCAGGCCGCAGTAACATTACTTCCCATTGCATTGGTCGACAAATAAAATACGTTGCCATAACCTCCGCTGCACAGTAAAACGGCATGACCGAAATGACGTTCCAATTTACCGCTAACCAGGTCACGGGCTATAATACCACGGGCTTTACCATCGATTTTTACAATGTCCAGCATTTCATGGCGGTCGTACATCGTTACATTACCCAGCGCAATTTGGCGTTCCAGGGCCTGGTAGGCACCGATCAGCAATTGCTGTCCGGTTTGACCGGCAGCATAAAAAGTACGTTGTACCTGAGTACCACCAAAGGAACGGTTACTCAATAAACCCCCGTATTCACGTGCGAACGGCACGCCTTGCGCCACACATTGGTCTATAATATTGGCGCTTACTTCGGCAAGCCGGTACACGTTCGCTTCGCGTGCACGGTAGTCGCCACCTTTAATAGTATCGTAAAACAGGCGGAAGGTTGAGTCACCATCATTTTGATAGTTTTTTGCCGCATTGATACCACCTTGCGCTGCAATAGAGTGTGCGCGACGTGCAGAATCCTGGAAGCAAAATGCTTTAACCTTATAACCCATCTCTCCGAGGGATGCGGCAGCTGAAGCGCCCGCCAAACCGGTTCCGATCACTATAATCTCGAGGCTCCGCTTATTGGCAGGATTCACCAGTTTACAATGGTTCTTATAATTTGTCCATTTTTGGGACATTTCGCCCGCTGGTATTTTTGAATTCATCATAACGAGGAACTTTACCTTATTATCTTGTTGTGGGTAACGTGTACCCTTTACTTCAATTAAAAATGGTAGAAAACAATTGCCGGATACTAGTGTACACCGTGATTGCCGAAGGTTGGGAATGAAGCAGCTTTTGGCAGCCATTCAAAATAGAACGCTACAGGCATTGCTATGAAAATCAGTGGAACAATAATTGAAAATGCTACACCAATGCCGTTTATGATCTTTTTATATTTGGTAGTACTCAGACCCAGTGTTTGAAATGCACTCCAGAAGCCATGCAACAGGTGCCAGGCAAGAGAGATACAACCCAGAATATAAATGACCACTACTAAACCATTCTGGAACAGTAGCTCCATTTCATAGTAAAGATCTTTTTCATGACCGCTCATCAACTGCTGCCAGCGGTTTGGTGCCCAGAAGTGATACAAGTGCAGTACCAGGAAAATCAGAATAAGGGTTCCGAGCAGGCCCATGGAACGGCTGTACCAGGTACTGTTTTTGCTACCTGCATAAGATGCATAACCTACAGGACGTTTTGCACGATTTTGTGCAGTAAGCATCAAACCCTGAACAATATGTAAAATGATACCGGCAAACAAGCCTATTTCGGCAGCTCTGGTCAGCGGATTAGAACCCAAAAAATGGGCTGCCTGCCCATAAGCATCGTAAGCTCTGCCATCCGGTAAAAAAATAAGTGCATTTACATAGCAGTGTACACACAGGAACAGGATGAGTGAAATTCCCGTTATACCCATGACCAGTTTTTTACCAATAGAAGAGGTAAAGGCGTGTTTCCAATTCATAATACTAGAAGGAAAATTTTGAATTGTAAATTTTTTGTCATTTTTACGGCTGCAAAGTTAATATGCAGAAACAAGCAATCCTAACTATTTTTTAAAATTGAATATCATACTTCAATTAGCTGTGTAGGTAAGCCGCAGCTATGTACCGTCAAGCCTTTCAGCGGTTCAAAATATCATTGCCCCACTATCGTCATTTCTTATTTGCAGGAAAAAAATACCGCTGCAGGGCAACATTGAATACCGGATACAAACGGGCATACGAAGTACCGAGTGAACTGAAAGTAACAGAGCAGTCAAGACGCAGATTGGAATTGAAAATAAGTTGCGCGCCCGGACTTATATCCATATAAGCGCCGCGCTGCAAAGCCGCCGGGTATCGTTCGGTAGCAAGAATATATTCAGCCGGCATACCGTCGAATAAGGTTACTCGGGCAGCATCAAATATTTTGCCACGTAGTTCGAGGTAAAGGTTCAGGTTTGTCTGATGGTAACTATGATAGCGCCGTGGGAATAGCAAGTACCCTGCAGACAAACTATAGTTAAAGGCTTTGCCATAACGGGTGCGCACCGGCACGTCGGGAAACACGTCAATGGGATCAGGACTTAGACCTTTGTTGACCGCGGGAAAAATCGCTCCCCCTGTGAACGAGACGGCCGTTCTATGAAGTAAATAGGTAATGATCAGTCCGCCACCCACACCGCTGTTGTCGCCCATCATGATATCGGGCTCCGACTCGTGGTGCGTGGTAGACACCCATGCTGCATCGGCATAAGCGGCCAGGCGTAAATGCCGGCCTGGCCCGTCCAATGATACAAACCTGTACTTCCCATAAATATGGGCGCCGTTAAAACGGAAAGGATAGTTGGCACCACGCTCGGGCGTATTATGAAAGGGATATTCCGAAGGCATTTTTCTTCCATGATGATTGGAGGCTATGCCCGTGAAATATAAAGACAGGCGTGGCGAAACACCGTACATAAGGCGGAGCGCCGACATATTACGCCATTGTCTTACTTCTTTATAAGTTTCAGAAAAAATACGGACACCAAGAGCTCCTTTGGGAATAGTGCTGGCAGGTTCACTAAGCGGATACAATTCCTGAGCCGCTAAGGGGACATGGAGAACACTAAAAATTACAATAACCAAAAATCTAAGCTTCATAGAGTCCTGAATGCACCAAAGTTAGCAATTCCATACTTCTGTCAGACACTGCTACAGCTTTGCCCGCGTTGGGGTATATATTTTCTTTTAATACAAGGTCCTTTATTGAACTTTAATTAGTCATTGAGCAACAGCGAAATAAATAACGTTCAGGCATGAACAATTTGATATATCCCTTTGTTATACGAGCTGATTAAAATTAATTGTGGTTCTATTTAATTCTTTTTCATGAGTACCAGCAGATCGGAAATTGAAATTCAGGCGGTGAACCTCGCACAACAATGGTACAGCCTTTCTGACAAGGACCGTCCATCTGTTACAACCTTACTCCCCGCCTACCTTAAATGCTTTTCTTCGACCGAAGATAAAGCTGCTTTCCTAGAAGAAACACTTCGCATTGCCAGCGAACTCGTATCAGGTCCCAAACGGCAGGCTAATGATAGCGAATCATTTGAACAGCTTTCTACAGCCCTTCGAAATTACTCCATTACTTCAGACTTAGGCTAAATCATGCTCCATTATTTTGTTTGCATATCTATTCATGATACATTTACAGTTCATACATTCCGGAATCCATGATTTTAATTGTTGACGACAAGAGTGAAAATATTACTGCGCTTAAAAAAGTTTTGGAATCCCACAGGTTTACTGTGGATACAGCTATGTCGGGTGAAGAAGCGCTGAAAAAGGTGCTTAAAAATACCTATCAGCTGCTTATACTTGATGTTCAAATGCCCGACATGGATGGATTTGAAGTTGCGGAAGCAGTTTCGGGCTATACGAAAACCAGTAACCTGCCTATCATTTTCCTCTCGGCAGTAAATATCAGCAAGGAATTTATTACCAAAGGTTACGATTCCGGCGGGCACGATTATCTGGTAAAGCCGTTTGATCCGGATATTTTGGTTTTGAAAATAAAGACCTTTATAAAACTGCAAAAACAAGCTGCAGAACTTACACGCATTCAGAATATTTTACTGGAAGAAATTGAGCAAAGAAAGGAAGCAGAAGCCAAAAAGGATGAATTTATAAGTATCGCCAGCCATGAGCTCAAAACACCGCTTACTTCCGTAAAGGGTTATATGCAGCTGGCCGAAATATCGGTGCACGAAGACGAAAAAGAAAACGCGCTTAAGTTCATTTACCAGTCATCGAATCAGTTGAACAAGTTAAACAAGCTTGTTACAGAGTTATTGGATATCAGCAAAATGGAATCGGGCCAGATGGACTTCAATTTTTCCGAAATCCATTTAGGCAGTTTTCTGGAAAATACTTTAGACATATTCACAAAATCCAATCCTGCATGGGAGCTTGTCCGGCATGGCGAAGCCGACTTCGCTGTTGTAGCCGATCCCATTCGGCTCGAGCAGGTAGTACACAACTTTCTTTCCAATGCTGTAAAATATACCCGCGACAGTAAAAGGGTGCATGTGGAAGTAAGTCCTGATAACGAGACCAACTCGGTAAAAGTCAGTGTACGCGACGAAGGGATAGGCATAGCACCGGAGCTGCGTGAACGGGTTTTTGATAAATTTTTCAGGGTTGAACAAACCTCTTTCAAGTATCAGGGGCTGGGGATGGGGCTTTACATTTGTGCAGAAATAATACGCCGGCACTCTGGCAGCTATGGAGTGGAAAGTACACCTGGCGAAGGTTCGGTATTTTATTTTACCTTACCCCTTTCTGCTACTACAAATCAATAGTCGACCTAAACCAACCATTTAACCTTTCATGGCTTCTCAAACCAATAATAATCTGCGAATCGGCTTCGGCCTGTCTATATTATTGCTCATCGGCAGCTCTATAATTTCGTGCATTTGTATATTCAATCTCCTGAAAAGTTCGCAACAGGTGCGACACACCATGGAGGTAAAACGAACACTGACCGAAGTACTTTCGGCTCTGAAAGATGCTGAAACAGGTCAACGCGGATATCTGCTTTCGGGCCAGGAAGAATACCTCGAGCCTTATATTGGAGCTTATACCCGGGCCAAAGAAAACCTGGCGAGCGTGCAGCAATTGACTGCCAACCATCCCAGTCAGCAATCGTACTGCCGCCAACTGGAGTCTGGCATGAACAAGCGCCTGGAGCAATTGTCAGCACTCATTGATAAAAAGCGTGCGGGCGCACATATCGACCATAGCGATCTGAAAGTAGGCAAACTGTACATGGACAGCAGCCGACAGGTTATTGGGCAGATGCTGCGCGAAGAGGATATTATACTAACGCAGCGCACAGCACGACTGGAGCAGTTTGCCACCTTTACACCCGGAGTAATTATCGGAGCCGCTATACTCGCGGTTATGGTCGCTATTATTTTTTATGCACGTATCATTAGAGATATCAGGGCGAAGGCAGAAATGCAGCAGGACCTGATAAAAAAGGACATTGAAACCCGGCAAAGACTGGAAGCAATACAGCAAATTGCCGAGCGCATTTCAGCAGGTAATTACGAAATAAGGATTAACGATGCTCAAAAAGACAGCCTTGGAAGTTTGGCCGAATCACTGAACACCATGGCTGGTTCACTTGCATATTCTTTCAACAAACTAAAAGATAATGAATGGCTGCAAAGTGGCATGGCAGCCCTGAACGAAAAAATGGTGGGTGAAAAAGACCTGGCTGTTTTAACCGGACAGGTAATACACTTTGTTACCGCCTATACCGGAAGCCATGTGGGAGCTCTATACCTGCTTACTGGCGACAACCGGCTTACTTTATCCAACGGCTATGCTCTGTTGCCAGAGGTTAAAAGGACCTTCCATCCCGGAGAGGGGATAGTAGGCGAATGCTTCCTCAGCAATATGCCTATCTTAATCAATGATATAGATCCGGAATATGTTTCTGTAAGCCATGCCGCAGGCAATATCAGGCCCAAGGCAGTAATAGCCTGCCCTATCAATTTTGAAGGAGCAACCATAGGTGTGCTGGAATTAGCCTCCATTAAGCAATATAGCGATTTAGACGAACTCTTTATAAAGCTCGTAAGTCTGAACATAGGCACTGCAATAGCAGGCGCGCAAAACCACCGTAAGTTACAGGAGTTGCTGGAAGAAACACAGGCTCAGTCGGAAGAACTGCAGGCACAGCACAGCGAACTGGAAAACATGAACGCTGAACTGGAAGCACATTCACAAAAACTTCAAACCTCCGAAGAAGAACTGCGCGTACAACAGGAAGAACTGCAGCAAAGCAATAATGAACTGGAAGAACGTAACCGCATTATTACAGAACGCAACCTGGAAATACAGAAAAAAGCTGAAGAACTGGAGCAAAGCACCCGCTATAAATCAGAATTTATGGCCAATATGAGCCATGAATTACGCACACCGCTGAATTCAATATTACTTCTTTCGCGATACCTGGCCGACAATGTGGAACACAATCTTTCGGAAGACCAGAAAGAATCGGCCAGGGTAATTTATAATTCCGGTAATGGCTTATTGGAATTGATAGATGAACTACTGGACCTTTCCAAAATTGAAGCCGGCAAAATGGATCTGGAGTACAACGATATACATATCAATGATCTCATTGTAGGCCTGAAAGATCTGTTTAATCCAATTGCCAGGGAACGCTCTCTTGATTTGAATATAGCCCGGGACGAAAATCTGCCGGAACGTTTCGAAGTAGATAAAATGAAGTTGGAACAAATCCTGAAAAATCTCATTTCAAATGCCTTAAAATTCACTTCTAGTGGTAGCGTATCCATAACAGCATCCCTATCAGGCAAGCAGCAAAATTTCATTGCTTTTGCTGTTACTGATACAGGAATAGGCATACCGCATGACAAGCAGGAATTGATTTTCCAGGCCTTTACTCAGGCCGACGGCTCTACTAAGCGTAAGTATGGTGGTACCGGGCTGGGCCTCTCCATTAGTCGCCAGTTGGCGCGCCTTATGGGAGGCGACGTGTTATTGAAGAGTGAGCCGGGCAAGGGAAGTACATTCACGCTGATGCTTCCATTGAGCAAAAAAGATGCAGGTATCAATACTGAGTTAGAAGGTCAGCTACTGCCCGGCCTTAGCATTGCCGAACAGGCTGCAGAAAAACCACAGCGGCCCCGCCTCATCACCGATGTTATTCCGGACGAAGTAGATGACGACCGATATAGTTTGCAACCCGGTGATAAAATTATTTTGATAGTTGAAGATGATACCGCATTTGCAAAAGCATTGCTCCAGTTTACACACTCACAGAAGTACAAAGGAATTGTGGCAGTACGCGGCGATCAGGCTATAGAACTGGCCCGGAGTTTCAGACCGCAGGCAATTTTACTCGACATACAATTACCCGTACGCGATGGCTGGGAAGTAATGGAAGAACTTAAGTCAGATTCCGCTACCCGTCATATACCGGTTCACATCATGTCGTCGCTGGAGGTTAAGAGAGAAAGCCGGCGACAGGGCGCAGTCGAGTTCTTCAGCAAACCGCTGGCCACGGAACATATGCGTGAAATGTTCCGCAAAATGGAGGAAGTACTTCATAAAGATCCCAAATGTGTACTTATTATAGAGGAAAACCCCAAGCATGCCGAAGCACTGGCCATATTCCTGCAACGCTTCAGTGTGAGCACATCCATAGCGCACAGCGTCGAAAGCAGCATGGCCGTATTAAAGGAAGACGGCATCGATTGCGTCATCATGGATATGGGTATACCTGATAAGACCGCTTACGATGCGCTGGAATCGATCAAGCAGCTGCCGGGCATGGAACAGATGCCGATTATCGTGTTTACGGGGAAAAGCCTTTCGGCGGCGGAAGAAACCAGGATCAAGCAATATGCCGATTCGATTGTTGTCAAAACCGCGCATTCCTATCAGCGCATTCTGGATGAAGTCGCCCTTTTCTTACACCTGGTGGAAGAGAAGCGTCAGGGAACCGGCAACCTGAAGCCAGGTATGATGAACGCCAACGAAGTACTAAATGGAAAAACAATTCTGGTGGCTGATGACGACGTGCGCAACATTTTCTCGCTGACACGTGCGTTGGAAAGACATAATGTACGCGTAATTACGGCAACAGACGGGGCCGAGGCCCTGGAACAGCTCGAACAACATCCTGAAACCAGCCTGGTACTAATGGATATGATGATGCCCCAAATGGACGGTTACGAGAGTATTGCCCGTATTCGCCAGCACCCTAGGTTTAAGAACCTGCCGGTAATATCGGTAACTGCAAAAGCAATGTTAGGCGACCGGGAAAAGTGTATTGCTGCAGGAGCATCTGATTATATTTCCAAACCGGTGGATATAGACCAACTGGTATCGCTGCTACGAGTATGGATGTACGATCATCATAGTTTTACAAGAAGAAAAGTATAAACCGCTGTGCAGGCCTGATAAATCAGGGCGTATGAAGTCAAATATAAATTAATTGTGACCATGCCTGAGCAAAAAAACACCATTCTGATAATCGACGATGATGCGCGCAATATTTTTGCGTTGAACCTGGTATTGAAAAGCAAGGGTTATACCTGTAAGTCTGCGGCGCATGCTTCAGAAGGATTGCAATTGTTGACGGATGATCCGGAAATAAAATTAGTGCTCCTGGATATGATGATGCCCGAGACGGACGGATATCAATTGCTGGAACTGATTCGCAATAATGAGCAGCTGAGGCAAATTCCGGTAATTGCGGTTACTGCGCAGGCCATGCAGGGCGATCGGGAAAAATGCCTGGCAGCAGGTGCCAATGAGTATATATCCAAACCGGTCAACATTGATGCGCTGGTAAACATTATCGATAAATTACTGTAGCGGGTTATGAGCATTTCAATTACAGACGAGGAAATGGACCAGCTTTTGCAGGATATTCTGGAAACACATGGTTACGATTTTCAGGATTACGCAAAAGCATCGCTCAAACGACGCTTGAACCGGCTCATATTGTTAGATCATTTTCCAAGTGTAGCCGAGTTTCGTTACCGGCTACGAAATGATGCAGGTTATTTCGAACGGTTTATTTCGCAGATTACGGTTAATGTAACCGAAATGTTTCGCGATCCATCGTTTTATGCAACCATGCGGCGCGAGGTATTGCCTATACTGGCTACCTACCCTTTCATCCGTATCTGGCACGCGGGCTGTTCTACCGGTGAAGAAGTATTTTCAATGGCCATTATCCTGAAAGAAGCCAATTTGCTGCACAAGTCTATTCTATATGCTACCGACATAAACCCCACGGTCGTCAAGCAGGCCTCAACAGGTATCTTTCCTTTGTCGCACATGAAGCAATACTCCGAAAACTATATCAACTCCGGAGGTAGCCGCGACTTTTCAAGTTATTATACGGCGGGCAATGATAAAGTCATTTTCGACAGCAGCTTCCTGAAACATATTGTATTCTCCACCCACAATCTTGCTGCAGAATCTTCGTTCAACGAGTTTCAACTTATCGTTTGCAGAAATGTTCTTATTTACTTCGACAGGGTATTGCAGGAGCGGGTATTTTCATTGTTCGATGAAAGCCTCGATCGATTGGGATTTCTGGCTTTAGGTAATAAGGAATCTATCCGCCTTTCGGCTCATGCCCGGAATTTTGTCCAGATAGGAAATGAGAAAATATGGAGAAAGGCGATGTAAGAAATAAAAAAACGGCATGTGTAGTTTTGGGTGGCTCAGCGGGAAGTTTGAAGGCAATTATTGCACTGTTGCCTGAGCTGAAACCCAGGCTTCCGTTTCCGATAATTATAGTTGTACACCGGAAAAATGATCAACGTTCCACACTTGAACGGCTATTGGCAGTCCACTGTAGTTTACCAGTAAAAGAAGCTGAAGATAAAGAACTATTGCTGCCGGGTATTATTTACCTGGCACCACCCGACTATCATTTACTCATTGAAAACAACCGTAGTCTGTCACTTGATTGTTCTGAAAAAGTATTGTATTCCCGTCCCAGTATTGACGTCACTTTCCAGTCTGCCTCTGAAGTATTTGGGTCATCATTGACGGGCATATTGCTTTCCGGTGGCAATAACGATGGTGCAGAAGGTTTACGCCAGATTAAACAGAGGGGAGGCATTACGATCATTCAGGATCCGGTATCGGCCGAAATTCCGGCAATGCCCGTAGCGGCCCTGCGCTTGTTTGAACCCGACCTGGTGCTCGATCCGGTGCAGATTGCGGATTGGATCAACCATTTTGGACGCTCGTAAAACAATGCGGGTGTACATGCTAAAACAAGCATAATTCCGTTGTTGCATAGTGCTGCGAATAAGCTAATTTCGCGCACCTGATTTTCCAATGAAAAAATTGATTCGTTCCTATACCAGCGCCTATGATGGTCTTTCACGCGCCTCCTGGATGCTGGCTCTTGTACTGCTGATCAATAGGACCGGATCAATGGTACTTCCGTTTCTGGGCGTTTACATGATTGATCATTTGCATTTTACACTGGCATCTTCAGGCTTGGTGCTTAGTTGCTATGGTCTCGGCAGCCTTGCCGGTTCTTTTATAGGTGGACAAATAACGGATAGGAAGGGTCCGTTTGCCGTGCAAACATTCAGCTTGTTTACCAGCGTGCTGCTATTTTGCCTGATGCCCCTGTTCAAATCGGTTCTGTCTCTTTCTGTAATGATATTTGTACTGAGCACCATCTCCGAGATGTTCCGTCCGGCCAACTCGGTAGCTATTACACAACATGCAAAACCTGAAAATCTGACGCGTGCTTTTTCTCTGAACCGCATGGCCGTTAACCTGGGCTTTTCTATGGGTCCTGCCATCGGCGGATTACTTGCCGGTATTTCCTATCATTTATTATTCTTTGCCAATGCAGCGACTACCCTGGTTGCGGGTATTTGTTATGTGGCTTTTTTCCGCCGGTACAACCAGGTTACCCAGCGCAGGGCGGCAAGCCGCAAGCAACAAACGGAGGAACATTTAATTAAAGAAAAATCACCTTATAGAGACCTGCCCTTTATCGTATTTTGTGTCTTTTGCTCCTTGTTCTCCATTTGTTTTTTTCAGCTGCTCAATACCCTGCCACTGTTTTACAAAGAAGCGGTAAAACTGGAATCGACCACTATCGGAGTACTGTTGGGATACAGCGGTATTGTAGTTGTTTTGCTCGAAATGAGCTTGGTAAGTTTTGCAGAACGCCGATTAACTGTTGCAAAAACGATGCTGATTGGTTCTTTGATATGTGCAGTCTCCTACGGAATGCTGGGCTTTACCCATCATTTGTTGTTACTCTTTGTCTCCATATCCTTACTGAGCTGCGGCGAAATTCTGTTGCTTCCATTTATGGCCACGGTTACTGCATTTAGTTCAGGTAAACGGAATAAGGGTGCCTATATGGGCATGAACGGCATATCTGTTTCCATTGCTTTTATTATTTCGCCGGCATTAGGATCCTGGGTGGCCATGCAATATGGTTTCAGCCTGTTGTGGATCAGCACAGCGCTTTTATTGTTGATAAGCGGTTTTGGTTTTTATTACAGTGTGCTGCGCCTGCAACGAAAAGCCGGTGCTACCACTTAATACTAAAGATTTTCCTGATACGGTGTACCTGCCTGGCTTTATTCAGCGCAACCCGTACGGCGGCATGATGGTAAAAATAGTTGGCTTTTGCATTGCCATTCGCATTCGCCTGAAATCTGACATAGTGAAAAAAAAGTTGCCAGCACTGCTGATGATTGTCTGATGTATGTGCTTCGGAAAAAATTACCAGTTATTGCGCAGGGTTCCTGGTTCCGCTGTACAGTTCATATTCCAGCAGCCGGCAATCGATGGTACTGTTAAAATAAGGTATGCGCCTGTTGGGTTTCAATCCTATTTTTTTTGCCAATTCACGATTCCCGGTAAAAACATAGCCATAATAGCCCATCAGTTTCTTCTTCATAAAATCTCCGATTCGGGCATAAGTAGCCTCCAATGCTGAAATATCGCCCAATCGTTCGCCATACTCGGGATTCACAATCATCACGCCTTTCTCTCCAGGTGCCAGTTCCGGAACTTCTGTTTGCTCAAAGTCGCAGACCGAAAAAGTTATAAGTTCTTCCACACCTGCGGCCCTGGCATTCTTACGGGCGTTGGCAACAGCCTTTTCGCTATGATCACTGGCAATAATCCTGAGTCGAAGGGGTTCGGTTATTTGCTGCTCCAGTCGACCGCGTTCCTGCGCGTACCGGGCAGCATCGTAACCCTGCAGATGCATAAAGGAATAATTGTCACGGAACAAACCGGGCGCTGTATTACTGGCCAGTAAGGCAGCCTCAATAGCCAGGGTTCCGGAACCACACATGGGGTTAATCAATACGGAACGCCTGTCCCAACGACTGGAATAAATTACAGAAGCAGCCAGGGCCTCCAGCATAGGTGCTGTACCCGGTATTTTTCTATAACCATGGCGGGCCAGAGAATCGCCGGAGGTATCAATAAAAATTTCGGCAAAATCATCCTTCCAGTACAGGTGTATGACCACGCCGGTCAGGTCAGAGCCGGTTTCAGGCCTCCTGCCTCTTAACTGCCTTAGGCGGTCCACCACCGCATCCTTCACCCGCAAATTCGCATACATGCTGTTGTTGATGGTACTGTTCTGTACATTGCTTGTAACTGAGAAATGCTCCCCTTCGGGAATAATATCCTCCCAGGCAATATCCAGTAAGTGGTCGTATATTTCATCGCCATTCACCGCTTCAAACTGATCGAGGCTAAACAATATCTGGCTGCCACAGCGCAATCCAAGGTTAAGCTGAATACATTGATCAATAGTAGTGTATAACCTGACACCGGTTGTAAACACTTCATAATCGGTAAAACCCAGCTCCTGCATTTCCTGTTCCAGGCTGGGAACCATGAATTTGTTACAAGTGATGGTAACGGGTGCTTCGATGAAAAATAACGACATGCCGCAAAGGTAAGTTTTAAATCAGCGTCACAGGGCACGGTGCGTATGGCTGAACAGAACTATTATGAGTTTGTATTTCAGCCCTGCTTTAAAAATTCTACAATACATTTGAACAAAACAAAATAGATGGAAAACACTGTTGAGCGCATCATTCAGGCCTATGAACTTATGCCGCATCCTGAGGGTGGTTTTTACAAAAGAAGTTATTGTGCCCCGGAAAAAATCGGCGGTGCTACTTTCCCTGGAGGAAGGCCTTTCAGCACCGCTATCTATTATCTGCTGGTTGCCGGCGATTTTTCGGCTTTGCACCGCATAAAAAGCGATGAGCTCTGGCATTGGTACGAAGGGGCTCCGGTTCGCATTCATGTTATTACTCCCGAGGGGAACTTCAGTACATTGGAACTGGGTGGTCTTCAAAACGGACAACGTCAGTATCAGGTGCTGGTGCCCGCCCAATGTTGGTTTGCCGCTGAATCAGTAGGAGATCCGGGCTATACATTGACCGGGTGCACAGTGGCACCCGGATTTGATTTCCACGATTTCGAACTGGCTAATGCCGATGATCTGAGCCGGCAACTTCCCGGCCAGGAGACTTTTATCAGAAAATTTTGCAGGCACTGATGCTACAGTAAGCTGCGGCTGCCTCTGATCAGATAGAGTTGTATGACAATGGTCATCAGCAAAAACATAGCCACCAGTTGGTGTAGTTGTGCCAGTGTTTCGAAAAGCCCCCAATGATTAGGTACTATTCGTACACTGCTCAGTACTGTAAAAATTCCCAGACATACCTGCGCTATTACCAATATCAGCGGAAGCATCCGGTACTTGCGGAAACTTCGGCTCAGCTCTGTAGTACGGGCAGCTATAACAGCTGCCACCAATAACACTATAGTAAGCAGGTAAGCCAATCCCCTGTGAATGAAATGTATGGTTATTTTATTTTCAATTAAGGGATGTCCGCTGGGCGAAATGTCCATCCCTGCAGGAACCCAGTCGCCATTGATCGTGGGCCAGGTAGCTGCCGCGGTGGCTGCCCGGTGTCCGGCCATCAACGCGCCATATATCAATTGTATAACCAGAATAATGAATGCGCTCAGGTAGATATTTTTCAGCGCCGGTTGACTAATTTTTTCGCCCGGAGGTATCAGTAATTTTAAGGCAAACCACATGACATAACAGGCCAGTAGCATAGCTAATACGAAATGGATGGCGAGCCGGGTCGGTTTCACATATATGGCATCACCGCTAAGGCCGCTGGCCACCATTATCCAGCCCACCAGACCTTGTAGCGCTCCTAAAAGAAACAATACAACCAGAGGACCCACCATTTCGCGGTTAAAATATTTTTTAACCAGAAAATATACAAAAGGCACGGCAAATACGACCCCGATCAGGCGCGCCCAAAAACGGTGAAACCATTCCCAGAAGAAGATGGATTTAAAATCGCTTAATGTAAAATCAAAATTAAGGTACTGAAATTGCGGCGAGCTCTTGTACTTGGCAAATTCGACCGCCCAGGCCTCAGCATTCAGCGGAGGCAGGGTGCCCGTTACTATATTCCATTCGGTAATGGACAAACCCGAGCCGGTAAGACGGGTAACGCCACCTAACAGCGTTTGAACAATGATCATAACTACACCGGTGATGAGCCAGTATGCTACGATCCGATTGCGGGAAGAATTGGCTAAGCTGCTCAAGAGGAATCTGATTTTCGCGCAAAGGTACTATGAGATTTGCAATCGATCCTATGAATAGCTTTTACAAAAATTCAATAAGGGCGAAGAAGTTACCAGGCATCCTTACCCAACATCACTCCAATAGAAAAGCCGGTGCCCCAATTGCGTATGGTATTGCCTGTTTGATAACTGGGAGCCAGGTTGGACAAACCATAATAGTAATAGGCCCGAAAGAAGAGACCAACATTGGATTCGTAACCAATAGTGGCAGCCATTCCATAATCAAGATCCTTCATTTGATCTTTACCGGTGCGGTTGCCCAAACGCAGCGAAGACTCTTCGCTCACCCACATAGTACTCATGCCAGGCTTATTAGCATCGTAATAGGCTACCGGCATTCTTACCCTGTTGTAACCTCCTACTGCCAGTCCGGCATAGGGACCGATACCGCTAAAAAAACGCCCCATACCGTCGAAGCCGGTTTTGTACATGAAATACAAAGGCGAACGGATATAATCGATGGTTACCCGCCGCGTATATTCCTCGTTAGGTAAACCGAACATGCTCATTTCCACGTTTCTGGAAAACCGGATTTTGTGCCAGACGTAAAATACCGCCGGCTGGAAGTAAAAATGATCCGTTACTTTTATGTCAAGCGCCAAGCCAGCTTTAAAACCGGGAGTCAGCTGGCTGAACATCGTTTGCGTTATACCCGATCCTGTACTGCGTTCGCGCATAAAGGCCAGATTACAACCCGCTTCGGGTGCGAACTTAATCTGTGCATTTAATGTTATGGTCGCACACAGGCCAAATAACAGTGTTGACATTCGTTTCATAGGCTGCTGCGTTAAATGTTAACACAAAATTATAAACATGAATGAAAATCACTAGTATTTTAGCCATTATTATTTTATTATCTTCCTGCGAAGGAGTTGCCCAACAAAATGCAGCATCAAAAATGAATAACAATAATCCATATTTTTCCCGTACAGACACCAGCCGGTTAACCGTCGATAACAAAGAATGGAAACGCATACTTTCACCGGAATTGTACGCTGTTGCACGCGAACAAGGCACCGAAAGGGCGTTTACAGGCAATATGTGGAAAAGCGAACAAAAAGGTCATTATTACTGCGCTGTATGCGGCAACGCTCTTTTTCGTTCAGATGCAAAATTTATCAGCAGTTGTGGATGGCCCAGCTTTTTTGAAGCAATTCGTCCCAACAGTGTTTTATACAAAGAAGATCACTCGCATGGTATGCATCGCACCGAAGTGCTGTGCGGCCGGTGCGACTCGCATTTGGGACACATCTTCGACGACGGACCGGCACCAACTTTTAAGCGTTTCTGCATGAACGCTGTTTCACTCGAATTTGTACCGGATGAAACTGGTCAATAAGTACCCTCATACAAACAACATTTAAAAGCCCGATTTGGTCACACCAAAAGCAAGTTTGTACACCTTTCTCCTGAGCCTGTGTTTGCAGGCTCCTGCAATTGCACATAAACTTAAACCGGCACCCGCAGCCCGCGACACTTCCTTTGTAAAATCTTATGACCGTGAAATAACCGGCAGGTTCTTCTTTTCGCAAAAATATACTGGACTGCGTGTACCGGGTACCGCAAATATGGCGGCCTTCCGCTACCGGCCCAATACTACCTTAAACACAGGTCTGGGGGCCACCTACCGTTCTTTTACATTAAACCTTGCTTATGGATTACCCGGTATCAATGGCGACGGATCAGAAAGAGGTACAACCCGCTACCTCGACGCACAGGCGCATTTATATGGCAGCAAGGTGGTGATTGACTTGTTTGCCCAGTTGTACAATGGATATTACCTGGCGCCCAAAAACTTCGTTACAGGCTTCGAAGGCTTTTACCTGAAACCGGATTTGCGGATTCGTCTGTTCGGCGGATCGGCACATTATGTGTTCAACAACTCCAAATTCTCTTATCGTGCCAGCCTTATCCAAAACGAATGGCAGACAAGGTCAAGTGGTACCTTCTTACTGGGCGGCGACATTTTTTACGGAACCGTCAATAGTGATAGTGTGGTAGTTCCGGGAGAAATAGCCCACTACTTCCCACAGGGCAACGTACGCCGCATCCGATTTATCAATATTGGCCCGGGAGGGGGCTACGCCTATACTTTCGTCTATAAACGACACTGGTTTGCAACCGGCTCGGTAACGGTAAATTTTCCGCTCGACTTCGTAAAGGAAACCACCTATCTCGAGCATAAAAACCATGTAAGTATAACCCCTAATTTCCTGTATCGTCTGGCCCTCGGCTACAATAGTCGCCGCTGGATTTATACAGCCTCGGTCGTCAACAGTACTGTCTCGCTCCGTGGCTCGTACAACAGTCATGCCTACCGAATGAACACCGGCAATTATCGCTTGACCCTGGCCCGCCGCTTCTCTGTCAACCGGAAGGTGCGCAAAGTAATGCAGCCGGTTGACGATGTTTTATCGCTGCCTCAGGAATTAAGAAAATAGCATTCGGGCCATACCGCAAAGAGCGCCCCATATCTGCAGAGCGGCTCTCCGCGGTTTAATGGTTAAATAACGCCGGCCATCTTTGGCAGCAGGTCTCGTACTTCGGTCAGCATCCGGCCCAGATCGGCCATCTCGCGAATTTCAAAATAGCATTGTTGTAACTGGTCGGTCCGGTACGAGGTTTGTACAACTTCTTCCACCCTGAAATCAAGCCTTTTGCTATTGGGATGTACAGCATGCAATACCTCGCCCGGCGAGGAAACAATACCCGCACCCCATACTTTTGTTTCCCCGCCTTCCCGTATAAGGCCAAATTCAACTGAAAACCAGTACAGCGTACTTAGCAGAGCTGTGCGCTCCGGATCATCACAACAGGCCACGCCAAGTGTGCCAAATGCTTCCAGAAATCCGGCAAAGTCGCGGTTACACAGCAAGGGCACATGACCAAAAACATCGTGAAACATATCGGGTTCTTCGATATAGTCGATTTGCTCGGGCTGCCGAAGCCAGCAGGTAGCCGGGAAGATGCGCTGCGACAGTAGTTCAAAGAACTCCACGGCCGGTACAAGGCCGGGAACCACGCTAACCTGCCAGCCGGTTAAGCGCTGCAGTCTTTGATTCAGCCGGCTGAAGCGGGGTATTTCGCCCGCGCAGAATCCTGTCTGCTTCAAGGCATCCAGAAAATGCCTGCTCCCATACTTTTCCAGCAAAACCATTTGTCGTTCAAATAATGTTCGCCAGACTGCGAAATCCTGTGCGGTGTACATGCCGTACACCTGTTCTGTTGGTCTTTTCTTTTCCATTGAAATAAATAAAAAAAGCCCCGGTTCGTTTGGAACCGGGGCATGAGGTTGAATATTATATATACACAAAGCCGCTATTCCAAACAGTATCGTTCAGAATAGTAATAATATACGGCTGTAGTTGCGTGCAGGAACATCGGGCTGCAAATTAATAATTTTCCGAAAAGTAACAGCGATAAAAATTTAAATCGTGTCCATGAACAATGGCAGGATTTCAGCAATTGCTTTTACAGATCAAAATCGGATTGTTCAACAAAAATAACAGCATGCCATTTTCAACCGTCTTCAAAGATTAAGTGTAGAAGTCTCAAACCTCAATTATTTTTTGTGCAAATTTTGCGACTAAACCTTACCTTTGCGACCTGTTTAAAAAACAGCCTCCGGCCTCGTAGTACAATGGATAGTATATGAGTTTCCGAAGCTCCGGATCCAGGTTCGATTCCTGGCGAGGCCACAGACAGAAAAGGGTGCGACTATTGGCGCCCTTTTTTTGTTTTACCCGGGTATTGCCATTACACTGCATACCGGCACAACGATTTGTTGCCGAACTCCGGAAAACTAAAGCGAATCTGCACGAAAGATAGTAACGAGGAGGCTGCGCCGATCAGGAGGTTTTCCTACCATATATTTTAAGAACGGATGTACCGCCGGCAATTTTTACCGGAACACAGGAAGTGTTCCCATCATGCCTTTTCCTCTTCAATGGCAGGCATGCCCATAATCACAGGATCTTTGCGTGTACGGAACGAGATATGTCGCTGAAAGAAATAACTGAACACTGCGATAAGTCCCGTAGTCAGCGTTTGTGAAGGTGTAGCCCAAAAGCCGCACCAGCCAACAAAAAAGTGCAGCAGGTAATAATTCAGCAGGATATTCAGAAACTGCAGGGTTGCGTAGCGAAACAATTGTACCCTGCCCTTCAGGTGTGATTGCTGAAACACAACAAATTTCGAGAGAAAAAATCCAACCGGGAAACCTACGCAAAAGGAAATAATATAAGCTGCAATGTACCGGTTCACCGTAATGCCCGCTATGGGTATAAGCTCTTCCAAATGTCCATCAACCATGCGCGTCTGGATATAAGGAGGAAGCAAAAAATTATAACTTACAAAGAAGACAAACAACCCCAGTACTGTAACACCGCCCCCGCAGGCTATATAACGAAAGGTTTGAATAGGCACCCAGCGTTGGGCCAGAGGGTAAAAGAAGTCAATTACCTTCAGGATGGTATGCTTAACAAAGTTAATTTTCCGACTTTCCCTATAGTGTTTCACGCGGCGCAAAAGTATATAAAATAGCTGATCAAAGCCGAATACAAAATGCAATTAACGTAACTTGCCCTTTGTTTATTTCCCTTTGAATATTATTAAGTGGATACTATACACCAGTCTTTTTGCTGCGCTATGTGCAGTCGGCTTATGCATGGCCAGCGAAAAACTAATACTGGGTCATCTTCCTGAAATTGGCAATCCGCTGCACCTCTTCGTACTGGTTAATACACTTTGTATTTATAATCTGCATTATTACCTGAAAAAACCGGGCGGACATTCCGACCGGGCCAGGTGGTCGCAAGCTCACCGCCGCCAGCACCTGTACCTGATTGGCATAAGCGCCAGCATTTCCTTTTTCCTGCTGTTTGTACTGCCGTTTCCGGTACTGGCCTGCAGTGCCCTGCTCGGCTTACTTTCCCTGGCCTACTCTATTCCCTTTCTGCCCTTTCCCAACAAGAAACGTTTGCGCGACTGGGGTATCCTGAAACTGTTGCTATTGGTAACGGTATGGACGGGGGTCACTGTTTCCATGCCGCTATTGTACTGGAACAAGCCCTGGGAACCCTTTAAAGTAGAGTTTATGCTGCGTTTCGTGTTTATGATGCCGCTTTGTATTGCATTCGATATCAGGGATTGCGAAACCGACAGCGCCCAACACGTAGTGACATTGCCCAATGCCATCGGACTGGAAAACAGCTACCGTACCATGTATGGCTCTCTGTTGGCCTTTGTAATACTTGCTGTATGGCAATACACACGCTACCCTGCCGCCGAAGGCCGCCTTCCCGGAGCCGTCATTACCGCATTGATGGCGGCTGTCATTTTCGCGTTGGTCAGGGTTCGCCGCTCCGACGTGTTTTTCCTGTTACTGGTCGACGGACTCATGCTGGTTTACAGTGCTTTTATTTTTTTACTGTAGCATTTCAACAGCAATCTAATACAATAAAGACACTAGATACAATCGCAGTAACCCGGTCTTTTTCTTTACAAAAAAATGAGCCCAGAAACCGGTAGGTACAAAGCCAGCGCACACCTCATTATGGCACGTTGCCCCTTTCCAATAAAAAAGCGGCTGCCTCTTTATTTAGAAACAGCCGCAACCAAATCCGTGGTATATTATTTAAGACCACACATATTGTTTCTTATTCATGAGCATGGCTTCCGCTGCAATGGTTTGTTCACCGGTTTCGGGATCGGTTACGGAACACTCGTAAATAATGCGGTTTTTCTCCGGAAAAATTTCCTTGACTCTGATCATCGCTTCGTACTCGTGATCGGTAAACATGGGCTTCAGCCATTTGATTTGCTGACTCATATAAATATGACCATCGGCATACCACAGCGTGCCAAAAATTTTGGTAAACACACTGGCACCCAGAAAGCCATGAATAATATTGCGGCCAAACATGCTTTCCTTACCTGCCTGCTCGTCGATGTGCAGGGGATTGGTATCACCGCTTACCCTTGCGTAATCATTTACATCTGCTTGTGTATAACTGAACCTGTGTCGAAATTCGTCTCCAATTTTTAGCATATTCAAATTTTAATTTAGAAACGTATCAAGGGTTGCCTGCATCATGCTGCACCGGATAATACAGTCTCAAGGGTTAACACAATTTTTTTATAACTACGCTAAGTAAATAAATTGTTTTGAAGGAACAAAGCCGGCACACAAAAAAAGACAGCACTCCAAGCAGAGTACTGTCCTCTCACAATTTTCAATAAAAATTTATTCCATTTCAAACTTATAACCTACGCCCTTCACGGTGGTAATAACGTCGATGCCCAGCTTTTGCCGTATTTTCCGGATGTGTACATCTATGGTCCGATCACCAACTATAACTTCAGTACCCCAAACCTTCTGCAGTATTTCATTGCGCAAAAACACTCTTCCTGGTTTAGACGCGAGCAGATTAAGCAGTTCAAATTCCTTCTTCGCGAGTATAATTTCCTCGCCTTTATAGCTCACTGTAAATTTATACTTATTAATTTCCAGGTCACCGTACACCATCTTATTTCCGGCTTCTTCATCCTTCTTCATACGGCGCAGGGCAGTGCGAAGCCGGGTAAGCAACAGCTCGGGTTTTATTGGTTTGGAGATATAATCATCTGCGCCCAGTTTAAGACCTTCGATTTCGGAGCGTTCATCGCTGAGTGCAGTCAAAAAAATGATAATAGTTTGATCGAGGTCGGGGTTGCGCCGTAACTGCTGAATCGTTTGATGACCGTCCTTTTCAGGCATCATTACATCGAGCAAAATCAAATCGGGATTGAAAATGGCGGCTTTTCTGATCGCCTCATCGCCATTGTAGGCGACGGCCGTTTCGTATCCGGCCATTTTCAGGTTGTAGCTGATAAATTCTACGATATCCTGTTCATCATCCACTACCAGAATTTTTCCAAGCTTGGCTTCCATAAATTGGTTTTGAATTACGATGCAATATTAGAGCAAGTTAGCAGAAATGTAACATTACGAAATTGTTAACCTCTAAGGCTCCTAATTTGATGAAAATCAATCTGCATGCGGCTTCTGCGGCACTACTTCGTTCAGCTCCGATCCTTGTATTGATAACTGGGTAGGATATGCAAAACCACCGGCAAGCCTGTACATTGTTTCATACACGGCAAAATATACGGCTTGCCTTACTGCACCAAAATCGACCTGCGGCGATACGGATATAAAATAAATGATCTGAATATTGACCGAAGAATCGCCAAAACTTTCGAGTTGTACTACCGGCGTTCCGGTAGTACCATCAATAGCTGTTATATCTTCTTTGACAGCCACCAATACCTGTTCAAGTTTACTACGCGATAAGCCATAAACAGCTCCCACACTAAACACCACCCTGCGCATACCACGCTCCGAAAAGTTCTCCAGGTTATCATCGATCAACTTACGGTTTGGAATCGTAATCACGGATTTGTCAAAAGTGCGGATGCGCGTACTCCGAAAACCTACCTTTTCAATATTCCCTTCCACACCACTTATCTTCACCCAATCGCCGATGGTAAAGGGTTTATCGATCATTACCATAAATGAAGCCAGTAAATTTTCAAGACTTTCCTTGGCTGCAAACGCAATAGCAATACCGCCCACACCTAAGCCCGCAACCAATGCAGCCACATTTACATGAAATACGGTGCCCAATACCGACAATACTCCAAACGCCCATATCACCACTTTAATCACATCACGGAGCAAAGGCAGAATTTGCTGACGTTCCCTGTCCTGAGCTTCCTTCGCTTTACCTACCAGTACCAGAAAAATAAAATCTATAATTCTGGACAACAACAGGATAAAATAAAATAAGAGCGAGAGAAAAAATAAATGATCAATCAGATCCATCAATGAAAACATGGTAGAAGGAACCTGACCTTCACCTGTCTTCGCATACTTGAATCGCTTGACCAGAATGATTTTATCAAAAGAAATACTCAATTGATAAAAGGCCAGATAGAAGAATAACGTAACCAATAATCCTTCTACCGGCCTAAACAATAAATCTCTGAATTGCTGTCCGTAATACGCAGTAGAAAACTTGCGGAATACGGTAAAAAACAATTTGGTAAAAATGGTAGTGATATAGCGCTTCAGCAATATGGCCAATACCAGAATGACCGTAAAGCGCAGATAAGTATCTACGGTATTACCCCAATAAACCTCTTTTAAGAAATCCAGATTCAAGGCAGACTGTTTTATGTAAAAAAATGGCGCCGGTCCTTTCCTGACCAGCGCTGAAAGCTTTCATTTAAATAGAAACGTTGAAATCTCTGAGGGCATCGTTCAGACTGGTTTTCAGGTCTGTACTTTCCTTGCGTTTTCCGATAATCAAAGCACAACCTACACCGTACGATCCTGCCGGAAACTGCTTGGTATAATTGCCCGGAATTACCACGCTGCGCGGCGGAACATAGCCCTGATATTCTACCGGCTCCGACCCGCTGACGTCAATGATTTTCGTACTTTGAGTCAGTACCACATTGGCACCCAACACCGCTTCTTTTGCTACACGCACGCCTTCCACTACTATGCAACGCGAACCTATAAAACATCCATCTTCAATAATAACCGGAGCAGCCTGCAGCGGCTCCAGCACACCGCCAATGCCTACACCACCGCTCAGGTGCACATTTTTACCTATCTGAGCGCAGCTGCCTACCGTAGCCCAGGTATCTACCATGGTACCTTCATCTACATAGGCGCCAATATTTACATAAGAAGGCATCAGCACTACATTTCTTCCGATATAAGCGCCATAGCGGGCTACAGCATGCGGAACGGCCCGTACACCCAACGAGGCGTAATTTTTCTTCAGTTCCATTTTATCGTAAAACTCAAAGGGCGGCAATGTCCAGGTCTGCATTGGTTGTATTCCAAAATACATCAAAATGGCTTGTTTCACCCATTGTTGTACTTCCCACTCCTCGGCTACCGGCTTCGCCACGCGCAGGGTACCCTTGTCTACTGCATCTATTACATTTCGTACTGCATCTTTATAGCGATCATTGTCCAACAAACTGCGGTCCTTATATGCCTGCTCAATTAAGATCTGATTTTCGGTCATTTTTTTCGATTGTATCTGGTATTAAATAAAAAGGGCGGCAAAAATACCGCCCCTGTTGCAATTGTACTTATATTATTTACGGACGGTGCGCTGTTCAATACGCTTCTCGTAATTTGTTCCCTGGAAAATACGGTGCACATATATTCCCGGCACGTGTATAAAATTCGGGTCCAGCTCGCCTGCAGGCACCAGCTCCTCTACTTCCACTATCGACACCTTTGCTGCCATTGCCATTACCGCGTTAAAGTTGCGGGCTGTCGCCTTGAAAATCAAATTACCCTTGGTATCACCTTTCCAGGCTTTCACAATTGAATAATCGGCCCTAAAGGCTTCCTCCATCAAGTAATCTTTACCATTAAAATTACGTACTTCTTTACCTTCTGCTACCTCGGTACCCACACCTGCAGGGGTAAATACAGCAGGCATTCCGTATGCTGCTGCCATACAACGGGTGGCCAATGTTCCCTGAGGAATCAGATCCACCTCCAGCTCACCACTCAGCAACTGACGTTCAAATTCGGCATTTTCTCCCACATAGGAAGCAATCATTTTCTTAACCTGACGGGCTTTCAGCATCAATCCAATACCAAAATCGTCGATGCCTGCATTGTTGGAAATGCAGGTAAGATCCTTCACGCCCTTTTTAACCAAAGCATTAATACTGTTTTCGGGAAGCCCGCACAAACCAAAGCCTCCGATCATTAATACAGCGCCATCCTGTATGTCTCTGGTAGCTTCTTCAGCATTGGCCACCACTTTATTAAATCCCATAGAAGTAAGTTCAATTTAGGGCTTAAAGGTAAAGCATAGCGAGAATTTTCAAAACAAGAAATTAAGACACAGAGATATTTACCCGCATTTTTATAATAAATCCGCTACAATTCAGTTTATGCTGGAGCAAAAGCAGGGTTTATTATTCAGTTAAGGGCTGCGTACGTTTTGGCTTTTCGACGATTTATCGAAGAACATTACTCAAAATTCCCCAATTGATATATCAGGCCTGTTTTAAAACAGCAATCGCTTATCTTTGCAGCTTATGTTTGGTTTCAAGAAACTTTTAATATTGGTCGGACTGGTTTCCACTACGACCTTTGCTCAAAACCCGGTAGTCGACAAAATCGTGGGTGTAGTCGGAAATAAAATAGTACTTCAGTCGGAAGTAAACGAAATGTTCCAGCACGAAAGGTCGATGAACCCCGAGTTTGCCGACAGTAACAAGTGTGTAATACTCTATAATTTTCTTGCGCAACAAATCCTGGTCGAGCAGGCCGTCCGCGATAGTGTACTGGTTTCAGAAGAAGAAGTAGAAGGAATACTCGATAATCGCATTCGCCAAATGATTTTGGCTTATGGAAGCAAAGAAGCTTTTGAAGCCGAAAATGGCGGACGCACCATTTATCAGTTAAAAGACGATTTCCGCAATCACTTCAGAGATAAAGCTATTGCCGACAAAATGCAGAATCAGATTATGCAGAACGTAAAAATTACGCCTCGCGAAATCGAAGAATTCTATGCTGAGTTGGCGAAAGACACTTTACCTCCTTTCCCTGCCAGCGTAGAAATGGGTCAAATCGTAATTAAGCCCGATGTAGACCCTGATGTCGAAAACCTTGCCAAAGAAAAACTGGAACAAATACGCCGCGACATCGTCGAGAACGGTAAGAGTTTCGAGTTAATGGCAGGTATATATGGCATGGACCCTACCCGTAACACCGGCGGCGAAATGGAAATCAACCGCAAAGAATTCGACCAGCAGTTTGTGGCAGCAGCTTACCGCCTGCAGCCAGGCGAAATTTCTCCCGTCATAAAAACCCGTTTTGGTTACCATATTATTCAAATGATTCGCCGTATGGGCGAAGAAGCCAAAGTTCGTCATATCGTAATTGTACCCGAACTAACCAATAGCGATCTGCAAAAAGCACTCAAAAAGCTGGACAGTGTCCGCGCCGATTTGGTATCCGGCAAACTCAGCTTTTCGCAGGCTGTAGGTAAATACAGTACCGACGACAATTCAAAAATGACCGGTGGTATGGTGTACGATGAACGCGGAAATTCAACCATCGCTATCGAAGCAATGGACGCCGATATGGCCCGGGCCGTAGCCGAACTGAATGTGGGAGAGTACTCTCAACCGCAAATTTTCACCGACAATCCCGATATGGGCACCCGTGCTACACGTATTTTGTACCTGAAAAACCGTACCGATCCGCATATCCTCAACCTGAAGGATGACTATGCCATCATCCAGCAAAAAGCCCTTCAATACAAACAATTGAAACACCTCGAAAAATGGATCAAAGACCGGGTACATACCTATTATATAAAAATTGATCCCGAATATAAAGACTGTACCATTCTGAAATCCTGGACAAGCGATGCCATCGCCTCCGAATAAATATTTATATCCATAAAAAAGGGTGCAACCAGGTTGCGCCCTTTTTTATGGATCATTTTTTTCACTAAAACAATCTATGATTTCTCCCATGCAGGATCTGTCATGGCTCTCACGAACCGAATTATTGGTCGGACGCAATAACCTCGAATTGCTATCCAGAGCGCACGTACTGGTTGTGGGACTGGGAGGTGTGGGATCATTTGCAGCCGAATTTATATGCCGCAGCGGCATTGGTACCATGACCATAGTCGATGGCGATGTGGTAGAAACCAGCAACCGCAACCGCCAGCTACCTGCACTTAGCACCAATATTGGTCAGCCCAAAGCCAGTATAATGGCCGAGCGCCTGAAAGCCATTAATCCTGAGCTCACACTCCATGTTATTGAAGATTTTGTGCGGCCCGAAGCTGTGAACGACATTCTAACCACTCCCTTCGATTATGTAATCGATGCTATAGACAGTGTTACGCCTAAACTCACATTTCTAAAAATGGCCTACCGGCAGAACATGCGCATTGTAAGTTCGATGGGGGCTGGCGGCCGCATGGATCCTACACAATTGAAAGTCGACGATCTGTCCCGCTCCTACAACTGCCCCTTTGCACAACAGATCCGCAAAATGTTGAAGAAAGAAGGAATCTATTCCGGCATTAAAGTAGTATTCTCTGCCGAACAGCCAGACAAAGACTCACTGATGCTGACCGACGGCAGCAATTTTAAGAAGTCGGCCTATGGAACAATGTCCTACTTGCCGGCTACATTCGGAGCCACCGCTGCTTCAGTGGTGATTCGCGACCTGATACATACGTCAGGCAGCTAAATGTATTTTGCTTAACCACCCGCCTGCCCCGCGGCGGCAAAACAGGCATCTGTCTTTTGTACTCTTTAAAGCCGGTAGTCGTTCCGCGCCTGCATTAACGAGCACTAATGCGCAGCGCTCATGCTCAACAAGCCGGTAACAAGCGCGACGGCTTCATATTCCGGTTCCCGGTTTGAATAACTCGCTGCGCGGCTCCCATTGCGGTATGCTAAAAAATGCTATAAAGATTGAGACCCGCGCCAGACGTATAACTACAAAACGCCTGACTTATACTGCACACCTTTGAAATAATCAACCTGTTTCATGAGCCGTTTACGGCTCAGCAGCGTTTGTATGCCTGCGGTGAGCGACGACAAGGGCGACAAAGCGAATATAGCCACCATCAAAAGGCGCTGAAAAGCGCGTATAACTTTAAGCCGCTCCGGATTTCCCGGATTACCCTTTGACCGGGCACGCGCAGCCCATTTGGGAAACTGGCTCAGGCCTCGGCGCTCCAGCACTATCAGCCCGGGCCGCAATTGTACGGCACCCAGCCTGAGCAAACTATCCTGCAATTGCTCTTCCCGTCCGTTTTGTATGCTGTCCACGATCAGCGGTCCGTATTTTCTGGTATCTGCAATATCCTGATCCGACACACCTGCTGCGGGCAGGAAACGCGACGCTTCTTTTTGACCTTTAAACAACCACCTTATGATGGTTAAGGTCGATACCATATTCGCATGCTTATCTTCCAATACAATATTGCCTACGTGCCGGGCGCCCAGGCCTTGCAATGCTTCCTTCACGCATTCCTGTGCATGTAGCCACATATTCCGGCTTCCTATAACAGTTACTACTTTCTTTCCTCTAAGTACTGATGCCCATTCGCTTTTCAAAAAACTATTGGCAGGTATAGAGGGCGATAAAAACCAGGGCTGGTAACCGAATATCACTAAGTCATAGTCCTTTTCCATCATCGCCGGCATAGCCTGCAGTTCTGTAGGTATGCGCAGCACCGTCTCCGGCATGGCGTCAAAAAAACTGCTTGCATTCCAGGGAAAAGGGAACGGCTGAACCGGTTCAATCTTTGCAAAATCCACGGTTATTCTATTCGCCACATCCTTCAATACCTGATCCAAAATCTGACCCAGCTGGCCGCTTTGGCTATAATACACCACCAGTACCCTTAGTTTTTCTACCATAGTTATCTGTTCATTCCCAAACCCGTAAGTAGTGATTTTATCCGGGTTCATTAGTGTTGATTGTTGCAGGTTTACGTTATAGTTTGCCTGTACTCTAAACGCGGGCAGCAGCCAAAACCCCTATGCCTGCTACTTTTTTTTGGCATTTATCGCTCAAAACCGGATATGGGCTCACTAAAACGCATTTCCTCTGTTAGTCGCTGCTTACTTAGTTTACGCGCAGCCGCCAGCCCCCAAAGTATCAGCTCCATCATAAAATAACGGTCCGTTGCTGCAACATCCGGTTGATATTTTTTCAACAAATCATTCAAAGGCTTTACCTGATCCAGCTGTTGCCGGTACACTTCGTCGGCAGCTTCATCTGGCATGCGCAGCTCATTTTCCCCAAACCACTCCAGCAGGGCGGTATAAGGCCCTGTAGCACCGGGCCGCTCCAGTTTCTCTACTCTGGGAAACTGCTGTTCAAACATACTGCGGGCTGCAGCTTCTATCAAGAGTGCCGCCACCTCGGCTGCGCCCTCCTGCTCACCTTCATACACAAGTTCCAGCTTACCGGTTATTGCTGGTATCGTTCCTCTGAAGTCCGACAAGCGTACAGCAGTAGACGGCCGACCCGAACGTAAGGTCCGGCGCTCGGCTGTACTCAGCAGGCATTCGTAGGCTGAAATGCTTAAGCGGGCACTCACCCCACTCTTCGCATCTACATAGCTACTCTTTCTGGCTTCAAAGCCTATTTGTTCCAATAAATTTTTTGCTGGTTCAGGTATATATATTTCCTGCCCCGGGCGCAGCACATTATCGGCTTCCTGCTCAGTAATCTTCCTTGCAGTTTCTATATTAAAAGGATAATGGGTTAGAATCTGCGATCCTATACGATCTTTCAAAGGTGTAATAATACTGCCCCTGTTCGTATAATCTTCCGGATTGGCTGTAAACACGAATTGTATATCCAGCGGCATCCGCAATTGAAATCCCCTTATTTGCACATCGCCTTCCTGCAATATATTTAGCAGCGCTACCTGTATACGTGCCTGTAAGTCCGGCAGCTCGTTAATTACAAAAATGCAGCGGTTGGCTCTTGGCACCATACCATAGTGTATTACCCTGTCGTCGGCATAACTAAGCTTTAGGTTAGCCGCTTTTATAGGGTCAATATCGCCAATCAAATCGGCTACCGTAACATCCGGAGTAGCCAGCTTTTCATAAAAGCGCTCACTGCGATGCAACCAGCTTATAGGCGTATTATCGCCCTCCTCGGTAATCAGAGCCTTCGCATACCTCGATACGGGCTGAAGCTGATCGTCATTTATTTCAGACCCGCTTACATAGGGTATCCACTCATCCAGCAAGTCTACCATCAGTCGGGCCAGGCGCGTCTTTGCCTGCCCCCTCAATCCTAACAGATTTATATTGTGTCCCGCCAGCAGGGCCTGTTCCAGCTGGGGTATCACCGTATGTTCAAAGCCCCATATACCCTCAAATGCCTGTTGTCCTTCTTTTATTTTTTGTCGCAGGTTTTTACTTAATTCCTGCTTTATACTGGCAGACTGGTAGCCCGTGGCTTTAAGTTCTGCCAGTGTTGTAATACTGGGTCTTTCTGTCATTGTACTGTTTTAAACGGTGCTGTTATCATCGCAGTTTCTTTCTGCGATTGTTTTCGTAGTCTTCAAATATCATTTCACCAAGACCTTGCAGTCCGGTATAAAATGCTTTCCCTTGATTGGCCTCGGTAAAATTTCCGATAAACTGCTGCAGGTACGGATCGCGGGCAATCATAAAGGTCGTTATGGGTATATGCAGTTTATGGGCCTGCCGCGCCATGGTATAACACCGTTCTACAATAAACTCGTCCAAACCAATGCTATTCTTATAATAACTCCCGTCCGGCTCACGTACACAACTCGGCTTGCCATCGGTTATCATAAATATCTGCTTGTTGGTATTGCGCCTTCGGCGTAGTATATCCATGGCTAATTGCAAGCCGGCTACCGTATTGGTATGATACGGACCCACCTGCAGGTAAGGTAAATCTTTCAGCGCAATACTCCAGGCATCATTACCAAATACAATAATATCAAGGCTGTCTTTCGGATAGCGGGTCGTAATCAGTTCGGCCAGCGCCATAGCTACTTTCTTTGCCGGCGTAATACGGTCTTCCCCATACAATATCATACTATGGCTGATGTCGATCATCAATACCGTACTCATTTTCGCGCCGTACTGGGCATCTTCTACCACCAGGTCTTCCTCTCTCAGCTGTAAGTCGCCCGGGCCGCTATTGCGTTGTGCATTTTTAAGACTTTCCGTCATCACAATTCTGTCAGGCGCATCGCCAAATCGGTAATCCCTCAGGTCACCTGTTGTATCATCACCCAGGCCATTGTATTTCGTGCGATGATTGCCATAGCCCGATTTACTCAGGTTACTGAATATCTGTTTCAAAGCCTGCTGCCGCAGCAATTGCTCTGTTTTGCCGGTTATCTCAAAACCTGCGCCATCGCTGGCCACACGCTGTTGTATATAGCCTTTACGCTCCAGGTCTTCTATAAAATCGTCAATCGTATAGTCTTCCGTCGTCAATTCATACTCTTCATCCAGCTCCCGCAGCCAGGCAATAGTCTCGTCAAAATCGCCCGAAGTGTGCGTGATCAATTCACTGAATATCTCCAGTAGCTTGTCAAAGGTCTCCAGTTCCGGCGCTATATACGGCCCGAACACATAACCGCTTCTTATGTCTTTATGCATACCCTTCCATTTTCGAACATTCCACCATCGGCCCGCGGACACTCAGTATAACATACGCAGTCCTGTTGCAGCCAATTATTAAACTGCTTCAAAGTTCATCCTTTTTTTCTACAGGTATAGAAGCTAAGGCTTAATTTTTTGTGTAAAAAAATCGGGTATAGCATCCGTATCCGGTACAGCCAACATAAAGTTTTTCATTTTCTTTCAGGGCGCCTTCTCCGGCTATCCATTACTAGTCCTCGTACCGCCACCACTACGTGGGATGTCGGTACTGCGGGCTATCCATTTCTATCCGGGGCGCAGCTGCTGCAGCCAGCAGTGCAATGCAACCACAGTATAGCAGGCACTACAAACAGCGGGATCGATTATCAAAATTCTTTCTACTGTCATCCAACCACCTCAGCTAGTAGCCTTTTAGTGGCGGCCAGCCTTTTTAAACTCCCTCGGCGACACGCCCATATACTGCTTAAAAGCCACCGAAAAATGATGCGCTTGTTCATAACCCAGTTCAAAGGCTATATCCGATACCGGCACAGATTGATGCAGCAACCCCGCTGCATAGCGCATTTTAAGATCACGTATATATCCGAATACGGTCGTACCGTATTGTTCTTTGAAGCCTTTTTTCAGCTTAAACTCATTCAGCAAACTCAGCCGGCTGAGTTGTATCAGGCTCATTTCCTGAAGGAAGTTGGCATCAATATATGCCTTTAATTCCGCAATCTAGCTATTTCTGCGGGCTTAAGTCCCTGTGGCACGCCCTGCTTATAGGTCTGAATTTGTTCCAATTGGTAACCTGCTTGCGGCGGAAGTCACCTGATTCAGTTAACCTGGGAGGGAACCGAAGGTTATCATGCCTTTGCGGCATCTCTGTCCAACACCTGGGTGTACATGCCCGAACCGGCCAGCAGGTACGTTAGTATGTATACTGTAGAGGATGTAGATGTACCCAGCGATGGCGGCATAACTATTCATCAAATGAAAGCATCTGAAAACTATATAGAAGGGAACTTCGAACTACGACCCGCAGGCAGAGTACTCGACGATCGGATAGCTCCTGTCGGCAATGTAACAGGACGGTTCCGCGTACGCCGGTACCCTTAAACCATTATATCAGCCAACTTGTGGTGCCAATGATGCATTTCATACCTTTGCCCATGAATGCTAGCTCCTCGAAAGCGTTTCCGGCGGGCAACCATCCATTGTTTTCAACACTAGCTTTATGTCGCTTCCTAACCTGATTATCCGCTCCGCCTACGATTCCGACGCGCAAGATTTACAGCGTGTTTTCGAGGCCGCCGTTATTATTGGCTGTCGGGCGCATTACAACGAATTACAATTGCAGGCCTGGGTTAGCATGGCGCAGCAACGGCGCAACTGGCGGGATATGGTTGAGAACGATCAGGTTTGGGTAGCCCTTTGCGATGGCAGTATGGTGGGTTTTATCGTATTACAAAACCAGGGCTATATCGATATGTTATTTGTGCATCCGGAAATACAGGGCCGCGGTATAGCCCGGCAATTATACGCTACGGCTGAACAATTTGCATTGCGCAGGGGTGATGGTCGTTTACACGTACAGGCCAGCATTTCCGCCCAACCATTCTTCACCAAACAGGGTTTTGCGGTTATCAACGACCAATTGGTGCAGGTATTTGATCAACAATTGCGCAATTTTGTAATGGAAAAATACCCGTAGGGACATTGCATGCAATGTCCATCATACCCGGGGCATTGCATGCAATGCCCCAACATACATTTTATTGTATTTATTTCGGTATTCGATCGGACTGAGGCCGGTAATTTTCCGAAATATCGTACGGAATGCCTTTGTATCTGTATAGCCCACATCGTACATTACCTCTGTAATATTCTTACGGCTCAATTCAAAGCTCCGTTTTGCAAACTCCACCTTTACCCGGTTAATATATTCCAATACCGAATTATTGGTAGCAGCCTTAAAACGACGTTCAAAACTACGTCGGCCGAGAGCTACATGTGAAGCCAGCTCATCTATGGTAATCTTTTCCTGGATATGCTGATCTATGTAGGTCTGCGCAATTTTTATAGCATCGTCGTCGTGATTGCGCTGCGCCTGAAACATAGCAAAGGCCGCCTGGCTGTCCCTGTCAATATCAATGGCAAAATACTTGGATGCCAGGATGGCCGTAGCACGATCCGTGTATTTTTCTACAAGATACAGCAACAAATTCCAATACGACATAGCACCACCGCTGGAATACAACCTGTCTTCTTCCGTTACAATACTTCCATCCACCACTTCCACCTCTGGGAACATTTCTCTAAACTCCTGCTGAAAGCCCCAATGGGTCGAACATTTATGCCCCTGTAATAAACCTGTAGCAGCCAAGAGGAAGGCACCCACACACAATGAGGCCACTTCAGCCCCCTGTTTGTACTGGCTGCGTATCCAGTCAAAACTTGCGCTATTGGCCTGTATAGCCCTGCCCATATCGCCAAACAAGGCTGGTATGATGACCAGGTCGGTTTCAGACACTTCACTTAGTAAACGGGTCGGGCGAATAGCAAAGCAACCATTATTTATCTGAACTTCATCAGCAGTGCAACCAATTGAACATCAAACAAGGCCGCTTTGCCAGCTGAGGTCAAAAATTGATTTACCGTGCTGAACAGGTACTGGGGATCCGCTACAGACTGCATTACTGAATGCTCAGGCACCAGAATACTCACTCTTTTCATAGGTTCCGTGGTTGTATGAATACCAATTTCGAAAAGTCGCAAATTACCTTTTAGTTGTCATATATATACACGATTATAATAAACGAAGCGCCGCAATTTTGTACTGTCAAAAGCAAAACACGCACCGGGCGGCATTTTGAACATACAATGAAATCATAATCGACATAACATTCCATTACCCAAAAAACTAATAAACATGGAAAAGAACACAGTAACACTGCACCGCGTATTAACTGCAAAACCGGAAAAAGTTTTCCGCGCTTTTGCCCAGGCCAAATACATAGCCAGTTGGCTGCCACCTAAGGAGTTCGTATGTACCGTTCAGGCTTTCGATTTTAAAGTTGGTGGACAATACAAAATGAGTTTCCACAATTTTACGATAGACAACAGTCATTCCTTCGGCGGCCACTTCCTGGAAATTATCGAAGGCAAATGGCTCAAATACAACGACCGCTTCGATGATCCTAATATGCCGGGCGAAATCACAACCACTATAAAATTCACTGAAGTGAACGCCGGCACCGAGCTGGAAATTAACCAAACAGGTATTCCCGATATGATACCTGTCGATATGTGCTATCTCGGTTGGCAGGAATCTCTGGAGAAACTCAAGCGTTTGGTAGAACCAAATATACCTGATGCATAAACCCTCAATCCGGATTCAATCACATGGCCCGAATACATACCTATCTTAGTTTCAGCGGCAACAGCCGGGAGGCAATGTTTTACTACCAACAATGCCTGGGCGGCAAACTACGGTTTCAGACCGTAGGCCAGTCGCCCTTGTCTGAACACTTGCCCATACAGGCGCAGCAATGCATTGTACTAGCCTCTCTTTCTAAAGATGACTGGATACTCTATGCCTCCGATTTGACTCCGGACCAGGGACTACGCAAAGGAAACAACATGGCCATCTGCGTACAGTGCAACTGCCTGGAAGAGCTGCAGCAATACTATTCGCGGCTGTCAGAACAGGGAAAAGTACATCAGCCCCTGTCCCAAAACCATTGGGACACCTGGTATGCCGAACTCACCGATAAGTACGGTCATTACTGGATGCTCACATTTCATCATCAACCACAAACCAAATAAAAATGAAAAAGCAACATATTATCTTCTGGATCGCAACTACCATCATATTTCTCTGGGAAGGATTGATGCCACTGAGCACACTCCTCTTTTCACCGGCTAATGTAACTTACGGTACCCGGCCATTGGGCTACCCCGATTATTTTGCCTATGCATTGGCAATATGCAAAGTGGCAGGTGCCACCGCCATCATGATTCCAAAATTGGGAAACCGTGTGAAAGAGTGGGCGTATGCAGGTTTGAGCTTCAATCTCCTCTTTGCTGTGCTCAGTCACATCATCGTTGACAAAAATCCGGCCTATATCGCACTTCCCCTCATCATTGCCGCTATTCTGGCCGTGTCGTACGCACTGCATCACAAACTGCATGTCGCAGGTACACGTCCGCTGGCACATAGCTAAGCCTAGCTGACTGCAGTTGAGCCCGGAATACGGACTAGCATTATATTCCTTCGCCTAAAAATTAAGATTTGAATGACGGATTGATAATTATTTGCGGACTGCGGGAACAGACAAGCCGGCTACTCCCCTATGGATCATCTTCGTAAAAAAAGCAAGGCTCTTAAAGCCGAACTGTGAAACTAATTTTTTACGGGAGATCCCATGGCAAGTTGTTTATTGTTTTATAGTTTGCAGCCTAATGATTTGGCTCAGATACACGTTTTTTCTTTTTGCCCTATTTTTTGCAGCAGTCGCAGCTGCGCAAAATAAGGTATCCGTACACCGGGAAGCGGAACGGATAGATAGTTTACTCTTGTACTTTAACTTGACTGAAGCCGCCGATAAGGCAGATACACTACTTACTGTATTAAATAAAGCAGCAGAGAAAAGACGCAACCTGGGCTTACGTCTGCGAATAATGAATGCCCGCGCTAAAATATATGTCCTTAACAGACTATACACCGAGGGCCTTAAATTATCATTAGACATAGTAGATCAGGCTAAAGAGCACAATTATCCGGGCGAGGAGTATCAGGCGAGTCTGACAGCAGCATTAATATATGAAATTAACAAAGACTACATTACTTCGAAAAGCTATCTGGACAATGCGCAGCATCTTTACGTAACCCATGAACTGGAAGCACTATACAGCACATATTGTGTGAGAGTGTCGTCTTATTTTAGATTCAATAAGCAAAATGACTCGGCTGTTTATTTTGCTTACAAGGCACTTGATTATGCAACAAAGTATAGGAATTTTTTAGACCTTACCGACGCATACCTGTTGCTCAATATTCTTTTAGACAATGATGAAAAAGGTATCTACTACGGAAAGCTGGCCGCATCACAATTCATGAAAGTGAACAGGTACCCCTCTGCAGCCGCCATGCTCGCCAACATTACCAGACGCTATCTTAACATCAATAACTACGAACAAGCCATCGTGTACAGTGACAGTACTATGTCCGTAACCAAATTCTTTGAGCCTGGCTACGCATTTCTCACCCATATTTATAAAATCAAAACAAGCATTTTTGAATCACTACAAAAAACTGATTCCGCATTATTTTATCATAAACTATTTCACGAATACGATAGCAAATTGCAAAAGGAAATAGACTCCAAAGAGATAAAACGTATTACCGAACAGTACCAAAATGACAAGAAAGAAGCCATCATAAAAAGAAAAGATGAACAAATTATTTTTATAATCATCTTATTTGCCATTATCGCAGTAGCCTCGTTACTGATAGTTAGGAAGAACCGTAAAATAAGTTACCAAAATAAAATCATCACCAAACAGGTCGATGAACTGGTAAAAATGCTGGAACAGAAAAAGGTACTCCTGTCTGAATTACAACATCGGGTCAAGAATAATTTACAAAACGTAATAAGTATTCTTGAAATACAAAAAGAATCCGTCGATTTTAATAATATTGATGAGCTCATCAGAGGAAACCAAAACCGGATTCACTCTATGGCATTGTTGCATAAAAAACTTAGCGTTTCCGACAATGTAAATGAAGTAGACTTGCAGCGCTATGCCCAGGAGCTGACGGATTTGGTTGTACACTCATACGATAACTTCCAAAAGAAGATTATATTTAGTGTAGACTGTGTTACAGACAAGATATCGATCGAAAAGGCTCTGCCCATTGGGCTCATACTGGTGGAGCTATTAAGTAATAGTATGAAGCATGCTTTTAAAGGTAAAAATACTGGTGTCATTAAGATTTTTACCGAAGTAGAAAAGCAAAGTGGAAAAATAAACCTCCACTATACAGATAGCGGTACAGGTTTTGACTTTAACAAAACCAGCAGTACAGGATTAGGTCTTGAAATTATAAGAGGGTTGATAGACCAGCTAAATGGAACGGTAACTGTAAAAAAAGATAAAAGTTTTGAATTAATCATCTCGTTTTTAAATTAACCAATGAACCACAAAAAAATCCTGATCTTAGAAGATGACTTTTTAAATAGACGGGTAATTAAAAAAGTCCTCACGGAAAAAAATTACTTTATCCTGGAAAGCAAAAATTTGGAAGAGGCCATTACATACATGGCCAACGAAGCGATTGATCTCGCCATTATCGATATAAATCTCGGGGATGACAAGGAGGGGGGCGTATCATTGGGACAACATATTAAAGACAATTATGACATCCCATTCATTTACCTCACCGCATACCATACCGATGAAATAATTGAGCATGCTATCGCTACAGTGCCTTATTCCTATTTAACCAAGCCCTTTAAAAATATTGATTTGGTTACCTGCGTCGAAATCGCCCTGCGACAATACACAAAAAAGGAACCCCGCCATTTTGTGAGTGTAAAAGACGGCGAATATAATGTAGAACTGCCTGCCGTTGATATAGATTACATCGAATCTGATGGAAATTATCTGATCTTATTTTGTGGCCAAAAAACATATAAATGCCGCTCTACAATGAAGGAGATAATGGACAGGCTTCCTGTAAATATGTTTTTACAAACCCATCGAGCATTTGCAGTAAACAAGGCTAAAATCGAAAAATTTAGCCAGAAGAACGTAGTCGTGAATAATAAAGTTATACCAGTCTCGAAACGATTCTCGCCATTCATTGCCTCCTTGCAAACGACCGTTTCCTAATTTTTAAGCCAGTAATAGCATTCAAATGCACTACCGGCACGGCGCCCACTCTATCTTATGGAAAGAGCCTGATTTCCAGCCTGGCCATCCCCCACTACCTGGGAAACTACACATGCAGACTACACTCGCTTCTGCATCCATTGCAATGCGCGGCAATTAACACCGAATTTCTGCGTCCGGCCTAATACCGTTTCTATCAACACTTATTCCACTTTTCCTAAAACGCGCCCAAACTGCGCATATAAACGGGCTGGATTCCCGGAGATTAATCAACTGCTTCATTGATACACAGGAGCCTACCCTGGATAGCACTCGTTTTTGAATGCGCAAAACCCTGTGAATAACCAAGATTACAGTAGGCTATTTATGGCAGTATTTTTCCATCTATCCCAAAAATCGAACATTTATCCCAGTTGTTTCGAAAAGAAAGTCCCAGAATATACTTTTGACCTTTAACATTTCTTAATGCATTTATTGCGTTTTTATTAGCATTACTTTAACAATTTATTATCCGGCTCCCACCGTAGGCCGAGAGAACGCTACGTATCCATGGCTACAGTAGCACAATCTCCAGGACGGGTAACAACGAACGCCCCAATTAAATTCAACTCGATGAAATCGAAGATTATCATACTTCTAATGTGTTTGCTATTCGTGGGACATATGGCCACAGCTGAACGCAGATATGTGGACATTGCCGCAACGGGCAGCAACAATGGTTCCAGCTGGGCGAACGCTTACAATAATCTGGACGACGCCATTGCAGCAGCGCACAGCAATTCCCTGATTGACACCATACTTGTTGCACAGGGAACTTATCGTCCTGGCGTAAATATTGGCGTACAGCCCAGGGACAAGGCGTTTTTGTTCACCCGAGATGGACTGGCTGTGCTAGGCGGCTACCCTACCGGCGGAGGATCGAGAGATATCGTCAATTTCCCCACAATATTAAGTGGCGACATTGGCACTTTAAACAACGCCGGCGACAATGCCTATCACGTTTTGGTAGCCATAAACGCTGCAGCCACGCCTTTAAGTAGCAGTCTGGTGATAGACGGATTCATCGTAACGCAGGGCAATGCAGATGAACAAAGCGCATTAAATACCTATGGAGAATATATAGCCAGAAGCAACGGGGCCGGATTAATGACTTTTAATACGGATGTTACTATTGCCAATTGTACTTTTGACGATAACCATGCTGTTTACGGCGGAGCTATTTTCGCGCAGAACTCTAACGCACTTATTAGCACTTGTACCATCAAAAATAATTCAGCAGAACTTAATGGTGGCGGTATTGACAATGTAAATTCAGGGTTAACCATAACCGGCTGCTCGTTTAAGAATAACCAGGCCGACGTAGGCGGAGCTATAGCTACACATAGCGGTACGGGACAAACCGTAGTTAATTCAATTTTTGCCGGAAATAGCTGTATCAATTGGGGCGGCGCTACGTTCAACAACGATTTTTCCATTACGAGTTACGTCAACTGCCTGTTTTTTGGAAATAAAGCGAGCGCCGGGGGAGCCATTTACAATTTTGATAATTCTTCTCCGACCTTCACAAATTGCACGTTCTCCGGAAACGCCGGCGATGGTGTAATGGTCAACTACCTGAATTCGAACCCCCAGATCAATAATAGTATCATATACGGTAACAGTAGTAATATTATAACACTGGGCAACAGCAACTACACGCTGTCGCACAGTTTGGTACAAGGCGCGACCTCAACAGCAAACGGCAACTTGAACGGCAATACTACCAACCCTTTGTTTGTTGCTGCGCCAAGTCATTCCACTGCACCCTTCAGTACCGGCGGCGACTACCAGCTTCAGCTGGGCAGCCCCTGCATCAATTCGGGTAATAACGCTTATGTACCGGCTGGCGTTGATGTTGATTTAAACGGAAATCCCCGTATCGATAACGGAACAGTTGATATGGGAGCCTATGAGGTTTTGTCATGCAATATATCCTTAAGTTCCGTTGAAACACCGGTACTGTGTTTTGGAACAGCTACCGGTAGCATAGAAATTATAGCCACGGGCGGTGCATTGCCCTATCAATATTCCCTCAATAACGGGTCGAATACTGGAAACAACGTATTCGACAATCTGACAGAAGGCACCTACCTCATCGGCGTTATAGACAACAATGGCTGCACCAACGAGCTACAAGCCACAATTAGTGCGCCGCCAATGCTGCAAAGTACAATATCCGCATCACAACCACAACCACCTTGCTATGGAGTAGCTGCCGGCACTATTGAAGTTACTACTTCAGGTGGCGTAGCACCCTATTCGTACTCGATCAACAACGGTGCCTGGAACAGCAGTCATATATTCGATAACCTGAACGACGACACCTACCTCATCGTGGTAAGGGATAACAACGGATGCACCAATGAGCTGGAAACAACGATAAGCGCTCCCCCACTCCTGCAAAGTACCACATCTGTAACGCAACCACAATGCTACGGTACTGCAACCGGCGCTATTGAAATAACAACCACCGGTGGTGTAGGGCCATATTTGTACGCAATCAACAACGGTGCGCCAGGAACCAACAACGTATTCGAAGACCTGGAAGAAGGTGTGTACGAAATTACGGTGACGGATAACCATGAATGCAGCAAAACGCTAACGGTGACTTTAACCGCACCTGATTTGTTGCAAAATACAGCAGTCGTGAACAGGCCCATTTGCTTCGAATCCACAACCGGAAGCATCGAAATAACCACTACCGGGGGTACCGCACCTTACAGCTACCTATGGAACAATTCTAGCACCACAGCTCATTTGTCGGACTTGGCAGCTGGCCACTATACACTGATTACGACCGACGAAAACGGCTGTACCATTAACGATGAGTTCGAATTGATAAGCAACGAGGCCGTTGTAATTGACCTGGGGCCCGACCGCACACTTTGCAGCGACCAATCATTGAACCTGGATGCATCCATTGACGATGAGGCTGTATACGCCTGGTCATCAACAGCAGGTTTCTCCAGTAACGATGCTGCAGTTACAATTACACAATCGGGATCGTATACAGTAGTCGCAACCACGACCGACGGCTGTACCGGTACGGACCAAATAAACGTTCATATTTCTACAGACTTGATTGTTGCAGATTTTGTAGCTGCAACGCAGGGTTTTGTTGACAGTGTGTACACCCTCGTAAACATATCGGATCCCAAACCCGATAGCGTTAGGTGGATCTTGCCTGCATCACCATCTGTAACCATTATAAGTGAACAATTTGGCTATGCTGAGTTATCCTTCGCCGACAGCGGCATATACGAAATAGGATTGCGCACGTATAGGGGAGCTTGTTATGAGGAAAAACATGTTCAGGTAATTGTGGTTTCCGGAACCCCTATTCCCGACAATGACTTCCAACGAGATCCATTCATCAAGAAGTTTATAGCTTTCCCCAACCCGTCAAACGGCACCTTCAGCATTGATCTTCAGCTCCAAAGCGATGCCGACATAAGTTTGAAATTTATCAATACCGTCACAGGAGAATTGGTAGATACGAAAAGAATGAATGTGTCAAAAGAAACGATCATTCCATATACAGTGTCTGCAGCAACGGGAACCTATATTTTATTGCTGGAAACACCCAAAGGCGCACGCAGCCTCAAAATAGAAATTCACTAGTACAACATTCCCCATCCGTTCCCATAGTTTAATAAAAACCGGAAAATCAAAGTCCACAATGATTAAGATCAATAAGAGGTTTTATAGCCTGTTGGTATTGCTTGTCCTTTTTACAGGTTTTTCAGGCATACTCAGAGCTCAAATGCCTGTTACCATTGCGCCGCAACTCATTCCACCCTACTCTTTGCAATTGAGTAGCTATTATCAGGGTGCAAGTCCCCGCCTGATTGTAACACTGCTCAATAACGATTTGAATCGTCCTGGCTTGCAGGTTAAATTGCAAATGTCTATTCGCGGACGTTCCTCAGGTGTGGATATCAGAACTGCAGCTTCGGCGGCCACCAACACTTTTGTGCTGCAAAGTGGCGTACCTGTTCAGCTCAATCTGACTGATCTTATGACCCTGTTCAACGTTAACAACCTAACGTTTAACGGAGGAATTACGGCTATGGCATACCAACAAAAAGGGGTTTTGCCGGAAGATATTTATGACTTTTGTTTTGAAGCATTTGAAGCCGTAACGGGCGAAAAATTGAGCCACAAAGGTTGCGCCACAGCTTATATCACCTTCTCGGAGCCGCCCTTACTGAACAGTCCGCAAAAGGCGGCCTCTGTAAAAATAACAGAACCTGCTAATTTTGTTTTTTCCTGGACACCGCGTCACCGGCCCAATGCAGCAGAACCTACCGAATATACCTTTCAGATTGTAGAAATCAACAATAGTAATCAGGGTGGCCAAACAAATACACTGATAACTAATCCGGAAGCAGCATTTACGCAACAAAAAATATTATACGAAGAGAAAACGAGTAGCACAAGTATCGTGTATGGCCCGGCATATCCCATGCTTATTCCAGGCAAAATGTACGCCTGGCGCGTGAAGGCCGATAATATGTCTACCAGTGAAGACCGCAGCATATTCAGAAACGGTGGCTATAGCGAAAACTACTATTTCTCTGCTGTACCCAATTGTGCAACAATAAATCAGATCGTAAGCAACACTCAGCCTGGCACATTCAGCCTAAGCTGGACACCCGTTCCTGGTATAAATACTTATGCTGTTTCTTACAGGAAGAAAGGGAGCAATTTGCCATGGATTGTACAAAACACAAATGAACCCGCATTTAGTGTGCACATGCTGGACGCAGGAGTGCAATACGAATATATGGTGAGTTTCATGTGCAATAATTATCCGGTTACGTCAGAAATCGGAACCATTACAATTGCCAAACCTATGGCCATTGCTGGTGCGGTTACGTGGAAATTTACCAAACCTGCGTACGACAACGTACAATATGAACCAGAGACAAGCAACGGAACCGTAACCCACAACGGCGAAGAAAACACGGTATGGGCAGTAGAAGAAAGCAGCGAACTAAAAGGTCAGGCAACTTCAGTTGGAACTACGGGCATTGTCAAACTGTACTTCATTATTGATGGAAATACTATTGACTCAATAGTTACCCGGACAGATGAACAAGGAAAATACAAGGCTGAATTCCCTCCATCAGTCATTAATCACGCACAATTCCTGACCGGGGAGAAAAAATTAAGTATCGCTGCTCATATACCAGGGCATACCAAAATGGAAACCAAAACGCTGGATGTCCACAGCTTGAACGGTGGCGATTTGGATGGAAGTATCACACTTGGTCTCAATACCCTAAGCCTGCATATTGTCGGCCCCGAAGCCGGTAGTGACCTTAGTAACGAAGTTGAAGTGTACCTGCAGAAAGCTTACTATGAAGAGCATTTGTCCTTCCTAAACAATAAGTTGTCTGGTACAAGCATACAATACAACGGAGTTGAATTTGTATTGATGGCAAAAGGCAAAGAAAGTACCCTTACATTTTCACAACTACCCAAACTTAAAACTCAGCAATATCTGCTACGTCCAAAGTACGGCCCCAATATATCGTACGAGCTAATCGACGATAATTATAACGGCCAGACAGCCATGACCTGGTGGATGCAGAACACAGATAGCAGAATAGCAATTGAACAGATTGTGTCGCCGCAGGAAAGTGTGTTGCTTACCGGAACAGTACATTACAATGGCGTAGCAAAAGATCAAAAAACAGTCACTCTTAGTTTAAAAAAAGGTAACGACATCCTAACTCAGGCGAGTGCCATTACAAATGCCGAAGGCAAGTATGAGGTAAAAATACCGACCATAAAAGAGTCGGGCCTGCGTTACGAAGTTATGGTGCGCGATGCCGAGAGCAGACTCAACAATATAAATGCGCCGTCTGTAACCCTGGATATTACTTCTGCCAAAGACGGTAAACTGGTGCAGGATTTCGATTTCGACTTCGGTAAAAGAACCATCACAGGTATTGTACTCGATCAAAATGGACAGCCCCTATCCAACGTATTGGTTAAGGCAAGGGGTCCGAAAGACGGCACAGTATATGCAGATGTAAAGACGAACAGATACGGCTTCTATTCATTCGATCTGCCAGGCAAAACAGAGCGTCTGGAAATCCACTTTGAAACGGAGTTTACGGATCAAGTAAAGCAGACCCTTACTTTCAAGCCCACCACGAAGGCGATGGACGCTGCGGAATGGAGCAAAAATGTACTCGCCTTATCCCGGGTAAAATCGCACGCAGCATATCAGCTTGCTGCAACCGATCCTAAAGTTATAGGACTGGAAGGAAATTCTTACGATGAGGCGTACAAATACCTAACTGGGACAACCTATGTAATAACGGGGGCTGCTGAAGCCAGGGCAGTTACGCTTGAGAGAATGAAAGGCGAAGCTCAATTCAAATTTGCATTCAAATCAGGCAAGGGTAAAGCCAAAATTGAATTTCCGAACAACATAGGCAGTGTCAGCGGTAGCCATAATGAGGTAGTAAAAATATTGGTTCCGTTCCGCGAATACAAACTACACGTAAGCGCAGCCGATAATTCAACTCCATTGGTACCCTTCGACATTACCCGCAGCTTTAATATTACGGATACCGGCGTTACGATCATAAATATTGACGACTACAAAACAGTCAGTGGCGTCGTGACCAATACTGAAAAGAAAGCCCTGAAAGATGTGGAACTATACATCGAGGGTATCAATCAAAAGGTAACTACAGACAAGAACGGAGCATATTCTTTGGTCGTAGAAAGAAATGAAGAATACACAATCCATGCAGTATTGAAAAAACACCAACCGTTTAATAAATCAATACTCGTTGAAGATAATGCGGTATTAAATATTACACTGGAAGAAAATTCCATTCCTGAGATAAAAACCTTAGCAGGCTTCGACTTCACGCTCACAGATATTAAGCAAAGCAATATCAATCCGGATGTATATATAATTTCCGGCAGCCTGGTTCCGCCCGACAATGATGTGTTTGCCGCAGCGAACGAAAACAACACATTAACTTTCGACAATCAATCAGTAGAGGTGGATAGCCTGGGCAATGCCTCACCTACTATGGATCTGCGATTCAACGAAACCGTCTACTCCCTTCAGGCCTTTGGCTTTGCAACGGTAGAACTATCGGATGAAGCAGGTATTTACATAGCACAGTTGCAGGATGAGAACGGGGAGGATACCAGAGCCATTGGCGGCATTACCGGTGCCGATCTTACACTGAAACTCGCAGGAGAAAGTAATATCAGTAAAACAGGCCTTACCCTGAGCGATGCTAAAATCCGCAACAGTCGTCACAAGCAGGTAGAAGGACTTGAAAAAGAAATACCCGAAGTCGTATTCGTGCCTGAAAACCATAAGATTAATTCGCTGCAGGAAGACGAAACCTTTAATGTAACGCTCGAAGGTTCGGACAGCGACTCGCTGTTAATTACCAAGCTTGGAAATCTGGTACCGACAACTATCATTAAACACTCTGGAACGCTCACACAGGATGGTTTATCGTTTGAAGGTGGAATTGGTTTCCCAGAAGTAGCAGGCATGAAACTGATGGATGAAAGCAAAGGATATCTGAAAGTAAACAGGTTTACCTTCAAAGACGATTATAATTTAGAAGAAATTGAAGTGGACGTAGACGAGCATACTCCCGAGCTGGCGATACAAAAAATCAGGGCAAAACTCCAAACAGTCAGTTTATACGGACTCAGTAGTTCAAATTTTGGCATAGGTATAGGTGGATATGTGTACACCAAGAAACCGGAGGGCGGTGGCAGTGCCGACACACTATCTATAAAAGAATTTAAATTCATACTAAAGGATAAGAAGCCCTCTGTAGCAGCAGCATTCAGAATAGGCGGCGATGGCATCGGCGTAAAGGGCTTATCATTTAATCAGGATCCCTCGCAGGAAATTTCAATGGATTATGACGGCCAGAATAAGTCCTTCCTGTTCAAGGCAAGTGGAAAAATCAACTACAAAAGCAAAGACAAGGACAAAGGCGACGCGCAAAGTAAATTTTCTGCCACCCTTTTTCCCGTAGAAATCAACCGCTTTGAATTTGGCACAAAAGATTGGTCGTTCCTGCTTATGGCCTCACCCAATGCTAAAGTTTCATTAGGCGTGGCGAGTATCAAACTAAGCAAATTATTGGTCAGCATTGGTGGCACCGGTGTAAGTATCAGTGATATGAAAAGTTTCCTTGCGTCGGAGGACGTTACGGTGGACGACGATGATAATGAAGATGATGATGACAACAAGATTGCCAATGACGAAGGCGAAGAAAGCGATAGTGGTGACGAAGAACAGGAAAGCAACGATGCATTTGCCATGGTAGATGAAGCAGAGGCAGCATGGGCAGTAGGCTTAAAAGGTGGACTGGAATTCTCCTTTCCTGGTGAAAAAGACGACAAATCGTCTGCTGCATCTAAAGGTGATGCTAAAGGCATGTCAGCTGGCATATCTGCATCCCTGCTCGTAGCTTACATCGATGATAAAGTCCAGATACATATTGATTCCATCAAGCTGAAGCTGGAGAAACCAGGACTGGAGGTTGAAGGTTTTGTGGCCCTGTCGATAACCGAAGAAAAAACAGGATTTGCAGGCGGCGTAAAACTCGTTGTAATGGAAACAGGCTTCGATGCTTCTTTCAAATTCTACAGCCTGAAGGACCTGAAAACGGGGGAAACCGGAATTGAACTAGGGGCAACCTTCAAAGCATTCTTAGGCCCCTCTGGTCTTCCTACCGGCCCTATTACCTGGTATGGCATCGGCGGTGGTTTTAGCTTCAACACAATCGAGCAGAAATTTAGTGTTTTTGTAGAAGGAGACTTTGGTGCATCGGGCACCCCTAAAGAATCCATGTATATCAAGGAAGCCCGGGTTTCCATTCTGTTTGATGCTAAAAACTGCGGTATAAAACCCGTCTTAACTATCGCTGCCACTCTAAATATTAAAAGTGATGACTGGTTAAGTATTACTGCAACTGCCGACTTCTGCCGAGCTCTGATTCTGGTTACACTGGATGGGCAGGTACCTATTATTCCTAAAACAGAACTCAAAGTTGCAGGCGTATTGTTGGCATTTGCCGATATAGACGAGCCAACGAACAGTGCTGCATTCTTAGCTGTGAACGCCAAAATAGATGTGTTGGACGGCCTCTTAAAAGGCAATGCCTTTGTAGGCCTGGGCATCAACCTGAATAAAGACCATGGTTTATTTGCCGATTCATTAAAAAGTAAATGGTGGCATTTGATCGACAAGGGTGCTCTGGACAACGGAGGCTCCAGGTTTCACGGTATTAATCTGAATGCCGGTTTAAACGCAGGAACATCGGGTGGATTCAACGTTAGCTTCATGGGTATTAATGCATTAAATGTCGACTATTCACTAACCCTTGCAGCAAAGGCAAATATTTTCTACAAGTTCGCAGACAATACACTTTTACTCGCCCTGTCGGGTGATGTAGATGCCCACGCCAATGTGACAATAATGGGTATATGGGTTAAAGGAAAAGCCGACCTTGGTTTTAACCTGACAGGCGGGTATACGGGCGGTGCAGCCGGATACTGGTACGTAAAGGGAGACGCACATGTCAAATTGAGCCTTTATAATAGTAATACATACAAATGCGGCGAATGGGCAGTACTGACCAATAAAAAGTGTACTACACTACCAGATTTCGGCATATGCTACAAGGAGGAAAAAGTAAAGAAAGAAAAAAGCTTTTGGGAATCTTTTACAAGCTGGGTAACAAGCAAAATACCCGTCCCATGCATAACCGGTTATTCAGAATCCTGCATCAGTCTGCCGGGCGCTCCCAAATTCAACTTATGTGTTGATAAATCCGTAGCCTTCGATTACAAACAAGGGGCTCCTTTCAAATACAGTTTAAAATAATAAGCATCACGAAATTCAAATTAGTCGATAAATGAGATCTCCCATGTTCAGCTCTGTAAAGTTAGGCTCCTGCGTATTGCTCATTCTTATATTATTAAGCAATGTTCGGGCTATAGCGCAACAGGAAATCAGCCCCGAAGAAGCAGCACCCTATATACGCAGCGCAGCATCCCCGCAAGGAATTTATATTCTGTTTAATTCGGCCGGTAAATTCGAGCAGGACACCAGTTTGTATAATAGCACAGATCATTTTATTATACAAAAAGCAGAATTTTCCGATAAGGAACTGGTAAAGAAATCAGGAAAGGGAATCGTAGTGAAGCCCTTTACATCTACAGCGCAATTAAAAGCGCTTTACACGGAAAGCGAATTAGCAGAACTCAGAAACCTGATGAACTTCCGTACTCAGGATGAACTGATGCAAAAACTAAGAACCGACCGGAATCCTGCATCCTACCCGTTTTTATACATGGATGTACGGTTACAAACAGCCCTCGGACACGTATGGCTGGACGAAAATGTAACCTTTGGTAAGATGTATGTCTACTTTGTTTACCGCGTTGATAAGTCGGGGGTAATTATGCCCTGGGGAAAATGCGTTCAAATGGCTAAGAAGGAAAATGCCGGCCTGTTGCAATACAGTACTACCAATACCGGACTGAAAACATCTGATAGTTCAGTTGCCATAAGCTGGGCAACCATAAGAACCGATGACTCACCACCCGCACCGGCTGTAAAGGATAGCATATTCATCGCCGGTTATAACGACGAAATATTCGTACACCACGGTGAAATAATGCAACGCCTCTACATAGTGAAAAACGGCATTTTAATGCCGTCACAACTAATACTGAGCAATATCAATGACAGTTCTTCACAGCGCATCGTTGATGCAGAAATCAAGACAAATCCGGGCGACGAGATTATGGCATGGGTTGTAACTGAAGATCCATTTGGCAATCAGGGCAAACGCTCCGATACCGTATTAGCCTACGCTGTATCGTACAACATGGCACCCATTATTACTGAAGTAAAATCTAAGAATATAGTTGACGGTGTAATGTTAACCTGGCCTAAACTGCCCAGAAAACCCTATATAACCGGCATACATATTCAGCGATACAACAGTGACAATCTTTTGGAAGATATTGCAACTTTACCAGGCACAGATACTTCCTTCACCGACTATAAATTGCAGATAGGCCACACCTACCAGTACGAGGTTCGCGCTCTTTTCGCAAAAAGCGTAAGTTTTACTCAGGACATACCGGCTCAGGCCACTGGTGGTTATACCTCATTCAGCAAACCCATGCCTCCCACCCACCTTCGGGCCGAAGAAGATGGCAATCATATTCAACTGGAATGGGACGGCTCAAAAGTTAAAGGACTTTACGGATATTATGTCTACCGTGGTTACGATGGTACCGAACCTACATTACTTGCCGGACCTGTTATCGATGCTACAACGTATACTGACACTTCAGCCGAACTCAGTGGTAAATCTGTATACACCTATTATGTAGTCACCGAAAACCTGAGGCAGGATGTGAGCCTGCCCAGCGAACCCGTACACATCAAACCCAACAGAAAAGTAAAAGTATATCCGCCTTCTACAGTACAAACGTACTATGCCAACGGACAGCTGAACCTCAGCTGGGACGATGCCCGCAAAATGGACAATTATATCATCGGGTATCAGGTACAGCGCCGAACGGGGCTCCAGGGTGCTTATCAAAACATAGGAGGCGTTGTAAACTTCCCCCATGCAGTTGACAGCAACATCGAACGCGGCACGATTTACGAATACAGGGTGGCCTCGGTTGGTTCAGCCAACGAATTGAGCTCTTTTTCAGGAGCTACTCAGTTTGAACTGCCTGAAGAAAAAGACTTCTCAAAAGTTAGCATATCACTGCGAAATACACAAAAGGGAGTAGCTATTACCTGGCCTGCCATAGAGCGACCAGCACAGAAGCAATTTGTATTGTATCGCCGTGCCGCTGGCGACGATAAAATGGAAGTTCTGGCAACATTACCCCTGGGCAGCAGCCACTTTACCGATGAAAGTGTAACAGAAGGCAAGAGCTATGTTTACGCAATGGCATTGGAGTTTGAAGATGCAGGCAAAGGTCCGCTGGGCACCGCTGTTTCTATCAAATACAAGCCGGCAGCAAAACCCGAAATTATAAAATAGTGTACACAGGCATCCATTGCCCGCAAATACAAATTGTGATGAAATTATACAGCAGCATAACTTCTCTTCTTTTGGTTTTCGCCTGTTCCGGCACCGGCTTTGCGCAAGACCTTGACTTAGAACATATCGATGAGGGATTTACCAAAGAGCAATTACTGAAGCTAAATGGCAGCGCCTCTTTAAGCGGCATTTATTATAATGGCAACAACAATCAAAACGAACGTTTGCCCTTTACCTATTTCGCCAATGGCTTTTTAAACGCAAGGATCGCCAACCTGATCGATGTTCCTTTAAGCTTTGTACTTACTAATGTGGGCGGTAGCTTCCAGTATCCTACGCTGCCTTCCCGCCTTGCCATACATCCCAGCTATAAATGGGCCAGGGCACATATTGGCAATGTAGCCATGACCTTCTCACCCTATACCCTCAACGGACATCTGTTTGACGGGGCTGGCGTTGAACTACAACCGGGCAAATTTACCGTATCGGCAATGATCGGGCGATTACAGCGCGCTCAGGAATACGACATCAGTAACTTAGCCTCGCCTGCCGCCTACCGACGTATGGGACAGGCTATAAAAATTGGCTACACTACAGAAAAATATAGAATCGCCTACAATATCTTCAGAGCCAAAGATGATGCACAATCCATAGCTATGCTACCTCCGGATAGTCTCAATATTCGCCCGCAAAGCAATATAGCAACCAGTCTTGAAGCAGGTATCAAAATTGCGAAGGGACTGGATTTACAAGCCGAATACGCCAATACAGGATTAACCACCCTTACAACCGCAGAAGGTTCTGCAGACAAGGCATCCGCCGGAGGCTTTAACCCTGCAGCATTGTTTATTAAAACCCAAACCGCAACCGAATTTCATTCTGCCATTCGCGCTGGCTTAAACTATGCCTTCCGCAAATCAATTATTGGGCTGGGTTATGAGCGTGTAGATCCGGGTTATCGTACACTGGGTGCTTATTTCTTTAATAACGATCTGGAGAATTTTACCATCAATTTTGCCCAACGCTTATTGAAAGAAAAAATGACTATCAACACCTCCTTAGGATTGCAAAGAGATAACCTGGGAAAAGATAAAGCAGCAACCAGCAACCGGACGGTGGGAATGTTCAACCTGGCTTACTTCCCCAGCCAACGTGTAAATATAGTGGCATCATATTCTAATTTCCTGTCCTATACCAATGTTCACAACCGGTTTCAGAATATCAATCAGGTAAACCCTTATCAGTATATCGACACACTCAACTTTATGCAGGTATCGCAAAATGCAATGTTGAATACCAATATCACTCTTGTAAAAACAGACCAGATTAACCATAATGTAAATTTCACCGGTACCTTTTTAGACTCAAAAGATAAAAATGGCGATGAGGTTAATAAGCAAAGCAGTTCCAGATTCTATAATGGCGCTGTAACCTGGAATACACAATTTGCACCGCAAAAAATTTCAGCCGCTCTCGGTTACAATTTTAACCAGAACGTCACTAATATCGGGAACTTCACTACCCAGGGCCCCATTGTCTCTGTATCCTGGATATTGTTGAACGATAAGCTGATGACGAACCTTGCCCTTTCGTACAATAATACCACAGGCGGCATGCTGGAAAAAACTACTGTGCTCAATAGTCGTATCAATGCACGTTACATGCTGGCTAAACTTCAAACGGTTAATTTTAGCATTTTGGGCCAAAACCGTACGGCCCGTAGCAGCAACACTTCCGACTGGATATTGAACCTGGCTTATGAACTTTCGTTTTAAGACGATTACTTAAAAGCAGTAGTTCAATCATACTTAGCAGAGTAAATCGACTGCCTGCCCGCCTGATGCGAACAAAAAATAGTGCTGCTCTACAGAGGGAAACATGAATGCAATGCGTACGCATATTGGTGAAGTTCGCCTTCTGCTCTCCTGTACAGCGCTTACTTATGCTCTGGGCGACAGTAACAGCAGGCAAAGGGCATCCCAACTTTTGGTTATCCGTGTTGGTAATTGCGCCCCCATTTGTCGGCATTCCACTCTTTCTCTTCCTCTTCTTTTCCCCGCAGTTGAGGGGGCTACTACATATTGTGCCATTGCGGTATATAACCTTCGGTACCCAGGCGCATGCTGCGGTACAAGTGGTCCGAAATTATGTTCTCCTTTATTTTATAAGGGCGCCTTTCCGGCTATTCGCTGTTAGTCCTCGCCGCCGGCACAAATTAAAGCAGGGCTTTGCATCAATACCTAATCAATATACATATATTAGTTACTTATACTTCGCGCGGCTGCGGGCTATTCGCTGCTATCCGGGGCGCGGACGTACCACATGCAACTGAAGGATAAATTCCAGCTTTCTTTTATGAGCTGTACCTACAGTGACCGCCGGAACAGAACAGACAAGCCTGCACTTAGATGTGAATATCAATCTTCGGCCGCACCGGCATGAACCTGGCCCAATCAATCAATAATATCAAATCTGCAAGTTCATTCATCTTGCTCCTATATAGTTCCACTAGCCCCAAACACTAGTGAATTATTACGCTGCATAAGGCACCATTGTGTACAAGCCTTATGGCATGAACCTCAAAACCACATTGTTGCCCATCTTGAATAAAAATACACTTGTCTATTCCACCGCTGCCCAATGAAGAAGCTTCAGATGAGATAGAAAAGTAGCCGAAAAAAACTAATGATTCGGAAAGTATTGTCCGCATAAATTCATCCAGCTCCCAAACGGCGTACTGTAATTGGAATAATCAAAAAACCAACAATGCTGAATGAAATTTAACGCAATAAGGCGCATTATTACTACTAATGGGTAATATTTCATACATTTTGGCCAGGCTATGACTACTGGCTTTTAAAATTTGACGGGGTAAACGATACGCAGTTCGGAGCCACCTACTGATACGGACGGGTGGAAATGGCCTATTATAAAATGGCTACCGGTGCCGGTATTGATATGACCCAAAGCCGCCTGATCGAAGAAGAAGATCGTGCCCACTTCATGACCAAACTTTTGACCGGAGCAACGGCAACGAAAAACTGCATATGCAGACCTTCTGTGCCATCCAGCATTACGACTTCAACAAAATTACCAGTTACAGCTACGAACAGTTGTTCCAGACCATGAGGAAATTAAAACTGTCCTATGCCGAAGCAGAACAGATGTACCGCAGAAGGGTGTTCAATGTGTTTGCCCGCAACTGCGATGATCACACCAAAAACTTTGCATTCCTGATGGAAACCCGACGGCAAATGGAAACTGTCGCCGGCGTCTGATATATGCCACGCCTACAGGCCCGACAGTGAATGGGTGAGCCAGCATAATCTTAGTATCAACGGCAAAAGAAAAGACTTTGTAAAAGACGACCTGTTGACCATCGCGAAACAGAATAATATCCGCAATCCCCGAGGCATTATCAACGAAGTACTGGAAACGGTAGCCAAATGGATGAACTATGCAGCAAAATACAAGGTGGACAACACACTGGCAAAAGCGATAGATACCATACTTATCCTCAACATATAAAGCCCTGCGAATATTCGGGTAGAAGTGAAATCAAAGTTTGATTCTATAATAATACTGTCTGGATTTATCGACAATATTCCATGATTATTCACCAATCGGTAGTACTAATTTATTCAAAAAGTGGCGTCATTTTGTCTTCAAATGACGCCACTTGACTTAGGTAGTCCCGACAAGAATCGAACTTGTATCTAAAGTTTAGGAAACTTCTATTCTATCCATTGAACTACGGGACCAAAAAGGCTTGCAAATGTACAGAATTCCGGCTACTTAAACCGCATGGTCATCACCATTTTTTCCATATCCTTCCTCAGAAAATCAATTGCCGGACGAAGCGAATCCACATTAGGCGTTACATCAAAATATAAAGCCCCACGCGTAAAATGGCGCTCCCTATCCGTTACATAAAACTGAAACGATGAAGCCGCATTACCACCTACCGAATAATATACAGCAGTAAGTCCTTCGGGCGTCACAAACTCATCGGTAATCTTTATATAGTCGGCACGTATATCATGCTTCTGTGAAAGCTTGTACGATTCATTAACGAGTTTGTCCAGATGGTCGGTAGCAGTAATAGCCTTATAACTCAGATAAATGGTAGCATTGAATTCCGGAAAAAACACATTGATCCAATAGGGCGACCGCTCCATACGAACCAGACTGGTATCCTGTGTAATAGTACCATAACCCGGATATTGAAATCCCAGGGGAAAACCCACACTGTCAAAGGTCACATATTGCTTTTCCGGAAAATCCATCCTGAAAAAACCGCGCGGCTTGGGTGTAGGCACCGCCGGACGGCAGGCAAACAGGCAGCAGGCCAGCACCGGAATAACAAACAGTATTTTTTTACTCATATCGGTTAACGCGTTATTTTACAGTAGTGTCGCGCTTCAGCTGCGACAATTCGGCCTTCAGCTCAGCATCCATTGCGGGCGCCGGAGGCGGTGGAGGCGCATTTTCTTCGCTCCCGGCCTCCAAATCCCTGATGCCCCGCGCCGCTTTTTCTTCAGTCAGTCTACCCAATACTTTTACATACAAAGTATCTATAGTGCCGGGTCTTTGCTTATACCATTCCATAGCATCCTGAAAAGAAGCCAGACTTAGCTGATGATGCTGCAATACAGAATGGTAAAAATCAGTAAGCGTATCATAATTTTTATCGAACCGGTTTTTGACACTGTCGCCCAGGCCCAGCGATAAAGACTCGGCCAGATGCAAATCGAGCAACACGGCCTCCATAGTCGCTTCAGGAATAGGAGGATTTTCTTTTTGCTGCCTGCAGGCACACAGCCCATTCAGCAACAACAACAGCAACAATATGGGTCGGGAAAGGAAATTCATATTCTATAGAGCCGAAAGCATAAACGTAAAAAGGTAATTATTTTATGCCCCGGTACCTGGCCGAATTAGGCACATCCATTTTACTGAGCTGCTCTATATAGTCTTTGCGGTCTTCAGGCTTCGTCTGACTTAAGGTATTAAAAAACTCATTCGACTTTGCATTGAAGAAAAACTGGAACAATATGCTACTGGGATTCGCATCATTTATCTTAGTCAGTACAGGTATGCCGTCCAGTATCACTTTGCGCCCTTCACCCGGGTTCTGGCTCATCACGTCCAGACCCTTGCGATGATAAGCATACCAGTACGGACGAAACTTGTCATACCTCGGATTCAGCAATTGCTCAATAATCCAGTAGCGGTTACGCGTACCCTCGTTTACCTTCCAGCCTTTAATCAGCTTACCTTCTTCCGGAGCATTATTGACTACATTCAGCGCCTTCTTAAAATACTCTTCACCCCCGTTCGGCGAAAATGATTCGTAGTCCAGTGCAACTATCAGGTACACATAATAAGCCAGAATGGCCGGCAAATTGGCTACCAGTGCATCACTGCCTGCTACCCGGTTATCGTCAAACTGTATGTTCTGACTTTCGTCGTACCTGAATTTAATATCGCGGTCTATATAATTTACAGTAGGTGTGTAATAGCCCGAATTGTACACCGGGCGCGAAGCCTGTATATTGAGCGTAGCATCATATACATTATCGTTGGAACGCGAAGTCAGATTGAGCAGGAAACTGCATTCGATTTTCTCCGTAGGATTGAAGTTATCGTTGGTCCATTTCCGGTTATTAATAAAGTCGTTCAAGGCCCTTTTCAATGTTTGAAAAACCTTGGGGTCGACATTTTGTATCCGGTCAAAACTTACATCTACTTTACAACTCACATCCTGCGCCTGCAGCGACCATACGCTGAGCGAGCAAAGCAGTAGTAACAACAATTTACGCATGTTCATCATTTATTCCTCGAATGCAATCTACAATACTTTTGGCAATTTCAGTCTTGCTCAACAGCTCGGTTTCACGTAAGCTGCCATCTTTAAAAACAAGTGTTACCTTATTGGTATCATGTCCAAATCCGGCACCAGCCACTGCCAGGGAGTTCAACACTATAAGATCAGCATTCTTAGTTTCCAGCTTCTTACGTGCGTGCTCTACTTCATGTTCGGTTTCCAGTGCGAAGCCTACTACAACCTGATCGGCGCGTTTTCGTCTGCCCAGTGTAGCCAGTATGTCGGGGTTCTTAACCAGCGTAAGCTGCATCTTGTCTTCTGCACCTTTCTTTATCTTCTGACCAGCTATTTGCTCCGGCCTGAAATCGGCAACAGCCGCAGCCATTACAGCTACCGAACATTCGGCAAATAAGCCTTCGCAAACTTCCAGCATCTCCCGCGCCGACACCACATGATGTACCTCTATGCCCGGCCTATTAGTCTGCGCCGAACCAGGTCCCAGTACCAGATGTACCCTGGCGCCCCGCGCCGCAAAAGTTTCTGCAAGCGCCACACCCATTTTACCCGTCGAATGATTCCCGATAAAACGCACCGGGTCTAATGCTTCGTATGTGGGTCCGGCAGTTATCAGCACATTTTTACCGGCATACGTAGTATCCTCCCGCGCCGTCAGCAAATCGTCAACATAGTTTACTATCTCGGCAGGTTCGGCCATCCTGCCAGCACCTATCAGGCCACTGGCCAGTTCACCATGTCCCACCGGAATTACTTCGTTACCAAACGATCGTATGGTTTGAATATTGCGGCGCATCGAAGCATGCAACCACATGTCTTCGTCCATAGCCGGCGCTACTACCACCGGGCATGCAGCCGAAAGATACACTGCCTGCACCATATTGTCACATAAGCCCGAAGCCATACGTGCCAAGGTATTGGCGCTGCAGGGTGCAATCAGCATTATATCGGCCCAGCGGCCCAGATGCACATGATTGTTCCACTGGCTGCCATTGCTCACCGACGAAAAAACCTCTTTCTGCGATACGGTAGCCAGCGCCAGAGGACTTACGAAATCGGCAGCAGCCCCGGTCATCAGCACCTGCACTTCGGCTCCGGCAGCTACCAATAAACGCACTAATTGCGGCGTTTTATACGCCGCAATGCTACCAGTAATGGCTAGAATTATTTTTTTGCCCCTTAAAGACATAGTACAAATTTAGGAACAGCCGGAAAAAAATCATTCATTCAAAATGCCGGCTGCAGGGTGAAGCATAGGATGCACAATCGCTAACCTATTCTTCCTCTTTCTTACGATAGTATATCTTATCAGACATAAACTCGTTCAGCGCCTGCAGTGCAGGATTGGCCATACGCTCGTAAAACCTTGAGATCTCGATCTGCTCTTTGTTTTCATGCACTTCTTCCAAAGTGTCCGTATGATTCGCAAAATCGTCCAGTTTACGATGCAGCTCTTCTTTAAGGCTGATATTAATTTGATTGGCACGTTTGGAAGCCACTACAATACTTTCATAAATATTGCCTGTTTTTTCCTTCATGGCCTGTACATCGCGGGTTTCGATAAGTGCGTTAAGCGAAGAGACCAGCTTTTTATTTGTGCTCATTGCGTAATTGTTTTATATGATTCTGTGCGGAAGTATAAATTTTTTCCGCCTCTTTTAAATTGCTTGAATTCGGATAATAAGATAACAGTTCATTATAGGCATTTACCGCTTCTGCGTAACGCTCTTCGCGCTTTTCTACCCTGCTCGCCTGTGCATATTCATAAAACGATTTTACAATCATCAACTGGTAAAAATCAATATTCTTCGATTCAGGATACGCCTGAATCAAAGATTTGTACGCTACAGTAGCTGCTTTAAAATCACCTATATTAAAATACAGTTTCGCCGCATTGGCATCTTTAGCTTCTATTTTCGCACGGCAAATATCAATATAATTACTCGCCTCGGTCAGATTAGCAGAGCCCGGATGCGTATTGATATAGGCCTGTAAGGCCTCCATAGCCTTATAGGTACTGGTCTGGTCCAGCGAGGGCCTGTTCGACATTTTGTACAAACAGGTTGCATACATAAACTCACACTCGTCGGCTCGGGGACTCTTGGGGAAGGCTTCAATAAAATTCTTAAACTGGTACGACGCACTCAGATAATCTTCCTGGTAGTAGAAAGAATAACAATAGCGATAGTATAACTCTTCGTAATTTTTGGTACCCCGGAAAGCCGGCATCAGACTTTCATAAACCTGAGAAGCCTTGAAAAACTTCTTCTGGTCGTAATATTCGTTTGCCTTTGTCAACTTGTAGTTCAGGTCTTTGCTCTTCAGCACCTTTTCATGCGTCGATTTACATGAAATAGCCAAAACACTAATCAACAAAAGTAAAAGGATGGGTAGTTTCCTCATAAGGAGTGCAAAAGTAAGGCTTTTCCGCAATTTTTTAGTACAAAAGAAAACGCAGTTCCCGGCCTTTTAGTACTTACGGACCATCCCTGGCTTCAATATCTGCAAAATATACCCTCCGGGTCAAAAAATTTTTTGCTCGTTCTAAGTTTTTTTGCACCTTTGCAGCCCTCAAGCGGCGGTGGCGAAACTGGTAGACGCACTACTTTGAGGTGGTAGCGCCTGTCATGGGCGTGGGAGTTCGAATCTCCTCTGCCGCACGATCACAAAACAACCCTGACTAATCGGGGTTGTTTTTTTATTACCCACAGTTTAACCACCCTGCTGGTTAGGACAATATCACGGCCCCTACAATTATGGAATCCTCCTATGCAGTTATACTGCCCGCTGCCAGAATTAATCCTCCCGTTCACGCCTACACTATTAAAAACCTCGATTGAATAAGGAATGAATTCCTGAATAAACTATTTGGATTACAAACTGTAATTAATAGCCAAAACCAATTCATCAGATATGAACATCGCGGCTAAGTGGTTCCATTGGGTCTTGGTTGTATTTTTCCTCTTTAACCTATCCCCCGGCAGCCATGCACAGGCAAGTTTTGTCCGGGCGGCCTATTTTCAGGCTTTTGAACAGGACAATGTTCAATTAATAGACAATCAACTCAAAGCAACCGAACAACTGAGCGGCAGCGACCGTGATGCATTTGAGGGCGCGCTACTGATGCGTAAAGCAGGTTTACTGACGGCTCCGGTGCAAAAGCTAACGGTGTTTAAGCAAGGGGCCAAAAAGCTGGAAGCTGCCATTGACGCCCAACCGGAGAATGCAGAATACCGTTTCCTCCGACTCATGATCCAGGAAAATGCACCAAAGATTTTAGGTTATAATGACAAACTGAAACCCGATAGCAGGGCCATCAACAGCCAGCTTCAAAGTCTTGACCCAGCCACACGCGCAGCTGTCCGGCATTACGCTGCAAAGTCGAAATACCTGTGATTCTTAAGCTTACCCCGCAACTTTAACAGATTCAGTTCCATTTTATTTGAATATAAAAATTAATTCTGATATTTGGTGACTTCCTTACCATTACAAAATGGCTGAGGCGGAGATGCTTAATTTTTAAAATATTTACCCATGCAACATCTCAACTATCTAATCAGGTCGGCGCTATGCCTATTGCTACCTGCATTGCTTGCTTTCAGCAGCACTTCAACGCTCTGTGCCCAGGAGCTATTTTTTGAAAGAATATACGAAGAAGGTCTGGCTCAGGCGAGCTTCGTAATCGGCGACAAATCAACCGGAACAGCCATCGTTATTGACCCTAAGCGGGATATGGATACTTACCTGGAAATAGCAAAAGCCAACAAGCTCAAAATCACCCACGTAACCGAAACACACATTCATGCCGACTTCCTGACCGGAACCCGCGAATTGGCTGCCGCCACAGGTGCAACCATCCTTCTCTCCGATGAAGGAGGCAAAGACTGGCAATACGACTTTCCTCATCAAGGCCTTAAAGACGGCGACCGTTTCCAAATAGGCAAACTGGAATTTGAAGTAGTACACACTCCCGGACATACACCCGAAAGTATTACGTTCCTGCTCAAAGATCCCAAACCCGGCAAACCCTTAATAGCGCTCACCGGGGATTTCATTTTTGTGGGCGATGTTGGCCGTCCTGATTTACTGGAAAAAGCAGCTGGCCAGGCAGGTACGCAGGAAGCAGGTGCCCGCCAGATGTATGCATCCATTCAAAAATTTGCAGCATTGCCCGATGAAACCCTTATCTGGCCCGGACACGGAGCAGGCTCCTTTTGTGGTAAAAGCTTAAGTAGTGCGCCCAGTTCTACCTTGGGTCAGGAAAAAAAAGAAAATAAAGCCTTTCATTTTGCGAACAATGAAGACGGATTCGTAAAGTATATACTTGATGGTCAACCTGAACCTCCGCGCTATTTCGCCACGATGAAGAAACTCAACCGTGTACAGCGTCCCTTACTTATGGAAGTGCCCAAATACAGGAAGCTGAGTCCCGATGCCTTTGCCAAGGCTCAACAAAAAGGTATGCCTGTAATAGACTCCCGCAGCAAGGCAAAATTTGAAAAAGGCTTTTTGCCGGGAAGTTTGATTGTAGAGGGTAATAAATCGTTTTCTACATGGATGGGCTCATTGGTAAATTATGACAAACCCTTTTTGCTGATAGCAGATGACGCAGAGCTAGATCAAATAACCCGCAAACTTATGCGCATAGGCATGGACAATGCTTATGGATATATTGCCCAACCACAGGATCTGAGCAATAATCTACAAAAAGTAGAGGTGATAGACATGGAACAATTCAAGGATATCACTAAGAAGGACAATGTACAAATATTAGATGTACGGCGTACCGGAGAGTTTGCCGCAGGTCATATAGCGGGTGCCGATAATATTGCTTTGGCTTCGCTGGATCAGAACCTTAGCCGGATTGATAAGAACAAAGAAGTGGTTATATATTGTCAAACCGGTGTAAGAGCAGCTATTGCCTATTCAATCCTTAAAATGAATGGCTATCAAAACGTCAAGAGCTATGTGGGTGGCATGAAAGAATGGACAGACAGCGGCAACGAGATAGTACGATAGTTTTATACCGGCGCTGCATCTACCCCGCCCAGTCCCCATCCTCCCTGTGCGGATAAATAATAAACCCCGGTCGTACCGTACGGCCGGGGTTTGTTGCTGAGTCCCCTGCAGGTTATGCGTACTTACTTGCTCCCATGCCTGGCGGCCCATCAATCTATTTGGTTGAAACATATATCAAAGATACTTTACCAATTGAACCCTGTAACAGCCTTACTGCCATTATACGATAAGAAACATGCCACCCTATCCTGTTCCCGTACTACCAGCTCGCAATTCAGCCCCAACCATATTACAATTCTTAATCTTCATCCTACTCCAATTATATCTGTAAATTTGCACCATCGCGCAGTAATTTGAAAAAGGTTTTATTATATATCATCTTTGTTGTATTGGCCCTTGATACTACTTCCTTGTATCAGGTCTTTAAGCTTCCTTCCTTATTTGGTCATTTTACTGAGCATAAATTACGTAATCATAATATTGACTTCATAGAGTTCCTTGCCATGCACTACTGGGGCGAGGATTTGAACGACGACGACGACGAAAAAGACATGCAATTGCCGTTCAAGAAAATTGATTTACAACAGTCAGCTTTCCTCTTTGTGCCCACTGAAAATTTCTTCTTTGCGACAACTATCAACTGGCCACAGGCCCATGATTATGGAATTGACCATTCGCAGTTTCAAATCAGCAAACATACAGGTGCACACTTTCGGCCTCCTCAGGTTTAAATAAATCATCTACGGATCAAAGGGCAATCAATTATATGCCCTGCCTACCTGTCGGCATGCACTTTTCACAGTGCTGCGGACTTATCCTTTATGCATTTATTTAAATACTCATGCTTCAAAAAATCATTCAGTTCTCCGTCAACAACAAGTTGGCGGTTGGCATATTTGTTTTAATATGGATCCTTTATGGTTCGTATCAGGTTACCAGGCTTCCGATCGATGCGGTACCCGATATCACTAATAACCAAGTGCAGGTTATTACTGCTGCGCCTGCGCTCGGCGCCGAAGATGTAGAGCGGCTCATCACCTTCCCTATTGAGCAAGCCCTCAGCAATATTCCTGACATAGAAGAAATCAGGAGTATGTCCAGGTTCGGCCTTTCGCTGATTACAATCGTATTTCAGGATCGCTCAGACATATACTGGGCCAGACAGCAGGTAACCGAACGCTTGTCGCAGGTTAGTATCAACGAAAATGCCCGTATGCCTGAATTGGCGCCTGCCACTACCGGTCTGGGGGAAATTTATCAGTATGTACTAAAACCCAAACCTGGATTTGAGCAGCGATATTCACTTTCAGACCTGCGAACTATTCAGGACTGGATGGTGCGCAGGCAATTGCTGGGTACTCCCGGTGTGGCCGACGTGTCTACATTTGGCGGAGCATTAAAGCAGTACGAAGTTGCCATTAGCCCCGCCAAACTGGCGGCAGTTCATCTCTCGGTCAATGATGTAATGGAGGCTTTGCGGCGGAATAACCAAAATACTGGCGGGGCCTATATCGAAAAAGGTCCGACCGTACTGTACATCCGCAGTAAGGGTTTGGCCACATCGGTCGAGGATATTGGCAATATCGTGCTAAAAACCAGCAACGGCACGCCAGTTTTAGTACGTCATGTGGCCGACATCCGGCCGGGATCTGCTATCAGGTATGGCGCATTGACCATGGCCGGGTTTGGCGAATTATCCGGCGGGATAGTGATGATGCTGAAGGATGCCAACTCGTCCGAAGTAATCCATAATGTGAAAGAAAGGGTTGCCGCTATTCAAAAAACCTTGCCCGAAGGCTTGGAAATAGAGCCTTTTCTTGACCGTACCAAAATGGTGAACAATGCCATCAGTACGGTAAAAACAAATCTGCTCGAAGGCGCGCTCATTGTCATACTGGTACTGGTTCTATTCCTGGGTAATCTCAGGGCCGGACTAATTGTCGCTTCCGTAATTCCGCTGTCCATGCTATTTGCGATCAGTATGATGAATTTGTTTGGTGTAAGCGGAAATCTCATGAGCTTGGGAGCGCTCGATTTCGGGCTTATTGTCGACGGTGCTGTTATTATTGTAGAGGCCGTTTTGCATCAGGTACACCATAGGCAAAATCACCGGGGTTTGTCCCTTATTCCAAAAGAAGATATGAACCAGGAGGTGGCCACCGCAAGTTCGCGCATGATGAATGCCGCCGTTTTCGGACAAATCATCATCCTCATTGTTTACCTCCCCATCTTGTCGCTTTCTGGTATCGAAGGCAAGATGTTTAAGCCAATGGCACAAACTGTTGCTTTTGCTGTAATGGGCGCGTTTATTTTGTCCATAACCTATGTGCCCATGATCAGCGCGCTGGTGATAAGCCGGAAAACAAACCTAAAACCCAATATATCTGATCGGATTATGCGTAGGATCGAGCAGATCTATTCAAACATATTGAACAAAGCATTGAGGTTTAAAAGGGCGTTGGTTCTCGCAGCGTTCGCAATGTTTGCCCTCGCCCTGCTTCTCTTCAGCCGCCTGGGCGGCGAGTTTATACCGCAATTGGAAGAAGGCGATTTTGCAACCGAAACCAGGCTACTGGTAGGCACCAATTTATCCACCACCATAGATGCATTTAAGCGTATTTCGGAACGACTGCAAAACGACTATCCTGAAGTGGAAAAAATAGTTTCGCGCATAGGCAGCGCCGAAATACCGACCGATCCTATGCCTATAGAAGGTGGAGACATGATCATTGTATTAAAAGATAAAAAAAATTGGACCAGCGCCAAAAGCTTTTCTGAACTCGCCGAAAAAATGTCGGCTACAGCCCAGCAAGTGGTGCCTGGCGTCACCACCGGTTTTCAATACCCCGTGCAAATGCGCTTTAACGAACTAATGACGGGTGCCAAACAGGATGTAGTGTGCAAAATATTTGGCGAAGACCTTGACAAGCTCGCCCAATATGCCGAGGGACTTGGCAATATTGCACGCAGTGTAGACGGCACCGCCGACTGGTACATTGAAAAAGTAACCGGCATGCCGCAAATTGTTATCGACTTCAACCGGGCCGAAATCGCAAAATTCGGTTTGAATATTGAAGACGTCAATCAAACAATCAATGCAGCATTCGCAGGTGCTGAAGCCGGTAAGATTTACGAAGGCGAAAAACATTTTGACCTCGTTGTACGACTGGCCGGCGATCATCGACGCGATTTAAATGATGTGCAAAACCTTTTAATAGCCACCCCTTCGGGCATACAGGTACCGCTATATCAATTAGCCGATATCCAGGAAAAAGAAGGACCCAACCAGATTCAAAGAGAGAATACCCGTCGCCGTATCCTGGTTGGTTTCAATGTAAGGGGACGCGACGTACAGTCGATAGTTGAGGAACTGCAACAAAAAGCCGCAAAGCAATTGCAGCTGGATCCCGGATACAGCATAACCTATGGCGGTGCATTTGAAAACCTGCAACATGCCAAATCGCGGCTCAGTATTGCTGTACCCGCAGCGCTGCTGCTGATTTTTGGTTTGCTTTACTTCGCTTTCTCGTCATTGCGTGACGGATTGCTGATATATACCGCTATTCCGCTTTCTGCCATTGGCGGGGTGTTTGCCCTTGCGATCCGCGATATGCCTTTCAGCATTTCGGCCGGAGTTGGCTTCATTGCCCTTTTTGGGGTTGCCGTGCTCAATGGTATCGTATTACTTTCTGAATTTAACAGGCTTCGCAAACAAGATCACATTTCCGATCCGATTGAAATAGTAATGCTAGGAACACGCAACCGCCTAAGACCCGTACTCATTACCGCCTGCGTAGCATCGTTGGGCTTTTTACCAATGGCAATGAGCAATGGTGCCGGTGCCGAAGTGCAGCGTCCCCTGGCCACCGTTGTTATTGGTGGATTGTTCTCCGCCACATTATTAACACTATTTGTGTTGCCTGCCTTATATCTCCTGATCGGTCAAAAAAAGAAAAAGAAATCAATCAAGTTTGGAATAGCAGCCCTTTTGTGCTGCATATCAGGGACTGTATTCGCACAGGATGCTCCCCTGCCCATCAGCATCGACGACGCTATAGAACGCGCCCTGCAATATAATCTGCAATCAAAAGCAGCACAGCTGAGTATGCAAAGTGCCCGGCAGCTGCAGTCATCGGCCTTCGAACTGCCCGGCACTAATATCGACATCAACTACGGACAGGTTAGCAGTATACACAAAGACGCCGTGGTGGGCATTAGTCAGTCGCTCAGCTTCCCAACAGTATACATAAACCAACACAAAGTACTGGTTGCAAACTACCATGCAGCAGAAGCACAACACCAGTGGACGCGGCAGGAAATCAGGGCCGCGGTTCGGCGTGCGGCCTACCAGTATGCCGTACTGGAAGAACGACGAAAGTTATTGTCACAAACCGATAGCTTTTACCAACAGTTCGAAGCCAGGGCTGTACTCCGCTTCGAACAGGGCGAGAGCAACCTGCTCGAGAAAACAGCCGCAGAGACACGTCGCCAGCATATTGCCCAGCAACTACAACTTTTACAACAGGATATGGACATAGCCCTGCGCACCTTCAACTTTCTGCTGCAGGACGATAAGCTCCGGGTGCCCAGTTTGGAATCACCGCAGATGCAGCCTTGGGGCCTTCTCTACGACTCCCTAACCAACTCCGATAACCCGCAGGTACAAATGGCCCACTTCCGCGAGCAGGCAGCATTATATGACTGGCGAACAGAGAAGGCTAAATTACTGCCTGAATTAAAGCTGGGTTATTACAACCAAAGCCTGATAGGACCACAGCAAATCAATGGCAGGGAACAGTATTTCGGCGCTGACAAACGCTTTCATTATTTCTCTGCAGGCATCGGTATTCCGCTCATGTTTAAACCGGTTCAGGCAAGAATAGCAGCAGCCAAAATCGACTGGGAAAGAGCAAAGGCGGAAAGTGCCTATACAGTGCAAAGCAATGAACTGGCGCGCAGCCATGCAGCCGCTACCCTGCGCAAACTCCAAAGCAGCGTTGCATACTACCAATCGAAAGCTTTGAAAAATGCCGAGGCAATATGGCGAATTGCAGACGATCAATTTCGGGCCGGAGCCATCGACTACCTGCAATGGGTCGTACACCTCGACCAGGCACTCAGCATTAAAACCGAGTACCTCCATACATTAGCCGACTACAACACGGCCCTTATCGAATTTTTACTCCTAACCAATCAATAATACAATCATGTGGCGTAACGTCCTTATATTCATTAGTATCGTCGGTATCAGCGCCTGCACAGGCGAAAAGCAGAAGGTGTCAGATGCAACTGCAGTTGCACAGCCAGAGCAGATTCGTAAAAGCGACCGGATCAGCTTCAGTGAAGATCAGCTGGTTGCGGCCGGCATAACCACCGGGAAGCCGCTTGAGCAAAACATCAGTGGACAACTATTATTACAGGGTTTTATCGAGCCAGCGCCTCAAAGTATCGTACATTTAAGTTTTCCGCTCGGAGGCTATATTCGCGCTACTGCCATGATTCCGGGTGCCGCTGTACGTAAAGGCCAGCCGCTGGCAACACTCGAAGACATGCAGTATATTCAACTGCAGCAAGATTACCTGACCGCTAAGGAGCAATTTGCCCTCGCTCAGTTGGAATACCAGCGCCAGCAAACACTGAATTCAAGTAAGGCCAGCGCCGACAAGTTGTTGGAACAGGCCAAAGCCCAAATGGAAAGCCAGCGTATACTGAAGAATGCCCTCGCCCGGAAACTCGAAATAATAGGTATTCAACCTGCACTTCTCCATGCCGACAACATTACCAAAGGCGTTTCGCTGTACGCGCCCATCGATGGCTTTATCTCCAAAGTGAATGTCAGCACCGGACAATACATCACTCCCAACGATATTCTGTTCGAGCTGGTAGATCCTAGACATATTCAACTCGTTTTGCAGGTATTTGAAAAAGACCTGCAACGGCTCGAACCCGGACAGCAGGTAGCTGCGTACGGCAACGACCAGAACAATATGATGTGGGACGCAGAAATAACGCTTATCGGTACTACCTTCGACGCCAATCGTATGGCAGAAGTACGATGCAGGCTTAAAAACCCGGGCAGCTATCTTAAACCCGGCATGTATATGAATGGCAAGGTAGCCACAGGTAGTCATAAGGCAATTACCGTACCCGAGGACGCACTTGTACGCTGGGAAAATATTTACTACCTATTCGTACAAAAAGCTGCGGGAACCTATGAAATGTTGCCGGTAACAGTAGGTGAGATCACCGACGGGCGGGTAGCTGTACAAGCACCGGCCCTTGATACTGCTACCGTCATTATTACCAAGAATGCCTATGCTGCCCTAATGAAAATGAAGAATAAGGAAGAAGAATAATGGATGGGTGCGAGGGTAAGGACTGTCAACCCGAACGGCTATCGTCGTAGCTTGTTACAAATGGCGCAAGCCCGTAATTTCAACACTTCGGGCCGGGCATAAAAAACGCGTATACGTCAGGGATTTTGCTCATAGCTAATATTTGGCTGCTGATTGTAGCCTCAGGGAAATGTATCGCATTACAGGAGGTTTTAAAAACCACCCGGGGTTTAAATGGTTGCTATATCGAATGCATTCAATAATGCCGGTAACATTAAAACTTAGGGAACCATTTTGATTTTATCCAGGCCTGAAGCAAGAAGAGAATTGACATCGGGCAGCAGTTTGCATTTTTCCGTTCTTGAAACACCATTGAGAAAAAGGATAGGTATTGAACACAGTACCGGCCACGAAGTCCGACATTACTTCGTTGCGTGGTTAACAGCGGGCGCTTTGCCCGCTGTTGTTGTATAGGCGAATAGGTAACCGGGTTGCCTGAGCATTCAGAAAATTGTATACAGACCAGGCCGAACATCCAGTGTTGCCATTGTTACGAATGCTAAGCAACTACACGTATTATTACTTCGTATATTCGGGTTTTATAAAGGAGATGTGCGCTTACGCACACCAACATCATACATCCAAAAAAAAACCGAGATGACAGCAGCTAACATTCCTACCGTAGAAGCGCAAATGCTCATAAGAAAACCCATTGCGACCGTATTTCAGGCATTTATTGATCCGGAAGTGACCACCAAATTTTGGTTTACAAGGTCAAGCGGTCCCTTGGAAGCCGGCAAAACGGTTACCTGGTATTGGGACATGTACGGCATTTCGACCAATGTGCTGGTGAAGGATATTGTTCAGGACAAAAAAATAGCGACCGAATGGGGCGAACCCGCCACCACCGTCGATTATGAATTTACGGCTTTGTCGGACGATACGACGGTTGTTGTTATAAAAAACTATGGATTCAACCTGCAGGGTGCCGAATTAATAGAAGCCATCAAAGACAATACCGGCGGCTTCACCACTGTGCTGGACAATATGAAAGCATACCTGGAACACAATCTTTTATTGAACCTGATAGCCGATAAATTTCCCAAAGAATTTGGCCCTCACTAATACAAACAGCAATAGCGTTTCCCGGCTCATCCTAGGCAATAGCCACCACTGACTTTGCCTGCATGCGCAATTACTGCAAAATACAACAAACCGCAAGCAATGCCCTCAAAGCTAACCTATACATCATCACTGTTTTCGGCCCTTGCGCTATCAAACCCTTAACCCTATTAAAACCAAAGCCATGAAAAAAATTTTAAAAGATCCGAGTTTTCGAATTTCCATCATACTCACACTCATTTTCCTGGGAATGGGCATTGCCTTCCTGCTGCTCGGACTTGCCAATTATAGTTGGGTAATATTTATTTTGTTACCTGTTTGCTTAGGTCTCGCCCTGGGTGCAATGCCGCACAGAAAATACATACTTGGGGGAGTGGTGATTACTACGATCATAGTTTTGATAGCCTTGGTATTCCCAGGGCTATCAGGCCTCTTGTGTATCGTAATGACGCTTCCGATTATCATTCCATTAATTTGCCTCGGTTATGTGATTACACATTTAGTACGCCGGTACAAGCGCATTAAAGACACCGACCGATTGTCCGTTTTGCTGCTGCCGCTACTCCCCTTTCTCGTTGCAGCACCCACTGAGCAATTTCTGACTACAGACAAAGAAGCCATTATTGAAGTAAAGACGGAACAGGTTTATCATTACACGCCTGAACAGGTGTATGATGCCATCAAATCGGTGGACACGGTAAACGGAAAGCAACCTTACCTCATGTACTTCGATCTTCCGATTCCTACAAAATGCGTATTGGAAAAAGAAGAGGTTGGCGGACTCAGAACCTGCCATTTCAAAGCGGGCAAATCGAGCAGCCGCGACTTTGGTAGCGGTACTATTGTTGAAAAAATTACCCAGCTTGAACGGGGCAAGGTTTTAAAGATGGACGTAATTGAGTACAATCTTGTAGGCCGAAACTGGCTTGGCTTCAAAGAAGCCATTTACTATTTCAAACCTGTTGGAACCAATAGTTGCAAACTAACCAGAATCACTACCTATACTTCTGTACTGACACCGCGGTTCTACTGGCAACCCTTAGAGGAGTTGGGTATTCAACAAGAACACGAATATGTACTGAGTCACCTGCACAACGACCTCGAAAAAAAATACGGCCGGAAATAGCCCGGCTTACTTTAGTGTCCGTGTAAGTTACTCCAATCTCTCCATGCCTAGTGAGAAAGGGGTAGTGATTGTTTGTACCAGGTTCAAAAATAGAGTATGTAAAAAAGATTGCGTAAACCAGTTTAGGTAACTGATCATTTAAGTGGCACGGTTTGACCGAAATCACTGGCATCAACACTCCGTAATACCCACCGATTTCTATGTATTCTCAATTGCCGAAATTTGTGTACTTGTAATTGCCGATTACAGCTTCTGGATGAATCGAAGAAAAATGGTCGAAAACGTTAGCTAACTGGGGCGTAAGGGCCCAGCAATTAAATATTATATTTGGGGACCGGATGAAACTAACACTTTAAAATTTCCCCTCAATTATTGTCGCCCCGCGGGGCGGCAATAATTGAGGGGCTGACACAGTTTAATTTGCATACCCGGGCGGAATTTTTGACCTTACAGGAGGCATTAATTATTATTAAAAAGTTAAATGTTTCGTTAAGATATCCATTTCATTAGCCTGATAATTTTTTATTGAAAGAACTTCATCATTGTACACCTTGATAATGCCAAGATTATCTACGCCAAAATAGTATTTCCCAAATATATGATGGCTGTCTACATACACATTACTGGAATTTGGTAAAATGTCGTTTACAAGAGAAAGAGGAACGATAAGCTTTATCTTATCATTTCTGGTGCCATTTTGAATTAAGTTTGCGGTATAACGCCTGCATCCTCCACAGCTCGTTGTATTCCAAACGACATAGGTTACAGTATCCTTAGTTTTAAGATGTGCTTGTAATAGTAGTTTTCGAAACGTTCTGCCTCCTTACTTTTAGTGGACTTACTGCCGCAAGATAATATACCAAGAGCGAGGCTAAGGAATAACAATCCGGTAAAATAGCATTTTGTCATGATAACGTTGTTTGGATGAATGTGCTGCAAAATACAGTCCTTTATGGGTAATAAAGGAAAAGGACAAAGAGTTAAATGTACCTCCTGGTATCAATATTTCTTTCAATTGATTTAACTGTTCATCAAAGACGAATATGGACTCGGGAGATCAGAGTAATCATTTTTTCTGCCGTCGGCTTCAATAGGTTTGCCTTTGTAATACAGGATTTGATAAATATGACGTTGTGTCTGATCATAAAACAAAGTTCCCAATCTTTGCATAAAGCTACTTGGTCTTGATGTCATTGTGACCAAGTAGCTGCTGTATGAATGACATATCCGTGCCGTATTCCAGTAAATGTGTGGCGTAGCTATGCCGCAAACCGTGTATCCCTATCGGCTTGTTTACCTTTGCGGCTTTCATCGCATTCTTGAACACCGCTTGGACACTGCGGACGGAATACCGCCCACCGTACTGACCTTCAAAAAGATAAGTTTTAGGATGGTACACTTTATAATATTCCCGCAGCAAATCCAGCACCGCGGACGGTAGCGGTACGTACCGATCTTTCTTTCCTTTGCCCGCTTCGATGAGCACCTGCATCCGTCCGCCGTCGATGTCACTCACTTTCAGATTGACAACCTCACTTACTCGCAATCCCATTCCGTAGCACAGTTGCAGCATCAGCAAATGTTTTCGGTTTCGTACCGTGTCGAATATCCGTTTTACTTCCTTTTGGCTCAGCACTTTTGGCAAAGTGGATGGCTTCTTCGGCCGTGGGATTTCGGCAAAGAAATCCGGTTTATGGAGCACCTGTTCAAAATAGAATTTGATGGCTTTGAGCCTGCTGTGCAGCTGGCTTTCCGAAATCTTCAATGTATTGATGCAATAAAGGATGTAAGCTCGGAGACGGTCGTAGCCCAGCGAATCAACGGGCACATCTTTCAAAATATACAGTAGCTGTGCAAATTCGACCATGTAGGTCTTTATGGTGGATGGGCTGTAGGCTTTCATCTGCAACACCTCTTTCATGCTTTGCAACTCCCGAGCATTCACCGGTGACAATTTGGACAATACCCTTTTGCCAACCGGTGGGGTTTCCATCCCGAACAGTGTGCGGAAATGGGTGCTGTCCGGTACATACCAGCACTTTTCAGACCTGCTCCACCTGCCTTTCAGCGATTTGACTAAATCAATTTTTGCCCGGTCGTATTTGAAATCCACCCAAATGACCGCCGAATCATTATGCCTACCCTCCCGGAAAGCAAAATCGGAAAAATCAATAGCTTCCATACTGCGCATTTTGTATTACCTAATAAAGCAAATCTAACAAAGTTACACAAAATGCGCAAGAGATAAAATCCGACACCACCAAAGCAAGACACTTAAGAACAACTATTTATAGGGATTAATAGAAGGACGTTTGACATCCTTGCATACAGAAGATTATTGCGCATATTTGCAAGTTATAGCGCATTTTAAATGACGACAGAAACGAAAATAAACAGACCGACATTTTTGACAATATCTATATTGACAATTATTCTAAGCGGACTATTGACACTTATGAACTTGAGTGAGTTTTACTTAATTGGCATTCTTAACAAGACAGACGATTATCCATTTGGCGGAGAAGGGCCGACACCTTATTACTACAAGACATCCGGACTTTACTCGACAGTTAATCTCATTTGGGGACTAATTTTCCTTACGACACTTTTGCTTGCTTTACGTACAACTATCAAAGGACAACGAAAGAAAATAATATGGTTTTTAGGCTTGACAGTAATACTCATTCTCGGGCAATTTATTCACGGACAAATTGGAACTTAGTGAAATGTTTATAATCGAAGACGAAATACACGCAGAACCGCAGGGCGGAGAATATAAAACCCTTGAAGACGCTATTGCTGAACTTCAAAAAAGAGCGACAATTCCGTGGAACGAAAAACCAAACCGATGTCCGTGCACAAATTGGAAAGACTGTGAAAGAAAATATCAAATTATTGAATACGACACGACTAAAACTCCTTGGAAAGAAATACAGCGCAAGGACGTTTTGAAAATATCAGCAAAAGGAGTAAAATGGACAGACAAGAAATAAAAACGCGCTATAACAGGCGTTTGGCACAATGGCGGGTTACCTGGTTAATTGAACATTCTACCTCGCATCAACTTTTGTGGTGTATTGACAGTTTTGTGCTCCGAAATCCGCCACTGCGCCAAGCGCCAAAACGTTAGTGGCAAGGCTATGACGACACAACCCGACAGACAAATCGGGTTCTTTTTGATGTTTCGTATTTTAGTAGTTGCTTAAATAAGCAAATTGACTACCTTTGTACTATGGACAACAATTCCTGCATACGACAACAAGCGGACATTAAACAAATAAATCGCTGTAAAGACAGAGTTTCAAAACTCAACGGCTCATTTGACTATTTATCAAACGGACTTGAATTGGCAGGAAACAACGTAAGACTGAAAATTCTCTTTCTGATCTATGAAGAAAAACGACTTTGTGTTTGTGATATAAGCGATATTCTTGGTATGACAATTTCAGCGGTTTCACAACACTTGCGAAAACTCAAAGACAGAAAACTCATTGAAACAGAAAGAGATGCTCAAACCATTTTTTACTCATTAACAAAAGAGTATGAAAAAATGCTGAAACCGTTTTTCAAAATACTTGACGAAAACAAAATATTAGAAACATTATGAAAACAGACAACAAACTAATCGGAGCAGGACTTTTAACAGCAATTGCAGCTTCATTGTGTTGCATTACACCTGTCTTGGCTCTCATTGCAGGAACAAGCGGACTTGCTTCTACTTTTTCTTGGCTCGAACCTTTCAGACCGTATTTTATCGGTTTGACAATTTTGGTTCTTGGTTTTGCTTGGTATCAAAAGTTGAAACCTAAAAAGCAAATTGACTGCAACTGTGAGACAGAAGAAAAACCAAAATTCATTCAGTCAAAAATGTTTTTAGGAATTGTAACAGCATTTGCAATCGTTATGCTTGCCTTTCCATACTATTCAAGCATTTTCTACCCAAAGAAAGAAAAGCAAATCATAGTAGTGGACAAATCCAATATTCAAAAAGTAAAATTTACGATTAGCGGAATGACTTGTGCGAGTTGCGAAGAACACGTAAATCACGAAGTAAATAAATTGACAGGAATAATAAGTTCAAACGCTTCATATGAAAATGGAAATGCAATCATAGAATTTGACAACTCAAAAACAAATATTTCTGAAATCGAAAAAGCAATAAACTCAACAGGATATTCTGTAACCGACAAAAAAGAAAATTAAAATGGAAATCAAATTACAATCAACAATAACTTGCCCCAACTGCGGACATAAGAAAGAAGAAACAATGCCGACAGACGCTTGCCAATATTTTTACGAATGTGAAAAATGCAAACAAGTTCTAAAACCAAAACAAGGCGACTGCTGTGTTTATTGTAGCTACGGAAGTGTTGCTTGTCCACCAATTCAGCAGGACAAAAAATGTTGCTGACAGACGGAAAACAAAGAAGCCCAGCCACTAATAACTAAGCTTTCGTTTTGCCCAACGGGCAAGAAATGAAAGCTTAGTTGAACGAAACCTTTGGTAGTCCTACGTACTATGGGCTTCTCGTAAATAATCTTTGGGTAATAACGGCAGGCAGGGC
>Ga0206112_100138_pt1 | contig 52970 bp, 38 predicted proteins | sample 2B1ome_FD_177998 | JGI IMG/M metagenome (GOLD analysis project Ga0206112, IMG submission 177998) | Enriched microbial communities from leaf-cutter ant dump, University of Wisconsin, Madison, United States - 2B110A | ecosystem: Environmental > Terrestrial > Nest > Insects nest > Nest dump | place...
GGGTCGCCAGCCTTGCCTGGGAGTAGGCTCTCAATCCGCTCCCACTGGGTTTGGGTCAATTCGTAGCGGCTCGGCCGCGCAGGCTTGGTCTTCGACATCCCATGAAGATACCGGCTGAATGTCGATTTGGCCTAGCGCGCAGCAGCCCCTTTACCGAAGACGAAGAGCGCGAGACCAACGCTCGCGAGTACAGCCGGCGCCGCGGCCGCCAGACCAAGGGCTGGCTCCTGAAGTAGCTCGACGAGGGCAGGTTGAAGGACTAGGGGGGCTTGCATACCCGAAACAATCGCCGCCCTTACTTTCCAGTGTGCGTGACGACCTTCGGGCCACGGAAGTCGGTGATGGACCCCCGAATCGCTCGAGCGATGCGGATCAGGTTGGAGAAATCGATCCTCCGCACTTTGGGCGCGGTGAGATGCTCATGGACGTAGCGGAGGTCAATGAACAGCCTGGACACCTGGGTGATGGCGTCGTCGAAGGAGTCCTGGCCGGATCGCTTTTCATGCTCCGATTCATTGTCGGGGTTTAGATCCACTGCAAGTAGGTTCTCTTGCCCCTTGGTGGCTTCGAACCGCTGCCGCAGGTCTTGCACCATTTCGCTCGAGAGGGACGGCATCAACTCTTCTTTGATTTTGTGACCCCACGGGACCTCAAGACCGCGCTGGCCTGCCATCGACTTCACGTAGAGCTCAATCGAGAAGGCGAGCAGCATGCCCGCGCTGAAGAGAGCGTAGTGCTCAGTTCCAATTATCTTGTGTCCAAGGCCGCCTTTCGATGAGGGGTCGGGCGAGTAGAGTCCAGCGAATTGCTGATATCCACGCAATCCGGCCTCGAAGTAGCTGTCGGCCAACAAGAAGGCCATGAGCGACTTGTGCGCCGTCTCGTTATCGCAGCTCGCGAAAAAGTGCATAGCGATCCTCCTGGCGCGAAGGATAGACCGTGCCTTGCCTCATTGGTCGCCAAAGAATTCCCCAAGCGCTCCGCAAAAGAGAAGGGCCGGGGGTTAACTCGGCCCTCAATGCTTGAGAATATTGGCGTCCCCACGGGGATTCGAACCCCGGTCGCTACCGTGAAAGGGCAGCTCCGGTAGTTGTTCGGTAGTGCCTATGACGCTCGCTTCGCTGAAAGAGGGCACACCAAGCGGCCTCTGTATTCTGTCGGCCTCCGTTCGCGACTGCCCAGATGTGAACCGGCAAAGGAAGCTTGGCGCTGGCGTTTGCACTGTTTGACCATAGTTCGACCTACCCGGAATGACCATAGTTTGGTCATCAGGTCACAACTATGGTCTTCCGGTCAATTCCGCGGGCGCTATGTCTTTCGGTGCCTCCGGTATATACTCCCCCCCACTATCAACCGCCTGTCGCCATGCCCCATTCCCCCGCCGACAAGAAGAAGGCCCTGACCCGGGTGCGCCGCATCCGCGGCCAGCTCGACGCGCTGGAGCGCGCGCTGGAGGAAGGCGCCGACTGCGGCCCGGTGCTGCAGCAGCTCGCCGCCGTGCGCGGGGCCGTCAACGGGCTGATGTCGGAGGTGCTGGAAAGCCACCTGCGCGATGAGTTCGCGCAGCCCGCCGCATCGCCGGAGCAGCGCGAGACCGGCATCGACGCCGCCGTCGCGCTGGTCCGCTCGTATCTCAGGTAGGCGCGGGCCATGCCCGCGGTGCCCGTCGGCCGGGCCGTGGGAAAGACATCGCAGGCACGCCCCGCTCCCGCACAGACAACAACCAGAGGAGATACCCCATGAAATCCCGTGCCGCCGTCGCCTTCGCCGCGGGCGAACCGCTGAAGATCGTCGAGATCGACGTCGCCCCGCCGCAGGCCGGCGAAGTGCTGGTGAAGATCACCCACACCGGCGTCTGCCACACCGACGCCTTCACGCTGTCGGGCGACGATCCGGAAGGGCTGTTCCCGGCGGTGCTGGGCCACGAGGGCGCCGGCATCGTGGTGGAGGTGGGCGAGGGCGTGACCAGCGTGAAGCCGGGCGACCACGTCATCCCGCTCTACACCGCCGAGTGCGGCGAATGCCTGTTCTGCAAGAGCGGCAAGACCAACCTGTGCGTCAGCGTGCGCGCCACCCAGGGCAAGGGCGTGATGCCGGACGGCACCACGCGCTTCAGCTACGAAGGCCAGCCCATCTACCACTACATGGGCTGCTCGACCTTCAGCGAATACACCGTGGTCGCGGAAGTCTCGCTGGCGAAGATCAACCCGGAGGCGAATCCGGAGCACGTCTGCCTGCTCGGCTGCGGCGTCACCACCGGCATCGGCGCCGTGCACAACACCGCCAAGGTGCAGGAAGGCGATTCGGTCGCCGTGTTCGGCCTCGGCGGCATCGGCCTGGCGGTGATCCAGGGCGCGCGCCAGGCGAAGGCGGGCCGCATCATCGCCGTCGACACCAACCCGTCGAAGTTCGAGCTGGCCAGGCAGTTCGGCGCCACCGACTGCGTCAACCCGAAGGACCACGACAAACCGATCCAGCAGGTGATCGTCGAGATGACCGGCTGGGGCGTGGACCATTCCTTCGAGTGCATCGGCAACGTCAACGTCATGCGCGCGGCGCTGGAATGCGCGCACCGCGGCTGGGGCCAGAGCGTGATCATCGGCGTGGCCGGCGCCGGGCAGGAGATCAGCACGCGTCCGTTCCAGCTGGTCACCGGTCGCCGGTGGCTGGGCACCGCCTTCGGCGGGGTGAAGGGTCGCACGCAGCTGCCCGGCATGGTGGAGGACGCGATGAAGGGCGAGATCGAGCTGGCCCCGTTCGTCACCCACACCATGCCGCTGGACGACATCAACGCCGCCTTCGACCTGATGCACGAAGGCAAGTCGATCCGCAGCGTCGTCCACTTCTGATCCAGCCGGGCACCATGCCACCGCCGATCCGCGTCGAACTGCTGCCGCACGACCCATCCTGGGCGGGTCGTGCCCGGGATGAGTCCGTGCTGTTGCATGCGGCACTGGGTGACACTGTGCTAGCCGTCCACCATGTCGGCTCGACCGCCATTCCCGGCATCCATGCCAAGCCCATCCTCGACCTGATGCCAGTCGTGCGCACGCTGCCGGCGCTGGATGCGCGGCGCGGCGCCCTAGAGGCGCTGGGATACGCCTGGTGGGGTGAACTGGGATTGCCGGGACGACGCTACTGCAGCAAGGACGATCCGCACACCGGCAGGCGACGGGTACAGCTGCATGCCTATGCCGAAGGCGCGCAGGACATCGCACGTCATCTTGCGTTCCGCGACTTCCTGCGCCGGCATCCTGACGTCGCCGCGGAATACGACCGTGAGAAGCTGCGATGCCAGTGCCTGCATCCGCTGGATTCGCACGCCTATGGCGACTGCAAGAGTGCCTGGATCCGTGAGGTCGAAGCGCGCGCACTGGTCGCGGTCGCCACCGTTCCCCTTTCCATGGAGTGAAGACCATGCAACGCATCGAACACCGCGCCTGCTTCGGCGGCTGGCAGGACGTGTACCGGCACGCGTCGGACGTGCTGGGCTGCACGATGGACTTCGCCGTCTACCTGCCGCTGCAGGCGCAGGCGCGGAAGTTGCCGGTGCTGTACTGGCTGTCCGGCCTGACCTGCAGCGAGCAGAACTTCATCACCAAGGCCGGCGCGCAGCGCTACGCGGCCGAGCACGGCGTGGTCATCGTCGCGCCCGACACCAGCCCGCGCGGCGACGGCGTGCCCGATGCCGATGGCTACGACCTCGGCAAGGGCGCGGGCTTCTACGTGAACGCCACGCAGGCGCCATGGGCGAAGTACTACCGGATGTACGACTACGTCGTCGACGAACTGCCGGCACTGGTCGAGGCGAACTTCCCGGTTACCGGCGCGCGCGCGATCAGCGGCCACTCGATGGGTGGCCATGGCGCGCTGGTGATCGCGCTGCGCAATCCCGGCCGCTACCGCAGCGTGTCGGCGTTCTCGCCGATCGTCGCGCCGTCGCAGGTGCCGTGGGGCGAAAAGGCGTTCGCCGCGTATCTCGGCGACGACCGCGAAGCGTGGAAGCCCTACGACGCGACCGAACTGGTGAAGGTCGCGCGGGAAAAGCTGCCGCTGCTGGTCGACCAGGGCGACGCGGACGAATTCCTGCACACGCAACTCAGGCCGGAGGCGCTGGAAGCCGCCGCCGCCGCGGCCGGCCACCCCCTGACCCTGCGCCTGCAACCCGGCTACGACCACAGCTACTACTTCATCGCCAGCTTCATCGGCGACCACATCGCCCACCACGCAAAGGCTCTGCACGCGTAGGGTGCGCCCCGGCGCACCACCGCCGTGCCGTTCCATGGAATCTCGAGGCATCTCCCGACGCGCCTCCGTGCACGTACGTCGACGGTAGGTGATAGCGGGCCAGGGCCCATCCTGCGGCGCCTCGGGAAACACGGCGTGCCCATGGTCCGCGCGTGTCATCCCCGGCGCACCAGCGCCGATCCGGGGCAGCTCGCGCACGATGCCCGATAACATCCCGATACGTCTTCGATCCAACGTACGCCAACGGTACGTGTCGGTGGGTCGGGGCCTAACCTACGTCGTCACGCCAGCCCGAAATCGGTGAACGCGAAGCGCCCGTCGCGGAGCCGGGTATCGCCCTTCGCCAGCGCCAGCGGTGCGTCGAACATCGGTCCCGCCCATACGCAGGTGTGGAACTCGCCGTGCTCGCCGCAGGGATCGACGCCGGCCGGCAACGCATCGAGCAGGGCGGTGTCGAAGGCGCGTCCGGCGAAGGCGGCATCGAGTTGTTGCGTGTCGACGCAGCACAGGTCCGCGCGCAGGCCGCCGGCGATCATCGCGCGCGCCAGCGCCGCGGTGTCGCGGCCGAACAGGGGCGTCAGCACCTCCCAGCCGATGCGCGCCAGCTGGCCCACCCGCCAGGCGCGGATGTCTTCCAGGAACAGGTCGCCGAAGGCCACGGTCCGCAGTCGCGGCCATCGTGGCGCCGCGTCGGCGAGCGCGGTCGCCATCGCGCGCTCGTAGTCGTCGTTCGCGCATTGCGCGGGGATCATCGCCTCGACCAGCGGCAGGCCGGTCGCGCGCGCCTGCGCGTGCAGCACGTCGCGGCGGATGCCCTGCATCGACACGCGGTCATGGTCGCGGGTGATCGTGGTCAGCAGGCCGACCACTTCCACGTCGTCCCGCTGGCGCAGCGCGTGCAGCGTCCACGCCGCGTCCTTGCCGCCGCTCCAGGCGAGCAGCAGGGGCGTGCGGTCCGCCATCAGCGTGCGGGAGCCGGGCCGCGCGCGCCCTGCGGCCGGCGCATCGCGACGCGGCCGCGGGTCACGCCGCCGACACGTCGCGCAGTTCCCAGGCGTGCCCCGCCAGCAGGCGCAGGCGGTGCTTCAGCACGTGGCCGGGGATCGAGGAACGCGCGACGAGCAGGATGCTGAGATCGTCCTGCTGCCCGGCGACGGTGGCGTCCGGGTCGACGACGCCGAGGCTGGCGTCCACTTCGTCCGGTTCCTCCTGGCGGGCGCGCCAGCGCTCGAAGAGACTGCTCGTGCGCAGCGCGTGCTGCAGTTGCGCGGCGAATTCCTCCGCGCCGTGCGCGTCGAAACTGAAGGCCGGATCGCCGCCGCGCGCGCGGCCGGGATCCGGCAGGCTGATGTAGTAACGGACCGCCATGGCACCCCCGGTTCAAACCAGTGCCCTAGCGTATCCCCGCCGCGTTAGGCCGCCGTTATGCCACCTTGAAGGGCGCCGGCGGCGCGGCGAAGGCCGCCACCACCGCGCCCTTGCCCACGTTGACCATGCCGGTCAGGCTCATCACGCTCTCGAACACCTCGACCTTGTTGTTCTCGCAGATGTCGCGCAGGCGCTGGTAGCCGGGCAGGGCGCGCATCTCCGCCAGTTCGCCGCCGTAGCTCAGGCACAGGGTCGGCGTCATCAGCCCGGCCATCACCCGGTTGCCAGCGAACTTGAACATCTGCTCCACCGCGTTCTCGAAGCCCTTGATCTTGGCCACCGGCTCGGTGTTGCCGGCGTGGCCGTACAGTACCGGCTTGATGTCCAGCGCGCTGCCCAGCGCGGCGCTGAGCAGGCCCACGCTGCGGTCGCCCTTGGTGCGCGCGCGGTTGCGCAGGTAGTAGAGGTCGCGCGGGATCATGTAGCCGTGCGTGTTGTTCGCCAGTTCCTCCAGGCGCACGCGGATCTGCTGCACGCTGGCGCCGGCCTCGCGCATGCGCACCGCCTCCACCGCGGTGATGCCCTGGGCGGCGAACAGGTTCTGGGTGTCGATCACCCGCAGCGCGAACGGCGAGTTGTGGCCCGCCGCCTGCCGCACCGGCTTGTAGTCGTTGAGGATGGCGAAGCTGGCCTGCATCGCGTTCTCGTGGATCGGCGAACGCGTCCTGGTGATCGTCATGCAGAACACGTGGTCGTAGTCGATCACCAGCCGGCCCAGGAACAGGTCGCGGATCTGGTTGACGGTGAATGGCGTGGTCTCCGCCTCGTGGCCGCGCTCGGCCACGTGCGCGTGCAGGAAGCTCAGCGTGGCCTGCTCGTCGCGGTGGTCGGCCAGCACGGCCTCGCCGATCCGCACGGTGATCGGCAGGATGACGATGTTGTGCCGCTCCAGGTAGTCCAGCGGCAGGTCGCATGCCGAATCCACCACAATTCCGATGCGCATCGCAGCCCTCCCCGGCATCCGTCGCATTTGTATCTATCTCCGCAAAACTAGCGGACAACGGTCGGCAAGTCGTCGCGCGGACGCGGGAAGTGTGAGTCATGTCACTTTTTCACGCGCGCTCGAGGACCGGCGAAACGCGCGCTCGGTCAGGTGCCATCCGGGACCGCCTTCCCCAATTTATGTGATGGATATCACATAACGTGCGGAGACGGGCTTGTCCGCGCCCGGGGCCGGCACGACACTCGCGGCGAACGCATTGGGGCAACATGAAACAGGGGTGGTGGTCGTTACTACTGCTTCTGGCCCTGCTGCCAGCGGCCGCCGCGCTGGGCGAGAACATCGCGCGCATCGACCGCATCCAGCCCCTGGCGCTGGAACAGCAGGCCGGACAGCGTGCCGGATTGTTCTCGGAACGTCGCTTCGAAGGCGGCGGCGACACCGTGCGCGTGATCGGCAACGGCCAGTGGCGCGTCGAGCCCCGGCCGGGCGTCGAGGCGCCGCTGCTGGTGTTCTACCACCCCTACACCGCGCGGGTGACCGTGCTGGACCGCGCCGGCGGCACGCCGCGGGTGCAGGACGTCTTCAGCCCCGACCTCGATCCGCAGTACAGCCGGCGCGCGCTGGTGTTCCCGCTGTCCGGCGACGGGCCGGTGTACGTGAAGGTGGAGGACGCGCGCTACCCGCTGCGGGTGGCGGTGGAGTCCGGCCCGGCCTACGCCGCCGCCGACCTCTGGCACGTGCGCCTGGTGCTGCCCGCGATCGGCGTGGTGCTCGGCGTCTCGCTGGCGGTGCTGCTGTTCTGGGCGGTGCTGCGCGACCGCGTCTACCTGCTGTACGCCGGCGCCATGCTGTTCCAGCTGCTGTACGCGCTGTGCTCGTACGGCGAGGCCTACGCCTGGCCGGGCCTGTCGGTGCTGGCGCGCTTCGGGGCGCAGGGCATCTGGGGCACCGGCACGCTGGCCACCATCCTGCTGGTCTGCCTGTGGCTGGACTACGCCGGCCTGCACCACGCCGCGCCGCGGCTGGCGCGGGCGATGCGGATCGTCGGCGCCTACGGCTGCGGGCTGACGCTGGTGGTGCTGGTGCTGCCGTGGCCGGCGGACAAGGCCTGGTTCCCCGACGTCGCCAACGCGTTGTTCCTGCTGACCAACGTGGTCGCGCTGACCACCCTGGTCGTCGCGTGGTGGCGCGGCCACCGGCACGCGGGCTACGTGCTGATCGCGTGGGTGCCGCTGCTGGTGTTCACCATGGCGCGCGCGCTGCGCTTCAGTACCGGCGAGCGCGCCGAGCCGTGGCTGGAATACGGCCTGCCGTGGGTGCTGGCGTTCACCGCGGTGGTGCTGGCGCTGGGCCTGGCCGACCGCATGCTGACCTTCCGCCGCGAGCGCGACCGCGCCAAGGCGCACGCCGAGCGCGACGGCCTGACCGGCGTGCTCAACCGCGGCGGCATCGAGCACCGCCTGGACTGGGCGCTGATCGAGAAGCAGCGCGAGCGCATCCCGGTGTCGCTGCTCTTCATCGACCTGGACAACTTCAAGCAGGTCAACGACCGCCACGGCCATGCGCTGGGCGATGCCTGCCTGCGCGCGGTGACGCGCGTGGTCAGCCAGCGCTTCCAGTACGGCGACCAGCTCGGCCGGCTCGGCGGCGAGGAGTTCGTGCTGGTGCTGGCCGGCGTGGAGCTGCAGGAAGCCATGCGGATCGGCGAAGAAGTGGGCGAACGCATCCGCCACGACTGCGCCCGCGTGGACGGCGTCGACGTGCGCGTCACCGCCAGCGTCGGCGCGGCGCAGGCGCGCGACGGCGACACGGTGGCGTCGCTGATCGCGCGCGCGGACCACGCGATGTACGCGGCCAAGCGCGCCGGCGGCGACCGGGTGGTGGGCGAGGACGCGATCGCCGCGCCGCCGCAGAAGACGAAGGCGCCCGAAGGCGCCCCCGTGGCGTGATCGCGCGCGGCGGCGGCTACTTCGAGTACGCCCGCGGCAACGGGCCGGCCTGCCGCAGGTAGCGGTCGCGCAGGTCGGTCTGGCGCGAGCGCATCGGCATCGCGCGGCCGCCCAGCCAGACCTGCTCGGCGGTGTTGGCCACGTCCAGCGGATCGCCGCTCCACAGCACCAGGTCGGCCAGTTTGCCGGGCGCGATGGTGCCCACGCGGTCGCCCACACCGAATGCTTCCGCCGGCACGCGGGTCAGGCCGGCCAGGCCGTCCTCCCACGGCAGGCCGTTGGCCACCGCGTTGCCCGCCAGCTGGCGGACCTTGCGCGCGTTGTGCGATTCGCCGGCCTGCGAGAAGCCCACCGCGACGCCGGCCGCGTCCAGCCGCGCCGCGTTCTCCAGGGTGGCGCCGATCTGGTCGAAGTCGGCCGGCAGGTCGGCCAGCGCGTCGACGAACACCGGCACCTTCGCCTGCGCCAGCTGCGGCGCGAGCTTCCACGCCTCGGCGCCGCCGGCGATGGCGAGGCGCACGTGCTCGCGCTGCGCCCAGCGCAGCAGCTGGCGGATGTCGGCGGCGCGGTTCACCGCCACCACGATGCGGCCGTTGCCGGCCAGGTAGCGCGCCAGCGCGGCGCGGCCGGCCGGCGTGAGCAGCGCGTGCGGCGAATCGGCCGGCACGCGGCCGCGCGCCTCGGCCACCATCTGGTCCAGCAGCATCCATTGCGCCGCGCGCGACTTGCCGGCCAGGTCCGCCGCGCCGCCGCCTCCCAGCCGCACGAACAGCGCGCGCGGGCCGACCGGATCCGCGCTGCCGTCCAGCCGCACCACGCCGCCCTGCCCGGCGATGAAGGAGCCGCCGGTAGACGCGCCCAGCAGGGTGAAGCCGATGCCTTCCACCCGCGCCACCGGGACCACCACCGAGGCCGGATTGTACGCCAGCGTCACGTCGAACTCCGGCCGCATCGGCTGGTCCGCCAGCGTCACCGCCGCGTCGACGGTGGACGCTTCGCCCGACACCTCCTCGATGCCGATCTCGGTGATGCCGCCGAACAGCGCCGGCGTCAGCGGACGGCCGTCCGCCTCCACCACCGTCGCGCCCACCGGCGCGGCGAGGCCGGCGCCGACCGACTGCACCACGCCGTTGCGCACCAGCACGTCGGCGTTGCGCAGCGTGCCCTGCGCGCCGGCGGTGTGGACGGTGGCGTTGCGGATCAGGATGGCCTGCCCCGGAGTCGATGCGGAATCCTGGGCGAAGGCGACGAAGGAACCGGGTGCCAGCGTGGCGGCCAGTGCCAGCGATTTCATCGTCGTCCGGATCGTCATCCCGGCGAACGCCGGGATCCATTTGGACGTTGCCTTGCCGCAGGAACGCAAGAGCAGAAGCAAGATCAGTCCCAGCTTTCGCTGGGACGACGGGGTGGGGGATTCATGGACGCGGCTCACGGCGCCACCTCCTGTCCCAGCATGAAGTCCGACACCGGCTGCCTCGACCGGTCGTGGCGGTCGTACAGGCGCGCGCCGTCGATGTAGACCTGTTCGGCCTGGGCGTACACGCTGAAGGGATTCCGGTTCCACAGCACCACGTCGGCCATCTTGCCGGCCTCCAGCGTGCCGGTCTTGTCGGCGATGCCCAATGCCCTGGCGGCGTTGCCGGTCAGCCAGCGGATCGCGTGCTCCGGCGCGATCTCGCCCATGCCGGCGCGGCGCGCGTTGGCGATCACCTTCGCCGCTTCCTGGTTGAGCCGCTGGATGCCCTCGTCCGAATCCGAGTGGACGATGGCGCAGCTGTTCGCCGGCCGGTCGACCAGCGCGATGTTCTCCTGGATGCCGTCGAAGGCCTCCATCTTGAAGCCCCACCAGTCCGCCCACAGCGCGCCGCAGACGTTCTCCTGCGCCAGCCGGTCGGCCAGCTTGTACGCCTCCACGCCATGGTGGAACGCGGCGATCCTGAAGCCGAACTCCTTCGCCAGGTCCAGCATCGTGGCCATCTCGTCGGCGCGGTAGCAGTGGATGTGCACCAGGATCTCGCCGTTGATCGCGCCGGCCAGCGTGTCCAGCTTCAGGTCGCGCTTGCCGCCGGCGTCGCCGCCGCTGTCGGTGCCCTCGCCGCCGCTGGCGCGCTCCCACCAGCGCTTCCGCTTCGGCTGCTGCGCCTTGGGCGCGTTCTTCTTCAGGTACTCGGCGGCGTCGATGAAGGCGGCGCGGTAGCCAGCCACGTTGCCCATGCGCGTGGCCGGGCCGCTCTTGCCGCCGTACACGCGCTTGGGGTTCTCGCCGCAGGCCATCTTCAGGCCCCAGGGCGCGCCGGGGAACTTCATGCCCTGGTAGCTGGTGGACGGCACGTTCTTCAGCGTCACCCCGCGTCCGCCGACCAGGTTGGCCGAGCCGGGCAGGATCTGCAGCGAGGTGACGCCGCCGGCCAGCGCGGTGTGGAAGCCCGGGTCCTGCGCCCAGATCGAATGCTCGGCCCAGACGTTCGCCGTCACCGGCGCGATCATCTCGTTGCCGTCGCTGTGCGCCTTCACGCCGGGGCTGGGGTACACGCCCAGGTGCGAGTGCACGTCGATCAGTCCCGGCGTCACCCACTTGCCGGTGGCGTCCACGCGGGTGGCGCCTTCCGGCGCCGACAGGTCGCGCCCCACCGCGGCCACCTTGCCGTCGGCCAGCAGCACGTCGGCGTTGTCGAGGCGCTCGCCGGTGCCGGTCAGCACGGTGGCGTTGGCCAGCAGCACCGGGCCGGAGGCGATGGCGCGGTAGGTGCTGGGGTAGGGATCCTGGGTGAAGCGTGAAGCGGGCGTGGCGGCCTGGGCGCCGCCGGCCAGCGCGGCCAGGACGAGCCCGGCCAGCAGGGTCGTTCGCATGGTGTGTCCCCCGTAAGAGACCGCCAACCTAACCGCCCGCGCCGGGCCTTGCCAAGTGCGGCGCGCCGCGGCCGTGCCAGAATCGCGGCACAACAACAAGAACAGGATGGACACCATGAAGGACAAGAACGAGATCGTCGACAACTGGCTGCCGCGCTACACCGGCGTGCCGCTGGACCAGTTCGGCGAGCACGTGCTGCTGACCAATTTCGGCGGCTACCTCAACGTCTTCTCGCAGCTCACCGGCGCGCCCATCGTCGGCCTGGACCGGCCGATGGCCAGCGCCACCGCCGACGGCATCACCATGATCAACTTCGGCATGGGCAGCCCCAACGCCGCCACCATGATGGACCTGCTGTCGGCGATCATGCCCAAGGCGGTGCTGTTCCTGGGCAAGTGCGGCGGGTTGAAGAAGAAGAACCAGCTGGGCGACCTGGTGCTGCCGATCGCCGCCATCCGCGGCGAAGGCACCAGCAACGACTACCTGCTGCCGGAAGTGCCGGCGCTGCCCGCGTTCGCCCTGCAGCGCGCGGTGTCCACGATGATCCGCGACCTCGGCCACGACTACTGGACCGGCACCGTCTACACCACCAACCGCCGCGTGTGGGAGCACGACGAGGCGTTCAAGGAATACCTGCGCAAGCTGCGCTGCATGGCCATCGACATGGAGACCGCCACCGTGTTCGCCGCCGGCTTCGCCAACCGCATCCCCTGCGGCGCGCTGCTGCTGGTCAGCGACCAGCCGATGATCCCGGAAGGCATCAAGACCGAGGCCAGCGACGCCAAGGTCAGCGCCCAGTACGTCGAGAACCACATCACCATCGGCATCGAGGCGCTCAAGCTGATCCGCCGCAACGGCAAGTCGGTGCGGCACCTGCGGTTCGACGAGTGAATCAGGACGAGGGGGCGGAATGAATCAGAAGCATCCGGTTGGACTCAGCGTGCATTGGACGGTGGGAGGCGCGGCGCCGGTTCAGGCTGCCGACGCGGCGCGCTACAAGGACCTGCTCGACAAGGCCATCGAAATACGGAACTTCGAGATCACCCAGTTGCAGGCCCGCAACAACTTCATGCTGGTTGCTCAGGCGGCGCTCGTGGCGGCCTGGGTTGCGGTGCTGAAAGAGGGCTCGCCGGCTTCCGTGTTGCTTCCCTTATGCGGGGCCCTGCTCTCCATATTCCAGGCACAGATGGCGGCAGGAGCCAAGTTCTGGCAGGCTCGCTGGGAACTGGCGGCCAAGCAGGCTGAGGAGTTGTATCTGCAAGCCTTGGGGAAGAACGACGAAGACAAGGTTCATCTTTTCATTGAGCCGAAGAAGGCGGGTAACGAGGAAGAGAAACGCCTTTTCCAGTCCATTGCCGCTTCCTTGAAGGACAGCGGGAAGCATCGTGTCGGCAGGCTGCTCGATGGCTTTACGAATTCCATGATTCTCCAGCGATTCTCGGTGAGCAGGATCCCCATCTACATGTCGATTTCGTTCTATGTACTATGGATACTGCTGGTAGCGCAGAGCCTTCACGGAATGATCAGGAAGTTCATGCTGTCGTTCTGAGGGCCGGCCGGAGTCTGGGTGGATTGCAATGACGATGAATTCCATGGCCCATCACGATGTGATTCATTTCTGGCACAGCGCCGGCTACGAAAAGTGGTTCGCCAATGACGACGCCTTCGACGCCGAGTTCGACCAGCGTTTCCGCGGGCTGCACTTCCGCGCCGCGCGGCGGGAACTGGAAGGCTGGATGGGCGATGCGGAGGGCGCGCTGGCGCTGGTGCTGCTGCTGGACCAGTTCCCGCGCAACTGCTTCCGCCAGAGCGCGCATTCCTACGCCACCGACGGGCTGGCGCGCCACTACGCCGGGCGCGCCGTCGAGGCCGGCTTCGACGCGCAGGTCGATCCGGCGCTGAAGATCTTCTTCTACATGCCGTTCGAGCATTCCGAATCGCTGGACGACCAGCAGCGCTCGATGGACCTGTTCGGCGCGCTGGGCGACGCCAACTACCTGAAGTACGCGCAGCTGCACTACGACCTGATCGCCCGCTTCGGCCGCTTCCCGCACCGCAACGAGGCGCTGGGGCGCACGTCGACGCAGGAAGAACGCGACTACCTGGCCGGGGGCGGCTTCTCGGGATAGGGCGGGTCCCCGCCGATGGATGCCGGGCGGCTTCCGGCTTCCGCCGGGGCGGTGCGCATGCGGCAGCGCAGGCGCGGAGCTTTGCTGCATCGCGCCTTGCGGGGCGGACCGGGTGGCTGCTAGCGTCCGGATTGTCACCGGTGTCATGCCGATATTTGACACCGGTGTCAGACAGCCATCCTGCACCGACCGCATGCCGCCGCCTGCTGTGGCGCCTGCGCCGACAACGCGCGTCCCGCCCGGCCCTGCAGGCCGTCCCCGGTGCGCGCTGCCGATGTCCACGATGAGGGGAATCCGTATGCCCGTTTTCGATGAAGGCCGCCGCCCGCGCGCGGCGTCCGATGATGCGCGTGTAGCGCCGCCCGCCCGCCGGCCGCACCGGCGCCCTGGTCGGACCTGGGGACACTGGCTGCTCGGCCTGGCCGCCGTGGCGGGCCTGAGCGGCTGCGACTGGCCGCTGCTCGGCCTGCCGTCGAACGCCAAGCCCGACGCGCCGGTGTTCTCGCCGGCGTCCGGCAGCTATCCCGCGGGACTGGCGGTCACGCTGTCCACGGACATGCCGCAGTCCACCATCCGCTACACCACCAACGGCAGCACCCCCAGCTGCACCCAGGGGACGGTCTACGCCGGTCCGGTCATCCTGCAGGCCACGACCTCGTTCCGCGCGGTCACCTGCGTGCAGGGCAAGGTCGCCGGCATCACCCAGAAGGCGGTCAGCCCGGTCGCGACCGCGCACTACGCGCTCCTGCCGCCCGCCGCCGCCACGCCCACGTTCGACCCCGCGCCCGGCAGCTACGTCGGCACGCAGGCGGTGTCGATCGCCAGCGCCACGGCGACCGCGACGATCCGCTACACCACCGACGGCAGCGAACCCGGCTGCGCGCAAGGCGTGGTCTACGACGCGCCGGTGCAGGTGGCGCAGTCGCTCACCCTGAAGGCGGTGGCCTGCGCGGGCGGCATGTCGCCCAGCCAGGCGGCCAGCGGCCAGTACGCCATCGAACCGGCGCCGCCGGCCGCGTCGGTGTGGCGCAGCATCGACATCGACAACGCGCCGAACACCGCCGCCGGCTCCACCACCACCAACGAGAATGGCGACGCGGTCAACATCTCCGGCCGCGGCAAGTTCGAAAGCTCGGCGCAGGTGTTCCGCTTCGTGTACGCGGAGGTCAGCGGCGACTTCACCTTCCAGGCCCGGCTCGACGGCGTCGACTTCGCCGGCCTGGCCAGCACGCAGGCGCGCGTCGGCCTGTTGATGGCGCCCGACCTGGCCGCCACCGGCAACGACTTCCTGTACGGCGGCACGATGGTGGTGGCCGACGGCAGCTACCGCCGCACCGACCGCATCGCCGTCGGCGGCACCGCGGGCACGTCCAACGTCGCGGTCAGCGGCAGCGGCGAGCGCTACCTGCGCCTGGTCCGCACCGGCAACCAGTACCAGGCGGCGTTCTCGCTGGACGGCGGCGCGACCTACGTCGCCGCGTCGGCGCGCACCTTCGGCGCGCCGTTGCCGGAGAAGCTGTACGTCGGCTTCGCGGTCAACTCCAGCCATGCCACCACGTCCGCCAGCGCGACCTTCAGCGACGTCCACATCCGCGACGCCGCCGGCAACCTGCTGATCGGTCCCGACCAGTTCACCGGCGAGATCGGCGAAGGCACCGAGAACCCCGGCGGGGGCGACGACGGCGATCCCGGCAACCCGGGCGGCGGCACGCCGCCGGCCGAGGACAACTCCAGGGGCGCCACGCCGGCCGCGCCGCCGTTGCTGAGCGGCAGCGTCGCCGGCTACGACCTCGAAGGCTACGCCGCGGCCACGGTGACCGGCGGCGGCGACGTCGCCGAGAACGACCCGCGCTACCGCAAGGTGACCACGGCGACCGAGTTCATCGCCGCCCTGCGCGCCGCGCGCACGTCGAACGCCAATCCGGTGAAGGTCATCGAGATCATGAACGACCTCAACATGGGCTGGAACGAAGTGGGCGACGCGGCGCGCGCCGACGGCCTGCTGCGGCAGAACATCGCCGCCAAGAAGCACCCGGACCTGATCGCCAGCGGCGTGGGCCTGCTCGACGTGATGAACTTCGACGGCCTGACGATCTTCTCGCGCAACGGCGCCACGCTGCGGCACGTGGAGTTCAACGTCAAGAACGGCACCAACCTGATCCTGCGCAACCTGCGCTTCGACGAACTGTGGGAGTGGGACGAAGCCACCCGCGGCGACTACGACTCCAACGACTGGGACTTCGTCACCATCGGCGACGGCGGCGGCGTCACCTCGGGCATCTGGGTCGACCACTGCACCTTCACCAAGTCGTACGACGGCGTGGTGGACGTGAAGAACGGCGCCTCCGGCGTGACCATCTCGTGGAGCGAGGTGGTGCCGGCCGACGCCGGCCCGGGCAGCTTCGTGCGGCGCCAGTTCGACCACCTGGAAGCCAACCGCGGCGGCAACGCGATGTACGACTTCCTGCGCGGCTACTTCTCCCAGCAGCAGGTGATCGACGTCGCGCTGCCGCAGAAGAAGGGCCACCTGATCGGGGCGACCACGCTGGAAGGCCGCACCGGCTACACGGTCACGCTGCACCACAACCACTACAAGGACCTGCAGGACCGCATGCCGCGCCTGCGCAGCGGCGACGTGCACGCGTACAACCTGTACGCGGACAGCTCCAATGCGCGCATCGTCAAGGCCATGCGCGACGCCGTGGTCGCGGCCCATCCGGCGCTGGCGAACGAACTGGAGGGCAATTCGCCGCGCTACAAGTTCGGGGTGACGCTCAACGGCGCGATCTCGACCGAGGGCGGCGCGGTGCAGGTGGAGAAGAGCCTGTTCTGGGGCGTGCTGACGCCGCTGCGCAACAACCAGACGTCCCCGGACGACGCCCGCTACACCGGCGCCATCCGCGCCTACGACGTGCGCCACATCCTGTTCGCCAGCGACACCGAGTACATGCCGGCGGCCTCGCAGCTGGCGACCTTCGACGACCGCGGCCACGCGTGGGCGGTCTGGCAGGGCGACAGCGGCGCGCCGGACAGCACGCTGGGCCCGGCGCAGGCGCCGGAGATCCCGTTCGCGTGGCACAACGGCACGCCGGCGCCCCCGCGCACGCTGCACGAGGTCGACGCGCTGCCCGCGCTGCTGGCGGGCCCGCAAGGCGCGGGCGCGGGCAAGATCGGCATGACGACGTCGCAGTGGCTGCGGGTGCAGAACTGAGGCGACGGGCGGAGGTCCTGCGCCGGAAGGCGTGGGGCCTCCGTCGGCTCGCAGGGCGGTAATGGCCCGGCTTCCCCCGCGGTGCGCGGGAAGCCGGTTGCCTCATGCGTCGTGCATCGCGGGCGCCGAAGGGAAGGCATCGCGCCCATGGGGCGCTCCTACGAAGGCAGGAAACCCTGCGTAGGCGCGCCCCATGGGCGCGATGCTTTTCCCCAGGCGCAAAAAGAAAGCGGGCCGAAGCCCGCTTTCCGACGTCTTCCCGGCGATGGCCGGCTCAGTACTTGCTCAGCGTCCCGTCCACGTCGTCGGCCCAGGCGTTGATGCCGCCGGTCACGTTGTAGACGTTGGAAAAGCCGAGTGCGCGGAACTCCTCCGCGGCCTGCTGGCTGCGGCCGCCGCCGCGGCACAGGAAGGCCAGCGCGGTGTCCTTCGGCAGCGCTTCCAGTTCGGCGCGGCCGCCGTCGTCGAAGGTCTTGAACGGCAACTTCACCGCGGCGATGGCGCGCTCCTCGGCGGGGCGCACGTCGACCAGCAGCACGTCGCCGGCGCGCGCCTTCGCGTCGGCGTCCATCGGCGACAGCGCCTGCACCGGCTTCGGCGCGTTGGGGTTGTCGATGGCCAGGCCCTTGCCGCGGATGTCGTCCACCCAGTCGATGGTGATGCCGTCGGCGCGGCGCGCGCTGGCCAGGTCGAACTGCACGCGCACGCCGCCGGATTCGCTGGCGATGGCGTTGGCGTCGAACTGCGCCAGCTGGAAGTTGGGCTGGAACTGCGCGTTGATCGACAGCGCCAGCGCGGCGCCCGGGCCGGCGTCCTTCACCGCGTTCTGCAGCATCTCCGCGGCGGCGGCGGTGATGGTGATCGCCGGCGGCGTGCGGTCGGGCGCTTCCAAGCCCAGCAGCGTGGCCAGCTCGCCGGAGTTGGTCATCTGCTCGATGATGTCGCTGCCGCCGACCAGTTCGCCGTCGATGTACAGCTGCGGGATGGTCGGCCAGTCGCCGTAGACCTTGATGCCCTCGCGGATGTCCTGGTCGGCCAGCACGTTGACGTGCGCGTAGTCCACGCCCAGCGCCGACAGCGCGCCCACCGCCTTGGCCGAGAACCCGCACTGCGGCATGGTGGGCTGGCCCTTCATGAACAGCACCACGCGATTGGACTGCAGGAGGGATTCGATGCGCGAGCGCAGGGCGGGATCGAGGGACATGGACGGGTACCGTGAGCGGAAAGGAGGATCCGGGGAGAAGGGGATTTTACGCCCCGTGGCATCATGGGGCATGAGCACGACCGCAACACTGCATCGTCCGCCGCGCCGTCCCGGACTGATATTGGGCCTGCTGGCGCTGTCGCAAGTGGCCGTGGCCTGGACGTGGTGGCGCTGGGGCTGGCAGGCGGGCCTGCCGGCGATGCTGGCCACGCACCTGGTGGTGGTCTGGGCCACCCTGCATCCGCGCGCCACCCTGCTGTGCCCGGCGCTGTCGCGGCTGTCCACCGATGCACGCGTGGTGTGGCTGACCATCGACGACGGCCCGTCCGACGACACCCCCGCGCTGCTGGACCTGCTGGACCGGCACGGGGCGAAGGCGACCTTCTTCCTGGTCGGCGAGCGCGCGCTGGCGCAGCCGGAACACGTGCGGGCCATCCACGCGCGCGGCCACGGCATCGGCAACCACAGCGCCAGCCATCCCGACATGCATTTCTGGCGGCTGGGCCCGGGCGCGCTGGAAGACGAGATCAGCCGCGGCCAGTCCATCCTCACCGCCATCACCGGGCGCACGCCGCGCTGGTTCCGCAGCGTGGTGGGCATGACCAATCCGTTCGTGGGACTGTCGCTGAAGCGGCACGGCCTGGCGCGGGTGGCATGGAGCGCGCGCGGCTTCGACGGCGTGGACTGCGAACCCGGGCCGGTGCTGGCGCGGATCACCCGCGACATCGCGCCGGGCGCCATCGTGCTGCTGCACGAAGGCGCCGCGCACGGGCACAACGTGGCGATCCTGGCGCGGCTGCTGGCGTGGCTGGACGCGCAGGGCTATCGCGCGGTGGTTCCGGAACCCGTTTGAAGCCAGTAGAGCGGGGCTTGCTCCGCTTCGCGACCCTGGTCGATGGTCGGCGAAGGAGCAGCAGCATTGGAGCGAGCTCCGCCCCACGGATGTCGTGGCGGCGGCGTAGGGTGCGCCTTGGCGCACCGCCACGATGCGTGGAGTGGATACGTAGCGAAAAGCCCGCCGGTTCACCCTCCGGACGCGCTGCGGCGCGTTCGTCATGCCTGCCGGCGGAATAGCCATTGAGGCGCGGTGCGCCCGTGCGCACCCTACGCCAGCAGGTGGTGCGCCACCGGGAAGGCCAGGCGCGTCCATTCGGCGTACATCGCGGCGGACGGATGCAGGCCGTCGTCGGCCAGCATCGCCGGTTCGGCGCCGCGCGCGCGGCTGACCGGGGTGATGTCGACGAAGGCCACGCCGCGCTGCGCGCAGACCTCGCGCGCGGCGGCGTTGTAGGCGTCCAGCTCGCGCGCGATCTGCGCCGTGTCGCGGCCGGACTGCGCGGCGAACGGGGTGACGCCCCAGTCGGGGATCGACAGCACCAGCACGCGGTCCGGCCGGTTGCCGGCGAAGCCGATGGCGCGCCACAGCAGGGCGGCGAACTGCGCGCGGTATTCCTCCACGTCGCGGCCGCGGTACTGGTTGTTGACGCCGATCAGCAGGCTGACGACATCGTGCCCGCCCAGCGGCTCGGCGGCGGTGATCGCGGCATCCAGTTCGTCGGTGGTCCAGCCGGTGGTGGCGATGATGCGCGGGTCGCCGACCAGGACGCCCTCCAGGCGCAGCAACCGCGCCAGCTGCATCGGCCAGCGGCCGGCCTCGTCCACCGCTTCGCCGATGGTGTACGAGTCGCCGAGCGCGAGGTAGCGCAGCTCGGTGGTGAGGGCGGTGGTGTGGGGAGCTGAGATCGTCGTCATGGCGAAATAATGCGCCCTTCGGGCCCGTTGTAGGAGCGACGTCAGTCGCGACCGGCAACCCGGAAAGCCGGGATGCTGTCGATCATTCGGGGGCCGCCCGATGACGGCGTACGGTCGGCGCTCGTCCGTGGGTCAACGGGGGGGCCGTGGTGTGCGGTCGCGACTGACGTCGCTCCTACAGCGGAGTCCGCCTACGCCGCGGCCGGCCGCGGCTTGCCCTTGATCGGCACCACCTTGGTCGCCGCCTCGGCGCGGCGCGCGAGGGCGCGGTCGATGCGGGCGAAGACTTCGCGCATCGTCGCCGCTTCCGGCAGCAGGGTGACGCGGAAGTGGTGGCGGTAGGGCACGTTGAAGCTGGAGCCGGGCACGACCAGCACGCCTTCGGTTTCCATCAGTTCGAGCGCGAACGCGTGGTCGTCGAAGCCCTTGGCGGCGTCGCCGACCACCGCCGGGAAGGCGTACAGCGCGCCGGCCGGGTTCACCAGCTCCAGGTGCGGGCTGGCCTCGCAGGCCTCGATCACGGCGCGGCGGGTCTCGTACAGGCGGCCGCCGGGCGTGCACAGCGCGGTGATGGTGTCGGGGCCGTTCACGGCCGCGTCGATGGCGTACTGGCCCGGCACGTTGGCGCACAGGCGCAGCGCGCTGAGCAGGTCCATCGCGTGCAGGAAGTCGCGCACTACGTCGCCGTGGCCGGACACCACGCCCCAGCCCACGCGCCAGCCGCAGGCGCGGTGCACCTTGCTCAGGCCGCTGAAGGTGATGCACGGCACCTCGCCGGCCAGCGGCGCGACCGGCACGAAGGCCGCGCCGTCGTACAGCACCTGGTCGTAGATTTCGTCCACCATCAGCAGCAGCCGGTGCTTGGCCGCGATGGCGACGATGCGCTCCAGCAGCTCGCGCGGATAGGTCGCGCCGGTGGGGTTGTTCGGGTTGATCAGCACGATGGCGCGCGTGCGCGAGCTGACCAGCTGCTCGATCTCGTTCGGATCGGGCAGGAAGTCGTTGTCCGGGTCGCAGCGGTAGTACACCGGGCGGCCGTCGTTGAGGATGGTCGCCGCCGACCACAGCGGGTAGTCGGGCGACGGCACCAGCACTTCGTCGCCGGGGTTGAGCAGGGCGCGCAGCGACAGGTCGATCAGTTCCGACACGCCGTTGCCGACGAACACGCGGTCCGGGTGCGCGTCGGGCGCCCCGCGCTTGGCGTAGGCCGCGGCGATGGCGTCGCGCGCCGAGGGCAGGCCCTGCTGGTGCGTGTACGGATCGGTGCGGCCCATGTCGTCGGCGATCGCGCGCTGCAGGTGTTCGGGCGCGCGGAAACCGAACGCGCCCGGGTTGCCGATGTTGAGCTTGATCAGCTTCCGGCCCTGGGCCTCCAGCTCGCGGGCTCGCCGTGCCAGTTCGCCCCGGATCTCGTAGCGGACTTCGGACAGGCGCTCGCGGGTGGCGAGCGGTTTGGCGGGCGGGGTGGGCATGGCGGGAACCGCGGGGCTGGTGGAAGAACGGAAGAAAGGCCAAGCTTAACGGATATTTAGCCTTCCCGGCCCGCCCGCTTCAGCGCCCGTCTAGAATCCGCCCCATGCCCGAAACCCCCGTCCCGAACGCGCCCGCCGCCGCCCTCCTGCGGTCCATCGGCTGGCCGTACGCAGGGGAACCGGGGGACACGGCGTGGCGGGCGGCGATGGCCGCGCATCCGCAGGCGGTGCCGGCGCGGGTGATCGAGCAGCACCGCTCCGGCTACGTGGTCGCCGACGCGCCGGGCGCCGCGCTGAAGGCCGAATCGCTGCCCGAGTGGCAGCGCCCGCGTTTCCCCGCGCACGAACGCCCCGCCGTCGGCGACTGGGTGCTGCTGGAAGGCGCCGCCTCCAAGCGCCGGCGCATCGTCGCCCTGCTGCCGCGCCATACCGGCATCAAGCGCGGCGCGGCCGGCGAGCACTACCACCAGCAGGTGATCGCCGCGAACGTCGACACGGTGTTCATCGTCTGCGGGCTGGACGCCGACTTCAACCCGCGCCGGATCGAGCGCTACCTGCTGCTGGTCGGCGGCGGCGGCGCGCAGCCGGTGGTGGTGCTGACCAAGGCCGACCGGACCGGCCACGCCGCCGACGCGGTCGAGGCGCTGGCCGACGTCGCCGCGCAGGGCGTGCCGGTGCTCGCCGTCAACGCGAAGGACCCGGCCAGCGTCGCGCAGCTGTCGCCATGGCTGTCCGCCGGCCATACCGCGGTGCTGGTCGGCTCGTCCGGCGCCGGCAAGTCGACGCTGACCAACACCCTGCTCGGCGACGAGCGCATGAAGACCGGCGAAGTGCGCGAAAGCGATTCGCGCGGGCGCCACACCACCACCTTCCGCGCGCTGATCCCGCTGCCGTCGGGCGCCTGCCTGATCGACACGCCCGGCATGCGCGAACTCAAGCCCACCGGCGAGGAAGACCTGGCCGACGGCGGCTTCGCCGATATCGAGGCGTTGGCGGCGCAGTGCAGGTTCCGCGACTGCTCGCACCAGCGCGAGCCCGGCTGCGCGGTGCGCGCGGCGATCGAGCGTGGGGAACTGGACGAGGGCCGTTTCCTCAACTACCTCAAGCTGCGCGACGAAGTCGCGGCCGCCGCCGACAAGCTGGCCGGCCGGCTGGCCGACAAGGCCAACGCGCGCGTGCAGGGCAAGGCGCTGCACAAGCGGCTGGACGAGAAGTACGGGCGGCACTGAGGCTGCAGCAACGTAGGTCGGGGCTGCGCGCCCGACCGGAACCGATGTTCTAGCGTCGGGGGCGTAGCCCCGACCTGCGGCGTGGCTCCGCAGCGCAAGCCGGGTTGCGCGATGCGCCCGCCATCGGGTGGGGGCATCGTGGACGAAGGCCGCTTCCCGACTGCTTCGGGCTGTGCGACGGAATCGCTGCCGCCGACAAGCTGGCCGGCCAGGGTCCCGTGTGCAGGGCAGGGCGTTGCACGAGCGGCTGGACGAGAAGTACTGGCGACACTGACGCCGCAACACGTAGGTCGGGGCTACGTTTCCTACCGGAACCGACGCCAAGCGTCGGGGCGTAGCCCCGCCCTGCGAGCCGAAGCCACCGCTGCAAAGACGCATTCGGGGCTATGCCGCTGGCCTGAGCGATCATCAAGCGCGGCGCGTCCTGCGCCCGTTGCGACAGCGCGAATCCCGCTGTGCGGTGCGCAACCATCGAGTGCGGCGAAGAAGGCCGTTTCCCGGCGGTTTCGCCACGAAGTCGCCGCCGCGGCCGGTCAGTGTGCCCGCGTCAGTCCCGCGACTCGCGCAGGACCTGCGAGAACAGGGTGATGAACTGGTTGGCCGCCTTCGACGGCGGCCGGTCGTCCAGGTGCACGCACTGGATGGTGTAGCGGATGGGCGGGGAGAACGGCCGGTGCAGCACGCTTGCGTCCGCGTCCGTGCCGGCGCGCGCGGTGAACTCGTCCACCACCGCCATGCCGGCGCCGTACCGCGTCAGCGCGGCGGCGACGTAGAAGGTCTGGTTGGACACCACCTCGCGCACCTGGACGTCGTGCCGCCGCAGTTCGTGGTTGAACAGGTCGCCGACCGGCCCGCCCACGGTCAGGCCGATCATGTCCTGGCCGTGGAGCCGCGCCAGCGGAATGCGCTCGCCGACGTCGGGCAGGCTGGCCTGGCGGAACATCAGCATCAGTTCGGCAGTGTCCAGCTCGCGCCGCTTCAACCGCGGGTGCGGCGGCGGATCGTAGGCGATGGCGATGTCGCAGGTGCGTTCGTGCAGCGCCTCGAACAGGTCGTCGTGGTGCAGGGTCTGCACCACGAACATGGTGTCCGGGTGGCGCTGGCGGAAGTGCGCGATCGCCAGCGGCGCGATGTGCAGGCCCAGCGACGGCACCACCGCCAGCCGGATGCGCCCGTCGGCCTGGTCGCGCAGGTTGCCCGCCGTCCGCTGCAGCGAGGTCAGCCGCTTGAACACTTCCGAGGCCTCGACGAACAGCGCGTGCGCCTCGTCGGTGGCCACCAGCCGCCCGCGCACCAGCCGGAACAGTTCCAGTCCCAGCTGCTGTTCGGTGTGGTGCAGCACCTTGCTCACGGACGGCTGGGAGACGTGCAGCACGCGGGCGGCGGCGCTGATCGATCCGGTGGTGTAGACCGCGTGGAAGACTTCGATCTGGCGGAAACGCATGGGGCCCCGTCGTGGAAGGCGGCGCGCCATGACGGACGGCCTCGACCCCATGACTATAGCCGTTCGGCGACGCCCTCGCGGCGGGGGTCCGCGGCGCCCTCCAGCCTGCCGTCGCGCAGGAACACCGCGTGCAGCCCGGAGTCCTCGCCGGCGCCGGCCACGACCTCCGCGCCGAGCCCCGACAGCGCCTGGCGCAGCGCCGGCGCGAACGCGGCGGCCTCGCCGTTGAACGCGTTCCCGCGCGCGACCAGGTTCGGCAGGTCCACCGCCTGCTGCGGCGTCAGGCGCCAGTACAGGTGGCCGACCAGGGCCTTGGCGATGTAGGCGGGGATGGCGTTGCCGCCCGGCGAGCCGATCGCGCCGACGAAGCGGCCCTCGCGGTCGAGCACGATCGCCGGCGACATCGACGAGCGCGGCCGCTTGCCGGGCGCGATCGCGTTGGCGGCCGCGCCGCCGGGCGACCACGAGAAATCGGTCAGCTGGTTGTTCAGCAGCATGCCGCCGACGACGCGGCCCGAGCCGAAGAAGGATTCGATGGTGGTGGTCATCGACACCGCGTTGCCGTCGCGGTCGACCACGACGAAGTGGCTGGTGCCGCCGGGCTCGTCGGTGGCGTCGGCCTGCCGTGCGCGCGCGCCTGGTGGCACGCCGTGGCGCGGCGGCGCCGCGGCAGCGCGCGCGCCGACCAGGGCGCGGCGGCCGGCGACGTAGGCCGGGTCCAGCAGGCCGTCCACGGGCACGTCCACGAACGCCGGGTCGCCGACGTAATGGTCGCGATCGGCGTACATCACGCGGCTGGCCTCGGCGAACAGCAGCCAGGCGCGCGGATCGCCGGGGCCGCGGTCGGCGATGTCGGTGCCGTCGAGGATCAGCATCAGCTGCAGCAGGCCGACGCCGCTGGACGGCGGCGGCGGCACGCAGACCACGTAGGCGCGCAGCGGCCGGCAGAGGGCGTCGCCGCGTTCGGCCACGGGCCGGGCGAGATCGTCGAGCGTCATCCCGGAGCCGTGGGGCGGCTGGGCCACGCGGGCGACGATGGCCTCGGCGAGCGGACCGGACTGCAGCGCCGCGGCGCCGTCGCGCGCGACCCGCCGCAGGCTGTCGGCGTAGGCCGGGTTGCGCAGGAGATCGCCCGTGCGCAGCGGCGTTCCGTCCGGTCCCGCGAACAGCTTCACCACGTCGGGCGCGGACGCCTGCGGGAACGTGCCGTGGATGTGCCGGTGCAGGCGCGGCGTGACCGGCACGCCCTGCTCGGCGCGCACGGTCGCGGCATCGAACAGGCCGGACCAGGCCAGCCGGCCGTGGTCGCGGTACGCGAGCGCCAGCGCCGGCAGGACGCCCGGCACGCCGGTGGCGCGTCCGCTCAGCATCGCCTGCGCCGAGGTGAGGGGCTTGCCGGCGTCGTCGGCGAACATCGCCGGGCCGGCGCTGGCGGGCGCGCGCTCGCGGCCGACGTAGCTGTCGATGCGGCGGGTGGAAGCATCGTAGTGCAGCAGGATGGCGCCGCCGGCCAGGCCGGAGCTTTGCGGTTCGACCAGGCCGAGCATGGCCTGCACGGCGATGGCGGCATCGATCGCGCTGCCGCCGCGGCGCAGCACGTCCAGTCCGGCCTCCGTCGCCAGCGGGTGGGCGCTGCTGACGAAGCCGGTCCCGGGACGCTCCTGGACGGACTGGCTGGCGGTGGCCGGCGCGGGTGCGGGCGCAGTGGTGCAGCCGGCCGCGGCCAAGGCGAGGAGCAGCGCGAGCGCCGCGGGGCGCACGCCATCGGCAAGACCTGTCGAAGGGATCTGGAGCATCCGTCGCCTCGGCGCCGCACGGGAGTTGGTGACAAATGAAAGCATTCGCGCAGGCGCGGAAGCCTCACCGAAACTATCACCGCAGTCACCGTCGATCCCATCGAATTGCTTGTGCAGGTACCAACCCCAGGTTATGGGTTCGCCCTCCGTGCGCAGGGGGACGGCGCACGCCGGCGGCGTCGTTCGCCGGCATCGCGCGTGTCGAGGAAGAAGGCGATAACACGCGGATTCGACGGGTTTTTTTGCGGGCGGTGGACGTCGTCGCCGGCGTGCGCGCGGATGCGCCGCGGGCGTCGGAACGCAGGCTCGTGCGCGTCCGGAAAGCGCGCCGGCATGCGCGTTGACGCTTTCGAAGACGCCATGCTACACAGCGAAAAAATCGAACATGGCGCAACGACGCATGCAGTACGGTCCGTGGGGAACATCGGACCGGCAGCGGTTCCAGACACCGGCGCGGGACGCGAGGGGCACGTGGGGAGACACGTCCATCCGTTCCGGCATCGACGCCGGCGTCGGCACCATCCCCTCCGCCTCGATCCTCTGCCCGGGAGACGCCATGCGAATCCGGCAACACCTCCGATCCGATCGCGTTCCCGCGGCGCCGCCGACCGTGGCCGGACGGCGCGGGAGACCTCCGGCATGAGGGGATTCGCGGTCGCGTTCGTCCTGTGGGCGGCCGTCGCACCGGCGCGGGCCGGCGAAGCGCCGCGCGTATCGCCCGCGACCACGATGGAGCAGGCCGGCATGGTCGACATCCGTAGTCTGGTACCGGACATGTCGCAGTCGATCGCCTATGCGGGCCGCGACAACTTCGTCGGCGCGCCGGTGGACGGCTACGAAGCGCCGCGCTGCTGGCTCAAGCGCGACGCCGCCGAGGCGCTGGCGCGGGTGGAAGCCGCGCTGCGCGAACGCAACCTGCGCCTGCGCGTGTTCGACTGCTATCGCCCGGCGCGCGCGGTGGCGCACTTCATGCGCTGGGTCGACGACGCCGGCGACCAGCGCACGAAGGCGACGCATTACCCCGATCTCGACAAGCCGCAGCTGCTCGGCGACTACATCGCGCCGGTCTCCGGCCACAGCCGCGGCGGCACCGTCGACCTCACCCTGCTGCGCTGCGACGCGCAGGGCGCGGACTGCGCGCCGTTGGACATGGGCACCGGCTTCGATTTCTTCGGCACCCGCGCGCATACCGACGCGCCCGAGGCCAGCCCCGCGCAGCGCGCCAACCGCCACCTGCTGCGCGAGGCGATGGCCGCGCAGGGCTTCGGCGACTACCCGATGGAATGGTGGCACTTCAGCTACCGGTCCACGCCGGCGCTCGACGTGCTGTACGACGTGCCGGTGACCGCGCCGGCCGCGCCCGCGCGGGAGGCGGCGATCGACCGCCTGATGCGGCCCTACGACGGCGACGTCCCCGGCGCGTCGCTGCTGGTGCTGAAGGACGGCCAGGCCGTGGTGAGCCGCGGCTACGGGCGGTCCGACTTGGAGCGGCAGGTCGAGGCCGGGCCGGCGACCAACTACCGGCTGGCGTCGGTGAGCAAGCAGTTCACCGCCGCCGCGGTGCTGCTGCTGGCGCAGGACGGCACGCTCGCCGTCGAGGATCCGGTACGCAAGTGGCTGCCGTCGCTGCCGGCGTCGGCCGACGCCATCACCGTGCGCCACCTGCTCAACCACACCTCCGGCCTGCTCGACTACGAAGACCTGATGGCCAAGCCCTACGAAGGCCAGATCAGCGACGCCGGCGTGCTCGCGCTGCTGGCCGCGCAGGACCGGCTGTACTTCGCGCCCGGCAGCACCTACCGCTACAGCAACAGCGGCTACGCGCTGCTGGCGCTGGTGGTCGAGCGCGCCTCGGGCATGAGCTTCGCCGAGTTCCTGCATGCCCGCATCTTCGCGCCGCTCGGCATGCGCGACTCGCTGGCCCGCGTCGACGGCGGCCCCGGCGTGCCGCACCGTGCCTGGGGCTACAGCGCGACCGCCGACGGCTGGGAGCGCACCGACCAGAACGCGTACAGCGCGGTGCTGGGCGACGGCGGCATCTATTCCAGCATCGACGATCTCGCGCGCTGGGACGCGGCGCTCTACGACGACCGCCTCTTCAGCGACGCCACGCGCGCGCAGGCCTTCGGCAAGCAGGTGCAGGTCGCCGGTGCGCCGGAGGCGACGTACTACGGCTACGGCTGGCGCGTCGACGAAGGCGGCGACCGCCAGTGGCACAACGGCGAGAGCATCGGCTTCCGCAATTCGCTGGTGCGCTGGCCGAAGCAGCGCCTGACCGTGATCCTGCTGAGCAACCGCAACGACCCGACGCCGTACGACACCGCACTGGCGATCGGCGCGCTGTTCCTGACCGAGGATCGCCCCGAACCCCACTGATCCGCGCCCAAGCCGTCCTGTCCGGCCTTCCGCCTGCGATTCCAGTCGGCGAGGGTCGCGGCAGGGAAACGGCCGCCGTTCCCGCCTCCATCCCGTCCATCCGTCCACAGCCATTCCGCCCAAGGTGACGCCATGCGAAAGAAGCCATCCCTCCGATTGAACCTCCTCTGCACGGCCCTGCTGGCCGCCATGGCCGCGCCGGCCGTCGCGCAGGACGCGGAGCCGTCGCCCGCGGCGACCACCCTGGACAAGGTCACCGTCACCGGTTCGCGCATCAAGCGCACCGACGTGGAAGCGGCGCTGCCGATCACCATCGTGCAGAAGGCCGAGATCGAGGCGCAGGGCATCACCTCGGCCGAGCAGCTGCTGCAGTTCCTCAACATCGCCGGCAACGGCTCCGACGGCCTGACCTCGGCCGCCGTCGACATGGACCTGGGCGAACTGCGCGGCACCGCCGGCGTGTCCGGCGCCAACCTGCGCGGCCAGGGCGCCGACGCCACGCTGGTGCTGCTGAACGGCCGCCGCGTCGCCACCCACGGTCTGCGCGGCCAGGCGGTGGACCTGAACTCGATCCCGTTCGCGGCCATCGACCGCGTCGAAGTGCTGCGCGACGGCGCCTCGGCGGTGTACGGCACCGACGCCATCGGCGGCGTGATCAACTTCATCACCCGCACCGACTACCAGGGCGTCACCGTCAACGCCGGCTTCGACATACCGCAGGACGGCGGCGGCGAGATCTACAACTACAGCGTGCTGGGTGGCATCGGCGACCTCGACGCGGACGGCTGGAACGTCTGGGGCACGGTCAACTACCGGCAGGCCGAAGTCCTGCGCGGCTACCAGCGCGACTTCGCCAACAGCTTCCAGCCCAACCGCGGCGTCTCGCCCGACACCCGCGGCACGCCGTTCGCCACGGTGACCAACGCCACCGGCGGCATCATCAACGATGCGCTCACCGATCCCGCGGGCGGCGGCGCACAGCGCTACATCAACATCCTCAACCTGCCCGGCGGCGCCGGCTGCGAGAACGGCGGCGACGCGATGGGGCCGTACGACTACCGCCTGTGGGACGGCGCCAGCTCCAAGTACGCCTGCGCCTGGGACTACCCGGCCGCGCAGGCGCTGCAGCAGCCGCAGGAGAGCCTGCAGGTGCTGGGCCGGGCGACGTTCAAGATCGGCGACAACCACCGCTTCTACGCCGAGTCGATGGGCTCGCGGGTGGAATCGCGGCGCGAGTACGAGCCGCTGCAGCTCACGTCCAGCGCGTCGGCGACCTCGGTGATGGGGCCGAGCACGTGGTATCCGCTGAACGACTACACGCGCGAAACGTACGACATGATCTACAACGCGCTGGCCGACTATTTCGGCACGGCCAACCTGGTGTACGGCAACGATATCCCCTACCGCTGGCGCTGCGTGGTCTGCGGCCCGCGCCAGATCGAGACCACCACCAAGGCCTACCGCCTGCTTGCCGGCGTCGAGGGCGACATCGGCAGCTGGAACTACGACGTCGGCCTGTCGCGCGCGTCCAGCAAGGCCGAGTCGGTGCTGATGGGCGGCTACTACTTCTCCAGCGGCCTGCAGGAGGTGCTCGGCAGCGGCCTGCTGAACCCGTTCCTGATGCCGGGCCAGCAGCAGCGTCCGGAAGGCGTGGCCGCGCTGCAGGCGGCCTCGGCCACCGGCGTCCACCTGTACGGCGGCGAGTCCACCGTCACCACGCTGGACGCGGCCTTCTCCGGCGGCCTGGGCTTCCACCTGTGGGGCGACGAGGCGCAGCTGGCGACCGGCATCGAGGTGCGCCGCGAGGAGTTCGAGTTCGGCGGCGTGCAGGAGCTGGACGGGCTGCCGCTCAACTACAACACCATCTACCAGGCGCCGTTCGACGAGACCAGCGAACTGCCCAAGGTCCGCCGCGACGTGAAGGCGGCCTACGCGGAAGTCTACCTGCCGATCGTCAGCACCCTGGACGTCACCCTGGCCGTGCGCCGCGACGACTACGACACCTTCGGCGGCACCACCAACCCGAAGTACGCGTTCAAGTGGCAGCCGTTCGAGGCGCTGGCGTTCCGCGGCGCCTACAGCACCGGCTTCAAGGTGCCCGAGTTCACCAAGCTGTTCGCCGGCGTGAACGAGGTGGACTACTTCGGCCTCGACCTGGCCGACCCGGCCACCTGCCCCAGCGGCATCGCCAACTCGGCGGTCCCGGGCTGCGGCGTGATCCAGCCGACCATCATCACCGGCGGCAAGACCGACCTGCAGCCGGAGGAATCGAAGCAGAAGAGCTTCGGCCTGGTCTACGCGCCCACCGCCAACTTCAACATCAGCCTGGACTGGTGGGAGATCGAGCGCAGCAACACCATCCGCACGCCCGACCAGGCGACGCTGATCGCCAACTACGACCTGTTCGCCGAGAACTGGATCCGCAATTCCACCGGGCAGGTGGTCGCCATCGACCGCCGCTTCATCAACTCCGGCGGCACCCTGACCAGCGGTGTGGAACTGGACGCCAACCTGACCGGCGAACTGGCCGGCGGCCGCTGGTACGCCAACCTCAACGGCAGCTACATCGACAGCTTCAAGGAGAAGCCGCTGGCCAACGAGCCCTACGGCGACAACCAGGTGGGCGAGTACGTCCGCTTCTACAACCTGCCGCTGAAGTGGAAGCACACCCTGAGCGTCGGCTGGGCCAAGGGCGACTGGGCGCACACGCTGACCCAGGTCTACCGTTCCGGCTACAAGGACGAACTGCCGGTCAGCGTCGCCAACGGCAGCTACACGCCGCCGGACTGGAACCCCGACGTCGACGACTACATCACCTACAACTACAGCCTGAGCTGGGCCGGACTGGAGAACGCGAAGTTCACCTTCGTGGTGCGCAACCTGCTGAACGAGGACCCGCCGTTCACCGCGCACCAGGTCGACTTCGCCTCGGGCGCGGCGTGGGAACCGCGCGTGGCCGATCCGCGCGGCCGCTCGTTCGGACTGACGGTGGAATACCGGTTCGAATGAGGCCGATGCCCGCCAAGGCCGGGGGCCTGCCGGCGGCCGCCGCAGGCCCCGCGCCGACCGGAGGTCGCCATGCTGGATGACCGCGCCGCGTCCTTCGGCCGCCGCCGCTTCCTCGCGGCGGCGGCGGGAACGGCCCTGGCCGCCTCGCTCGACGCGCGCGCCGCGCCGTTGCTCGGCGTGCCGGGCAGGCGGCGCGCCACCGCGGCCAACGCGTGGATCGAGGTCGATCCGGAGGTCTTCGAGCACAACTTGCGGCTGGTGCAGGCGGCGCTGGCGGAGGGCGCGCGGCTGTGCGCCATCGTGAAGGCCGACGCCTACGGGATCGGCATCGACAAGGTGATGCCCAGCCTGATCGCGGCGCGCGTGCCCTACGTGGGCATCGCCAGCAACGAGGAGGCGCGCATGGTGCGCGCCTGCGGCTTCAAGGGACCGCTGATGCGCGTGCGCGCCGGCACGCCGGACGAGGTCGAGGGCGCGCTCCGGTACAGGGTCGAGGAACTGGTGGGCAACCTCGACGTGGCGCGGGCGCTGGGCACGCGGGCGCACAAGCGCGGCCGCGCCCTGCGCGTGCACCTGGCGCTGAACGCCGGCGGCATGAGCCGCAACGGCCTGGACATGGCCACGGAGCGGCAGCGTCAGGACGCGCGCGAACTGGTGGGCGTCCCCGGCCTGCGCGTGGTCGGCATGATGACGCACTTCCCGGTGGAGGAACGCGCGGACGTGCTGAAGGTGCTCGGCGCGTTCAAGGAGGAGACCGCCTGGCTGTTCGCCAACACCGCGCTGCGGCGCGAGGACGTGCTGCTGCACACCGCGAACTCGTTCGCCACGCTGCACGTGCCCGAGGCGCACCTCGACATGACCCGCACCGGCGGCGCGCTGTACGGCTACGGCGGCACCGAGAAGCCGCCGTTCGCGCACGTGGCGGCGTTCAAGACGCGGGTGGCCTCGGTCAACGCCTACCGCGCCGGCGAGACCGTCAGCTACGACCGCACCTTCGTGCTGGAGCGGGATTCGCTGCTGGCCAACCTGCCGGTGGGCTATTCGGACGGCTACCGGCGCGCCTATTCGAACAAGGGCAGCGTGCTGGTGCGCGGCAAGCGCGCGCCCGTGGTGGGCCGCGTCACCATGAACACCACGATGGTGGACGTCACCGACATCCCCGGCGTCGCGCCCGGCGACGAGGCCGTGCTGTTCGGCCGCCAGGGCGAGGAGCAGATCACGCAGGCGGAGATCGAGGAGCTGACCGGGGTGATCCTGGCCGACCAGTACACCGTCTGGGGCGCGGCGAACCCGAAGGTGCTGCGCGGCCGCTGACGCTGTCGCCGCGCCGCGGCGCGCTCAGTGCCAGAAGTTGATGAAGCCGGTGATGATCAGCGCATTGGTGAAGTCGATGAAGAACGCGCCCACCAGCGGCGCGACCAGGAACGCGCGCGGCGCCATGCCGTAGCGTTCCACCAGCGTGCGCATCACCGCCATCGCGTTGGCGGTGGTGCCGAGCATGAAGCCGATGAAGCCGCCGCCCATCACCGCGGCGTCGTAGTCGCGCCCCATCACCCGGAACACCACGCCGCAGAACAGCGCCACCAGTGCCACCTGCAGGGACAGGTTCACCACCAGCGGCGCGGCCAGCCCGGCCAGCTCCCACAGCTTGAGGTTCATCAGCGCCACCGCCAGGAACAGCGACAGGCAGACGTTGCCGATCAGGTCGGTCGTCGCCACCGGCAGGCGGATCCAGCCGGTGCGGTCGTCGAAGTAGCGGATCAGCGCGCCGACCATCATCGCGCCCACGTAGGCCGGCAGCGTCAGCCCGGCGGCCGCCAGTCCCTTGCTGACGCCGGCGCCCAGCCACATCGCCACCAGGATCACCACGATGCTCTTGAGCGCATCGAACTCGCGGGTGGCCAGGTCGGGCGTCTCGCGCGCGCCGGTCGGCTCGGCCGCCGATTCGTCCGGCGCGCCCACGCGCACGCCGCCATGCAGCTTGTGGCGCTGGATCAGCACGGTGGCCACCGGGCCGCCGATCAGGCCGCCGCAGAGGATGCCGGCCATCGCCGAGGCGACCGCGATGGATTCGGCGCCGGTCACGCCGGCCTGTTCGAACAGCGGCGCGAAGGCCAGGCCGGTGGCGGGGCCGCCGGTCAGCGTGGTGGAGCCGGCCAGCACGCCGAACAGCGGGTGCAGGCCGAAGCCCATCGCCACCGCCATGCCGAGCAGGTTCTGCACGATGGCGAAGCCGCTGGCGAGCAGCAGGAACACCACCACCTGCCGCCCGCTCTGCCGCAGCAGCGCCACGCTGGCGTTGACGCCGATGGTGGTGAAGAAGGCGATCATCAGCGGCGCCTGCAGGCCGGTGTCCAGCGTGAACAGGGTGACGTCCCGGCTGCGCGCGACCACCACGGCCAGCGCCACCACCAGGCCGCCGATCACCGGCGCCGGCAGGTTGTAGCGGGAGAACAGCGGAACCACGCGGCAGAGCGCATAGCCGAGGAAGAGGGCCAGGCCGGCGAAGGCCAGCGTCTGTACCGCGTCGAGTTCCAGCATGCAGCCCCCGCGACCGATGGAAGACTGCCGAGCATAGTCGAGCCGCGGCCGTTTGTGCCGCTTCGCCGCGCGCGCTCGGCTAAAGTGTCGGCCACGGAGGACCGCATGCAGCCCGACATCGCCCATCACGCCGCACTCGACGCGCGCCTGGTCAGGGCCGTGCGCGGCATCAAGCTGCTCAGCCTGGCCAGCTGGCCGGCCGACGTGCAGGCGCCGTTCCTGGACGGCTTCGCGCGTGGCCAACCGCAGGTGCCGGTGGTCGCCTACCCGCGGCTGGACTTCGGCGACGCGCGCCGCGAACTGGCGGCGATCGCCGCGGCGGCGGACGAGACGCATCCGCTGGGCCGCTACCTGCGCGACTCCGTGCGCAGCTGGGACATCGCCGCGCAGCTGCTGGAATCGCTGGGCACGCCGCAGGTGACCGCGCACTCGGTGGCGCTGTTCGGCACGCCGGAAGGCTGCCTGCCCGGCGACGGCCCCACCGCGCGCGACGCGGCCGGCCACTTCATCGCCATCGCCAACGACTTGGACCACGAGCTGCTGTCGCCGGAGGAACAGATCCCGGTGTCGGCCACCGCGCTGCAGCTGCAGCTGCAGGCCGACCTGGACGATTTCTTCGACGGCCGCGTCATCACCGTGGAGCTGGACCCGACGCTGATCGCCAAGGCCGCCGCCGGCGCCACCCGCATCCGCCTGCGCCACGGCGCCGCCTTCAGCGACTACGACCGCCGCCAGCTGCTGCAGCACGAGGCGCTGGTGCATTCGCTGACCGCGCTGAACGGGCGCGAGCAGGCGGTGCTGCCCAGCCTGGCGCTGGCTTCGCCGCGCGTCACCGCCACCCAGGAGGGCCTGGCCACGTTCGCCGAGCAGATCACCGGCAGCATCGACATCGAGCGGATGAAGCGCATCAGCCTGCGCATCGAGGCGGTGGCGATGGCGCTGGCCGGCGCGGACTTCGTCGAGGTGTTCCGCTACTTCCTCGACGCCGGGCAGAACCCGGCGGAGAGCTTCTCCTCCGCGCAGCGCGTGTTCCGCGGCGTGCCTGCCACCGGCGGCGCGGCGTTCACCAAGGACACCGTGTACCTGCGCGGGCTGATCGGCGTGCACACCTTCTTCCGCCACTCGCTGCAGCAGGACCGGCTGCGGCTGTGCCGGCGCCTGTTCGCCGGCAAGATGACGCTGGAGGACGTGGTCGCGTTCGAGCCGCTGTTCGAGGCCGGCGTGCTGGCGCCGCCGCGCTGGCTGCCGCGCTGGGTCAGCCGCGCCAACGGCCTGGCCGGCATGCTGGCGTTCTCGCTGTTCGCCAACCGCATCCGCCTGGACCGGCTGGGGCCGTTCGCCTGAGCGGGCCGCGGGCTACGCCGCCGGCCGCTTGTAGGCGATGCAGTCCACTTCCACCTTGCAGTCCACCACCATGCGCGATTCCACGCAGGCGCGCGCCGGCGGGTGTTCGCCGAAGTAGTGCTTGAACACGGTGTTGAACGCGTAGAAGTCGCGCGCGTCGTCCAGCCACACGCCGCAGCGCACGACGTGCTCCGGGCCGTAGCCGGCCTCGGCCAGGATCGCCAGCACGCTCTGGATCACCACGTGCGCCTGCTCGGTGACGGTGCCGCCGACCAGTTCGCCGTCGCGCCTGGGCACCTGGCCGGACACGTACAGCCAGCCGTCGGCCTCCACCGCGCGCGCGAACGGCATGTGCTGCCGGCCCTGGGCGATGCTGCCTTCCGCGCCGTAGCGCTTGATGTCGCTCATGTTCTCTGCTCCGTGGGAAAAGGAAGGGGGGCCGGCGCCAGGAAGCGGCCATGGCGGCCGACGACCCGGGCGCCGTCGTAGGCGAGGCGGCCGCCGACCCATACCGCCTCGATGCCGGCCGCGGGACGGATCGGGTCGTGGAAGTCGGCGACGTCGCGCACCGTGGCCGGGTCGAACAGCACCAGGTCCGCGTGCGCGCTGGCGCGCACCGCGCCGCGGTCGCGCAGGCCGAAACGCGCGGCCGGCAGCCCGGTCATCTTGTGGACCGCGGTGTGCAGCGGGAACAGGCCGACGTCGCGCGCGTAGTGGCCGAGCACGCGCGGGAAGCTGCCCCACAGCCGCGGGTGCGGGCGCGGATCGCGCGGCAGGCCGTCGGAGCCGACCATCGTCAGCGGATGCGCGAGGATGCGGCGCACGTCGGCTTCGTCCATGCAGTGGTAGACCGCGCCGGCCGGCTGCAGCCGGCGCGCGGCATCGAGCAGCGACACGCCCCAGTCGGCGGCGATCGCGGCGAGCAGCCGGCCGCCCTGCCGCGGGTGCGGCCCGGACCAGGTGACCAGGATGTCGTAGGCGTCGGTGACCTGCTTCAGGTCCAGCGTGGACGAACTGGCGGCGTACGGATAGCAGTCGCAGGCCACGTCGTGGCCGCGCGCGCCGTGGTCGAGTGCGGCGAGCACCTCGGCGCTGCGGCCCCAGTTGTCGGCGCCGGCGCACTTGAGGTGCGACACGCGCACCGGCGCGCCGCTGTGGCGGCCCACGCCGAGCGCTTCGTCCAGCGCGGGCACGATGCCGGCGAACTCGTCGCGCAGGTGGCTGGCGTAGGCGTGCCGGCGGCCGTCCAGCGCTTCCGACAGCGCGCGCACTTCCGCGTCCGGCGCATGGAAGGCCGACGCGTAGGCCAGGCCCGTGCTCAGGCCGAGCGCGCCGGCGTCGAGGCTCTCGCGCAGCTGCGCGTGCATCGCCGCGATCTCGTCGGCGTCGGCGGCGCGGTCCAGCCGGTCCAGGTGGTTCTGCCGCAGCGCGGTGTGGCCGACCAGCGCCGCCACGTTCACCGCCGGCATCGCGGCCTCGACCGCGGCGCGGTAGTCGGCGAAGCGCGGGTAGCGGAACTCGTCGTCGGCGCCGAGCAGGTTCATCGGGTCCGGCACGCGCGCGCCGGGCCGCACCGGGCTGGCGCTGATGCCGCAGTTGCCGACCACCACCGTGGTCACGCCCTGGCTCAGCTTGGCCGGCATGGCCGGCCGGCGGATCACTTCCAGGTCGTCGTGCGTGTGCACGTCGACGAAGCCCGGCGCCAGCGCCCGGCCGCGGCCGTCGAGGGTCTCCGCGGCGTCGCCTTGCACGCTCCCCAGCGCGGCCACGCGGCCGTCGCGCACCGCGACGTCGCCATGCACCGGCGGCGCATCGCGGCCGTCGTGGATCCAGACGTCGCGGATCAGCAGGTCGTAGTCCGGGGCGCGCGGCATGCTCAGTCCCCCAGCGGCAGGCGTTCGTCGCCGCCGCCGCGCCAGCCGTCGAGCGCCAGCTTGATGCGGCGCAGGCGCTCGCGGTTGCCCGCTGGATCGCGCAGCGCCACCGTGGTGGCCAGCACGTCGATGGCCAGCAGCAGCGCGTAGCGCGAGGCCGACGGCTTGAACACGAAGTCGGTCTCGTCCAGCGCCAGCGGCAGCAGCCAGCGCGCGCGCGCGGCCAGCGGCGTGCCGGCGCGGGTGAAGGCGACCAGCCGCGCGCCGTAGCCCTGCGCGATCTCCACCGCGTCCAGCAGCTCGCGGTTGCGGCCGCTGACCGACAGCGCCACCACCAGGTCGCCGTCCTCCAGGGTCGCGGCCAGCATGCGCATCGCCACCGCGTCGCTGCACGCGGCGGCCGGCAGGCCCAGCCGGGTCAGGCGCTGCTGCAGTTCCTGCGCCAGCACCGCGGAACTGCCGCCCATGCCGAACACGTGCACGCGCCGCGCGCCGGCCAGCGCGTCGGCGAGCGCCTGCACCACCGGCTCGGACAGGCCGGCCAGGTTGCGCCGCAGCGCGGCTTCGGCGTCGCTGCCGATCTGCGCGTGCAGGGCGGGCAGCGGCGGGGCGTCGGCGTCGTCGAGGAAGCGGCGGCCGACGGTGCCGGCCTCGGCCAGCCGCGCGCGCAGTTCGCGCACGTGCGCGCAACCCAGCGCCTTGGCGAAGCGCGACACCGCCGCCACGCTGACGCCGGCGCGCGCGGCCAGTTCCGACACGCCCGACTGCGCGGCGGCGGGCAGGTCGGCGAGGATGGCGTCGGCGATGCGCCGTTCGACCGGGCTGAAGCGGTCGCGGCGCTGGCGCAGCTGGTAGACGAGATCGTGCACGGCGGCCTCAGAGCAGCGCGGCCAGCGCCGCGGTCAGGGCCAGCGCGACCAGCGAGATCATCGTCTCCAGCACGGTCCAGGTGCGGAAGGTCTGCGCCACGCTCATGTTGAAGTACTCCTTCACCAGCCAGAAGCCGCCGTCGTTGACGTGCGACAGGATCAGCGCGCCGGCGCCGGTGGCCAGCACCAGCAGTTCCGGGTGCGGGTAGCCGGCGGCCAGCGCGACGGGCGCGACGATGCCGGCGGCCGTGCTCATCGCCACCGTGGCCGAGCCGGTGGCGACGCGCATCAGCGCCGCCACCGACCAGCCCATCAGCAGCGGCGACAGCTCGAAGCGGTGCGACAGCGCGGTGATTTCCGCGGCCACGCCGGTGCTCACCAGGATGCCGTTGAGCCCGCCGCCGGCGCCGACCAGCAGGGTGATGGCCGCGGTGGGCGCCAGGCATTCCTGCGAGAACCTCAGGATCTGCTCGCGGGTGAAGCCGCGCATCAGCCCGAGGGTGACGAAGCTCAGCAGCGTGGCCAGCAGCAGCGCCACCACCGAGTGGCCGACGAAGCGGAAGAAGCCGTTGAGCGGCGTGCCCGGCGCGGCCAGCACGTCGGCCCAGCCGCCCAGCAGCATCAGCGCCACCGGCAGCAGCAGCGTCGCCACGGTGATGCCGAAGCCCGGCAGCGCGTCGTCCGGCGCCTGGCCGTGGCCTTCGTCCAGCAGCGCGCGCTCCATCGGGTTGTGCGGCGGCAGCGCCACGCGCGGGGCGACGAACTTCGCGAACACCGGCCCCGCCAGCGCCGCCGTCGGCAGGCCGACCAGCAGCGCGAAGGACACGGTGCGGCCGACGTCGGCGCCGTAGGCCTTCACCGCCAGCATCGCCGCCGGGTGCGGCGGCACCAGCCCGTGCACCACCGACAGCCCGGCGACCATCGGCAGGCCGACCAGCAGCAGCGGCACGCCGGTGCGGCGGGCGACGTTGAACACGATCGGCACCAGCAGCACGAAGCCGACCTCGAAGAAGATCGGCAGGCCGATGCAGAACGCCACCAGCATCATCGCCCAGTGCACGTGGCGCGTGCCGAAGCGCGCGATCAGCGTTCGCGCGATGCGCTCGGCGCCGCCGGACTCGGCCATCATCTTGCCCAGCATGGTGCCCAGCGCCACGATCAGCGCGATGTGCCCCAGCGTGCGGCCCACGCCCTGTTCGTAGGCGGCGACCACCTCGCCCGCCGGCATGCCGGCCACCAGCGCCAGCCCCAGCGACACCAGCGTCAGGGTGATGAAGGGATTCAGCCGGAAGCGCGCGATCAGCACGATCAGGGCGATGATCGCGACGGCGGCGTAGGCCAGCAGCAGGCTCCCGGTGGTCATGCGCGGTTCCGTTCGTGGAAGGTCAGAAGTACGTGCGCACCAGCCCGGTCACGCGCAGGTCGTCGTCCACGCGCAGCAGGTGCCGCCATTTGTCGAAGGTCAGGCACGGATGGCTGATGTCGAAGCACAGCAGGTCGCCGACCCGCAGGTCGTCGTCCGGTTCCAGCTGCAGGAAGGCGTGCTGGTCCATGATCGCGTCCAGCCGCCAGTGCGCGGGCACCGGCGCGGGGGCCGCGTCGCCGGCGCGGTAGCGCAGCGCGGGCACCGGCAGGCCGGCATCGAACGCGGCGTCGCGCTTGCCCAGGCCGACGATGGCGCGCGCCGGCTCCGGCCGCGACTGCACGCAGGCCCACAGCTGCAGCGCCGGGCGCAGGCCCTCGGCCATCCGCCGGGCGACCGGGTTGGAGGCGTGGATGCGGGCGTCGGCCTCGCGGTAGGCGCCGACGTCGTGGGTCAGGTAGCAGCCGGGGCGCAGCAGCACGTGCACGGCGGGGTCGCGCGCGGCCTCGGCGAACTCCTCGGCCACCACGTCGTACCAGGCCGATCCCGCGCCGGACAGCAGGAGGCGCGGTTCGGCGAACGCGCCCGCCGCGCGCAGCGACTGCAGGGTGGCGACGGTGCGGCGGAGCAGGGTGCGGACGCCGGCCTCGTCCTTCAGCACGCCCTCGTAGGTCTCCACGCCGACCAGCGCCAGCGACCGCGGCCAGCGGGCGAGGGCGTCGACGACCTCGCGCACCTGCGCCTCGTCGCGCACGCCGGTGCGGCCGCCGGCCACCCCGACTTCCAGCAGCACGCGCAGGCGCAGGCCCCGGGCGTCGAAGAACGCGCCCAGCGCCTCCACGTTCGCGGCCGAGTCCACCAGGCAGCAGAACGCGAAGGCCGGGTCGCGCAGCAGGTCGGCGACGAGGGCCATGTTGGCGCGGTCGGCCAGCTGGTTGGCCATCAGCACCCGGCGCACGCCGTGGCGATGGGCGTCGCGCACCTGCGGCGCGGTCGCCAGGGTGATGCCCCAGGCGCCGGCCTTCAGCTGCATCGCGAACAGTTCCGGGCTCATCGTGGTCTTGCCGTGCGGGGCCAGGTCCACGCCGTAGGCGGCGATGAAGCGCGCCATCCAGTCCAGGTTGTGGCGCAGCGCCGAGTCGCGCAGCACCGCGACCGGCAGGCTGACGTCGCCCCGCAGGACCGACCAGCCCGCCGCCGCGACCGCCTCGGCGGAGGCGGCGCCGGCCCCCAGGCCCTTGCCGGTCACATCCGGATGAAATGGATTTTCAGTCATGGTGGCCTGTTCCTGCGGGTGTGGCGCCAAGGTTGTAGCACAGGCGGCACCCGTCATGAAAATTATTTGCACGCCCAGTCCGGGCTGATGCTTTGGTACTAGGCCCGGGGGACGGCGCGGGGTGCGTGCGAGACTGCCGCCATGAGCACGACCATCCTGGTGGCCGACGACCATCCGCTGTTCCGCAACGCGGTGATCCACGCGCTGCGCGAGGCGCTGCCCGGCGCCACGGTGGCCGAGGCGGCCAGCGCCGCCAGCCTGGGCCAGGCGCTGGACGCGCGCCCGGACACCGACCTGGTGCTGCTGGACCTGACCATGCCCGGGGCGCACGGCTTCTCCGCGCTGCTGCACGTGCGCGGCGAGCACCCCGAGGTGCCGGTGGTGGTGATCTCGTCGAACGAGCACCCGCGCGTGATCCGCCGCGCGCAGCAGTTCGGCGCGGCCGGCTTCATCCCCAAGTCGTCGCCGGCCGACACCATCGGCGAGGCCGCGATCGCGGTGCTGGAGGGCGGCGCCTGGTTCCCGCCGCTGACCGCCGAACGCTCCGAGCAGGACGCGGCGCTGGCCGCGCGCCTGGCGCAGCTCACGCCGCAGCAGTTCCGCGTGCTGCTGTGCCTGGCCGACGGCCTGCTCAACAAGCAGATCGCGCACGAGCTGGGCCTGGCGGAGAACACGGTGAAGGTGCACGTCACCGCGATCCTCAAGAAGCTGGAATGCCACAGTCGCACGCAGGCGGCGGTGCTGGTGAAGTCGCTGGAGCCGGAAGGCCCGCCGGTGGAATGAACCCTCAGGCCAGCCAGGCCGGCAGTTGCAGCGCCAGCGGCACGGTCGCCGCGGCCAGCAGCGTCTGCCAGGTCACCAGCGCGGCCATCAGCGGTGCGTCGCCGCCCATCTGCCGCGCCATGATGTAGGCGTTGGACGCGGTCGGCAGCGCCGCGTAGAAGCAGGCCGCCGTGGTCACCGGCGCGCTCGCGTCGAGCGCGCGGCACACCAGCACCGCCAGCAGCGGCAGCGCCAGCAGCTTCAGCGCGGAGGTCGCGCCCAGCCGCAGCGGCCGCACGTCGTCGCGGCGGAACTGCAGGCCGCCGCCCACGCACAGCAGGCCCAGCGCCAGCGCGGCGTCGCCCAGGATGTCCAGCGTCGCCGCCAGCGCCGCCGGCAGCGCCAGCCCGGCGAGGTTGACCAGCAGGCCGGCGAGCGTGGCCAGGATGATGGGGTTGCGCGCCAGCGTGCGGGCGATGCCGCGCGCGCTGGCGTCGCCCTCGCCCCACCACGCCAGCGCGACCACCGCGATGATGTTCACCGCCGGCAGGCAGATCGCCAGCGCCAGCATCACCAGCGCGGTGGTCTCGGGCGGGAACAGCAGCGCCGCCACCGCCAGCCCGAAATAGCTGCTCGGCCGCACCGCGCCCTGCATGATCGAGGAGCGGCTGGGATCGGGCAGGCGCGGCGCGAACCGCAGGCCGAGCGCCACCCCTCCGGTCAGCAGCAGCGTCGGCAGCAGGGCGGCGAGCGCGAGGTCGGCCGCGTCGGCGGCGGACAGCTTCAGGCGCGCGGCGCCGACGAACAGCAGCGCGGGGAAGGCGATGTAGAAGGAGAACCACTCCATCGCCGGGAACAGCCCCTCGGGCACGCGCCGCATCCGGCGCAGCCAGGCACCGAGCAGCACGATCGCCAGCACGGGAAGGATGTAGGTCAGCATCGGTAGGGCATCGCTCCGGCCGTCAGTGCGCGCGGCGCACGTGGAGTTGGGTCATCAGCGCGCGCAGCGCCGCCGGCTTCACCGGCTTGGCGAGGAAGCCCCAGCCGTTCGCCAGCGCCAGCGCGCGCAGCGCCTCGTCGCGCTCGGCGGTGACCAGGATCACCGGCGGCGCGGCGCCCCAGCGTGCGCACAGGTCCGCGTACACGGCCGGTCCGTCGGTGTCGCCCAGGCGCACGTCGAGCAGCAGCAGGTCCGGCGCCTGGCCCGGGACGGCGGCAGCCAGCGCCTCGGCGGGGCCGGCGGCCAGGCCGACCTCGCATTCCCAGCGCTGCAGCAGCGCGCGGGTGGCTTCGCAGACGCGCGGGTCGTCGTCCACGCACCACACGCGGCGGCCGCGCAGGGGCGAACCGTCGTCGGCCTCGGCCGGCGATGGCGCGGGCTCGGCGACCACGGCGCCGGCCGCGCCGCGCGGCACCTCCACCCAGAACACGCTGCCGCGGCCCAGCCGCGAGCGCAGGCCGATGCGGTGGCCGAGCACGCGGCCGATGCGCTCGACGATGGCCAGCCCCAGGCCGGCGCCGCGGTCGTTGGCGACGCCGTCGTTGAGGCGGCGGAACTCCTCGAAGATCTCCGCCTGCAGGCGCTCGGGGATGCCCGGGCCCTGGTCGTGCACTTCGATGCGCAGCTGGCCGCCGCGCCGGCGCACGCCCAGCAGCACGCGCCCGCGCGGGGTGTAGCGGATCGCGTTGGACAGGAAGTTCTGCAGGATGCGGCGCAGCAGCGCTTCGTCGCTGCGGACGACCGCGCGGGTCGGCACGCGGTCCAGCGCCAGCCCGCGCCCGCCGGCGACGATGCCGAACTCGCGCGCCAGCGTCTCCAGCAGCGGCGCCAGCGCGAAGTCGCGCACGCGCGTGGGCAGCGTGCCCGATTCCAGCCGGGCGATGTCGAGCAGGCTGTTGAGGATGGCGTCCTGCGCCGCCAGCGCGTTGTCCACGTGGTCGGCGATGCGCCGCGCCTCGTCCTCGTGCAGGCGCCCGCGCAGCGCCGAGACGAACATGCGCGCGGCGTTGAGCGGCTGCAGCAGGTCGTGCACGGCCGAGGCGACGAAGCGGGTCTTGTAGCGGTTGGCGTTCTCGGCCGCCTGCGTGGCCGCGGCCAGCGCGCGGGTGCGCTCTTCTACCCTGTGCTCCAGCGCGTCGGCCAGCGAACGCAGTTCGCGCGCGGCGTTCTTGTAGCTGGTGATGTCGGCGTAGCTGGTGACGAAGCCGCCGTCCGGCAGCGGGTTGCCGCGGATCTCCAGCACCACGCCGTCGTCCTTCTCGCTCTCGCGCATGTGCGGCTTGCCGCTGCGCAGGTGCTCCAGCCGGCGCTGGATGGCCTCCTCGACCGGGCCGGCGCCGAGCAGGCCGCGGCGCGCGTTGTAGCGGAACACGTCCTCGATCGGGCGGCCGACGTGGATCAGGTCGGGCGGGAACCGGAACAGCTCCATGTAGCGCGAGTTCCACGCCACCAGCCGCAGGTCGGCGTCGATGATGACCACGCCCTGCGGCAGGTGCTCCAGGCTGCGGCTGAGGCCGGCGTCGGCCTGGCGCGCGGCCTCGACGATGCCGTCCTGCGCGGTGCGCAGTTCCTGCGCGTGCTGCTGCAGCACCGCTTCCAGTTCCTCGCGGCTGCGCCGTTGCAGCAGCGCGGTGCGGCGGCGCTGCTGCACGAACAGCGCCAGGAACGACAGCGCCAGCCAGCCGCCGCCGGCGGCGATGGCGGCGGTGCGGCCGGCGGCGGTGATCGCCCCCGCGTCGTGCAGCAGGTGCAGCTGCCAGCCTTCCTCCGGCAGCGCCATCGACTGCCACAGCGCCGCGCCGGCCAGCGCCGGATCGTCGAGCTGCACGCGGCGCGCGCCCTCGCCCGGCGCGGACAGTTCGCGCCACCGCAGCGGGGTCAGCGTCTGCCGCGCGTACTGGCGGGTGAGGGTCAGTTCGCGGCGGTCGGCCTCCGTGAGCGGGCGCAGCGTGCGGTAGCGCCACGGGTCCTGGCTGGCGAGGAAGATCACGTCGTGGGCGTCGCTGACCAGCACGATGTCGGGCGTCTGCAGCCATTCCTGCTCCAGCGCGTCCAGCTCGATCTTGATGACGACCAGCCCGGCCACGCCGCCGTCGGGCCCGGCGATCGCCTGCGACAGGAAGTAGCCCGGCTCGCCGGTGGTCAGGCCGATGCCGTAGAACTGGCCCTGGCCGTCGCGCAGGGCCTGCTTCACGTAGGGGCGGAAGCTGTAGTCCTCGCCGACGTTGCTGGTCGGCTCGCGCCAGTTGCTGGCGGCCAGCGCGATGCCGCGGCGGTCGATCAGCGTCAGCGTGGACGAGCGGGTGACGCTGTTGGCGTCCTCCAGGCGCTGGTTCAGCGCGTCGCGTCGCGCGTCGTCCACCGGTGAGGCGAGCGCGTCGCGCAGGTCCGGGTCCTGCGCCAGCACCTGCGGCAGCGTGCGGTAGCGGTCGATGCGCTGCTGCAGCGCCTGCGCGTGCAGGTCGAGCTGGCGATCGAGCTGCGCGGTCTCCGCCTGCTGCGCGCGCGCGCCGGCCCAGCGGTAGGCCAGTGCCATGACCAGCAGCGCGCCGCCGAGGATCGACAGCAGCACGAGCAGGATCCGGCGGTGGCGGCGGGCGCGCAGCATGGGTCCGCAGTCTACGTGCGCGGCGCCGCGTCCGGGCGGGCTAGTACCAATAGGTTATCGGCGACGCGCGAACGCGGGGGTACAACATGCCGGCCACCGGACCGGGTGGCGCCACCGTCCGTTCCGGAGTCCCGCATGCACCTGGCCGATCCGCCCGCCGCGCCGCCGATGCGCCAGCCGCTCTACCGGCAGCTGTATTTCCAGGTGATCGTGGCGATCGTGCTGGGCGCGCTGCTGGGTCACTTCGAGCCGGCGCTGGCCGAAGCGATGAAGCCGCTGGGCGACGCCTTCATCAAGCTGGTGAAGATGATCATCGCGCCGGTGATCTTCCTGACCATCGTCACCGGCATCGCCGGCATGACCCACCTGCGCTCGGTCGGCCGCGTGTTCGCCAAGGCGATGCTGTACTTCCTGTTCTTCTCCACGCTGGCGCTGGTGGTCGGCATGGTGGTGGCGCACGTGGTGCAGCCCGGCGCCGGCATGAACATCAACCCGGCCGACCTGGACCAGGCGGCCGTGCAGGACTACGTGCAGAAGTCGCACGAGCTGAGCCTGGTCGGCTTCCTGCTGGACATCATCCCGAAGACGCTGCTCAGCCCGTTCACCGGCGACAACATCCTGCAGGTGCTGTTCGTCGCGGTGCTGTTCGGGCTGTCGCTGGCGCTGGTCGGCGAGCGCGGGCGGCCGGTGCTGGCCCTGCTGGAGGCGCTGACCGCGCCGGTGTTCCGGCTGGTGCACATCCTGATGCGTGCCGCGCCGATCGGCGCGTTCGGCGCCATCGCCTTCACCATCGGCAAGTACGGCGTGGGCATGCTGGTCAACCTGGCGTGGCTGGTGGGTGCGTTCTACCTGACCTCGCTGCTGTTCGTGGTCGTGATCCTCGGCCTGGTGTCGTGGTGGTGCGGGTTCTCGATCTTCCGCCTGATCCGCTACCTGAAGGCCGAGCTGCTGCTGGTGCTGGGCACGTCCTCGTCCGAATCGGCGCTGCCGTCGCTGATGGAGAAGATGGAGCGCGCCGGCGCGGCGAAGTCGGTGGTCGGCCTGGTCGTGCCCACCGGCTACTCGTTCAACCTGGACGGCACCAACATCTACATGACGCTGGCCGCGCTGTTCATCGCCCAGGCCACCAACACCGACCTGAGCCTGGGCCACCAGATCATGCTGCTGCTGGTGGCGATGCTCAGCTCGAAGGGCGCCGCCGGCGTGACCGGCGCCGGCTTCATCACCCTGGCGGCGACGCTGGCGGTGGTGCCGGAGGTGCCGGTCGCCGGCATGGCGCTGATCCTGGGCGTGGACCGCTTCATGAGCGAGTGCCGCTCGCTGACCAATTTCACCGGCAACGCGGTGGCCACGCTGGTGGTCGCGCGCTGGGAAAGCGCGCTCGACCGCCAGGCGCTGGCGCGCGCGCTGGGCGGGCCGTCCGCGCCCATCGCCGCCGCGCCCGACCCGGCCGCCGGGCCGGGCGATCCGACACGACTCACGGCCGACTGACGCCGGCCACGCCACGTCTTCAGAGGAGGGACTGAAAGATGCTTACCGAACGACGCTCCGCCCCGCTGCGGAGCAGCCTGACCCTGGCCCTGCTGGCCGCGATCCACGCCGCCGCGGCGCAGGAGGCGACGCTGCCGCCGCCCGCCGCGCCGGAGGCGCAGGCCGAGGCCGCGCCCGCCGACGAGGCCACCAACCTGGACAAGGTGGTGGTGGTGGGCTCGCACATCCGCGGCGCGCCGACCACCGACGCGCTGCCGGTGGTGGTGTTCGACGCGGAGAAGATCGACGCGGCCGGCGCGATCTCCGGCGACGAGCTGATGCGCAGCATCCCGCAGATGGGCGACGTGCTGTTCGACGCGTCCAACAACCCGCAGACCAGCAACGCCGCGCGCGGCGACGTCAACTCGGTCAACCTGCGCTCGCTGGGCGTGGGCAACACGCTGGTGCTGCTCAACGGCCGCCGGCTGGTGCAGCACCCGACCAGCCAAGGCACCTCCGACACCGGCACGGTGCCGGTGCAGAGCTTCAACTCCAACGCCATCCCGGTGTCCGGGCTGGACCGGCTGGAAGTGCTGCTCGACGGCGCCGCCGCCATCTATGGCGCCGACGCCGTGGCCGGCGTGGTCAACACCGTGCTGCAGACCGACTTCGACGGCGTCAGCCTGAGCACGCGCTACGGCACCGCCGAGGGCACCGGCATGCACGAGTTCGAGGCGAACGTGTTCGCCGGCAGGAACTTCGACCGCGGCAACCTCTCGCTGTTCGTCAACTACGTGGACCGCTCCGCGCTGTGGGCCGACGAGCAGGACTACACCGCCACCGACGACCTGCGCGGGCTGTTGTTCGCCGGCTACCCGGACTTCGCCGACCTGGCCGCGCTGGACGGGCGCTCCTCGCACACGCCGTGGGCGCGCCTGAGCGTGGGCCCGCGCGCGGTGATCCGCTCCAACGGTACCGCGGTGACCAACACCGCCGGCGCGTTCCGCGTGCAGCCGTCCGACTTCGGCTGCGGCGTGGCCTTCGGCGACGGCCTGTGCCTGGCCAGCGGCAACCACAACTTCAACACCACCAACCGCGAGATGCGCTACGACACCCGCCACGGCACCACCGTGCGGCCGTCGGTGGAGCGCCTGAACGCCTACCTCACCGGGCACTACGACCTCAACGACAGCGTCGAGGCGTTCGGCGAGATCGGCCTGTACCGCGCGGTGAGCGAGGCGGTGCAGCCGCCGGTGGTGAACCTCAACAGCATCTGGATCCCGGCCAGCAACTACTGGAATCCGTTCGGCCCGACCACCTTTGCCGACGGCACGCCCAACCCGAACCGCCTGCCCGGCCTGACCGGCGTGCCGGCCGAAGGCCTGCCGGTGCAGATGACCAACTACCGCTACGTCGACGCCGGCTTCCAGCGCGTGCGGGTGGAGAACTACCAGGCGCGCTTCCTGGCCGGCCTGCGCGGGCAGTGGAAGGGCTTCGACTGGGAGACGGCGCTGGTCTATTCCGAGGCCGAGGCCGAGGACCGTTCGCCGAACATCAACATGACGAAGCTGCAGCAGCAGCTGGCGCTGTCCACGCCCGACGCCTACAACCCGTTCAGCGGCGGCTGCGTGGCCACGACCACCTACGGCGACTGTTCGCCCAGCTCGCAGGCGGCGATCGACGGCATCGTCTTCGACCTGGTGCGCGAATCGCGCACCACGCTGACGATGGCCGACTTCAAGATGAGCCGCGGCGACCTGTTCGCGCTGCCGGCCGGCGATGTCGGCATCGCCTTCGGCGCCGAGGCGCGCCGCGAGACCCAGAAGGACGACCGCGACGCCAACCTCGACGGTACCTACACCTTCACCGACATGGTGTCCGGCGAGACCAACCTCAGCAACGTCTCCGCGGTCAGCCCGAACCCGGACACGCGCGGGTCGCGCAACGTCGGCTCGGCCTACGTCGAGTTCGCGGTGCCGCTGGTGTCGCCGGCGATGGAGGTGCCGCTGGTGCACCGCCTCGACATGCAGTTGGCCGGCCGCTACGAGCACTATTCCGACTTCGGCTCGGTGGCCAAGCCCAAGCTCGCGCTGGCCTGGGACCTGGTGGAAGGCGTGCGCCTGCGCGGTTCTTACTCCGAGGGCTTCCGCGCGCCGAACCTGGAGCAGACCAACGCCACCCAGTATTCGCGCCTGGCCAGCGGCATGGACTACATCCGCTGCGAAGCCGACCTGCGCGCCGGCCGCATCGCCTCGATGAGCGCCTGCGGGCAGAACACCGCCGGCGTGTCGCTGCTGGTGGCCGGCAATCCCGACCTCGACCCGGAGGAGAGCACCAACACCTCCTACGGCCTGGTGCTGCAGCCGACCTTCATCCCCGAGCGCTTCGGCCGCTTCACCTTCACGCTCGACCGCTGGCGGATCAAGCAGGAGAAGATCGTCGGCCTGCTCGGCGCGCAGACCGCGCTGACCCTGGACTACCTGGACCGCGTGCTGGGCGGCGGCAACCCGCTGGTGAACCGCGCGGCGCCGACCCAGGAGGACATCGACTTCTTCGCCGGCACCGGCATCGACCCGGTCGGCCAGGTGGTCTCGATCAACGACCGCTTCATCAACCTGCAGCCGCAGACCGCGGGCGGCCTGGACATCGGCATGGACTGGTCGCTGCGGCGCACCCGCTTCGGCAGCTTCAGCATCGGCCTCAACGCCACCAAGCTGCTGGAGTTCACCCGCGACCCCGGCGACATCGTCAACGCGCTGTACGCGGCGCGCGAAGCGGGCACCATCGATCCGCTGACCCCGCTGCCCGACCCGACCCAGTTGATCGGCCAGAACGGGCGCCCGGAATGGCGCGCGAGCGCCTCGTTCACCTGGAACAAGGGGCCGTGGCGCGCGGGCTACTCGGCGCAGTACATGAGTTCGTTCGAACAGCCGCAACTGCTGGGCGCGTCCGGCGAGCCGTGGGTGGTGGACAGCCGGCTGGTCTCCAACGCCTATGGCCAGTACCGCTTCCCCGCCGGCACCGCCGTGCGGCTGGGCGTGCGCGACCTGACCGACGAGGGCCCGTCGCTGGCCGACGGCGGCTACCGCGGTTCGTTGCACAATCCGTGGGGCCGCTACTGGTACGTCAACATCAGCCATTCGTTCTGAGGCGAGGGAAGACGCGATGCGCGGGATGACGCGCCACCGCAGGGGACTCGCGCTGGCCGCCGTGCTGGCGGCCGCCGCGCACGCCGCGTCGGCATCGGCGGAGACGGACGCGGCGTTCGCGCCCGTCGCCTGCCCGGCCGCGGTCGGCGCGCAGGTCGACTGCCACGAGGCGCGCGACGCGAGCGGCGCCTGGCTGCTGGTGGCGCTGCCGCGCGCATGGAACCGCCGGCTCGTCGTGCACGCGCACGGCGGGCCGCGGCTCGAGGCGCCGAAGGCCGGCGATTCGGCCGAGGACCTGGACCGCTTCGCGGTAATGGTGCGCGCGGGCTACGCGTGGATCGGCACCACCTACCGCCGTGGCGGCTACGGCGTGCGCATGGCGGCCGCCGACGTCGACGCCAGCCGACGCGCGTTCTGGGCGCGCTGGGGCCGCCCGGAACGCACGCTGCTGCACGGCCAGTCGTGGGGCGGCAACGTGGCGGCCAAGGCCGCCGAACTGTACGCGCTCGACATCGACGGGCGCGCGAACTACGACGGCGTGCTGGCCACCAACGGCATGCTCTATGGCGGCACGCGCGGCTACGGCTTCCGCGCCGACCTGCGCGCGGTCTACCAGTACTACTGCCGCAACCACCCCGCGCCGGACGAGCCGCAATACCCGCTGTGGCAGGGCCTGCCGGCCGACGCGCCCATGACCCGCGCCGACCTGCGCGCGCGCGTCGACGCCTGTACCGGGATCGATCGGCCAGCGGCGAAGCGCACGCCGGCGCAGGCGGCGGCGCTGCGCGACATCCTGGCGGTGACGGGCGTGGCCGAGAAGCAACTGGTCGCGCACCTGGCCTGGGGCACGTTCCATTTCCGCGACGTGGTGCAGAAGCGCCTGGGCGGGCGCAACCCGTTCGACAACAGCCGCACGGTCTATCGCGGTTCGCGCGACGACACCGCATTGAACGCCGGCGTCGAGCGCTTTTCCGCAGATCCTGCCGCGGTCGCCGCACTGGCCTACGACGCCGACCTGTCCGGCCTGATCGTGCTGCCCACGGTCACCGTGCACGCGCGCCACGACCCGACGGTGTCCTACGAAGCCGACGCCGCCTACGCCGCCACCGTGCGGGCCGCCGGCCGCGGCCATCTGCTGTTGCAGGCGCTCACCGACGAAAGCGACCACAGCCGCCTGCAGGACGCGACCCAGCTCACCGCGCTGCAGGTGCTCGAGCACTGGCTGGACGCCGGCACGCGACCATCGGCCGAGGCGTTCGGCGAGACCTGCGCACGCGCGTGGCGGCAGCGCGACGCCTGCCGCTTCATCGCGCCCTGAAGCGCCTCCCCGCATGCGCGGCGTGACGCAGCGCCGCAATCCGCCGGGCCCGGCCCTGGTGGGGAAGGGGTAGAATTGCCGCTCCCCCGCCTTCACCACAGGCACCGTTTCCGCAATGACGAACGACGATTTCAAACAGTCCGCGCTGGAGTACCACCGGCAATCGCCGCCGGGGAAGATCAAGGTCACGCCGACCAAGCCGATGCTGACGCAGCGCGACCTGGCGCTGGCGTACTCGCCGGGGGTGGCCTACGCGTGCGAGGCGATCGTGGAGGACCCCAACGCGGCCAGCGAGCTGACCGCGCGCGGCAACCTGGTGGCGGTGGTCACCAACGGCACGGCGGTGCTGGGGCTGGGCAACATCGGCGCGCTGGCCGGCAAGCCGGTGATGGAAGGCAAGGGGGTGCTGTTCCAGAAGTTCGCCGGGATTGACGTGTTCGACATCGAGATCGACGAGCACGACCCGGACAAGCTGGTGGAGATCATCGCCAGCCTGGAGCCGACCTTCGGCGGGATCAACCTGGAGGACATCAAGGCGCCGGAGTGCTTCATCGTGGAGCGCAAGCTGCGCGAGCGGATGAAGATCCCGGTGTTCCACGACGACCAGCACGGCACGGCGATCATCGTCGGGGCGGCGGTGGTGAACGCGCTGGAAGTGGTGGGCAAGAAGATCGGCCAGGTGAAGCTGGCCACCAGCGGGGCCGGGGCGGCCGGCATCGCCTGCCTGGACATGCTGGTGGCGCTGGGCCTGAAGCCGGAGAACATCCTGGCCTTCGACCGCGACGGGGTGATCCATACAGGGCGCCCGAACCTGGACCCGGACAAGGCGCGCTACGCGCGCGCGACCGACCAGCGCACGCTGGCCGGGATCGTCGAGGGGGCGGACATCTTCCTGGGCCTGTCGGCCGGGGGCATCCTCAAGCCGGAGATGGTGGCCACGATGGCCGACAGGCCCATCATCCTGGCGCTGGCCAACCCGACCCCGGAAATCTCCCCGGCTGAGGCCAAGGCGGTACGCCCGGACGCGATCATCGGCACCGGGCGCAGCGACTACCCCAACCAGGTCAACAACGCGCTGTGCTTCCCGTACATCTTCCGCGGGGCGCTGGACGTGGGGGCCACGGTGATCAACGAGGCGATGAAGGTGGCCTGCGTGCACGCCATCGCCGCGCTGGCCCGCCGGGAGGCCTCGGACCTGGGCACGGCCTACGGCGACGAGGTGCCGTGCTTCGGGCCGGAGTACCTGATCCCGCGCCCGTTCGACCCGCGATTGCTGGTGGAGGTGGCCGCGGCGGTGGCGCAGGCGGCGATGGACTCGGGGGTGGCGCTGCGCCCGATCGCGGACATGTGGGCCTACCGGGAGAAGCTGGGCCAGTTCGTGTACCGCACCAGCCTGATGATGAAGCCGGTGTACGACCGGGCGCGGGCCGAGCGCCAGCGGGTGGTGTACGCCGAGGGCGAGGAGGAGACGGTGCTGCGGGCGGTGCAGACGGTGATCGACGAGGGCCTGGCGTTCCCGATCCTGATCGGGCGGCCGGACGTGATCGATGCGCGGATCCAGCGGCTGGGGCTGCGGATGCGGGCGGGGGTGGACTTCGAGCTGACCAACCAGGACGACGACCCGCGCTTCAACGACTACTGGCAGCACTACCACGCGCTGACGGCGCGGCGGGGGGTGACGCCGGCGGCGGCCAAGAACCTGATGCGCTCGCGGCCGACGCTGATCGCGGCGGTGATGGTGGCCCGGGGCGAGGCCGATGCGATGATCACCGGGCTGGTGGGGCGGTTCCACAAGAAGCTGGGGTACGTGCGCAGCACGATCCCGCTGGACCCGGGGGTGCAGTCGACCTCGGCGATGACGGGGGTGATCAACCAGCAGGGGGCGTACTTCTTCCTGGACACGCACGTGCAGGACGACCCGACGGCCGAGCAGATCGCCGAGGCGACGCTGCAGGCGGCGTACCGGCTGAGGCTGTTCGGGATCGAGCCGCGGATCGCGCTGCTGTCGCACTCGAACTTCGGCAGCCACGAGACGCCGGGGTCGCTGAAGATGCGCAAGGTGCGGGAGCTGCTGCTCAAGCGCAAGCCGGACCTGAACGTGGACGGGGAGATGCAGGGCGACACGGCGTGGGACGAGGTGCTGCGCAAGCGGATCATGCCGGGCAGCACGCTGGGCGGGCGGGCGAACCTGTTCGTGCTGCCGAACCTGGATGCGGCCAACATCGCCTACAACATGGTGCGGGTGGTGACCGACGGGGTGGCGATCGGTCCGATCCTGATGGGCATCTCCCGGCCGGTGCACATCCTGACCACCAGCGCCACCCCGCGCCGGGTGGTCAACATGACCGCCATCGC
>Ga0206112_100144_pt1 | contig 49748 bp, 42 predicted proteins | sample 2B1ome_FD_177998 | JGI IMG/M metagenome (GOLD analysis project Ga0206112, IMG submission 177998) | Enriched microbial communities from leaf-cutter ant dump, University of Wisconsin, Madison, United States - 2B110A | ecosystem: Environmental > Terrestrial > Nest > Insects nest > Nest dump | place...
AGCCTACAGATAACCAGTCCATGAATCCACGATTGGGGTTGTATGATTCGTGATTGTTTATCAAGGCCGGCAGTTTGCGTTCGACCGACAGCTTATGGGTAGAGGCTATAGGTGGAGCTAACGGCTCTTCACTCACGCCATACGCGGTACGGGGCTGCATGCCTGCCAGGTTTCGCATACATAGGGCAACAGCTATGAATGCCACACTCAACGTACAATATGTGCTTGGAGGCACTGCACAATCTGGTTTAGATTATCAGCCGATGACTGGAACTGCGACCATTGCTGCCTGGCAAAGCTATTTAGATGTTCCCGTACAAGCCATCGGTACGGGTGATGAAAGGACCCTTAGTCTCTATCTGCTTTCTCCTTTTAATAATTGTGGCACTTTAACGCCCGACACAATCGGTAGCGCTACTCTAAACATATTGCAACAACTACCCGTTCATATACTTACCAATGATACCACTATCTGCTATGGTTGCAGTATTCAAATAGCTGTAACCTCCGCGGATCCAGGATTGCAATACTCCTGGTCGCCAGCCACAGAGTTAGACAATGCCAATGCGCAAAGCCCCTGGGCCAGTCCGACCTTTAGTACACATTATAGACTGACAGCAACAGCTTCGGGCAGTAGCTGTATGGTCAAAGATTCGGTTTGGATTTATGTGGATAATTCATCCGTTCATGAAATGGCAAAAAGTGCAGACATACAACTATGGCCCAACCCTTTCAACAACATGCTGCAACTGGAAACAAACCTGGATCCGGCAACTAAATTTGAAGTGGGCATTCACGACTTACTGGGAAGGAAACTTATTTCCTGTACAGGAAATAAAGTGGATATAAATAATACGCTGGCACGACAAACTGCCCAATTGCCCAACGGAAGTTATTTTGCCTTTGTGCGATCTGCTAAAAATCATACGGCGATTAAAATAATAAAGGCAGCCAACTAATAGATAATTCATCGTTTTACTATCACTTCCATTATTAGTAACCGAAAAAAAGGAACCTATCGTTTATCATATCAATACTTACGATGACTTTATTTCGCCTTCCTGCCTGTGAAATTGAGGCCGATTGTTAGCTGATACTTGCTCTTATAAGAAGACTGATAATTGCCCAGGGGGTCAATATACAGATGGTAGCTCAAACGTTGCCGGCCTTCGCGGAGCTTAGTACGATACGTTTTGAACACCGGAATGGAACCGAATGCCAGTGCTGCACCGGCGACAATGCAGGATGCGGCAACGACGCGGCTACCGCTGTGTGTATAAGCCGAATTATTACTGCCGGGCGGAGGTGGAGGTTCGTTATGAGGCATGAGGCCGAGCATACCGCCCAATAGCAAGCCGCCCCCGGCGCTTGCCATTAATAATCCTATGGTTTTATACTTGTTGGCCTCGCGTTTGTAGTTATAAGTATGTGCGCGCTGGATGGCTGCCGCGTATTCAAAGCTTTTATAGTTTTCGCGGTTTTCCCGGACTGATTCGGACGCAGGGATACTTGTAAATGCAGCTATATAATCGCCCTTCTCAGCCTGTATGGGGTATTGCTGTGCCTTTACAGGAAGAAAATAAAGGATGGTGGCGATAGTGAACAGGAATTTATACATCGGCTGGGTTTATAGCAAAGACGACAATGGACCCTGGTCGATTGGCTTTAGGTTTTAGCATGCTGCTTTAATTTAAGTAGGGCAGCCCGCAAAGTACACTGACCCGGCTGCTCGTCCTGGAAGAAGTCCCAGGTTCGGAGGCTGGGCGAGCGCCATTTAGTTGCGCTTTTATACACCTGCAATTGACTGTGTGCGTTGCAGTGTATCAGGTGATCGCGGTTTATACTCGTATCAGAGAATCACAGGGGCTTAGACATTGGTAAGCAGGCCAGGACCATTGCGCCCCGGATAGTAGCGGATAGCCCACAGCCGCCCTGCCAGAACAAACCCGGATACATATGTAATGTGGGTAATTTTGATTTGATACAATAAGTTAAACCGGCGGCGAGGACTAGCAGCGGATAGCCGGTTAAGGCGCCCTCATTTATTTACTCAGTGGTAGCAAACTAAGCGATCCGTAGTATGCGAAATAAGTCGGGTTCGGCATTTAAGTGTTTGTATGCTGAATGAATACGCAGGCAATATTTGCCTGGCATACGAGGCTACACCCGTGGGCCGGACACAGAAAATGCTGCCTGTACAAGCAGCATTTTCGTATCTTGGCCTGCCTTCGTACGAAGCGTTGCGGCGTCCTGGAATTCAATTACTAGTAATAGACCCAATAGATATCTGAATGCTCTTTGCCTCTGTAAACCAGGAAGCCTCCGCCGGATGTAATGGCCAGTGAAGGTGCGCGACTACTACGGGCAGTAGATGAATGGTCTGTTTCGCGGGTAGCTTTAACGGTATTGCTTCCTACCCATTGCCCCGTGCTGTCTTTGTCTATATCGGTGAGTGCACATTGTGTAAGATTTTGCTCACTGTTGTCGGATACGTATACCAGCATCATGAGACTATTACCATATTCAAGCGTGAGCCCGGTGTTGGTATCGGGATTGGTGGTATTATTGCTTTTGCCCAAGCTTTGAACTTTGCCCAGGTTGTCCCAAACCGGTTCGGCATTTTTATCTTCCTTATCAGAAGGGGGAGTGGCTGTAGCCCAGCAGATATCTGAATTATCTTTAGCCTGGTACACCATATACAGCCGGTAAGGATCGGCACATATGGAGGGCACATTGCTGCAGGATATGTGGTTGTGATTTCGGTCTGTGATATTTCCATACTTTATCCATTCCCCTGTGGCAATGTTATAGCTGGCCCAGCTCAGCTTTTTGCTGTCGTTGGCCTTGCGGTAAACGATGTATAATCTGTTCCGGAAATAACATAAGGCAGCTGCTGCGTCGTCGGTATCGGTCAGCGTTCCGATCCGGGTCCAATGATCGAGATTTCCGGATGCCGGAGTACTGATACACTGAAGTTGTTTATTGTTGTCGCGATACAAGGCATACAGGTTGCCGCCGGCCGCCGCTATTGCAGCTGAGTTTTTGCTTTCAATGGATTTATTATCAACTTTTATTTTAAGCGGAGACATCCAGCTGAGCCTATCATTTAACCGCTCGGGTTGAAAACCGGCGGCATCGGCCGAAGAAATCATCAGCGAGGAATTTTCTTTTTTGCTGACATAAAGCATATACAACCTGTCGTTATAACTGGTAAGTGCCGGACTATGATCGGTGGTCACCGTATCCTTGGCAATGGGCTCGTCTCCGATCCAGGTAGGTTTTAAAGTTGTGAACTTAGTCGTAATGGTTTCGGATACTGCAGTTACTTCCTCGAGGTTGAGCACCGCAGGGGGAGCGTCGAGCTGCGACCATGCCGGGAACTGGTAATACTTTACGCTTAGCTCGCTGCCGGTCTGCGTCAGTATGGCGCCTGTATGGTTGTATAAACCATCTTTGTTCTTTTTTATCAGGTCATTGGTCATTTGACGGGCAAAGGGGATAGCCGGATAATTGTTCTCGTAGGGCGCATCATTCTGTTCGGTGGCTTCATAGCTGCTGCTACCCAGTAAACGGCCTTTGTTCAGGCCCATGAGGCCGTCCATATATACCGCAAATGAATGCTCATGGCCCCAATACCATGCTGCAATCCTACTGCCGAAGTAGTTGCGAAAATGCCTGTCGAGCCAGGTATTAATGTACACAGGGCTGCGGTGATTGATTTGTGCCCGGCGCGAGAACAATTGATGGTGGGAGAGCATGATGGTTTTACCCCCGAATTCTTCGATACGGTCTCTAAGCCATTTGACTTCGTCCGGTTGCAGTTCGGGCTGGAAGGGGCCGGTGAAATCTTCGTAGACGGTGATGAGGAGTTTTTCGGAGATATTCACCCAGTTCCAGTCCGAATTCATTGTAAGATAGCTTTTCATGATGTCACCCATCCCCTGAAGCGCTGACAGTGCTGCGTTGCCGTCGGCCTGGCCCGTATCCATTCCCAGGAATTGCCATTTTTGATTGGCTGTACGCAGGCAAAAGAAACTGCATTTCTGATGCAGGTCTTCGGCGGCAATGCCTGGTACGCCCTGGTTCAGTATATCCAGCATCTGGAAGTACCCATAGCCATAGGAGTAGTATTCATGGTTGCCCGGAATGGTAAAGATGGGTGGTCTTGGATTAAAGTTGCTGTTGTTGATTTCCTGCTGTAGTTCCTGACCGACCCGTATAAATACCTGGCGAAAATAATGCTCACATTCATAGGGTAAGCCGCAGTAATAGATATCGCCGAGGTGAATAAATACGATGGTTTTTCCGGGTGCGTTCAGGTAAGCCTTTCGCCAGAGGGCCTTTAAAAATTCGCGGGCATCATCCATGGAAGTACCCCAGTCGCCCAATAGTACAATTTGTGCATCTGCCGGAATCTGCCAGGGTATTGCTTTGTAATTGCCGGGTTTCCGATAGGCAGACTGGTAGCTTTTTACCGGTGTCTCATTCCAGAACTCCTGCAAATAGTTTTCGATCTTTTCCCGTATTACAGGAGACAGCCCCAGACTGGCCAGCAGGTAATCCAACAATAGTCTGGTCACCTTATCCATGCCTGTGGCGCCTACAAGGCCGATCCAGACAATCAGGCATAACCCGAATCCGGCCAGATCATCGGTGCTGAAGTCATCGATTTGATGGTCCCTGTTATAATTATTCAACAGGTCGATATACCTCAGGTAGAGCGTTTCTAACAGGTCACCGGAATCCTGGGCGGTATAGGAAACGGCCGCTGTAGCCATCGCGAGGTCGAAGAATGACTGGGAAAGATAGGCCATTCGGGCTACTTCAGCTGCTTCGTGCTGATCGGGCGATCCGGCCTGGGCCGGCGGAAGAGTAAGCCGCTTTTTCTGTCTTAGCTGACTGATGTGTTCGTAAACTCCCTGCATAAAGGGAAGCCCGCGGATGTCGCTGATCGACAGGTCGGGGTGTTGCTTCCGTAAATGAGCTTCGGCGGCGGAGGCCCACATGGCCACCAGCGGATTGCCGGGATTTTGAAAATGTGATGGCATAATATATTGGATGGTTTGGTAAACATGTGTTGGAAATTTAAAGCGAATAAGCTGGTGCGCAGCGGCGCATTAACTCATGGCTCCCGGTTCAGGGTTGACAAATCTATGCAATCGCGTTCATTTAAATTACATTTTTTGCCTATTTTATGCATAATGCCAAGAAGCAGTAACATCGCAGACAGATGTGCCATTTTCAGACGGCATTGAATGCGTGGTGCTACTAATTAGCAGCAAAGAGGGCAGGGGGCAGGAGGATGCAAAAGCGCTAGATTCAACATGTCCGGCCCTTCTGCAGCTCATAATTTTAAAGAGGCAATTAATGCAGCCGCAGGGTGGAGTGCCTGGTAGGCGGGTTTCGCCTTGCGAAAGCGTACATATCAGGGGCGGCGCGCTGTTGCTATGGCGTTAGGGACGCAAAGGCAATTCCCTGAAAAAGAGTTCCGTTGTGGTGGCAACGGTCTCGTACTTTGTCTGCGCTTGTTCGCGCATGCGCTGTGGAAAGAGGATGCCTTTCAAATGGTCGATTTCATGCTGGAAAATAACCGCGGTAAATCCTTCGATGATTTCTTCATGCGACCTACCCAGGCTGTCCTGATATTGTATTGCAATAGCGTAATGCCGTAATACATCGCCTCTTGCATCGGGTATGGAAAGGCAGCCTTCGGAGCCTTTACGCATCAGGTTAGAGGACCAGTTTATAAGGGGATTGATATAATATTCAAAAGGCGCATCGGCTTTGTCGTAGCGCTTCACCCATATGACCTTGCGGTTGATACCTACCTGCGGCGCGGCTATACCAATGCCCGGATTGGTGGTGTCTGTCATGGCTATGTACATCCGTTTCAGGAGTAAAGGCAATAAGGGCTCCCTGGTATTGATATTGGATGATGGCCGGGTAAGTATTTCATTTTCGGCGGCTACGGTACTCTGTATAATACGCATGCCCTGCGTGGTATCTCCCCGGAGTATCAGCGCGCGCTCTTCAGGAAGGAAGTTTTGCGCAAAAAGAAACTGTGGTAAACCAATGATGAAGATGGCCAATGTACTCAGTGTACTGATTTTCATAAGTGTTGATTTCGATCAGGGTTAAAGGAAACAGGTTTGTGGTCAATATTTTTGTGTAAACCTACTTAAAACTTTTGGTTTGGAGCGGCATACTATTGACCTGCGCGGTGGTATGTTGGCCGGACCGGTAGTGCGGTTTGGCGCAGCAAATATGCAGGAACAAAAAGTTATCGTTCCATTCACAATTGCGCTTGTTTTAAAGAAATGAAATTTGTGCGGTGATAGCGCTAACCCGTGGCCATCGCAATCGCTTTCTTCTTTGTCCAACATAGTTCCCATATTGAATTTAATATCGGCTCTCGGATGGGATTACCCGATTATGGCAGTCAGGGATGGCGATTTGTTGACTACATAATCCGGAAGTCTGATACGCTGGATTTTCAACATGCCTGCTCACTGCTCATTGCTCACCGCTCACTGCCCGTTGTGCGCAGTCTGCCCGGGAGGTCAAATAACGAAATGCCCGGCTGCAGGAGCCGGGCAAGGGGGTAGGATGTTTCCGTTTTTGTAGCCATGGTAGCGGGCTGTCAGTTTTATTGTCGTACAAACCGGAGGTTATGACTGCGAGTACCGGAGGTGATGCGCAAATAGTATATACCCGGCGTCAGCCTGTTTATATCCAGCGACATCAATGCTTCGTGGTTCTTTGCTGTATGCTGGAGTACCAGGCGGGCACGGGTGTCCAGTACCTCCATTTGCACTTCATGATGAGGCATTTCCGACAGCTGTATATTTAAAACGGTAGCCGCCGGATTAGGATAAATCCATAGGGCGGCAGCATGTTCATTTTTGTGCAGCAATACCACAGAGCTATAGCTTGTAGTGCCGTCTGCATCAACCATGCGCAGGCGGTAAAAGTTATTGCCGGGAAGTGGCTTATTGTCCAGGTACTTGTAATGCTGTGGTTCAGTACTGTTTCCTGCTGCGGGCAGGGTGCCCAGGCTCACATAGCCGGCTCCGTTGGCCGAGCGTTGCACATCAAAATAAGCAGTATTGATTTCCAGGGCCGTTGTCCATTCGAGGTAATGTTGCTGCTCATCGGCGTATCCTTTAAACGACAGCAGGTTGAGGGGCAAAGGTGATAGCGGCAGGTATTGGCTGGCCCAGCCATCACCTTCGCCGCCGAAGAAAATTTTATCCACTTCAGGATCGGTGGACGAGCTGTAATTACTTCCGTCGGCCATACCTCCGTAGAAAAATTGATCTATATCCGGAATCTGGCCAGCAGCAAACATGTGACCATCGCCGGCGCCTCCTTTGCTGATGAGCACTGCCGGTTGTGCGTACATGCCGGACGCATGACCATCACCGCCGGCACCCCGGAACATGATTGTGTCCGTACCTGCACCTACATAGCCTGATTGGGTCCAGCCGTCGCCACTGCCACCATAAAATATGGGATTGTTTTGTGCCCATGTCGGGCAGCCAAGCAATAGTAAGATTGTTACCGCTATAGTTGATTTCATATCCTTGGATTTTGGGAGGTCAGGTGACTATTCGGCAGTTCTTGCGAGCCGTATGGCAAATTGTCCCACGGTGGTGGCTACATTGGTGGCCCCACCGAATGTACGATTGCTTACCCGAAGTAATTCAGGAGTGGAGCTCATCAAAATGGAGCCGCCTCGTTGCACATACCCGCTACTTACCGGCCAGCTGTTAACGTTGGCAGCACCGGCACTATTCAGCATGCCGTCGCCGTGCGAACCATTGAAAGCTCTTCCATCTGCATTACCGGCGCTTACCACATATTCCCATAGGTTGCCGCTCAGTTCCATATTGCCATAGTAGCCGGCTCCAGCTGCGCTGCGATTGGAGGTAGCGGTGGCAAAAATGCCGCAGCGAACAGGCATAGAATATGAATTCATGTAGTGGCAATTGGCATTAGCCGGTTGGTCAACTGCTTCATTGGGGGTTCCCGTATTGGTTACTGCTGTAAGTCCTGCCAATGTGGTGTTTCCCCAGGCGTATTCATGGGCGACCGGGGCTATATTGGCGCCGCGGCAGGCTTTTTCAAATTCCAGTTCGGTATAGGGGCGCATGCCCGACCAGTCGGCATAGGCGGCCAGAATTTTCCAGGAAACCGGGCAGGCACGCTCTGGTTGCGGGGCTGCCAGGGCGGGGTGGCTGCCGGTAAAGTTGCCAGGGTTATTGGCTGTGGCTTTGGCAGCATCCAGGTGATTAAGGAAGTCGACCACTTGTTGCTGGCTGGCCTCGTACTTCATAAGCCAGAAGCCTTGGTATCCATTCGGATAGCTGGCAGGTATAGGTCCTGTCTGATCGCCTGCGCTGAAATTCTGGTTTTCGTAATAGAGGTTGGCTGCTGTATTGGCAACGGTGATAGCTGCTGCGCTGCTTACCAGGTAAGGGGTAGAGGTTCCGGGGCCGCCGGTACGAAATTCGCCTATGCTTGCTCCGCCGCTACCCAGGTAATAAGCGCCCGTGGGTATATAGGTCATTTCAATAGCGAATACCCTGATTTCTACGCTATCGTTATCGTTGACGCCGTCTTGTCCGTAGTTCCATTGTACTTTGGCGGTGTTCCAGGCCACAGTACCTTGTCCGTTGGCGGCGCGGTACATCCAGGCACCTTTACCGTCGCTGCTCACCTGAATTACGGAGCCGGCGGGTTGTGTATGCCCGGTCAGGCTCAGGGTTGCGTGCCGCCAGTCGGAGGTATTAGTTTTACGGTATTTCACAAATATCCAGGCACCGTCATGATTGCTTTCATTGGTGGAGGTACGCCAACTGTTTTCCCAGCTGATGTCGAAATTGACCAGCGAAAAATGGCTTGTAGTGTTTTGTCCGTTCAGGCTGATATTGGCAACCTGAATATTGTTTGCCAGCAGGCCCGGGCTGATGCCGAGCAAGGATACCAATCCCAGTAGAAGTCGTTTCATGATCCTTTGTTTTTTTGTTTTGGAAGGCTTAGACCCGTTGCATACAAAAATGAAATGGTCCGGGTCGATGTTGTGCTATTTTGTACAGTGCAAAAGTCCGTCAGCGCTGCAGGCCCGGCAATAGGGATTTGTAAGCAAATTGCTAGGGATATATACCTATTCTTGTTCTGCCGGAATTTGTCAGCAGTGTTAGGGTATAGTTCCGGAATACCTTCGATAGGTGGAAGGATCGCATGGTAGTCCGGGACGAAATTTTAGTTTCCCGCAGATAGCGCTGATTTTCGCTGATTTTTTCAATCCGAAATTTCATTTGCATGCGCGCCCGGACTTAAAATATACCGACCACCTTGCACGGAACGCCGCCAGCCTTACCAGCGAAAGGAAAAATGAAGCGGAACTGTGATTTTTTGCTTTAGGTAAAGTGCTTGCACAGTCTGAAATAGGGGGTATCGGCGCGAGTTCCCCTAAAATCGTCAACGCGCAAAAAATTGTGCATGCAGCGCCACATTTTTCCGGTGCTTCAGCATTCGCCTTAAGGCTGGCTTGAATTTTTGGTCCTTTTTTTTCAAGAAAAAAGGACGAATAAAAAGCGATGGCCATAGCGGCCATTACGACTCGAAAGTTGGATGGATCGGATGAAAGGTCTGGCCGAAGTCCATAATCAAAAAAGAATTTCACCAAATGCGAACTCCAATATTTAAGCCTGGTAATAAGTTTGCGCGGACCGCTGCCAGCCTTACCAGCGAAAGGAAAAATGAAGCGGAACTGTGATTTTTTGCTTTAGGTAAAGTGCTTGCACAATCTTAAATGGTTTGTATCGGCACGCCGTTGCCTATATCGTAAACGCGCAAAAAATTGTGCATGCAGCGCAACATTTTTCCGGTGCTTTAGCATTCGCCTTAAGGCTGGCTTGAATTTTTGGTCCTTTTTTTTCAAGAAAAAAGGACGAATAAAAAGCGATGGTAATAGCGCTCAATACGGTCTGGATGTTAGAAGGATCGCATGTAGTCCGGGACGAAATTTTAGTTTCCCGCAGATAGCGCCGATCTTCGCTGATTTTTTCAATCCGAAATTTCATTTGCATGCGCGCCCGGACTTAAAATATACCGACCACTTTGCACGGAACTCCGCCAGCCTTACCAGCGAAAGGAAAAATGAAGCGGAACTGTGATTTTTTGCTTCAGGTAAAGTGCTTGCACAATCTTAAATAGTTTGTATCGGCACGCCGTTCCCTGAACCGCCAGCGCGCAAAAAATTGTGCATGCAGCGCAACATTTTTCCGGTGCTTTAGCATTCGCCTTAAGGCTGGCTTGAAATTTTGGTCCTTTTTTTTCAAGAAAAAAGGACGAATAAAAAGTGATGGTAATAAGGTTCTATACGATTCGCAAGCTGGAAGGATTGGATGAAAGTCCGAGCCGAAACTTTCATCAATTAGCGTTGCAACCAATGCGAATTCCGGCATTTAGTACTGGTAATAAGTCTGCCCGGAGCCCCGCCAGCCTTACCAGTATTCACCATCAACCCCATCAACCCCCTCCATCCAACCCATGCCGGATGGCATATTTCACTAACCCTATGGTGCTGTTACAACCTGTCTTCTCCAGCAGGTTTGCGCGATGATTATCCACCGTCTTCTTGCTTATAAAAAGAATCTTCCCAATCTCCTCGCTGGTATGTTCGCGCACAATCAGCGACAATACTTCCTGCTCGCGTTTAGAAAGCTGCTGCAGCGCTTCGGCGGCCGACTGCTCTTTCTGATATTGATTGTATATGATGGGAAGTATATCTTCGGTGAAGTAGGTGCCCCCATCTGCTATTCGATGCAGGGCTTTCAGCAGCTCATCTCTGCCCGCATTTTTCAATATGTAACCATCGGCCTCTGCCAGCAATACCTGCTTCACGACCGCTACGCTATGGTACATTGACAGTATAAGCACTTTCAGGTCGGGGTGCAGTGTTTTAACCTCTTTGCATAGTTCTATACCGTTGAGTTGTGGCATACTGATGTCCGTTATCAGTATATGTATGGGTACAGCGGTTCGCTGTAGTTGTTCCAGCGCCATGCTACCGTCGGTAGCAGTAGCACTGATGATAAAATGACGGTTGCCGGCCAGCATGCTGCTAATACCATCAATTACTATCTGGTGGTCGTCGGCAATCAGTAAAGAGATTTGTTCTGGTAGTTCGTTCATACGGGCAATGTAATAGCAATATGTGTTCCGTTTTGCCGGTCAGAATAAAGTTGCAATTTACCATTCAGCAAATTGATGCGTGCCACTATATTTTTCCATCCCAGTCCTTTGGTACTGTTGATTACATTGGTATCGAAGCCTCGGCCATCATCCCTGATCTCGAGCAATAGTTTCTCTTCTTTGAGCCAGAGGCTTATATAAATATTCTTTGCATTGGCATGTTTCAGCATATTGCCGGTTACTTCCTGCACCATCCGGTACATGGATAGTTCAAAGGCCCGGCTGAGGTGTACCGAAGTCAGGTTTTCGTCGAGCTGCAGGTGTACCTGGGTGGTATGGGTCTGGTTTATTTTTTCGCTCAGGTCTTCGAGGGCGCTTATGATACCGAAGTTGAGTTCTTCGGGCAGCAGGTTATGCGATATATTGCGTACTTCCTTTATGGTTTCATCTACCAGTTCTGCGGCGCCTTTGTAGGGGTCGGCAGGGGTAATGGCGCTGAGCTGCTGCAGGCTGCTGAGGTTCATTTTCACGACCGATAGTTTTTGCCCGATGCTGTCGTGCAGGTCGCGTGCAATGCGTATGCGTTCGCGTTGTTCTGCCTCTACAATGCTTCTGAACTGTGTTTTCTCGGTTTTGCTTTTATGTCGTTGCAGGAGCAGTACGGCTGCGGCGCTCAGCAGCAGCAGCAGTCCGGTCAGGGATAATATAATCAGTTTTTGTTCGTCTGCCGCTTGTTGCAGCAATAGTTTTTGTTGTACTATTTGCTGTTCTTTGCGTTCGGCCTCGTAGCGTACTTCCATTTCGGCCATCTCCGAGGCATGTGCATGGCGGTACAGCGAGTCTTTCAGAGCCATGCGTTGTTGTTGCAGGCTGGCTACCTGTCTGTAGTCGCCCTGGCGCTGGTATATATGTTCCCAGGTTTCCAGCAGCAGCGGTTTACGGGCGAAGATGCCGTATTGGTGCATCAAAGCTTCGGCCTCCTTTACCTGTTCTATGGCGGCCTTGCTCCTGCCAGCATTGGAGTAGATGTCGGCCAGTACGCATCTGTCGGAGATCATGTAATAAGGATCGTTGAGTATGGTACGCAGGTGTATGCCTTGTTGCAGATAGGAAATAGCTGCGGCTGTATTGCCTTCGTGCAGTGCAATTTCGGCCCGTATCAGCAGGGAGTTGGCATGGGTAAAATAATCTTCGGTTCTGCTGGCTATGTCAATCGACAGGTCGGTGTGGCGACGGGCTTCGTCCAGTTGGCCCAGTGCTCCGTAGCAGGAGGCCATATTGTTATGTACCGGTCCCAGAAAGGTTTCGAACGAGGCTGGTGCTGGCAGATCGACGGCTTTCTGAAACCATTTGAGTGCCGTTGCGTATTGGCCCATTTCCATGTACACCCAGCCTGCGCCGTTCAGGCTTCTGATATAGTATTGCCAGTTGGGGTCGAGGGTAGCGAGGCGCAGCGCTTTGAAGTAGTAGTCGAGGGCAGCTTTATGGTTGTTTTTGCGGAGTAGTATTCCGGCGTACAGCAATTGGTATTGCTGCAGTAAATCCTGATCGATGATGAGGCCACCTTCCAGTGCGGGCAGGTGGAGCCGCACCAGTGCTATAGACGAGTCGGGCATACCCAGTCTGGTGTAGCGAAATACGCGGGCAATATCGAGTCGCAGCTGTTCCGTCTGTGTTTTATGGGGTAGCCTGTAGGCCAGGTTGATATAATGGCTGAGGGTATCGAGGTTCATGGATCGCTGCAGACTGAGTGCATACAGCAGCAGCTGGCGTTGCACTGGCGGACGGGCGCTGTACATGCGCTCCGAAATGCTGTCTATAAGCCTGGTTTGCGGGTACACCCGGGCTGGGACCAATAGCAGTATTATCCATAACCATATGCGCATGCCCGTGTATCCAAGTAGTTTACAGTGATCAAAAAAATGTGGTGATAAAAGTAGAGTAAAGCAGCGAGAATAATGCGTTTGCGACAGCAGGAACAATTTTCTTTTATGGGCGTGCCCCTTCGGGTCGGGTCATTCGCTGCAAGTCCTCGCTTCGCTGCGGGCTTTACGCTGCTGCCCCTCACGCAGCCGCAGCCGGGTGGCGGGGTAAGGGCTAGTGTGGGGGTTACGGTGCGCCTTTTTGTGAGGTTGGCAAGGGTAGGGGTGGCCGGGCGCTGCCACTCAGCCCGCGAGGCTGCTGCCGCGGCCCGGATAGCAGCGGTTAGCCCGCAGCCGCTACGGGCCTGCCCCCTATTGCTAGGGTGCATGATCCGGGCTGTATGCCTCTGCAATAAGGTTGATGGTAAGCGGCGAGGACTAATAGCGGATAGCCGGAATTGCCGCCCTGAAAAAGAAAAATAAGATGAACAAACGAGGGCGCATACGCCTGGGTATATGGTAAAAAAAACAGGCCTGAATACATGTGAACCCATGCTTCAGGCCTGTAATGTATGGCTGTGAGATGTTACATCCCGCAGCTATGCAGTTTCGATGAGAACTATTTTACATCCTGCATCAGTTTCTTAACAATGGGAGAAATAGCAATAAGCACTACGCCGGCAATAAGTGCGTAGATGGCCAGTTGCTGATAACCCTCGGTATAGGAAATGAGTTTTTCGGTTTGCGTAGCACCTTCTTTGGCGGTCGTCATACCGGCTCCCAAAATACCGGCCACATACTGTCCGTACGCGCTGGCCAGGAACCACATACCCATCATGACGCCCTGCAGGCGGGCCGGCGAGAGTTTGGTCATAATAGACAAGCCTATGGGCGACAGGCAGAGCTCACCAAAAGTAATGACGAGGTACGCGATGGTAAACACGTCGAGAGAAGTTTTGCCGGCTATGTCGGCAAAGAAGCGGGTATAATAGAAAATATAGAATGCTAGTGCCAGGAACAGGAAGCCTAATCCGAATTTCACTACGGTATTGGGTTCTATCTTCTTTTTGGCCAGGCCAATCCAGATCAATCCGACTATGGGAGCAAAAATGATAACGAACAGTGAGTTGGCCGAGTTGTTGAGTGAGTTGGGGTCGGTTTTGATAAATCCTAACAGCTCGTCGTTCAGGTTATTGGCTGCAAACAGGCTGAGGGAGCCACCACTTTGTTCGAAGAAAGCCCAGAAGATAATAGAGAACAGGATGAAGATCAAAGCTGCTATCAATTTTTTAACTTCAGCGGCCGAATGCTTGGTCATTTCGTAAAGGAGGTACAGGAGGGTAGCAGGACCGATGATGTACATAAACATATCGGTGTATTCGGTTTTGGCCACCATGGTCATGATTACGGGTATCACGGCCAATGCGCCGATGTAGACCAGGTATTCGTACCATTTCTTGTTGTTCTTTACAGGAGGCTCCTGTATGCGGCTTACTTCGGGCGGATTGGTGCCACCTACTGCTTCGGCTGCCATAATAGGTTCGTTGCGGTTGCTCTCCAGCGGCGAGAGGCCGATAGGGCCCAGGCTGCGCTTGGTAAATACGAAGGTGATGAGGCTGATGGTCATTACAACGGCAGCCAGACCAAAAGCTACATTCCAACGGTAATCTTCCGGTACTATACTTCCCAAAAAAGTACCTTTACCAATACCGATACAGGCAAAACCGCCCATGAGCGCGCCGATATTGATGCCGGAATAAAAGAGTGAGAAGCCTGCATCGCGCCGTACGTCACCGCTTTTGTACAGCGATCCTACCATGGTGGAGATATTGGGTTTGAAAAAGCCGGTGCCTACAATGGTAAAACTGATTCCCAGGAAGAAGAACGTGCGTGGATCGATTGCCAGAATCAAACTACCGGTAATCATCAACAGGCCGCCCCAGAAGAGGGATTTACGGAAGCCCAGAATTTTATCGGCAAACAAACCACCTATAAAGGTGAAAGCGTATACGAAAGCCTGTGTAGCACCGTACTGTAACTGCGCCGCTTTTTCGTCCAGAAAAAGCTGATTAACCATGAAGAAGGTAAGCATACCCCGCATACCATAGAAACAGAACCGTTCCCACATTTCGCTGAAGAAAAGGTACCATAACTGCTTGGGATACTTACCGCTGAAATTCTGGATATCGTTAAGCGTAAGTTGACGTTGATTCATATACGTAATTGAATAATGATGGAATATTTTTAAAGCAGCGAAAAATCGCTAATTGTCTCCAAATATATTTATTTCCGGAAGGTAATACTCAGCCGGGCCAAAAACTTTATTTGACGCCGTGCATGAGTCGCTTAATCATAGGGTTGATACAAATAATGATAAGACCTGCTGCTGCCGGTACGATGGTGAAAATGAGGAAGAAGGTAGGCATATTGTATTCGGCCGTTATTTTTTCGATCTCACCACCCAGGGTGCCTGCCAGCTTATTACCGATGGCGATGGCCAGGTACCACATGCCAAACATAAAGGCAATCATACGGCCCGGTACCAGCTTACTTACATAACTGAGGCCCACAGGTTGTATACACAGCTCGCCAATGGTGTGGAAGAAGTAAGCCAGTATAAGCCATATCATACTTACGCGTATACTGCCCGGCAGCGCACCTTGGGGAATAGCCCTGGAACCGTAGGCCAGGAGGCCAAAACCAATAGCGGTAATAATAAGGCCTAAACCAAATTTAACGGCTGCGCCCGGGTTGTACTTGCTTTCCCACCATTTGGAAACCAGGGAGGCGAAAGCAATAATAAAGAAGGAGTTGAGGATACTGAACCAGGAAACGGTGATTTCGGTCTCGGCCTGGCTAAAGTCGCGGAACAACATCCACAGTGCCAGTCCCCATACGCCCAGGAAGCTGATAGCGAGTATAATATTGGAAACGGGAATCTTACGGAAGGTTTCCTTGAAAAGCTTAATTAACACCCAGCTAATTAAAATCAGAGGAACTACGGTAAGTAAGGTGTTTATAATATTGAACGTAGTGGCGGCACCGCCTACCAGGGTACGGTCGGTAAAGTCGCGGGCAAACAACACCAACGAAGTTGCACCCTGTTCAAATGATAAAACAAAGAATACGGTAAAGAATACAAATATGATGACCACGAACATGCGGTCGCGTATAATACGGTCGTAGCGCAGAATACGGGAAATAGTGAGGATCAGGAACAAGGCCAGGCCCAGTATGATAATAACGGCTGGTCCCGACAGCAGGTCTTTACTCAATATAAACTCCTGGGGAAGCAGGTGTATATTGCCGATTTTTGACATGGGGTCGTTGAGCAGGTACAGCAGGCCAATGACTGCAGTCACCACAATCAGTACCTTATCCATCATGGTAAAGCGGTTGGGCTTATAGTCCAGTACCTGTTCTGCTTTTTCGGTCTTACTTAGTTTAAGGGGTACATCGCCAATAGTGCCAAACAGGGGTTTGGCAAGCCAAAACTGCAAGCTACCGAGCAGCATGAAAATACCTGCCAGACCGAAGCCCCAGCTCCAGCCAATTTTTTCGGCCAGGTAGCCGCACAACATCATACCAAAAAAAGCACCGGCATTCACACCCATATAGAATATGGTATAGGCGCCATCTTTTTTCTCGGGCAGATCTTTGTACATCTGCGAAATAATAGAAGTGATATTGGGCTTGAAAAATCCGGTTCCTATTACGAGGAGTACCAGGCCGGCATATAACGAAAATTCGGTTTCCAGGGCCATAGCCGCATGACCCAGTGTCATAATAAAGGCGCCGATGACGACTGCCCATCGATAGCCGGTATACTTGTCGGCAATAATACCACCCAGTATAGGGGTGATGTACAGTAAACCGGCGTAGGTACCAAACAGGGCTCCTGCATTTTCCGACGACCAGCCCCAACCCGGATTGGCTCCGGTAATGGCCATAGTCAGAAAATTGATGAGCAATACGCGCATCCCGTAGAAAGAGAAGCGCTCCCACATTTCGGTGAAAAACAATACAAATAGTCCGGATGGATGACCAAGAACCTTACTTTTAAAAAAATCCTGAGTAGTAGTCTGCGACATTGGATGTCTTTTTTTTAGAAAATTCGACCGCGTAAGTTAGAAATTAATGTGCAATCTGCGTCGGCGCAGGAAATTTTACCCCTTTTTTTCACCCTGCGCGATGTCAGGCTATTTTACTTCAATCCTTTCTCCTTCATGATCGCATTCAGCCATTTAAGAATGGCTAATGCCAGGAGGAAGGAACCCAGGAGGAAGGCACAATTGACCAGGAAGAAGGTGGCTTTATGTTCATAACCATACCACATACTGGCCATTACACCTGATAGTTTATTGCCTATGGCGGTCGACAGGAAAAAGCCACCCATCATCAATGCGGTCAGGCGTGGCGGACTCAGTTTGGACACCAGCGATAATCCCATGGGGCTAAGGAACAGTTCGCCGATAGTAATTACCCCATAGCAGGCTATGAGCCATAGCGGCGACACTTTTACCTCGCCATTGCTGCCAATATATACGGCCGCAACCATAACCAGGGTCGACAAGGCTGAAATCAGCAGACCCAGTACTATTTTGGATGGTGTGCTTGGCTCGCGGTTGCGCCGGCGTAAAAACGCAAAGAAGCCTACAACCAATGGCGTAAGTATCACCACCCAGCCAGGATTTACGGATTGGAATAATTCTGTATTCAACAAGAATATACTGGAGCCGTCTTTGGGTATTTTTTCGGCAGGCATATTGCGGAAGTAGGGATCCAGGCCCTCTACCTTCACCGGACTGCCGTTTTCGTCTTTTTTGGCCCTGAACTGTTCGTCGTATTCAGTAACCAGGCTTGGCCGGGAACTGAGTTCTTCGGCGAGATACAAACCGCTGATGGGTTTTTCCAGGCTGGCAGGCACCTGGCGGTCGGTATAGAACTTTGCCCAATTGGTAAGCGCTGTGCCATTCTGTTTGAATACGGCCCAAAACATAACGCTCACTGCAAATATGGCCAGCAAGGCTCCTATGGGTCTTTTGTCGTCGCTGCTGGCTTTTACATACAGCGAAATAAAGAATCCTACTACCGGAATACAGGCGAATATAAATGCGTCGGTACTATCGCTGCCCAGTAAATTGCCCGGAATGATCCAACCGATGACGCCGGCAATAATGGCGGGTAGAAATACTATGGAGACTACGCGCAGGATACTCATATCCCCCTCGGCTGCAGGCTTCAATACATTGACGTGGCGGTAGTGCTTCAGGCCGATAGTGAATATAATAAGCCCTATAAACATACCTACACCGGCAGTAAAGAAGGCTGCGCCCCAATCGAAGCGATTGCGCATGTACGCTGCAATAATATTACACACAAAAGCCCCGATATTAATACCCATATAGAATATGTTGTATCCGGCGTCTTTTTTGTCTTTATAAGGTTCTTCAGAATATAAATTACCCAGCAGGGTGGAAATACTGGGTTTGAAAAATCCGTTTCCGATGATGACCAGCGCCACACCGGAGTAAAAGAAACCAAGTCCGGGTACGCCCAGCGCAATATAACCCAGCCCCATGAGTGAACCTCCGAGGTAGATCGAATTCACATAACCCAGTTTACGGTCGGCCAGAAAGCCGCCCAGGAAGGGCGTGAGGTAGGTAAAAGCAATAAAGGTGCCGAAAATGTCATAGGCGGTCACGTCCGGAAAAGCCAGTCCGCCTTTGTCCACATCGATCATGTACAACACAAAAATGCCCAGCATCAGGTAGTAGCCAAAGCGCTCCCACATTTCGGTGAGGAATAAAAACGGTAATCCTTTGGGATGGTTTCTGCCAGACTTGGAAGCTGGCGCAATTGTGGAGTCCAGTTGCGACATGAAGGAAAATTATAGTTAAACGGCGGCAAAATAAGGATTTAAAAATACCTTTCCAAAAGCACAGGGCTGTGCAAACTGTTTTTACCTTTGCCTTCTTTAAATGAACAGGTAAATGAAATTTTTAATAGTAGGGCTGGGCAATATAGGTGCTGAATACGATGCCACCCGTCACAATATAGGATTTGATGTGGCCGATGCTTTTGTTATCAAACATGGCGGCAGCTTCAGAACCGATCGCCTGGCTTATGTGGCAGACGTAAAGTGGAAAGGGAAGACTTTTATAGTGATAAAACCGACCACATATATGAACCTGAGCGGCAAAGCCGTGAAGTACTGGATGGATAAAGAAAAGATTCCGGTAGAACAGGTATTGGTCATTGTTGACGATATAGCCCTGCCCATTGAAACTTTACGACTACGTGGCGCCGGTTCACATGCGGGGCATAACGGATTGAAGGATATACAGGCTGTATTGAACTCGAATGCCTATCCCCGTTTGCGTTTTGGTATCGGCAACGATTATCCTAAAGGCAGGCAGGTTGATTTTGTACTGGGCCGTTGGCGCCCCGAAGAATTGCCCTATGTCAAGGACAAAATTCTGAAGTCGGTCGAGATGATTGAGAGTTTTGCTGCCCAGGGCCTGGAGCGCACTATGAATACTTATAATAAATAGGCACATGCGCATTGCTCGTTCCATATTACTGGTATTGCTGCTTTGCGCCGGTTTGCAGGCCCGGGCAAACCCAGCAGTTTGCAGCAATACAGCGGCCCGCTCCTGGTGGAAGGCGCATTTTTACGACTTAAGCGTTCGCTTTGATACGGGTTCGGCCTATATCGAAGGTGATGTGCGGTTGCATGCCCGCGTTGCCGACCACCCGGTGGACTCGCTGCAGATCGACCTGGCTGAAGGGCTGCAGATTACCGGGCTCCAACTGCTGGTTGACGGACAAAGAATGAATATAGCTCCCGGTCGTATACACAGAACCGGTGCGCAGTATTATGTCAGGGGCGATTTTTCAGGCTGGCAGTCGGGTCAGTCATTTGTGTTGGTTATATCATACAAAGGTGCCCTGAAGGAGTCGGTTAACCCGCCCTGGACCGAAGGGCTTATAAGGCAGCGCGACCCAGCCGGAAATGCATGGATGGCAATGACCTGCCAGAGCGCCGGAGCGGCCACCTGGTTTCCCTGTAAAAATTACCAGGCCGAAGAACCGGATTCGGTACAGCTGCAATTCTGGGTGCCCCCGGGTTTTACTGCCATAGGCAATGGCCGGCTCCAATACAAAGATCAGGTAGCCGGTATGCAGCTGTGGGAATGGAAGGTAAGTTCGCCTGTCAACCTGTATAATCTTACGTATTATATCGGCGACTATATACACTGGTCCGATACCCTGCAGGGACTGAATGGATTGTTACCGCTCGACTACTACGTATTGCGTCCCGATGAAGCCCGGGCCAAAAAGCATTTTGCCTCGGTAAAGCCGGTTTTACATTGTTTTGAATCAAGGCTGGGCCCGTATCCATTTTACCCTGATGGTTACAAACTGGTGGCGGCGCCTTACCTGGGTATGGAACACCAGAGTGCCGTAGCCTATGGCAACCAGTATCAAAACGGTTATCTGGGAAAAGACCGCAGTGGTACAGGCATTGGGCACCAGTTCGATTTCATAATTGTACATGAAACAGGCCATGAATGGTTTGGAAACAACATTACAGCTGCCGATAAGGCCGATACCTGGCTGCACGAAGGTTTTACTACCTATACCGAAACCCTGTATGCAGAATGCCTTTTGGGAAAAGAGGCGGCCTTTAAGTATCAGGCCGGTAAGCGTCACAGGGTATTAAACGACCGTCCGGTGCAGGGAGCTCCGGAAGCCTGCGATGAGGGTAGTCCCGACCATTACGATAAGGCCGGCTTTGTAGTACATATGATACGCCTGCTGATAGACGATGATGCTGTCTTCTTCGACCTATTAAGAAATCTTAATTCCCGTTATTTTCATCGTATCGTCAGCAGTGATGAGGTAGAACAGTATATAAGTGGGTTTAGCGGAAAAGATTTTAAGCCGCTGTTTGACCAGTACCTGCGCCAGCCAGGTTTGCCGGTGCTGGAATGGAAACCTTCTGCTACGCAGGGTATAGCCTATAGATGGAGTGAATGTGTGCCCGGCTTCAATATGCCGGTCCGCTTGGCCGACGGTGCCTGGTTGTATCCTGATACGGACTGGAAATACAGGCCGGAGCCTCTGCCAGTGGTTGATGAAGGATTTTTAATCAATATATCGCAATAGTAACGATGAGCTCACCGGCTCATCCTGCTCAAAACCCTATCTTTGCGCCTCAAAATAAGCCCTGGTTTTGCGTTTTCTTCTGCTGTTTTGTCTTTGCTGTATTACTTTGTTGCCTGCTGGTGCAGCGGCACAGGCATCGACCGATACCTGCAGTATAGTAGCCGAAATCATAATCAGTGGAAAGCGTAAAACCCGTGACGACGTCATACTTAGGGAAATCAATATCCAACAATTTGATTGTATAGCAGCTAAAGCACTCGGTTCCGAACTCGAAATTGCCCGCTTACGCTTGTTGAACCTGCGTTTGTTTAACGAAGTACTGGTGTCGTGGGAGGCAGCCGGCAACGACAGCCTCCGGTTGCTGATTCAGGTTACCGACCGTTTTCCTGTCATTCCGGAGGCGGAGTTCGAATTTGCTGACCGCAATTTCAATGTGTGGTGGACCGAGCAAAACCGCGATTTACGTCGCCTCAACCTGGGGCTGACGCTGAATCATACCAATTTTCGCGGTAACCGCGAGCAGGTGGGCCTTACGGCAGAGGCAGGTTACACCCAGAAAGCAGGACTAAGTTATAGCCGTCCTTTTATTGACAAAAACAAGAAGCACGGTATAGGTGCTTCTGTATTTGGATTGCAGAACAAGGAAATATGGTACAAAACAGATAGCAACAAACTCAGGTTTTACCGCAGCGACCATATTTTTATGCAGCGCCGCTTCGAGCTTTCGGCCTGGTACACTTACCGGCCGGCATATGCCAGCACACATCGCCTGCAACTTACCTTTCAGCATTTCTGGATAAGTGATACTATTGCACAGCTCAATGCAGACTACCTGGGGGAGGGGCGGTTGCAGCAGGATGTGGTACACCTGAGTTACCGGTTCGAGTATAATGGTGTCGACAACTGGAATTATCCCTTAAAAGGAAAGCGGTTTATAGGTGTTTTTGATCAGCGTTTTGCCCTTAGTGGCCAATACTGGCAAAGCAGTTTGCACCTGCACTACGACCATTACATCAGTCCCTGGAACAAGTGGTACGCCAGTATGACGCTGCGGGGCAGGGGTTCGGTACCGCAGCAACAGCCCTACATTTTCAGGCAAAATCTGGGTTATGAATATGATTATGTACGCGGGTATGAATATTATGTGGTTGATGGTTCCTGTTTTGGTATTGCCCGGTTCAATTTGAAACGTGAACTATTGAATGTGCAGATTCGTTTACCGATTCGTTATTTCGAGCTTATACCCATTCGCATTTATTCAAAAGTATATGCCGATGCCGGTACCGGATATAATAAGTATCCTATAAATGACCGGCTGTACAACAGAGCCTTGTATTCGGCCGGCTTCGGAATCGACATCATTACATTGTATGATCTGAAGCTGAGGGTGGAGTACACCATCAATCACCTCGGTGAAAAAGGCCTATATTTACACAGAAATGGTGAATAGCGGTTGTTGATAAACAACATTCATATGCAAACCGCTTAATATTTAATAGAAATGCTGATTGCACTATACAACCGGGTTTTTGAAGAAACAGATATCCCTTTACTCCAACATACCTTTCATATATTAAAGGAGAACAACGTACGCGTTACCATATACCGTGATTTTTACGAGCGTATGTTGCCTTATGTCGACTTTGAGCAGGATCCTATATTGTTTGAAGGCTACAGAGATCTGAGCCGGAGTACCAAGTTTATGATAAGCCTGGGTGGCGACGGCACTATGCTCGATGCGGTTTGTTTTATTGGCGACAGCAATATACCTGTGATCGGCATTAACCTGGGCCGGTTGGGTTTTTTGGCTGCTATTCCGGAAAACGAAATCGATATTGCGCTGCAGGCGCTGATCCGGGGTTCGTATACCATCGATAAACGCAGTCTGGTACACCTCGACTCCAGTGTTCCCTTGTTTGGCGAAAGTCCCTTTGCACTCAACGAATTTACCTTGCACCGCAAAGACTCTTCGTCGATGATTAAAATTCATACCTATCTGAATGGCGAGTTTTTGAATACCTACTGGGCCGACGGACTTATTGTTTCGACGCCCACAGGTAGTACCGGTTACTCGCTGAGCTGTAATGGTCCGCTGGTATTTCCCCAGACCTCCAGCTTTGTGATTACGCCGGTGGCGCCACACAATCTTAATATCCGCCCCATTGTGGTGCCTGATAACAATGTAATTTCTTTCGAGATCGAAGGTCGTACCGATAATTTTTTATGTACCCTCGATTCAAGAATGGAAACCATTACCAAGGATGTTCAGTTAGCCATTAGAAAAGAGAATTTTACCATCTCGCTTGTACGGCTCGATGAACACAATTTTCTGAAAACCATCCGCCAAAAGCTGTATTGGGGCATCGACAGTCGCAATTAGCCTTGAATAGCCCGCAATTCACCGAATAAAACCGCCGGAAATCTGTGGTTTCCATTATTTTTGAGGAAATTATTAAAACAAAAAGCAGAATATGAAAAAAGGACTCATTGTAGCACTTGTATTGGGAGCAATTATCTTAATTGGCGGATGCCAGGCCTGCAATCTTCAAAAAGGCCTTGTGCAACTGGATGAGGAAGTGAACAGCAAATGGGGTACGGTTCAAACCCAGTATCAACGTCGTGCCGACCTGATTCCCAATCTGGTAGAAACCGTTAAAGGCGCTGCAGATTTTGAAAAATCAACTTTTACCGGAATAGCAGAAGCAAGAAGTGGAGCATTGAGTGCCGCATCTGCTCTTAAAAATGCAACCAATGTAAGTGCCGATCAGCTGACTGCTGAAAAAATGGCCGAAATACAGCGTGCCAGTGCTCAGGCGCAGGGTGCTGCCCGTATGATGATTAATGTGGTTATGGAAAACTATCCGAACCTGAAAGCCAACCAGAACTTCCTCGATTTGCAGGCGCAGCTGGAAGGAACGGAAAACCGTATTAATACTGCCCGTATAGGCTATAACGACGCGGTTAAAGTATATAACGTCAAGGTACGTACCTTTCCGAACAATATTTTCGCCGGCATGTTGGGCTTCCATAAAAAGGAAATGTTCCAGGCCGAGGCCGGAGCCGATAAGTCGCCAAAAGTTAAATTCTAATTGTAGAAATATAAAATGGCGGTTTTTTACCGCTATTTTATTTTAATCTTATGTCATGTTCGGATTGTTTAAAAAAGCCTTGTTATCAGATGCTGATCAGCAACGTGTAGTTGCAGCTATTCAGACGGCCGAAAAAAATACTTCGGGTGAAGTGCGCGTATTTGTAGAATCTAAATGTCCGCAGTCAGACCCTGTAGAAAGAGCCAGGCAGATATTTTTTTCGCTGAAAATGGAACATACCCAACAGCACAATGCCGTACTTGTGTATGTGGCGCTGAAAGATCATAAAATGGCCTTATACGGTGATGAAGGTATTTATGTGAAGACGGGCGGCGATCCTTATTGGGTACAGGAAATAGATGTGATGCGGCAATATTTTAAAAAGGGTGCCATTGGTGAAGGTATTGCTGCCTGTGTGCTGGATATCGGTACCGCATTGTCGACCCATTTCCCTTATGACGCAGCAGTTGATAAAAACGAACTGCCCGACGAAATCGTGTTCGGAGATTGATCCAGCTTTCTCCCGAGGCGGAATACTCTATTTAGATTTATATAGATGATTGTATCGAACATAAAAAAGCAGCTGAAATGTTTGCTGTTATTACTACTGATATTTGGCTTCGGGCCAGGTTATGCAGTAGATACCAAAGATTTGCCGCCCAAACCGGTTCCGGAAAAACTGGTAAACGATTTGGCCGGAATGATGACTGCCGCAGAACAGCAGCAACTCGAACGCCTGTTGGTCAGTTTTGACGACAGTACCAGTTCCCAGATATCCATTGTCACCCTTCGCAGCATTGGCGGGCACGATATTGCTGAATATGCCACTTCCTTGTTCAATTATTGGGGAATAGGACAGAAAGGCAAAAACAACGGTGTGCTTATTCTTGCCGCTGCTGAGGACCGTAAAATGTGGATTACCTCGGGCCAGGGTATGGAGGGTGCTTTGACCGATGCATTAACCAGCCGCATTGTGCGCAACGAAATGGTGCCAGCGTTTAAAGCGGGCAATTATTACCAGGGCTTTTATAAGGCTTCCGTATCTATTATCGCAGCTACCAAAGGAGAATACACAAGGGAAGCCCGCGCTAAGAACAATGAAAAAGGTACGCCCATTGGTATATTAGGTATTGTCATCTTTATTGTTATCATGATTATAATTGCCGCAATGAAAGGGGGCGGTGGTAAAGGTGGCGGTGGCTATATGAGCAGCCGTGGCAGCGATTTTCTGACCGGTGCCTTGCTGGGTAGTTTGCTGGGCGGAGGCCGCGGCGGTGGTTTCGGTGGTGGCTTTGGCGGCGGAGGCGGTGGCTTCGGTGGAGGCGGCGGAGGTTTTGGTGGCTTTGGAGGCGGTTATTCGGGCGGCGGTGGTGCCGGCGGCAGCTGGTAATGATGAGGTTTGTGGTCGCTATGTTTTTTTTCTAAAAATAAAAAAAGGGGTACTTCTGTTGAAAAGAAATACCCCTTTTTCATGCCTGTGTGCCGTATGGCTACTCGTTTTTACTTGAAATAAGCCTGCATGCGTCCGGCAATATGATCAACATAATAAAAATCAAAGAAAGGCGCTTCGATCTGGTATAGGTTACGCTCTTCCACCGCCTTCCATACTGCTGCCGTAAAGGCCTGCCAGTCATTGTCCTGCACCAGGCGTAGTTTGTTATTACATACCGCCGGTTCTATGCCTTCGGCGCCCGTCATGGTCGACACTACCATTTTGTTCCAGGCCAGGCTTTCCACCACCTTGGTTTTAATACCACCGCCTGCCAGCACCGGGTTTAACAACACATCGCAGGCTTCAATCATCTCATTGATATCGGGTACGAAACCCAGATACTTAATTACAGCATCGGCCTCTTGTTGTATAGCAGTTTGTAATGCTTCCGGCAGGTTTCTGCCGCATATCAATATTTGAAATGGCTTGTTATCCTTACGCAGTAAGGGAAGTATTTCTTTGATGATGAGTTCTACAGCTTCGGTGTTGGGATAATAATCGAGCTGTCCCATAAAAAATAACCAGGGAATGTCGGGATTCAGGTTCAGATCCAAGGCTACTTTGGCCCGTGTGCCTGCGGGCATGGTCGGTTTTGCGGGAATTTCGATGGCAAAAGGCATTACTACTGCCTGCTCCTCCCGCAGGCCATAATGTTGAATGGCTGCTTCGCGGTCGTTTTCTGTAATAAAGAAAACAGCGTCGGCATTTCGGTAGCACCATTTTTCGAATGCTCTCATCAATGGCCACCACCAGCGACCTATACTTCTAAAGCGCTCGGCTTCTATATTCTGACTGCGTATATATGCCGGTACACCCAGTTTCTTAGCCACTTTGCGCACCATGGGAAACATATAATGGTGGTGACAGAAAATATAATCGGGTGCTACTGCCTGTGCTACAGCAAGCACTTTTTTATATTGGCTGTAGGGGAGGTAACGGTGTTTACCGGTATCCAGCACCGGGTATGGACGGTATATGGGATAACTATCGTACTTATTGTCTGGCAAACCTACAGCATGAATATCATTATGAACCGCCAGTATTTTATCGGCCAGAAAAATAGCCCAGTTGCCGCCATTGGCCGGAGGTAGAAATTTATACGGTGCGAGACTCAGAATAGTAGACATAGATTATCAGAACCGAAAGAATTTATGGAACAAAAGCGCAAGGATACGTTATTTCTGTCTTTTGGCCTATACATATCCCCACTACGAACAGCCATATCGTCAGGCACTGAAACGGGAAGGTTGCAGGAAACCGATGGGAATATCCGTTTTTCCTTTTGTAACCAAATCGCACATGATGCGCCCAACAGCTGGTACGAACTTGAAACCATGTCCGCTGAAGCCCGCTGCCAGCAATATATCGGCGCCATAACCCGGAAGCTTACCCAGCAGAAAATGCTGGTCGGGTGTATTGGTATACATACAGGTTTTCATTTGAAGCGTACCTGCATATTGATGGGGAAAATACCGCTCGAACACCTGGCGCAAGACTGCATCTTCGCCTGGTTCCACCATGCGTCGTACTGTGTCGGCTGTGGTACCTGTACCCGGATGGTGATGCGCCATTTTAAAACCTCCGGGGTCTGCAGCATCCAGGGAGCCCAATTGCGGGAAGCCGTAAAATACGCCGGCATGATCTGTATCAGCTATCATCCAGCAGGGCATCTTACCCAGTCGAAAGCGATCGGGGTTTTTGGCCTTCAGCCAGGCCATTGTCTGGCGCGTTACCGCCAGTATATGGGAAAGAGCGGGCAGCAGGCCGGCTGTCCAGGCCCCCGTGGTTATAATTATTTTTGCGGCCGTATACGTCCCCTTATTTGTAGTTACCTGTACGGTTTTCGAACCCATGCTCCAGTTGAGTACCCGCTCCTTGCTATGCAGCTGCGCACCATTTTGCAAGGCGCCCTGCGCAAACAGCTGTACGGCCAACTCGGGTAATACAAATCCGGCTTCCGGCTCTACGAAAGCAACATAGTTGGCTGGCAGTTGAATATGAGGTAACTGATTATGTAGCTGGCCGGGGGCTAAATGGCTAAGTGCGATGTTATACTGCGCAGCCGCCCGGGCAACGCCCTTTAATAATACGCTTTCGGGTTGTCCGGCGTATAATAAACCTGTTTCATAATATACCTGTTTACCCGTAGCTTCTTCCAGTTCCTTCCAGCCTTTATACGCCAGCTGCAACAAGGGTACATAGTCGGGGTGTTCGAAATATGCTTTGCGCACGATGCGACTTTGCCCGGCGTGCGAACTCAGATGGTTGGGAATGCTGTATTGCTCAATACCCAGCACCCGCAGGCCTTCCCGGGCCAGATAATAACAGGCAGCCGACCCCATGCTGCCCACACCCAACACTATTACATCGTAATCAACCGGCGCCTGCTGGTATATTTCTTTCTGATTCATGATACAATATACAAAGATTGATATTGCTGCTGCTTTTGTATAACTATGCGAAGCGTATCAGCGACCTTGTGTAACTTGCATGGGATTAGCCCAAACTTGTACTGAAAATGGATTTTATGATATACGCCGGATTATTGCTGCTGGGATGTGCACTGGGATTTATTATTTGCCGGATATTGATAAAGAACCGATATATACCTGCCACTGTGCATAGCGAGCTTACAGACCATATGAAGGAGGCCGGGCTGCGCTTGCAATTATCCGAAAAAGATCGCCATGCCCTGATACAGGAGAAGCAGCTACTGTCAGAAAAACTGGGGTACAAAGAACAGTTATTGGCGGAAGCACAGTCGCAGCAGGCTGTATTGCGTACAACACTTAGTCACTGGGAAAGCAAATTGAAGGAGCAGGAACAGGCGCTGCAGCAGAAAGAAACAAACCTGCAGCAATGCGCCCGGCAAATCAGTGAGTTACAACAGCAGCAGTCGGAACGTATCAGCCAGATCGCTTTGAAAGAAAACCTGCTGCAGCAACAGCAACAGAGGCTGCAGGAACTGAATGCATCGCAGGCCCGGCTGCAACAGCAGCTCGAAACTGTACAGGTTCAACACAGTCGGCTACATGCCGAATACAAAGTACTGCAACAACAACTGGCAACACAAAAACAGGAAATCCAGGAACAGCAGCGGGTAGCACATTTGCAATTTGAACAATTGGCTAATCGTATATTGGAAGAAAAGTCGGGCCGCTTCACCGAACTCAATAAAAATAACCTGGAAGCCCTGCTGAAACCCCTGGATGAGCAACTTCAGGTGTTCAGAAAAAAGGTAGAAGATACCTACGACCGCGAATCCAAAGAGCGCTTTTCGCTGGAGCAGAAAGTAAAGGAACTGGTAGAACAAACCAACCGGGTAAGTACCGAAGCCAATAACCTGGCTACCGCCCTGAAGGGGCAGGTAAAGCAACAGGGCAATTGGGGCGAGGTGATACTCGAAAGCATTTTACAACATTCGGGTTTGGTTAAAGATCGTGAGTATACGATACAAGCCACTCTGTACGATCCGGATGGTAAAGTGCTGCGACCCGATGTATTGGTTCAGCTTCCCGACAACCGCGTTATTATTATTGATTCCAAAGTATCGCTAACTGCATACGACCGCTATGTAGCAGCTACTACGCCCGAAGCACAGGCACAACACCTGTCTGAACATATGAAATCGGTATATAAACATATTGACCAGCTGGCCCAAAAGCAGTACGATCATCTGGAAGCTTCGCTGGATTTTACCATGATGTTTATGCCCATCGAACCTGCTTATTTATTGTCGGTACAAAGTGATGCAGGCTTATGGTCCTATGCGTATTCCAAACGAATTTTACTCATCAGTCCTACTAATCTGATTGCATGCCTTAAACTGATGGCCGATTTGTGGAAGCGGGAGCTGCAAAGTAAAAATGCGCAGGAAATAGTGCGCCGTGCCGAGCGCATGTATGAGAAATTTGCCGGACTGTTACATAGTTTTGATGAGCTGGGCAAGCATATTGATCGTAGCCAACAGGCCTATAACAATGCCATGAACCAGCTAAACCGTGGTAATGGCAACCTGGTAAGTCAGGCTATGAAACTGCGCGAACTGGGATTGAAGTCGGCAAAAAATCTGCCCGCTTCATTATTGCCGACCGAACAGCAGGAGGCTGCCGAAGCAGCTACAGATGAGTAGGGCCCATGCCTGGCAATTTGTGTCAGTGCAGGTTTTTTTCGAAACAAACACTGCTTTCGACCTGCTCGTAGGGGCCGTAATTGGGTATATAATGGTACTGGTGCTTTAAATACAAAGCAATAGCTTCGGGTTGCTTCTTTCCTGTTTCAAGAATGCAGTGTGTAAAGCCTGATTCGCCGGCCCATTTTTCCAGTTCCTTCAATATAGTACCACCAATTCCCAGGCCTCTTTGCTCAGCTTGTACATACATACGTTTAATTTCCATGCTGGCATCGTTGTAGGCGCGCATGGCTCCGCATCCGACTGGCCGGTCTTGTAAGTAAGCTACTACTGCATGCTTGATTCGATCTGTTTTATTGAAGGCGGCGAAAAATCCATGTTCCGCCCCGTCCCTGATCCGTAAATCCTGATCGAGCTCGGCCACGAGTTTTTGAAAATCAGGATTGTCGGCGCTGCAGCGAATCAGACTGATGTGACCGACCCTGTCTGTTGCTTTTGCGGATGTATGGCTCATTGTATATATATAAATCTGGTTTTTGTTTCGGATGCGTACCTGCTTTCAATAGAGCGCTGATACCTTTTCAGACAAAGATATCCTATGGTTTGAAGGGGTAGAGAAAATATTTGGGAAGGGGCTGCATTTCCTACTTCAATGCAAAGTCCGGGGTAATAGATATTCGATTGCGTCTGGGTCGAATTCCGGGGCTCTGTCGGAGTACTACCCCGGACTGTGCTGCATTGAATAGGGCCGGCTCTCATCTGTTATTCGTTAGCTTGTTCTTTAAATCCCGCCTACACCCTGTTATGCCCATTAAGACGGATAATCATGTAAAAACCTTGGATGGGATCGAAATTTTGTTGTGAAGAAATGTTCATTCATTTTATTTTTTGTGCAAACAACTTAATCTGCTTGCGCCTGTTCTCTGTTCGTATATTCGTGTTTTAATCTTGTAAACACATTTTCATTACTGAACGTATGGATGCGGAAATCATCATTTCTCTTTTGAGTCTTATTGCACTGGAAGCCGTATTGGGCATAGATAATGTTATTTTTATTTCTATTCTGGCAGGCCGTTTACCTGTCGATCAGCAAAAGAAAGCCCGGAAATACGGCTTGATACTGGCTGGCTTACTGCGCCTGGGATTATTGTTAGTTATTTCCTTTATATTAAAATTGGATAAGGATCTTTTTCAATTGCTGGGCTACGGGTTCTCAGGTAAAGATCTGGTACTGCTGGCTGGTGGTCTCTTCCTGTTGTATAAAAGTGTTAAGGAAATATACCATAAAATGGAAGGCGATGCCGGCGATCTGCAACCTTCTGTGCGCAAAAATTCTTTCGGTCAGGTGATATTTCAAATTTTGTTGATGGATATGGTGTTTTCCGTCGACTCAATCATAACTGCCGTAGGAATGGTAAAGGAAGTATGGGTTATGTATGTAGCTGTAATTGCCACGGTGTTATTGATGTTGGTTGCAGCGGAAAAAATTGCGGCATTTGTCAACAAACATCCTTCTTTCAAAATGCTGGCCTTGTCCTTTTTGTTGCTCATTGGCTTTTCGCTGGTGAGCGAGGGTTTAGGACTCGAAATACCCAAAGGCTATATCTATTTTGCCATGGCCTTCTCTTTTCTGGTTGATATTTTTCAAATGCGCATGCACAAAAGCAGTTCCAAGCCAGTGCAACCACGTGAACATTACCTGCCCGAAGAGGTTCCCAGGGATTTAAGGCCCGGCGACACGGAGCCTGATGTGAAACAGGAATGACAACCCGGCTATCTGATCTGTGTATCCTGGCTGCTCCGTCAACTTTAAGGTTTTTGAAAAAACAATTGCCTGCATGATTTGTACTTCAGGTATAAAAACAGCCAGCAATGAACCAGGAACAAAACGCACAGAACAACGAAAATCCGGAAAGTAAATATCCGCAACCGCCTTTTCCAAAGCAACGCCAGGAGTTTCCGGGTAAGGAAAGTGATATGGTGCCCAAAGCTGACCATGGCGTACAAACGTATAAGGGATCGGGAAGGCTGCAGGGTAAATGCGCGATTATTACCGGCGGCGACTCGGGTATTGGTAAGGCTGTGGCCATCGCCTTTGCCCGCGAAGGGGCCAATGTCTTAATTAGTTACCTGAGCGATATGGAAGATGAAGATGCCTCGGACACGCAGCGCCAGGTTGAGGCCGCCGGTGGCAAATGTGTTCTCGTAAAAGGTGATATTACAGAAGAAGCATTGTGCAAAAAAATAGTTGCTACTGCCATGTCGGAACTGGGGCAGATCGATATTCTGGTGAACAATGCAGCCTTTCAGATGGCCCGCAAGTCGTTGCAGGATATACCCTCGGACGAATGGGTGCACACTTTTGCGGTTAATATTCACGCCATGTTTTATCTCTGTAAGGCAGCGCAACCTCATATGAAGCCCGGAAGTTCTATTATAAATACAACTTCGGTCAACGCCTATCACCCTTCCGATGACTTATTGCCCTACGCAGCTACCAAGGCCGCCATTCAGAATTTTACCGCCAACCTGAGCCAAATTCTGTTGAATGCGGGTAAAGGCATCCGTGTGAATGCAGTAGCGCCCGGTCCGGTTTGGACACCGCTGATACCCTCTACCAAATGGGAAGATGCTTCTATTTTCGGGGAAAACACGCCCGTAGGCCGGCCGGGACAACCGGCAGAGATCGCACCGGCCTATGTATTCCTGGCTTCTGACGAAAGCAGCTATATTTCAGGAGCAACCATACCGGCTACCGGCGGTAGAATTACTATTTAGAACTTATAAAGACAGAACAGCAAGAACCATTTTGTTAATGACTTAAAACCATTTTTATGCCACAGAAACATGATCGCGAAAAGGAAGAAAAGCAGGTAGAAGGCGATAAACGCTATCCGGAAAACGGCGACAATTTCAAACCTGGTAAGGAGGCAGAAGGTAGTCGGCCTAATAATCCGGCTGAGAATGCCGAACGTACTTCGCCGGAAGAAGATCAGCAAGAAATTAGAAAACAAGGTGGTGGCTCAAGTGAATAAAACAGGACCGGCATGTAAAGACGCTCAGGTTCATTTTCGTTCTAAGCAAATAAAGCCGGAGCCATAAGCTGAATGTATCCGCACATTCAAAAATTTACATTTCCGTTTAAGTTTAATGCGTTACTTTTGCACCATACTTTTCAAATATTCATTTCTTTTCGGGTTTCGGATTACATCCTTTGCTTGTCTTCAATACCGCTGCAAATTGCTTCCGATATTTTCAGATAACCGAACCCGGGAATTTAGGAAATACAGCTTCTGATTTATATGACTGAAGGAGGAGTTTTTCCGCCTTTGTAATTGATATAAACCTGAAGACATAGAAACTGTAGGCTGCTATCAAGCGGCGAGAAGCACTGCATATGGGTACCCGGGTTGCAAATATGCTTATCGAAACACAAAAACAATAGATATATAATATGAGCGAATCTTTTTCGAAGAAAGAAAAAGCAAAACAAAAGGCGAAACAAAAACAGGAGAAAGCCGAAAAGATGAAAGAGCGTAAAGCTAATCATGTTAAAGGTAAGAGCCTGGATGAAATGATGGCTTATGTAGATGAAGATGGAAACATTACATCTACTCCGCCCACCAGAGAACGCAGAGAAATTCCACTGGAAGAAATTCAGCTGGGTGCTGCCCGGCATGAACCGGAAGATACCACGCGTCAGGGTAAACTGAGCTTCTATAATCCCTCAAAAGGGTATGGGTTCATAACGGACGAAAAATCGAATGAAAGCGTATTCGTACACAGCAGTCAGCTGCCTCCAATGGCCAAAGAAGGCGATCGCTACAGTTTCGAGCGCGAACGTACGCCTAAAGGTTATGCAGCGGTAAACGTTTCCAAAATCTAGCATACATCCTTAGTTTGTAAGCGGCAAACTATATAGAGTTGATGCACATGACTTGTACGCCGGTCTTCCGGCTGATAGGTCGTGTGCATTTTTAATATGAAAAAATGCCGGCTTGCATAAAAGATTCGCTGATTGCCCGGGTCCATGTCACGGCTCTTCTTTTTTCATTTTTCAGAAAAAAATTGCGGCCCCTTAGACAAAGGGCCGCTTTAAACCAAACACCAAAACTATGGCACCATCTTTAACGCCGATGCGGCAGAAATATTATCATCCAGGGAGCACTTTACTGGTATTCCCATGTTTGTATACTTGAATTCGCTGCAAAAGTCCGTTAATTAAATAGAACCTGTTGCATTGTGTACTTTATACTTAACCCATGTTTTTAATAATTTAGCAGAAGTAATGATGTGATAGGTTCTGAGCGGCTGGCATTTCTACCCTTCGCTCCTCACCTGATAATTTGATAGACGCAATTTTGAGCCGGGCTGTGTGCTTAATGGCTGCAAGCTGTTGTTAAACGTTTACTATAAAAAAGCCGGATTCAGGTGAATCCGGCTCGAGTTATAAGGTAATTAGCGTTACTTTTTGGAAATAGGAACTTTTACTTTTGTAAGGTCCCATTTAATAACCAGATCTTGTCCTTCAAAATCGATCTTGAGTTTTTCTTCAACCGTCGTGATTTGTTCGGGACGAACCTTAACTTCTGCCACGTTTTTGTCTTTATTGTCTTTGTACTGCGAAGCACCGCGCTGAGCCGGAACGCCATTCAGAATTACAGTCCATTCTTTTTGGCCGGGAATCGTAAACAATGAATAAGTGCCTTGTTTTACCTCGCGGCCGCCAAACATTACGTCTGTTTTGAAGGTAATATCGGTCGACATATTAGCGCCGGTACGCCATACTTCTCCGTAAGGCACCAATTCACCGAAGATAACACGGCCTTTTTTGGAAGGCTGGCTGTAGGATACATCAGCAAGTTCACTTTTTGCAGAAGCAGGTGGACTTTTGGGAGCTTCTTTTTTCTCCTGAGCGGTAGCCATCATAGCAGTGGCAAGGAACATAGTGCAGAATGCAGCGATTTTTCTCATCATATTTTTTATTTCGTTGGTTTAAAAGGATGTAAAGATAAGGCTGGCTGCCTGTGGAACCTGTTAACAAAAGCCTATTTTGAAATGCACCATAACTGGCCTGCACCGAATGCCTGGGTTCAAATGCTTCTTCGTGTTAAACTCAATTTGCCCGATCGGTATTGGAAGGAATGGCCATATCCAAATCGAAAAATTACAGTAGCAGAATATCAATTACCTTCGCTCCCATAACCGATGCGCATGAGTTTTCAACATTTCAATCTTACAGCACCATTAATTAAAGCACTGGACGAACTGGGCTTTGCACAGCCCACCACCATACAGGAAAAAGCATTTAATGTGATCATGTCCGGAAAAGATGTATGTGGTATAGCGCAAACAGGAACAGGTAAAACGCTGGCTTATCTGCTGCCCTGTATGCGCATGATCAATTATGCAAAAGACCGTTTTCCGCAAATGCTGGTACTGGTACCTACCCGCGAACTGGTGCAACAAGTGGTAGATATGGCCAAAAGCCTGAACCGCTATCGCAACCTGGAAATAATCGGCGTGTATGGTGGCGTAAATATGAAGCCTCAGGCCGCAGCCGTATTGAACGGTGCCGATATTATTGTGGCAACACCCGGCCGCCTGTACGATCTGATTCTGAGTGGTGCCATGCGTACCAAAAACATTAAAAAGCTGGTGATCGATGAAATGGATGAATTGCTCAACCTGGGATTCCGTCCGCAGTTGCGCAATATCCTGGATCTGTTGCCGGGCAAAAGGCAAAACTTACTGTTTTCGGCCACCATAACGGAGGAAGTAGAGCAGTTGATAGATGTTTATTTTACAGCGCCCGAGCGTATAGAGGCCGCCCCGGCAGGTACCCCGCTCGACAAAATAAAACAACTGGCCTATGAAGTACCCAACTTCTATACTAAAATAAACCTGCTGCGCCTGCTGTTACAGCAAAATGCCGATATGACAAAAGTTCTGGTGTTCGTTTCGGTGAAGCGTATGGCCGACGAGGTTTTTGAAAACATATCAGCCGCATTTCCCGAACAATTCGGCGTAATACATTCCAATAAGGAGCAAAATCACCGATCCCAAACGGTTCGCTCCTTCCACGCAGGCGAGTACCGGGGCATTATAGCCACCGATATCGTTGCCCGCGGTATCGACGTATCGGATGTCAGCCATGTTATTAACTTCGACCTGCCCGATACGCCCGAACATTATATACACCGTATAGGCCGTACCGGCCGGGCCGACAGGGAAGGTAACGCTATCAGCTTTATCACACCATCGGCCCAGCCTCAGAGGGAGGCTATAGAAGCATTGATGAAACTGGAAATACCGCTTATGCCGCTTCCGGAGGATCTGCTGATTTCAGAACAACTTACAGAGGATGAGCGTCCTAAGGAAAACCTGAAGGAAATAAAACTGAAGTTGCCCAAACGCGAAAACGTAGGCCCTGCATTTCACCCTAAATCGGCCAAAAACAGTAAGGTCAATGTGCGCGTCAGCCACAAGGACAAAATGATGGCTAAGTATGGCAAGAAGAAAACCCGCGGCGCAAAGAAGAGGTAGCTAAGTCTGATAGTCCGGGTCAGGGATATGCAATAGCTTAAAAAAACTGGCCTGATCCATCTCCAGAACTTCGCCGGCTTTTAGATTGCCCAGTTGCATATCTTCAATGGATACCCTGATTAGCCGTTTGCAGCGGTGCCCCACTGCAGCTACCATTTTGCGTACCTGGTGAAATTTGCCTTCCGTGAGCGTTATCCTGAGCCATGTATGTGGTATGTCAGGGCGATAATGTTCCTGAATAGGAGGCAGGTCAGGAGGCATTTCCGACAGTTCTACTGCTACAGGTACCGATCGGTACCAGGTATCCACGCCCACGCGTATGTTTACGCCCTGCCGCAACTGCCCGAGTGTGGCAGCAGTCATTACATTTTTAACCTGTAACAGGTACGTACGTTTGTGGGGTACAGGACCTTCGAAAAGCAGTCTGGTTACGCGCTTGTCGGTTGTGAGCAGTAACAGTCCTTCGGAATGTCCATCGAGCCGGCCTATGGCATGGGTGCCTTCCGGAAAGGGATAGTGAAGGTCGGACAGTAGCCGCACCTTGTCTGGGCTCTTAAATTGCGATACCATGTTATAGGGTTTGTGCAAGATAAAATAGCGGTGCGGCATGTGTAGCGAGATAATGAAGGCGCAAATATCCTTTTTTTGGATGGATTTGGGGTGTTCGGTGCTAAGGCTGGCGGAGTTCCGTGCGATGTTTGTCAGCATATTAAAACTCGGGGATCGCATTGAACGAAATTCTTTTTGATTACGTATTTCGGCTTGACCTTTCACCCGATCTATCCAACTTTCGAATGGTACTTGGCGCAATTACCATCGCTTTTTATTCGTCCTTTTTTCTTGAAAAAAAAGGACCAAAAATTCAAGCCAGCCTTAAGGCGAATGCTAAAGCACCGGAAAAATGTTGCGCTGCATGCACAATTTTTTGCGCGTTGGCGAGATAGGGGACCTCGTGCCGATACAAACTGTTTAAGATTATGCACCTCTTTACCTGAAGCAAAAAATCACAGTTCCGCTTCATTTTTCCTTTCGCTGGTAAGGCTGGCAGCGTTCCGTGCAAGGTGGTCGGCATATTTTAACTCAGGGCGCGCATTCAAAAGAAATTTCGGATTGAAAAAAATCAGCGAAAATTTGCGCTATCTGCGGGAAACTAAAATTTCGTCTCGGACTACAATCCGATCCTTTTTAACATCCAGAGCGTATTGGCGCAATTACTATCGCTTTCTATTCGTCCTTTTCTCTTGAAAAAAAAGGACCAAAAATTCAAGCCAGCCTTAAGGCGAATGCTGAAGCACCGGAAAAATGCTGCGCTGCATGCACAATTTTTTGCGCGTTTACGATATATGGAACGGCCTTCCGATACAAACTATTAAAGTTTGTGCAACCACCTTACCAAAAGCAAAAAATCAATTCCGCTTCATTTTTCCTTTCGCTGGTAAGGCTGGCGGCGCTCCGTGGAATGTTATCTGTAGATTCTAACTCTGGGAGCGCATTCAAAAGACGCTTCGAATTGAAAAAAATCCGCGAAAATCTGCGCTATCTGCGGGAAACTAACATTTCGCCTCGGACTACCATGCGATCCTTTTTAACATCCAGAGCGTATTGGCCGCAATTACCATCACTTTTTATTCGTCCTTTTTTCTTGAAAAAAAAGGACCAAAAATTCAAGCCAGCCTTAAGGCGAATGCTGAAGCACCGGAAAAATGTTGCGCTGCATGCACAATTTTTTGCGCGTTGGCGATATAGGGGATGCCCTGCTGATACTAACTGTCGGGATTGTGCAACCTCCTTACCAAAAGCAAAAAATCAATTCCGCTTCATTTTTCCTTTCGCTGGTAAGGCTGGCGGCGCTCCGTGGAATGTTATCTGTAGATTCTAACTCTGGGAGCGCATTCAAAAGACGCTTCGAATTGAAAAAAATCAGCGAAAATCTGCGCTATCTGCGGGAAACTAACATTTCGCCTCGGACTACCATGCGATCCTTTTTAACATCCAGAGCGTATTGGCCGCAATTACCATCGCTTTTTATTCGTCCTTTTTTCTTGAAAAAAAAGGACCAAAAATTCAAGCCAGCCTTAAGGCGAATGCTAAAGCACCGGAAAAATGTTGCGCTGCATGCACAATTTTTTGCGCGTTGGCGATATAGGGGATGCCCTGCTGATACTAACTGTCGGGATTGTGCAACCTCCTTACCAAAAGCAAAAAATCACAGTTCCACTTAAACACAGTAGCATTGGTCGGTCTTTCGTCCACTCGTCGATGTATATGGCCGACGAAGAGGGAAGCAAAACGGCGTATAACTTTATTGTGTTTCGAAGCATCCATTTTTCTATATTTGGCGCTGCTTCGACTCATCCAATTTATGTATAAAAAGTTATTTTCACTGGAATGGAAGGCTTTCCTAAGATCGGCTTCCTTTACTCAAAATCTCGTTGTTAAGATCATCATGCTCTTGTTTGCCATGTTAATGGCCAGCTTGTTTCTACTTTCAGGGATTGGCTTCTATTTCATCGTAAGCAAGGAGTACGGACTGGATCCGGTACAAGTGGCAAACCAGTATCTGGTATATTATCTTTTTGCAGATCTACTGTCGAGGTACTTCCTCCAAAAGAACCCGGCAATGCTGGTCAGACCATTTATTAACCTGCCAATTCCCCGCAAAATTCTGATCAATTTTACACTGGGCAAAACAATGTACTCCATTTTTAACCTGGTGCACCTGTTTTTCCTCGTTCCTTTCACCATCATCTTACTGCTTCAACAGTATCCCCCGCTGCAGGTGCTGGCTTGGTTTTGCGCGGTTATGGCACTGGTGTACTGCAACAATTTTCTGAATATCCTGGTCAATAAAAAAGACAGTGTGTTTTATACTGCACTGGCTGTAGTTGTTGTATTGGGCGGCCTGCAGATATATGGATATTTTGACATAACCCAATACTCCGGCGTTATGTTTCAGCAAATGTACAACCAGGTGTATTGGGCTGCGGTGCCCGTCTTATTGCTGGTCTTGCTGTATCGCTTGTGTTTTTCCTTTTTTGCGAAAAATATTTACCTGGATGCAGGACTGGCCAATGTAGTAAAAAGAGGCAGTACCGAACATTATACCTGGCTTGATCGTTTCGGCAGCCTGGGTACTTTTCTCAAAAATGATATACGCCTGATCAGGCGCAATAAGCGTTCAAAAACAGCCGTACTAACCAGTGTGATGTTCCTCCTCTACGGACTGCTGTTCTTTACCGGCGTCTCAGAAACCTATGAGGGCCCGGTATGGAGGATTTTTGCCAGCATCTTCGTAACCGGCGGCTTCCTGTTCACCTTCGGACAATTTGTTCCCAGTTGGGATAGCAGCTATTACCCCTTAATGATGAGCCAGAATATCCGCTATCGCGAATACCTCAGTGCAAAATGGTGGCTGATTGTGATCGCCACTATCGCCTCCACCATACTTGCTTCGTTTTACCTGTACTTTGGCGTAGACGTGTACCTGGCTATTGTGGCGGGAGCTATTTATAATATTGGTGTAAATGCACATATTGTACTCTGGGGCGGAGCCTATATCAAAACGCCAATCGACCTGGCATCGGCCAAAAATGCCTTTGGCGACAAACAGGCATTTAACGCAAAAACCCTGCTGCTCAGTTTGCCTAAGTTATTACTGCCCCTGCTTGTATTTGCCTTGGGCAATTACCTCTTCAATGTACGCGTAGGCTATGCCTTCGTAATTGGTGCCGGCATTATCGGCTTCGGCTTCCGCAATAGGGTATTCAGCCAGATCGAAAAAGTATATAAACGTGAAAAATACCTGACAATAAACGCCTACAAACAAAAAAATTAACAGCAGCCGAATTAATTATATGATACAAGTAAATAACCTCAGTAAAAGCTATAACGGAACCACGGTACTACAAATCGATCAACTGAGCATTCCAAAAGGGGAAAGTTTTGGTCTGGTTGGTAATAACGGTGCCGGCAAAACAACTTTTTTCAGTCTGCTGCTTGACCTCATTTCACCCAGTACAGGCGCAATTCTCAATAACGGGATTCCGGTACATACCAGCGAAGAGTGGAAGCCTTTTACTTCGGCCTTCATCGATGAGAGTTTCCTGATCGGCTATCTCACGCCCGAAGAATATTTCTATTTTATTGGCGAATTGCGGGGCTGGAACAGGGCCGACGTAGACGCATTCCTATCAGATTACCTCGAATTCTTCAATAATGAAATTCTGAAAAGCGGTAAATACCTGCGCGATTTTTCCAAAGGAAATCAAAAGAAAATCGGCATTGTCGGCGCCCTGATTGGTAAGCCCGAATTGATTATTCTGGATGAACCCTTCGCCAACCTCGATCCAACCACGCAAATAAGATTGAAAAAGATGCTGAAAGAGCTCGCCGCCGACCCCAGCGTTACCATTTTGGTATCGAGCCACGACCTCCTGCATACTATTGAAGTGTCGAACCGTATCGTAGCGCTGCAAAAGGGCGTAGTAGTAAAGGATCTGAAAACTTCGGCCGATACCCTGCAGGAATTAGAACAATTTTTTGGCGCCTGATAAAGGCCTCTACAGGATGCTCCCGCGCCCGCGGGAGCATCCTGTTTTTTTTGAATAAAAGCATTGTACCTATCATGCTACCACCCATATTAGCAATATACCAACAGCGTGCCGGCAAGGCTGCGCAGCAACTGAGTCGATTAAGCAAACAACACAATATTGTTACCGGTCTGCGGTTACTGCTGGTTATTCTCCTCTGTGTTTTTGGCTATAATTATTTTCAAAATCCTGATGCCCTGCAGCTGGCCCTGGCTATTGCCTCCGCAATTGCCTTCCTCGTTTTCCTCAAAATCAGCCAGGCGATCAGCTACCGTAAGCAATACCAAAAACATCTGAAGCAAATCAACGAAGAAGAAATTGCCTTCCTGCAAGCGCAGAAAATTCCCTTCAACAACGGTCTTGAATTTTCCGAACCCGGTCATGCCTATGCCCTCGACCTCGATTTGTTTGGCGAACGGTCGCTGTTTCAGTATATCAACAGAACGGCTACTTACCCGGGTTTGCAACGATTGGCCGGTATGCTGCTGCAGCCTTTGCCTCAGCATGCTATTGTTTCCCGCCAGGAAGCCTTAAGAGAACTGAAAGACAAGATCGAATTCCGGCAGGATTTGAAAGCCAGCGCTCTTTTTTTTGACGATAGTGAGGATCGCTATAATAAACTGCTGCGCTGGGCTGCCCTGCCGGAAAAAGGTCCGGGCGTACTGCTTCGGGTATTGTCGTATCTGCTGCCCATTGCCCTGCTGCTTGGCTTTGCAGGCTACTTTATATTCAGGATCGAGCTGCTATGGGATATAGCGCTGCGCATTCTGCCCCTGAACTTGTTGGTATTGTCCATGCAGTTGAAAAACATTCGCAGGTCATTATATGGAACAGAGCGTATCAATGAATTGCTGAAACAATACGGATCACTCTTACAGCTCATCACCGATGAACAATGGCAAACTCCCGAAATGCGTGCGCTACAGGGAAAGTTGAACCAGCAATCGGCGCAGGCAGGCAGGCAAATAGCCCAACTATCCGCTATATGCGCCGAATTGGAATCCGTACAAAATCCATTCGGGGCCGTAATCATGAACGGTTTGTTCCTGTATCATATACATTCCTTAAGGAAGTTGACCCGTTGGAAAAAAAGCTATGCAGCCTATGTTCCCCAATGGCTGGAAGTATTGGCCGAGGTAGAGGCCATGTCCAGCCTTGCCAACCTGGCCGCGAACAACCCCGGATATGTATTCCCCGAAATCAATGACCATGCCGATATCAGCTTCTCCGCCCTCGGACACCCGCTGATAGCTACGCACAAGCGCGTATGCAACGATATTACTTTCCGTCAGCAACGTTTCATCATACTCACCGGATCCAATATGTCGGGCAAGAGCACTTTCCTGCGCACATTGGGCGTGAATATGGTACTGGCGGGCGCCGGCTCGGTAGTATGCGCCACTGCCGCCAGGGTACATCCTATGCCCGTATTCGTATCTATGCGGCAATCAGACTCGCTGGCCGATAGCGAATCTTACTTCTTTGCCGAAGTAAAAAGGCTCCAATTCATCATGGAACAATTGAAAGGGCAAATGACATTTGTGCTGCTGGATGAAATATTGCGCGGAACCAATTCCGACGATAAACGCAGTGGTACACTCGGTGTGATCCGGAAATTGATCGCAGCGCAAACCTTCGGCGCTATTGCCACCCACGACCTGGAAGTATGTGCCATCACCGACCAGCACCCGGAAACGCTGGTGAATAAGTGTTTTGAAGTAGAAATCGTTCAGGACGAACTGGTATTTGATTATAAATTACGTACCGGTATTTGCCATAATAAAAGTGCCACCTTCCTGATGAAAAAGATGAAAATCATTGCCTGACCTATCCAATGAACAAAACAAAACGCTCGTATTTGCAGATGTTTATATATTAAACCCCGCCTGCCAGCTACCGCCGTACAACATATCAACAGCCGGCACGTATCTTTGCAACTTCAATACAGAGGTGGGAGCAGCAAACGATGCAGTATGCTATTGTAGACATAGAGACGACGGGAGGCTATGCGGCCGGAAGTGGTATTACCGAAATTGCCGTACTCATACACGACGGTGAACGGGTGATCGAGCGTTTTGAATCCCTGGTAAATCCGGGCAGGCCCATACCCTTAGCTATTCAGTTACTTACCGGCATCAACGATGATATGGTAGCCGGCAGTCCCGGCTTTGCCGAGCTTGCGCCCCGGTTATGGCAATTGCTCGAGGGCCGTGTATTTGTAGCCCATAATGTCAATTTTGATTACTCTTTTATAAAGCACCATTTCCAAATCGCCGGCAGGCAATACGCTGCGCCCAAGTTGTGTACCGTAAGGCTGAGCCGCAAACTACGTCCCGGACTCCGGTCCTATAGCCTCGGCAAGCTCTGCGATGCTCTCGGCATACCCGTCACTACCTTGCACCGCGCCGGTGCCGATGCCGCCGCCACCGCTGAGTTATTTGGCCGGTTGATGCAATGGGATACCGAAGGTGCCATAGCGGCAATGCTCAGGGTAAAATCGAAAGATCAGGTATTGCCGCCCCATCTCGCACGCGAAGATTTTGATGCCCTGCCTGCCGCTCCCGGTGTATATTATTTTCTCGATCAGTACGGTAAAGCTGTTTACGTGGGTAAGGCTGCTAACCTGAAAAAGCGCGTGGCTACGCATTTTACCGGTAACAATACCTTACCGCAGCGACAGCATTTTTTGAGAACCATACATCAAATTCATTTCCAACCTTGTGGTACCGAGCTCATGGCATTATTGCTCGAAGCGCAGGAAATAAAGAAACTTTGGCCTGCATTTAACCGGGCGCAAAAAAGCCGTGAGCCCAAATTTGGTTTGTACCGGTACGAAGATCAGAACGGGTATATGCGCCTGGCTGTGGGTAAATATGCCGGCAATCAATTGGCCGAACATGTGTTTGGCCGCGAGGTAGAGGCCCGCAATATGTTGTATAAACTCGTGCGCAATTTTAACTTATGTCCGCAGTTTTGTTCCTTGCAGCACGACCTGTTTGATCTGGGGCTGATGGAGGGAAGCACCACCACCTGTGCCTGCCGGCATACTGCGCCCGAATACAATGCCAGGGTGCATGCGGCACTCGAGCAATTCCGTAGCCAATTGCCCTCATTTGTATTGATCGATAGGGGTCGGCACGCGCAGGAGCAAAGCTGTATTTGGGTAGAGCAGGGCAATTTGTATGGTATGGGCTATATAGACCAGCAGCTGCAGTTCCATACGCTGGCCGATATTAAGACCCTGCTGCAGCCGGTCGCCGGCAATAGTTATATGCTCCAACTCGTATTGAATTATGCCGCCAAATATCCCGCCAAAGTACGTCCGCTGCGGGTGGGGGAGGCGGTCGATGGTCTTTCGTACCCCGGCTGAGTGCTGCCCGGACACATTTGTGAATGTTCAATTTTTTTGGGCGCCTTATCCGGCTATCCGCTGCTAGTCCTCGCCGCGGGATGGTGTTTGCACTACAAAGCGCATCGATACCTAATTAAATTACATACCCCATTTACTTATGCTTGCAGCGGCTGTGGGCTATCCGCTGCTATCCGGGGCGCGGGCGTACCACATGCAACCTGGTAATTTACATCCAGCTATCATTTATGAGTCTTCCCTGCATTCAAGCGGCTGTGGAGCTGAGCTTCCATTGTTTTCAACGTGCTGATGCAGTAAAGAAAATAGCATCACAGGCGTTCTGCATTCAGATCCCTGACAAGAAAAGAATTGAGTACGTAAAGCAGTTGGGCAAACTCGATAGTGTATGTGCCTATGGTTCCGGAACCATAGGCCTTTAACGGCAATTGTCCGATGAAGCGTTGTAAAGCATCCTGGTTCACTGCATCTGTTTTGGCCAGCACGTCCTCACCCACCGGCTTGAGCGCCATGCCAAAGGCGGTGCCATTAGCGTTAGTATCAGGCAGCTACCAGCTTTTGTAGGTCTGGTTGCAGCGGGCCTTCGAAAACTTCTGTTTTAATCTGTCGGTTAATGCAGCATCTTTCCCGAAGCGAATAAGCATAATATCCTTATCGTGGTGCGAGACCGGCTCGAACATAACAGGGACAGACATGCGTATTTTGTGTTATTGAGTATCGAACACAAGCAAAATCAGTAACAACAGCACAATGCGCATTTTGTGCTATTTTCTATTTAGAGGTATGGTTATCATGATCATTAAATATGTAAACATATTTTTTGTAAATACAGAAACATGCGTGTATTTTTGAGTTGTATGCCATTTTAGGACGACACAACTATGACACAGAAAGAAACATTTTTACAATTCATCGAGACAAGTCTAAAGCAACTTAATCTACATCGCCAAATTGCATTTGAATGTGAAGTGGACGGAATAATTCTTGACCTACATGATAAAGTAATTGACCACTGCAATTTATTAAAAGATTTAGTCGGTAATTCAGAGCTTTCGGTTAATTATATTAATCAATTTCAAAACGACATAAATCAAACACTCAATTATTTTCCATATAGGCAACAAGCCAATCTTCAATTTATACATCCACAGCACAAGGAACAATACAGAAAAACAATTGAAGACCAAAGAAGTCCATTAGAACAACAATTGACATTGTTGCATTTTAATCTCGACTTCTTTAAAAAACTTGGCTTTTTCAATAATAATATTGTTGCAATTGGCGCAAATGGAAGTGGCAAAACTTCTTTATCAAACAAACTAAAAACATATATACAGAATAATGGTGTAGTTATATCTGCTCAAAGAATTTTATTAGTTCCGACTTTTGAAACATTACATAATCCTTCAAAGACAGCTCAAGAATTAAAAACAACTCAGCTTCGTGATAAATCAAATAAAAATCAAAACGACTTTGGACATCTACAACAAGAATTTGGTGTTGTATTAAAAAATCTTCTTGCAGACAGTATTGCTTCAGGAAATGCTTTTAGAATAAAGGCAATTGAACAAACCAAAAAAGGAGAACAAATATCAGAACCTCCAACAACAAATCTTGACCGAACATTAGAAATTTGGAATTCACTTATTGAGCATCGCATAATTAGCTGTGTTGACGGCATGAATATTAATGTTGAATCGGAAAATGGAAGACCTTATCCCGCAATTCAAATGAGTGATGGGGAGAAAGTAATGTTATTTTTAATTGCCCAAGTCCTTCAAGCACCAAATTCAGGTTTTATAATTATTGACGAGCCTGAAATGTATTTGCACAAAACCATTCTAAAAAAATTGTGGGATATTTTAGAAAAGGAAAGACAAGACTGCATTTTTATTTATCTAACTCATGACTTAGATTTTGCAACAAGCAGAACTACTGCAAAAAAAATATGGATTCGTTCATTCACAAATCCTGACAAATGGGATATAGAGAATATTCCGGAAAACGATTTACCTGAACCATTATTGCTTGAATTACTTGGCAGTAGAAAAAACATACTTTTTTGCGAAGGGAAAAAAGGTAGCATTGATGAAAAGATATATAACATACTATTTCCCGGTTTTACAATTACGCCAGTTGACAATTGTTTTGCTGTTATAAACTATACAAAAGCATTTAATAAACTACCAAACTCAACAACAAAAGCGTTTGGAGTAATTGATTCTGACCATCACGGGACTGAAAGACTGCAAGCATTAGAACCTGAAAACATTTTTTCATTATCAATGACTGAACCCGAAAATTTGTTTCTTGATGAAAGTTTTTTACTGATACTTGCAAAACAATTACTTTTTGACGATACAACTGTTGAACAAATAAAAGATGACGTGTTAAAACAACTTGAAAAAGAAATAGAATTGCAAATTTCAAATTACGTCTCTGCTAAAATTAATTATTATTTCAAAGACTCACATGTTTCAAAAGGCAACACATTGACAACAGTAAACGAAAACTTTACAAAGTTCTCTAATGAAATAAAAATACAAGAGTGGTATGACAAAAGGAAGTTAGAAATTGAGAAAATAATTAGCGACAAAGATTATTTAAAAGCACTTTCAGTTTTTAACAATAAGGGTTTAAAGGCAATTGCTAACAAACATTTTAAAATTACAGACTTTACAGACAAAGCAATTAAGCTTATGCAGTTTCAAACAGACACACACGACCTCTTACGAAAACATTTTCCTAATGAAATTGCAAAGAAAAACGGCATATAACAACACCTACAAGAAATTGGCGGTTCAGTGGTTAAATGAAGCTTTGTGCTTCGTATCAAGTGTATTGCTGGCAGAAAGTTTTGTGGTATCCGCCCGACCAACCCCGTATTGTTAGCGTTGCACTAATTTATTAAAATTGTGCGGGTATAGGTCTGTGAGGTTTTTGTACTGGATGGTGTTGATATGCTGTAAGGTGTGTTTCAGCCAGGCGTATGGATTTACATCATGCTTCTTGCAAATTGCGAAGAAAGAATAGATCATGGCTGCGCGTTGGGCAGCATCGTGTGTTCCGGCAAACAGATAGTTCTTCCTGCCAAGCGCTACCGGACGAATAGCATTTTCAACCAGATTGTTGTCGATGTTTAAATGGCCGTCATTCAAATAAGCCATTAGCTGATCCCAACGTTTCAATGAGTAAGCCATCGCCTTTCCTATCTGGGATTTGGGCAATACATTGCGGATTTCAGATGCCAGCCACTTACCCATTGCATTTATTACAGGCAGACTAGCTGTCAGGCGCAGTTCTTTGATTTCTGCTGCCGCCATGTTCGCCTCTCTGGCCTTACGTTCAATGAGGTATAAGTTACGGATCATATCCAGTGCTATCTCAGCGCGTTCTTTATCGTTGTCAAGCGCCCGCTCAAACTCACGGCGGGCATGCGCCCAACAGGCAAGGTGAGTGATGTCTTTGCTTTTTGCAAAAGACTCATATACACCATAGCCATCGCTTTGCAGATAGCCTTTAAAGTCTTTGAGTATAGGGTACGGTGCTGCGGCCCCACGGGTGGGACTATAGTCAAATAAGACAATGCCATCTAATGGGGCATGGTATACCCAATAGTAACCCTGATGACAGGCTCCTTTGCGCTCACTTTCCAGTACCTTTATGGTTGTTTCATCAACCTGAAGGTACCCTTTCGATTTAGTGTCTAAAACCAGCTTATCATATAGTGGTTCCAGTAATTTGAGGGCTTCTTTTACCCAGCCTTCCAATGTGGAGGAGGCTATTTTTATTTGCTCCCGGGCAAAGCGTTGTTTCTGTCGGTAAAGCGGGAGATGGTCTATGTATTTTTCCGTTAATATGGAGGCCAGCAAACCAGCACCGGGAATGCCTTTGTCTATTACTCTTTCGGGCAAACTGCCGATACTAACCGAACTATGGTCTTTGGCTGCGTATTTATAGCGGATGTAACGTTTGATGTAAAAGCGTGCCGGCTCACACTCCAGTTCTTCTGTGATTTCTTTGCCAATAACCACCATATCTGAGAGATCACCCTCAGGGTGGATTTCCACTTCTTCAACTGGCAGGTGTGCAGGCAGCGCAGCGCGGCCTTTATGGCCTGTAGCAGCCTTTTTGCGGGTGTAGCTTATTTTTTCTTCAACTTGCTCCTGAGCCTGTTGTTGCTGTGCTGCAGTAGGCTCAAACGGAAGTTCTGGTTGTTCCTGATTTTCAAAACGCTCTCTTTTCTGACCAAATAGCATACGGGTAAGCTGCGCTACACGGTATTCGAGGTATTGGCATCTTTCGGTAAGTTGATCGTTTTGTAACACTGCCTTTTCGTTCTCCTTGCCTAACACAAGCATCTGCTCCAATAGCTCATCTTTTGTTAAGTTTTCGAACGATTTTTCCATGCTGCGAAGATACGTTATCGAATTGATGAAACCTAATAATACCAACACTTTCAGCAAAATTTATACCTCTTTTTTTGTCTGCTTTTGAGCACCTCTATACCAGCTATCATCAGCACCAGATCGCTGTATAAAATCCGGTTATCCGGGCCCATTTTCCGTGGACTAATACGGCCCCTTTCCAGGCGTTTGTAATACAACACAAAGCCACCTTCTTCCCAATGAAGCAGTTTAATATGCGTACATAACTTGTTCAGGAAAATGAACACGTCACCACTAAGCGGGTTACGATGCAGATTGTTTTGCACCAAACCACACAGTCCATCAAAAGATTTGCGCATATCACAACTGTTGCGGTACAAGTAGTACCGGTGTTCGGAGCCCAGATGAAACATAACAACTAAACAGAACGGATGAGAGAGATGATCAACGACAGGTTTTGAGCGGAAGTTTTTAGTATTACCCCGTTAGGGAATTCTAACTCAATGTCCTTCCCTTGCACATCTGCTGGCTCCGCGAAAGTAGCAAGGGGAATGAAGTCGCCTTCCTGCTTTCTTCTACATTTGTTTAGCCAGTAACGAAAGGTATGCTTGTTGATATTATGCAACTGGCAAAAAGATAACAGGCTTATATCGCCAGCATGATACTGCGTCACTAAATCCGCCATCAGGGTCGCATTGCGTCTCATAAAAATTGCTTTTATTTACGCGCAAAACTAAGTCCCGTACGGTCTACGAAAAATATGTAGTTCGTCGGGCGGATACGTAAAAACGATGCTGCGCAAATGTCCCTGTTGTAAAACGGGAACATTAATTACCATTGAGCTATTCGGGCAACGCGGCCCACCGAGGGCATACCTTATGGAAAAACAAACGGCGCCCGTTGGCTAGG
>Ga0206112_100148_pt1 | contig 46303 bp, 60 predicted proteins | sample 2B1ome_FD_177998 | JGI IMG/M metagenome (GOLD analysis project Ga0206112, IMG submission 177998) | Enriched microbial communities from leaf-cutter ant dump, University of Wisconsin, Madison, United States - 2B110A | ecosystem: Environmental > Terrestrial > Nest > Insects nest > Nest dump | place...
CCGGCCGCGACGATCAAAGCCCAGGGCAGATCTTCCTGATTGGTCTGGCCGTCGCATTGGGTCTGCACGCCGTCCATGTCGATCTGTTCCAGCGTGGTGCGCAGGCGGAAAGTCACCTCGGGCAGCGCCTGAAGATCGGACAGCAGGCGGCGTGCCAGCCGGCCTTGCGCTGCGGCCACGACGGCCGGACCGGCTTCGAAGAAGGTCACCGCATGCCCGGCCTGCCCGACGAGCAGGCCCATTGCCAGGGCCTCGACCGTGGTGCCGAGTACGTAGGTCGGCCCGGTGACCTGCTGCAGGCGAAAATCCTCGTATGTCATGAACGGCATGTCGGAAAGGCCGGGCAGTTCGGGAATGTACGGGCGTGCACCGGTCGCCACGACAACATTTTTCGCGCGTGTTTCCCGCAAATCCTGGGCGGTGGCGCGGCGTCCCAGCCGCACGTCGACGCCGAGCATCCTGAAACGGTGTTCGAAATGCGGAACGACACCGGGAAAATCATGCATCAGCGGCAGGCTGCCGGCGGCATTCAACTGGCCGCCGAGGGCATCGCCGGCCTCGAAGAGCGTGACTTCCGCGCCGCCTTCGGCCGCGCGAGCCGCCGCCTGCATTCCTGCCATGCCGCCGCCGATTACGGCGACGCGCCCGCCGGACGTTCCGATCAGCGGGGCATACAGCCGCTCGCGCGATGCGCGCGGATTTACGCTGCAGGCGCTCGGTTTCGCGGCTTCGCGCATATCGGCGCAGTACAGACAATTGATACAGGGCAGGATTTCCGCGGCCCGCCCGGATATGGCCTTGGCCGGCAAGGTAGGATCTGCGTGAAGGGCACGCGTCATCACCACCACGTCAGCCTGCGAACGGCGCAGCACCGCCTCGGCGTCGGAAGGATCGTTGATCCGCCCGGCGACGGCGACCGGCACATCGAGGGCCGCCTTCAGCTTCTCAGCCAAAGGTGCGTTGAGCGCAGTGGGCAGGTCCGACATCGGAACGACCTTGCCGCGGGCCTCGTAGGTGCCGGCCGATACGCTGAGCATGGCCAGGCCGCGATCCTGGAGCATCGCGGAAAACGCCAGTACGTCGTCGAAGGACAGCCCGGCGCCAGGCATTTCTTCGGCGCTGATGCGATAGGAGATCGGAAAATCGGCGCCAACCGCTGCCAGCACAGCATCATAGACCCGGAGGGCGAGCCGCGCGCGGTTGGCCAGCGGTCCGCCATACTCGTCATCGCGCCGGTTGGTCAGCGGCGACAGGAACTCGCCGAGCAGGTAGCCATGCGCACCGTGCAGCTCGATCATGTCGAAGCCTGCTTCTTTGGCGCGCCGCGCCGCATCGGCGAACTGGTCGACGATCCCGTCGATGCGGGCCTTGTCCAGCATCTGCGGCACATCGCGCACCGCAAAGGCAGTGCATGGCAGCCCCGAGGCGCTGACCGGCCGCAGAAGATTGTCCTTTGATTGGGCCTGCCGCCCGGCAAAGTTCAGCTGCATGGCAATCAGCGAACCGCCCCTGTGCGCCGCTTCGCTCAGTCGGCGCAGATCGGGGACGAAGTCGTCGTGATGGCAACCCATTTGACGGGCGCTGCCGCGGCCCTCGGGCGAAACGAACGTCGCTTCCGGAACGATCAGCGCCGCGCCGCCAGCGGCCCTGATCTCGATGTTGCGCTCGTAGTCCAGCCCCGGCCGGCCATGGCGATCGCAGAGATTGCGTTCCAGCGGGCCTGAAATGATACGGTTGCGAAGAACCAGCCTGCCGATCTTCAGCGGGGAAAGAAGCTGCGGATAGTGCCGGAGCCCGGAAGTGGCCACGCCCGGGTTGAAAGCGCGATCCTCCTCCGAGGAGGGGCGGCCTTTCGGCGCCCCGTCGTGGTCTACCCACGCCGGCTCCCCCACGGTCAGGATCATTCGCTACATTTCCCTTCGGCGTATAATGTTCAATATTCGGACATAAGACTCCAGATATCGTATTTTTTTGTTCGAATTTGTCAACGGCTAATATCGTTCGCAGATGCGGGTATTTCCTCGGGGCAAGCCTTGATCAGCATTATCAACATGTTGCCGGGCGCCCCCGGAAAAGTCCGAAGTTCCGATCAAGAGTTTGAGCCCGTGTGCTTTGCGCCGCCGTTTCGGTAGCGCCGGTATGCCTGCATCAGGATGTTCGCCCTCTCGGATGCAGGTAACCCCCGGCTTGCCGCCAAGGGTACCTCGACGCTGATTTTCGTTTTCGCCGGCAGCAGCAGCGTCACGTCGAAAAGCCGTAGCGCGCCCTCACCCGGCAGCAATCGGCCGAAACGTGCTTCCTGCATGGCCGCATCGAACCCTTCCGGGGCGGCTGCGGGAGCGTCGCAGATCTGAAAGATGTTGATCAGTCGGGGTGGGGCCGAACGGAGCTCGTCGAGGGTGGTGGCGCAACGCGCGATGTGCAGCATGTCGAGCATGATGCCGACATTCCCCGTCCTGCAACCGGTGACCATCTCCAGCGCGGCGCGAAGCGAAGCAATGGCCGAGACAGCCATATATTCAAACTCGATACGCAACCCAAAGCCCTGTGCGAGTTCGGCCGCATGGGCCAGATTGCTTTTTGCGCGGGCAGAATCAGGATCGGCGCAGGCAAACTGCAGGGACTCGGCCCCGAGGGCGGCCGCAGTCTCCATGTCCGCCAGAAGGTCGCGTGGATCGGTTTCCGGCCGCAGCCAGAACGCCTCGATGTCGAGAAGCTTGACCCCCGTTTCGGAAAGCAGCGCCAGGCATTCCTTGTGCATGCGCGATCCCGGCCGCAGCGGATGCGGCACCTCGCCCGCCATGGTGGGGCGAATTCGCAAGCCGACCGCATCGAAACCCGCTGATGCCGCCGCACGGATCATTTCGGGCGGGCTGGCTTCCAGCATGGCCAGATGGGGAAGTGATACCGTCGTCATGCAGTCTCTTCCCTCTTGAGGGTGCGTTCCGCAGTGACTGCCATCAGCCGGCTTGCCGAAGCTGCCGGGAGATTTCAGCCGTCGCCTGAAGCAGCGTCTCCGTGAACGTCTCCAGCCGCTCGACCCGGATGGTGGGGACGATGATGACGACGCAGCCGACGCAGTTCCCATCTGCCCCGAAGACCGGCGCGGCCAGGCCGGCGACGCCGGTCCGCAGCTCGTCGCGCGTCATTTCCCAACCTCTGGTGCGGATGGCCGCAATCCGCCTGGTCGTCGTCTCTTTCAATGGGTCGCCCAGCTTGCGGAGTATGGCGCGCTGGTCGCGGCCGTTCATAAAGGCCAGGATCGCCCAGCCGCTCGCCGCAAGATTCAGGGGATGGCTGGAGCCGATCTGGTTCTGGACCACGATCAGATGACCGGCATAGCTCGCCTGATCCACCGCGATGGCGTTCACCCCTTGCGGTGCGTGAAGCGAGACCGTCTCCTTGCAGGCATAGGACAGTTCCCTGATTATCGGTCCGGCGATGCTGATGGGATTTGGCCGAGCCATCGCCGCCAGTTCGTAGGTCTTGGCGCCGAGGCTGTAGCCTTCCCTGGTTTTCTCGATGAAATGATGTTTTGCCAGGGTGGCCAACAGCCTGTGCGCTCCGGTTCTGTTTATGTTGCAGGCCTTGGCGGCTTCTGCGGCTGTAATCGGCCCAAGCTGGGCCACGGCGCCCAGCACGACCAGCATTTGATCACCCGTCGATGTGAATTCGACCATCGAAAGCGTCTCACATATGCGCGGCAACGTGCGTGGCCGGCACCATATTTCGCTTCCAGTTTTCAAACAAGGTCGATATTTGATTTTATATGTTCAAATATTGAACTTTTTGTCAAGGGCGGAATCGCTTCCGAAAACTCACAGATTTCTGGAGGCAGAGGCATGTCATTGCGGGGGTGGGACGAAGGCCAGGGAATGTTGTGCCGGCGACGACCGTCCAAATCGTCAGCGGCAAGGAACACTCGCCCGGACCGGGGCTGGCTGAATTCTGTTCGCCATGATGTTCGTGGCTTGATGCCAGGATGGCGCACCCGACAGGATTCGAACCTGTGACCTCTGCCTTCGGAGGGCAGGTGATTAATTTCCCGCAAGATCCCGTATATTCCCCAAATAGCTGTTATATATGCGTTTTCGCGAACCCTGTGGTATATTCAAATCCCGCATTTACCCGTACCATCTTGCAAAATCCTAGAAATGTGATTACCCGGTGATTACCATCATATGATAGGGGTAAGCGAGTGAGAATATCAAAGGTCTCAGTCGATGCGCTACATGCCGGTGCAAAGACGCGGTTCTATTGGGATGACACGCTTAAAGGTTTCGGAATCAAGGTTACGACGCACGGCAGCAAGACATACGTTGCTCAGTATCGAACCTCTGGCGGCCGGTCCGGGCAAACTCGCCGGTTCACGATAGGCAAGCATGGTTCCCCTTGGACCCCCGACAAAGCCCGAGAGGAAGCCAAAAGGATTCTTGCTGAGGCGGCACAGGGGAGTGATCCGGCAGCCATAAGAAAGCAGACTGCTCAAATCCCTACCTTGGTCGAGTTTTGCGACCGATACCTCCGCGAGGGAACGGGCATAAAGAAGGACAGCACTATAGCGACCGATCGAGGGCGCATCGAACGGCACATCAAGCCGCTACTTGGTCACAGACGACTAGATGAACTTACGCCGGGGGATCTCAGGAATTTCCTCAAACAGGTTGCCGATGGAAAAACCGCAACTGATATCCGAACCGGACCGCGGGGAAGGGCTATCGTAACTGGTGGGAAAGGCACGGCCACCCGAACCTTGGGATTGCTAAGCGGGATTTTAAGCTACGCCGTAGCTCTCAAACTGATCGCCGAAAATCCGGCGCATGGGATCGAGCGGTTCCCTGATCAGAAGAACGAGCGTTACCTAACGATCGAGGAAATGCGTTTGCTAGGCAACGGTATTCGCGATGCGAGATCGGAGAGCGTCAACCCCAACGCGCTCGATATCATCGAACTGCTCATATTCACCGGTGCTCGCCGAGGGGAGATTGAACGTCTCCGCTGGTCGGAAGTCGATTTTGTCGCGAAGCAACTGCGGCTTGACGATTCAAAGACCGGCCAGAAGCAAATACGGCTGAATCAACCTGCATTGCGAGTCCTCGAATCTCGATCACGGCAGCCCGGCTCGGGCTTTGTGTTTCCGTCAGATCGGAGCGAAGGGTATTTCGTTGGGACGCCTCGGGTTTGGTCGCAACTGCGGGATCGCGTTGGGTTGCCCGACGTCCGACTGCACGACCTTCGTCATTCATTCGCCAGCATTGGTGTTGTCGGCGGAACTCCCTTAATGATCGTAGGCGCGCTGCTTGGTCATACTGATCACATGACTACGCAGCGATACGCGCATCTCTCTCTAGATCCCATAGCAGCGGCAGCAGAAGATATCGGACGACAGATCGACAAGGCTTTGAATCCCAACAGCTAACTTGATCCATGGTCCATGCAGTGGCCGCCGCGTGGGCCCAATCTGTACAGTACCAGCCCGCGCAAAATTTGGTCAGACTGATGCGAGCCATGTGTCACCTCACGGTTTAGGCCCGACGCTACCCTGTCACAAATAGCCGCTGTCAACCCAGATGTTTCATAGCCGGCTGTCACGACTAGCGGTCACGACAGGGTATACCCTGATGCGGCGCAGGGCGGCTGCCACTGCCGGCTAATGCTTTGTCCGCATTGCGCCCCCATTTTCGGACACTCAGGCCGTCATCGCGATCTGCCAAGAGCTGTCGGTCGGTCAGATCGAATCGGTCCGTCCGACTTGTTGATAAGCCGGCTCGTACCAAGTCTGAAGGGAGTTCAGGGTTTGAGGCCACTGCTTGGGGCGGCTGGTGCGACCGTCAGCGAGATAGACGGGTCCAGTCTAAAATAGCAAACTTAGTGTAGGCGCTCCGCCTCTTCATCGCGATGACGCCATGAAAGTGGGTTGAATATCCGAAATGAATGACCCGTATTTGAGATCGCCCGCCTTAGCTCATCCTGGCCCGAGAGCCAACTCCCCGGAACTAACCCCTCAATCATCTTAAAAAAATCCTCTGCAAGCCCCACGGGTGAAGCGTTGCGATATTGATCGAGAAATGAAAATGCTTCCACGTTCAGCAATCGCTTTGCTAGACGATCAACCGTATCGTCAGCGTCGCAATCTTCGCTTAGTAGCTTCGCGATCGGCGTGCCGGGTAGTATGTAGTAGGCATTGTGACTAGCAACGCAAAAATACCCATCTAGGCCCGTGGATTCCACATCTTTTATTGGTGCATAGACATTTGTTGGTCGGCTGTGCCGGCTGCGCTCTTGAATTGCCTGCAGTGCATTCCAAGTGTCATTATTCCCAACGGAATAAAGCTTCTGAAGTATCTCATCTCGCGACAACCATCTATCGTCGCGAAGATTCCATCGCATATCCAGCCGCCGATCACTGACGTGGCCTACCATAAGAGCGGGTTCGAATCTCGTTCGCGCTTTTGAAGACGGCAAGTGGGAGTGATGTAGGTTCGTCGTGATAGCTCCGGCTGGCAGTGACGATGTGGTTCCTTGGCTCACTTGTATTAGCCTCTCCGCAGTCACCTCTGCTTTAGCCTCTCGGATAAACTGTTCAACCGAACGAGCAAGCAGCGACTCGACGGTCCAAAAGGAACCAATCTTCGTCAGGTCGTTCAAAGATTTGGCTGTTCGGGACCCGTCGGATTCCACGAGATACAGTGGCACTTCGGCTAAAGCCTGATCCTGAATATCACCATCTTCAAGGATATTTCTCGGGTTTAATGCAGGGCTAAGAAGATACGGAATCTCCTCAGTTGACCACGTCAACGAATACCCCTCATCGCTGTTCAATCGAGACGATTCCGAAACAACAGATTCGAAGATAATCTTGAAGCAGGTGGCCATCAGCTGACGCTGCTCTTCCGTCGCTTCAAGCGAGGAACGCGCGACATTGGTCTTCGGAGCACCTTTCCCTACAGCATTCGTGATAGCTAAAAGTGAGTTGCCAATACCGGGAACTGCGTACTCAACCACTATCCCTTCCACACAGGTTGCGATAGGCGGTCGTCTATCGGTTGGACGACGTCGGTAGTTCTCCCCTCCGGCAATAAGGCGCCAATCGCGATAGTGGCTGTTGTACCTCAACGCATACGCCAGCGTGAAACCGCCGATAGTTCGTTCTTCCACTTTCGTCCTAGCTTCACCTAGCCATTGGATCATTTGTGGTTCTTGGAGATATGCCTCCAGCGCCTGTTTCGGGCTATCGTAGCCGATGATCACCGGGTCTCCATCTGAGACCGCCACAGTAACCTTGCAGCGGGGGACTACTACATAGTCCCGGACAGAGGTTAGTACGTCTATCCGCTTAGCCGTGCTCCGAAAACGAAGGCGAAACTTCGTGCCATGGCTGCCAATCTCACGACAGACAGCATTCTCGTTCTTGTCCAGCAGTTGGATCAGATACTTACCATGCACTGAGCGAAGTGAGATCTGCCGAGCTTGAGGTTCATCTGGAGAGACGGTCGTTATTTCAACGGAATCCGCAACCATGAACGCAGAAAGCACACCGATTCCGAAGCGACTAATCGGCGAAAAGTCTGGATGCGTCTCTCTAAACTTCGGATCTTGATACCGAGAAGAGCCTACTTTTAGAAGATGGTTTTCGATCACCTCCTGGGTCATGCCCGTGCCATTATCGAGGACGGTAAGCTCGGCGTTTTCCGCATCCCATTTTACATCGACCTTACCTTTGGCGTGTGAGTCCGCAGAGCTGTTCGCGTACTGCAGCCGAACTGCATCGATCGAATTTTGTATAAGTTCACGCACCACGACATTGCTGTTGTTGTATAGCGTGTGACCGGTTAGCAAATCTAGTATCTTTGCCTGATCTATTTCAAAGCCAAAAGGCTTCTTTACGAAACCGTCAACTTGTATATTATTGTCATCTACATACCTCCAAGGAAAAAGGTAGCTGCGGCCAATTCGTTGCTTGCTGCGTTGCAAGACATTGTATGTTGCGGCAACTTGCTCTTCCGCATACTGGAGATAGGAAGTCAGACCGAAAAAGCCGTTCTGGTCTACGAATGTGGCAAACACCTCAATTGTATCGCTTTGAATATCCAGCGATGCATTGCCTTCACGATCCTGCGCTACCTTCGCTCTAACGCGTTTCACTGAATTTTGCTTAGCCCATTCTGACTGACTAATGGGATCCACTGGGTTTATCAGCCGATAGAGCGCCGACGGCGCCCGCTGTCGCGTGATCTGGATCAGGTCCACAGTACGAAGGATGGCGGCACAATACTGTAGGTTAACCGTCTCATCGTCGCTATTCCCATACGGATGAGAAACGCGATATTTGTCAAGATTGTCCAGATCATCTAAATTATGGCTCTCACATACAATTGCGAGATCCTTACGAAAGTCATGGTCCAGAGGCTTTAGTAGACGATCGATCTCCGCAATCTGTGCTTTGGCACTTCCAAGCTCGCTATTGGTACCACCCTCAATCCAAGCGCGGACCCGCGCTCCGTGATTGTACCGGACAAACTCTTGATACAAAAATCTTTCTCGCTGTTCACCGTCTAACTGGTTGACCTTGGCTTTATAATCATCCCCGCCGGGATTAGAGAAAAGTGTCTTTTCGCAAAATTTGTCAAAACTACTCTTATGTCTATTCTCATATTCGGCTTTAGTAACGACGAGGCCCATGTCGTGGAAATATATCGATAACACGATCATCAGCCATTCGGCAGGCGTGAGAGATTCCGACGTCTGAGCAGGAATTAACCAGTCCAGAGTACTAAGCATGTCATCTATGTGGGATACATCATGGACAGTATACTCGTTAAATATTTCATTTCGACCGAAAAGACTCAGGACATCCTTTGCGGTCCGTTTAATTTCAACAAGATTTATTGGGAAGCTTGGAAATTCCACAGCCGCAAGAGCGCGCCGCTCAGCATTCGAGGCCAATTCGTTCATTCGCAGCATTTCCCCCCATTTTTGGCTCAAGCTTATTCCAAGCCAAGAATTGCGCAACGGTGCCCAACCCTATGTGCGCTTGTTCGCACCCGCAAGTAAACAGCTTCATTTGAAAGGCCTATGAGCAGAGCGTCTCTCGCGCGCCGAGCGGCCGGCCTTTCTTTAGGCGTATGTAGTGCCGGATAATCCTGTCATCATCATCGACGGTTTGTGCGTGGTCAGCCTGCACCACTGGCAGGCCCGGTTACGCGCCGGGCACGATGCTCACCCTCCAGAGTTCTGCTTCCACTGACTTCAAGGCGGAAGCTGGAGCGGCGAACCTTGTCCGATAGTGCGAGCTGAAAAGACAGCTTTTCGTCTGGCGGTCCTCCAAAGCAGACTGTCCGGAAGCGGCCTCGAGGCTGGCTTACGCTGTCAATACACTACGGTGACAGCACACTACGGTGGCAGCCGCCCTGCGCCGCATCAGGGTATACCCTGTCGTGACCGCTAGTCGTGACAGCCGGCTATGAAACATCTGGGTTGACAGCGGCTATTTGTGACAGGCTAGCGTCGGGCCTAAATCGTGAGGTGACACATGGCTCGCATCGGCTACGCCCGCGTCAGCACCGTCGATCAGGACTTGGACTTGCAGGTCGCCAAGCTCCAAGCGGAGGGGTGCACGATCATTCGATCAGAGAAGGTATCGGGGGCCGGCCGGCAAGGTCGTGCTGAACTGGCCACGATCATCGATTTCCTGCGACCGGGTGACGAGCTGGTGGTCACGCGTCTCGACCGGCTCGGCCGCGATACGCGTGACGTGCTCAATCTCATTCATGAATGCGAACAGCGCGGTGCCTTCGTCACCGTGCTCGACCCGCATGTGTCGACGCGCGGGGAAATGGGCCAGATGGTGCTGACCGTGCTGGGGATGGTCGCGCAAATGGAGCGCCGCTTCATCAAAGAACGGCAGCGCGAAGGGATCGAATTAGCCAAAGCGCGTGGAACCTATGCTGGGGGCAAACGTCGGATCGACCGACGACGCGTCATCGAGATGGCAGAAGCCACGAACTCGGTTGCTGCAATCGCCAGTGCGCTGAGGTGCTCTCGTATGCAGATTTATCGGATATTGAAGGATACCCTAACCTCCCAATAAAAGCCGCTCGCGTAACTACGACTAGCGAGGGAAATGGGCCCAAACGCCTCAGTTCGCTCTCGGGCGAAACCATCAGAAAGCAGCCGGTCCGATTGCGACCCTCATTGCCGCCGTTTGGTAAGCATCCGTCGCCGATCGAAACCTGCCGTTCGTGTGATTCTCCACCGACAGCAGAGCTGAGGCCAGATGCTGCCGTCAAAAAGAGATTCCGAAACGACCGCTTTGTGTCCGCCATTTCAGGTCTAACGTGGCTCTCCCCTTCGTTGAGCAAATGTCCGCTCTTCAAATCGCCAGAGAATTAGGTCGATGACTGACTTCTGGTCACCTGTTGCATCAGAAAGGTCAACACAAAGGTCATATACCGTTTGGTAGCCAAATCGAGCGGCAAGGCGAATTAAGTGTCGGTCTGGTTTTGGAACATCGAAACCCAAATTCTTCGCAAGGTGCAATGCCGTTACTGATCCGATGTAGGGAAGTTCATCGAGTACGTTGGCTGGATCTAGCAACACTCGTTCGTAAAACTGCGAAAATCCGCATTTATCAACAATCTCGGCAGTAGCGAAAATCGATTGCAGCTTCCGATCATTCCGGAAGCACGGCAATGCCGTTGAGACACACACCGGGCCAGCCAATACGATGGAGGCGGCCGACTCCCAATCACAGAAGCAGAGCGAGATATAATCGAAACGTTGTCGAATGACCGCTTCCCGAAATCCTGAGTTTAAGACCACCCAAGCATATTCTCTAAGAAATTGGGTTTCGGTGACGTCGGTCGAACTCATGAGAGCTTGGCTAAGCACTTCCCCGTGGTAGGGCGATGCAAGCAGCCAGTCTTTGGCCTGTGTGTAGTGCCGCGTCGCTGCCCTTGTTCGTTCCCTCATTTTCTATCAGTCTTTCTGCCAGCTAAAGCAAGGCGCAGCCGTTCTAGAGGCAACCAAATGCCGGGATTGCGATCTAGGGCTTTGCTGAGATGCACTTTGATCCGATGCCTCTGCTTCTGACGCAGAAATTCACTTTCGGGAATTCCGGTTCCAACATCGCTGGCCATGTCATATCTGGAAGCGAGGCGCTGGAACTCGCGTCGTGGAATCGTGGTGGTCGAAGCGAGCAAGTATCCAGCCTCGCGCTTCACCTCAGCGTAAAGAGCAAAGCTCTTGCCATGGGACTCGCTCTTGCTTTTCCAATCGGTTCGGAATTGCACAAGAGTTAGGCCGAACGTCGCGATTGAAAGAAGTCCAATCCACAACTGGGCAGGGATTCTTGGTGGCGTCACGTACGGTGCGATGGCTGGATCGAGGAATGCCATTGCAACAATCCATGCAGATAGTAGGAGTATCGCGATGTCGAGAAGGAGTGCTCGGCGAAGATAACGATCTCGCAAATCGGCGTGCGCGCTGCATAGTTGGTCGGATACACGCCTGATGCGTTCAACTTCTTCCCGAGATCCAATCGCAGCTCCATCCACTGACTCAGTCAAACAGAGCCTCCCACTGCTCAGCAGACTGATGGGCGCTCGCGTTTCGCATGCGCTTTGCTATTCGCTCAAGCAGATGACTAGCGGCCACCCTGTCCGCACTTCCGGCATCTCCCAAGTACCCGTCTACGTGGATAGACTGCCCGGTGCTGTCCTTTATGGGAGACTTCACAAGGTCCTTTGCGCGCTCGAAGAACGCCGGCAGCATAGCGCTCGCTACCTTTGGTCCATCATAGTCCTTAAACGCTGCAATTGCTAAGCTCTCTACGTGATAACCAGAAAGTCTCTTGTCGTCGGGCAGCATCCCAATAATTGCCTTCGCAAGCTTGATCGTCGGCACCAGCTTGAAATTGCACCTCTCGTTCGTGTTCGTCAGAGCCTTCTGAAAGCCTTCTGGAGAAATCCCGGACCAGCCGTCCCGTCGAAACGATGGCACCCGCAACTCACCATCAACCCTCGCCGCCGGAAGAAGTTGTAGCTGCATGCCATCGGCGTACCGGACGGTCACGGCCAGTTTTCCGGACGTAACTTCGGCATCCGGCATTTTTTTTGAAACAAGCCGCTCAAGTTTCCTGAGCAGTGTTGATGGCTTTTGCGAATGAAGGTAGTTGCTATCGAGTATCAGCAAGGAGTCTATGTCGCTCAACCCATCGACATACGTATGCTTGGCTACTGATCCTCCGAAGAGTGTGTCTACAGTACCATCAAGGTCGTCACCAAGGATATCCTTTATCTCTGCGAGTCGCTCTGCAACCTTATCAACGTCTCTTGAGTTTGCGGCCGCAAGCTTGTCGCCTAGAAATTTGTTTAGTACCGTTTCAAACGCGCGAATTGCCGTGTTGTCCTCGGTCTTTCGGACAAGCTTCGCAAGCTCCGATGGCTTTCGATAAACGAAAGCACCTCCTCCTCCGCCGCTACCTCCCATTCCTGCCTCCGGCCAATTTCGCGTCAAGACTCTCTGATGCCGCTTTTATGATTTCTGCGTGACGGCCGAAGTGGTCAAAGCGACCGTCATTCACAAATTTCAGCATATCGAGTCGCATCTGCTGTAGGTACTGGTAGTTGTGTGACCAGCAGCGGGCCTCAACAATGTCTGAATTTGTGCTGACAGGCAGCGTGAGTGCGCCAAAAGAATGCCGATAGATGGTGTCACCATTGAGGAACGCGTATCTCAGCCAAGTCAGTCCGTCGAAAATGTCAGCGCCGGCAATGAAGTACATAAACGTTGTCAGCGTATCGAGGCTACCAAAGACGTGGATTGGCTTTTCGGGTGAGTGTTTGTTCAGTTCTGTACGAAGAGACGCGATGTTGAGCATCCGATCCAGTAGCCCATTGCCGATCTCTTTTTCAGTGACCCCGATCACCTGAAAATCATCGAAATGCTTGCAGGCAACTAGTATAGTTTTTATGTCTAGTCGCGTGGATTTTTCTGTCTCTGGCTTAACTAGAAAGTCGAGCGCTCGGGCGCTACCTGTTAGTCTAAGAGATTTTGCGCGTTCAATCTGTTTCTCGATGGAGACCCGGCTATTGGGCGTGTCGTAACTGACGAAGACAGTTGGGACGGCCGCCGTCCACTGGTCGATAACCCTTTGATAGTCGTCGATGCTCCACTTGGCATCTTGATGTTCCGTCTCGTAGGTGTCGGACATATCAAGCTCCTTCGACGCCTCATAGCCACCGCTGTCCAAGAAAACAGTGGTTGCGAAGTCAAAGGAGGGCTTTAGCTTCCTGCCAACGTCGTAGGCGCTCACAAGGATTTCGTCGGTGATATATTCACGCGTAACGTCAAAGGTTTTCTGCAGAGACGGGAATCCCTTGCTAGAAAATGAAGGGACTAGTAGTGGCGTCTCCATGACTGTTCCATCCGAGAAACGTAGTTCTCTAGATTTGGCAAACATCAAAGATTTTTCCTATCGAGGCAAGAAAGGCAGGTTCCGCAACCCAGCTGATGCCCCATCTCGCAACTGTATGTATGAGTTTGATCTATGCCAGTGTTTCGAAAATAGCTGTATACTTCTGACTTAGTCCAACGAAGAAGAGGGGCAGCCAACGCGAATTTCCCGTCAGAATGCTCCTCCACGAGTGCTGCCATGCGATCGAAGAAGGCAGGAGAGCAGTCGTAGTAAGTCGTTCCGGCGTGGATACCGATGACAATGAGCCCCGATGGCGCAGGAGATAGCATTAGTGCTGTCGAGATCAGGAAGGCATTTCGTCCACGTATTTCGCCAGAGCCGAACGGCCGGCCGGCCCGCAGGCTGATTTTGATTGGCTTGCAACCGAAGTACGCCGACAACTTCTGGACAGATGGCCACTCTTGCGCCGCAGCGGCCTGTCCGAAATCCAGGAATATGGGCATGAGATCATACCCATCTCGCCCCAACATGTGCATGCAGACAGCTGAGTCTATGCCGCCGCTCAGAAGTATCGTAGCATTTACAGTCATTTGGCGGCCGCCCTCTCCGCCTATTATTTCACATCAGTGTATTAAATCTCGCGGGCTGATCAACCGATTTTATCGTAGATTTAGCTGTAGAGTTCGCCGCTAAGTAAGATGCTGCCGCCGAGATCCAGACCACTAAACAGCGTCGCGTTGAACCCCGTAGATTCCCGTCCGGAAGGTTGTGTAATTCTCGAAGCCGAGTGCCACCAGTGAGTCCGCTTCTGTTCCCAGAAGCAGACATTTGGAACCAACATCTAAAACAACTGGATATGGCGGCGCGATGCCGCCAATGCCCACTGGCCAAGCGAAGGGCAGCTTTCATGGTCTAGCCGTCCGAACCTGACAGTCCGTTTTCCTACGCCATGGCGGCCGTCCGTGAGCCGACCTGTTCGAGGGCGGAAGCAGAATGTCCTCTTGTGGGGGACACGCAACACGCCATCCGGCATAGACAAGTGCCAAAACGCAAATGTTTGAGCTCGCAATCGTCGACATCGGTGAAGGAGATTAAACCACGATTTCGTAGAGTCTGAACTCTCCTGTTCCGGGCAGGGGTTCGCTATCTCCTTGACAAATAGGAATATTTTCCTTATACTGGCGACGCCATATGCCCTGTCGCGCCTTGTGCCCGGCGGGGCCTTCAACCCTTGAGAGGTCGCCCAATGAGCCTTGCCGCCGCCACCACAACACCCGAACCCTGCCGGGGTCGCACCCGCGATTTGCCTTCGTCCGTCGTTATCGTTGGGCTCGATGAACGCGGCAAGCCACACGCCTCACGGTTTCCAGCCGGGGTGACGGCGGAAGTCGAGGCCGCTGCCAACCTTATGGGCATGGCGGTGCTCAAGGCCGAGAGCGGGGCGCTGGCCAAGATCGTGGACCAACTGACCGTCGGCAAGCTCTTTGCCAGCGGCAAGGCGTTCGTGCCCTTCGTCAGTCAGGACGTCTATCGCCAATTGGAAGCCTATCTGCCGATCGCTGCGCGCAAACGAGTGAAGAACAGGGCGGATGGCGGCTCTGGTGGTACGGAGGACAAGGGCAAACCGGCCGATACGCCGATTCCCGATGCCAACAACACCTATGCCAAAGCCAAGGCTTCCGGCAAGCCGCGGTCCGGCAAATATCCCGAAGACTGGGACAAGATCGCCGTCGGCCACATCGTACTCGCCTCCGAGGAACGGGCGGACGGCTGGTGGACGGCCCATGTGCGCGAGGTTCGCGCGGATGGCACCTATCTGCTCGAATGGGAAGAATGGGTCGGCTTCGACCGCTTCGTATGCCGACGCGATCAGATCGCTCTGCTGCATCCCGACTATGACGGCAAGTAAGGCGGGCCGATGCAGTTCGCGATCGATCCGATGATTGCCGAAGCCGACCGAGACGGTCTTGCCAAGGCCGATCTGTGCCGCCAACTCAACGACGGCTTTCGTCTGACCCTGCTTGGCGGCAAGGTGGTCCTGTCACAGTCGGTGGCGGGACTTGCCCTCGACCGTCAGGCGGAAGTGGTTCTGGCTGTGCGTGGCTTTACCGACTTCTCGGCCGAGAATGACCCTTATGAGGAGCATGACTTCGGCGCCGTGGTATGCCGGGGCGAGCGTTACTTCTGGAAGATCGACTGTTACGATCTCGACCTGACCTACGCTTCGCCCGATCCTAGCGATCCGGCCTTCACCATCCGCGTGCTCACCATCATGCGTGCGGCTGAGTATTGAGAAGGTCGACTCCAGATGACCGTCGTTCGGCTGCCTTACGTCTTTGGCTTACGGCCTGCCTTCAATCCGGGTGGGTTACCGCTCGGACTCTTGGGCTCGGTCAGAAGCTGGGCGACGGTCACGCCAAGCACGGCGGCGAACGATTCCAGCCGCGTCAGCGTCACGTTCTCGCTGCCGCGCTCGACCCTGCCGACATAGGAGCGGTCGATGCCGGCCTCCAGCCCCAGCCGCTCCTGCGACATGCCCTTGGCAACGCGCAGGGATCGCAGGTTCCAGCCGAGTATTTGCCGCGTGTCCATGGTGCGGCAGATGGCCAGAGATACAACTTAATAATCGACGGACTGTTAGTCCCTTATTATAGTAGTCACATCACCATGGGGCTGGTGAGCGGACGAACCAAACAAACTCGGCCGGGCTCATATCGACGGCACGATTTGGAACGTGAGACATGCGGGCAATTGGGGCGGGGATTTTGTTCATTCTAACTATGGCGGGTGCCTCGCCCAGCCATGCCGATCAGGCACATAGCTGCCTGATCACCATCGGCATGAACCGGTGGAATCCCGGGACCTGCACGGTCGAGGAAGAGGGCAACACTCTCACTGTCGAATGGCCCGGCGCCGGCAAAATCCACTATCATGCGACTCTCGAGCGCTCGGGGGGATCAGGCAATCAGGCCAATGCATCATGGACAAGGGTGCGCGAGGATTCAACGACCACTGAGGCTCTAGGTCGTTTGAACAAGGTCGGCGATTGCTGGATAAACAACAAGGCGGACATCTGCTTTGCGATCAACGCCGAGGTCGCGACCAGCGAGTTTGACGACGATCCTTACGAGGATGAAGGCAGCGAAGATCACGACGTCGCACCTAATGTTGCCCCGAGCGGCAATGCCTCGTCGTTTCGCGGCATCCAACTCGGCATGACAAAAGCGCAGATCAGGGCCGCATTGAACGACGAATTTAGCCTATCCAGCGAGTTGCCAAGTCCGGACGGCAATCCCAAAGGTTCTGATGCCACCTATGCCATGACTTTGTTTTTTGCGCTCGGGGGCGTGCAGATCCCGAACGGGATGCCCTTCGGCAGTCAATATATTCTCAATGGCGACAACAAGGTGTGCGGCGAGATGTCTTTTGCTGACGGCCACGCCGACAGGATGCGGCTGGGTCAGTGCTATTTCGACATTCAGGGCAGCATTACGATCTCAGACTTCGCGCGGCAGATCATCGACACCTACGGCCTCGAAGACGGCATGGAAGGCAGCACGAGATCGATCAAGGGGCCTTACGGACCTATCGGATATGTCCAATACACCGGGGTGAAAAGGGAGACCTCTGAACGTTTCACCGCTGCGGTGAACGACCTGACCCACGTCCCCACCCTGACGATCGAGAAGATTCCCAGCATCAATTTCAACTAGGCGTCCGGCCCCGACTGTCAGCTGTGCGGTGGCAAGCACGCCGCCGCCGAAACGGCCCCTGACGGCCTCGTCACAAGCATCAACTCACGGAGAGGAACCCTCATGACTGCCTACATCGATGCCATGCGCCACTATGCAACCTTCTCGGGGCGGGCGACCCGATCGCAGTTTTGGCTGTTTACGCTGGTGTACTTCATCATCGCCGTTGTTGCGCTTGTGATCGATCAGGTTCTGCAAATCGACCCGACCGGCGAGGCGCAAGTGGTTATAGGCATCGTCTCCCTCGTTCACCTTATTCCCTCCCTCGCTATCTGGGTTCGGCGCCTGCACGATATCAACCGCAGCGGATGGTGGCTGCTGATTGCCTTTGTACCGCTGGTCGGCCTCATCGTCCTGATCGTCTTCGCCTGCACGGCATCGCAGCCGGCCATGACCGGGGTGCCCTCGGTTGTCGACCTATCGAACAGGAACGCTATCCAGCCGAGCATGGCCGCTGCCAGACAGGACGCATCTTCCCTCGACCGGCTGGAAAAGCTCTCCGCTCTGCGGGCATCTGGCGCCCTGAGCGACGAAGAGTTCGCCAACATGAAGAGCCAGATACTGGGGAAGGACCGGCAGTGAGCCTACCCGGCCGAATACCGGGAACCTTTGTCCCGACCGCCGTCGCCCTGCTGGTGATTTCCACTGGCACGGCATGGGCACAAACGTCATCCGATAGCGACGCTCTCACCGTCATTGATGTGCTGATCATGATGGCGGTGACTATCTACTTCCTGCCGACGATCGTCGCCTTTGCGCGCAGGCATCCAAACCGCTGGCCGATCCTGATCATCAATACTGTCTTCGGCCTCACCGTTCTCGGTTGGTTCGGCTCACTGATCTGGGCGTTCGGTGCCGTGCATCTCAGTCCCTCCGGAAATCATGGTGGCGAGAGCCGATTAAACCTGTTCGTCAATGATCCAGCACGCAGGGAGATTGCCGTCACCGGACCGATACCGGCAACGCCTCTGCCCGACGATCCTGCTGACGAACTGTGCCGGCTCAAAGCCCTGCACAATGCCGGGACGCTTGATGACGGCGAATATCAACGCCTGCGCGCCGGCCCGCTCGACCGGTTGGCACGTCGGGGTTAAGTAGGCCCACAGCGCCACACAGCCGACCGCTGGCGCGATTTGACCAAAGGTCGAGCTCATTGCCCCGAAACGACCGGCGCGCGCCCTATGGGTCGCCACGAGTCAAACAGCCGACTTCGCCTTTCAGCCGCTCGACAGGGCCGCCGCGACCGCAAGCACACCTATTCGCTGGCCGGCCGACCGGGTTTTTCGACCAGCCCCGACGCCGGATAGCCACACCGGATGTACCGATGGCTACGAATAGCCCGAGTCATGAAGTGCCGCGTCGACGGCCTCAACCGTCAGCCCCAAATCCCCCTCTGAAAGATGCGATCACGAGCCAAGTCCCGCGGGGTCTGGCCATTCGGAACCCGCTGAAATTCCGTGTGCGAGCGTGGGAGAATGAGCACGTCTCCGACGTCAAAATATCCACGTGGGATGCATTTCAAAGTGTATTCGACAACGCGTTCTGGCGTTTTTTCGATCGGCTCCCAAAGCATATGGTGCACCGCATTGGGGCGAGGGAAATACCTTTCGTGCTCATCATAAAGGTGCTGTTCGAGACTCACCGTGATCCGGGTGCTGGGCGGCGTCAGGCAGATGCCATGCATGTGTAAGCCATCATTGATGGCTATATTAACGAAGTGATCTCGGTCGAATTTCTTCTTCTTTGGAACCGGGCGGTCGAAGCTGAAAATCCACAGCGGCATGTCGGTCACCGCGACCTTTCTGGGGCGCCGAAAACAACGCTTCACATGCCTCGCGTAGAGTGTCTCAATCGTCTCCCGCATCAGCTTTCGCTTCGTTTCCTCGTTGCCGGGGAGAGGGTTGAACATCGTGGTCGCGAATGTTGGTTCAAATCCACGGTTCAGATAGCCATCCACCCAATCGATATGGCTGCTTACAAGCTGGGTTACAGTGGGGCTCATAATAGCTGGTCCTTCATGGGTTACATGTTTGGGTATTGACTACGGTCACCTGTTTGCCCGTGGTGCTGCTAGGCCATCGATGGTCGAGACCCCCTCAGGCCGCAGGCGGCCATATGCGGGTGCTGGCCAGCACCCGACATTGATGGTCTTGGGGATAGGTCTCGAAAGGGGCGGTTCCTCGCTTTCGAGTGGGCTACCGGCAGGGAATTGGCATGACGCCACCCAACCCTTTACGCGTGCGTCTGAGATGCTGTTGACTGTGTTCGCGTGCTCCCACGCGAAGATGTAGTCGAGACAGTAGGAACTCCCTGTCCGAAGAGATTCCTCGGTCAGCTGCGTTGACTGCCTGCGGATGGCACTGGTCAAGATGGTGGGAAATAGCAGCGGACGAAGTGGCCCGGAAAAATGCTAGAAGCAAATTTGCTGCGAAGCTTTGAGAAGTGAGTGTCAATGGTGGCTTGAAGCGCCATCTCGCCACTGCTCATTCCGTTTAACGGAATACCCCCGCCTTTGACTAAAGGCGGGGGTACATCAAGAAAAATGCCAACAGCCTGCTAGAGTAAGCAATAGTGCACCACGCGGCCCAAAAATTTGTTCCGACGTTTGCCGAATATCTCAAGCCCCACAGCGACACACTGGTCTTTCTTAGCGTTGAGCAACTCTGCTGGATCGTCAACGAACTCCAACTCGGCAATAATTTTACGCAAGTTCTGCGTAGCGGTCTGCTGATCGCAAGTTTGACGATCCCGCTTGCGGCGCTCGTTCAAAACGGCTCGCAACCCGCCTCTGCTTTGAAACTCGTCGGGCAAGTCCTCTGGCGCCGCATATTCAAGAAGATACTCGGCGGCCAACCGATATTCGCTTCGTATTTTCGGCCCGACGTTGTTGAACCCGGCCTCAAACACAAGTCGCAACTTGTCGGACGGCTGAGCGTTCTCCCTCACTTCGTCCGGCCAGAACGCGTCATTTTTGAAGGCTTTCCAAGCGCGTGGGCCCTTTATCGATTCGGCCACGATGCAAACGTCGGCGATGTTCTGGTAGAGTGTTGCGTGATACTTCTTTTCGTTGCCATCGATCGTCTTGCTGATCTCACGAAGCCGAACCATCGCAGCAGACTCGCGCATCGTTTTCACGGATAGATTTTCAGCCTTGAAGGTGCTCATATCGCAGCGTCTCCATCGCGGTCCTCGACCCCAGTCTGGCTGGTGTTCAGTCGGCTGCGTTGACTCACGTAGGTCATGAGATCGTGGAAGCGGTAAACTACCCTGCCGCCAGCCTTGACGAAACGCGGACCGCTTCCGGCAACCCGCCAGTTTGCCAGTGTCTTCGGTCGAATCTTGAGGAGTGCCGCAGCTTTGCTCGGCGTCAGCAAGTCATTGTCGCTATATACGCGGCCTTGCCGTTGTTTCGCTCGGGCGGGGGGCAACAGGGTCATGAAGCCCCTTTGCGCCCCAATCTTGCAAAGCTTGATGATTGCGCGATCGTATTCGGTGAGTTCTCGCATAGAAGGCTCCACGCTTTGAGCCAAGTCGAGCGAGAGGCCATAGCCGTTCACGTCGACCTGACCCGTTGGTTCAGGTTTACGTGAGACGACCGTTCGGCACCCGGAGAACGCGCTTGCACGTTCATGACGACGGGACGGCTGCCGAGCCAAAGTCGCGTCGTTCGCAGTCTCGGAGGGTCTCCCCTCGCTACCCGGGAAGGGCAGCTCCACCAATATGGGTGGTTTCCATTATTTGAGCACTCCTTGATCGCGTTGCAAGTGCCATTGCGAACAAAAGCGTGCTTACCCTGTGATTGCCATATTGGTCGTCGCTCAACCGAATAGACGATTAACTTATTGATTTTATTGGCGCACCCGACAGGATTCGAACCTGTGACCTCTGCCTTCGGAGGGTCGCCTGCGGATCAGTGAATCCTACTGCGTTTTCCGCCTCTTATTCGAGGTCGAAGTTGAGGCTTGTACGAATCCTGTACGAAGCGCGCTCTGTACCTTCTTCTTGGTGTCCTCGGCGTGGGTGTAGGTTTTCTGCATCAGCGTCAGGTCGGCCCAGCGGCCCGCCTTGGCGACGGTGCGGGCATCCAGCTTGCGGCGAACGAGCAGCTCGGTAGCAAAGCCATGCCGGCCAGCGGCATGCGGCATGATCTCCTCGATGCCGGCATTCTTACACGCGGTCTTCCACGATTTGTAGCAGCCGTTCTTGCTCGCGTAGCCGAACATCTTCGCCTGCTTCACCCTCGTTTTTCCGTGTGGTCCCTTGCGCGGCCGGCGTGGATGAAGGTTCGCCAGTTCGATGACTAGATCCATCGGCAGATCGACCCACTGCGCCTCGGTGCCCTTCGCCTCGGGCATCCAGACGCGCGCGTTCTGGAGATCGAAGTCGTCGGGGATCAGCGCTGTTGCCTGGCTGATGCGGGCGCCGGTCACGAACATGAAATAGGCCATGGCGCGCAAATAGGGATTGGCCTTAGACCGGAACGCCAGCACCCATTCCCACGAGCCTGGTGTCTTCTCCACCCTGCTCTGCTTGCCGCGTTCGCGGTCCTGCTTCAGGCGGTCGGCCTTGGTGTATGCCTTCACCCGGATCGGCGGGCACTTGCCTAGATCGTGCGCATTGTTGATGACGGCTCGGATCGGCGTGACCACGTGGCGCTGCCATGAATCGGTGGCGCCCTTCGGGTAGAGGATTGGGCCGAGGTTGCGCACCTCCTGCGGCGTGATCGACGCGACGATGCGATCCTTCAGATGGGGGAGGATCGCCTCAAGGTCCTTCGCTTCCATCGGGTTGGCCGGATAGAGCATCACGGCCTCGTCGAACGTCAGGGCCTTCTCTTCCCCAACGATATCACGTTTGATTTCCTTCCTTTCGAACCCGGCGAGCGCGACTTCGGCGTCCCTTTCTGGCGCTGTCGCAGGTATTCCAAGGCTTTGTCGGTAGTATTTACCGGACGATATTCTGTCGATGCGACCTTTGAACCACCACCATCCGTCTCGTTCGTAGAGTGTGAGGGGCACTTTTCGGGTTCCTGAAACAGACGGTCTATATGCTCGGGGAGCAATATCATTACCCTCCCGAGAATTTTGCAAGCGCCGAGCCGACGCGCGTCGGCCCGGATCGTCCTGGCGGACAGGTGGATACCGCGAGCGGCGAAAACATCAACCCATTCTTCGGGTGTCTTGCCTGCATCGAGAATCGCGCTGAGACCTGACATCAAAGCAGGCTCCGCTGCTTGCGGCCGGGCGTCGCGCAGTCCTGGCAGGCGTGCTGCCACTCGCCCGCAACCTTGGTGATGACGAAGCCCTCGGCGCGTGCGTCGGAGACCATGACGTCGAACTCGTCGGCCTGATAGGTCCGGCGCTGGGCTGTGCCGCATTCGCAGGCGATATGCATCTGGCCAGAATGCCGCTCGATCATGGCCGTATCGCCCGATAAATGTGACCAGCGTAGGCGCCGACGGCCTTCCAATAAACCGCCATGGGGCCTTTGTTGCGACGCCAGCTTTCCTGAGCACGTTGGCGCGCTTCTCGATTGAGGTCGCGCATGATTTCGGCAATGGCCGCCTTAGCGTCATCCGATAGTTCCGACATCCTCGCATAAGCTGGAAGATTGAGGACAGGATTTCTTACTTCCTTGCGCAGTGAGCGCTCGGTGTTGTCAGCCATTGTCGACTCCAAGGCTTTTGAGGAGGTTGTGCGAGTCCGCCCAGCGGGCGTGGCCCGTCCATGAGGCGAGGAACTTTTGCAGGCGCTCGGCATCGCCGGCAGCGCGATAGGCCTTGATCTTGCGGCGGGCGCGCTGGACGCTGTCCTTGCGGAGCAGCTTGTGGCTTGGCCAGATGCGGTAGCCGAGGAAGTTCACGCCGCGGCTTGCCGGCTGCACCGACCATTTCGAGAAGCGCAGGCCAAGCCTGTCGCGCGAGAACGCCTCGATGTCGTCGCGCAGCCGGCGCAGATGATCGGTCGACGGGCCGAACACGACTAGGTCATCCATGTAGCGGTGCCAGTGGCGTTCGCCGAGATCCTGCTGAAGATGCCTGTCGAGCGCGCCGGCATAGACGTTGGCGAATATCTGCGAGACGAGGCTGCCGATCGGAATGCCGATGCCAGCGCGCGGCATCATCGCCTCGATCAATCGCAGCGTCGCCCGGCAGGAAATCTTTGCCTCGATCAGACGCCAGAGCGTGCCGCGCTCGATGGAGGCGAAGTAGCGGCTGAAATCCGTCTTCAGCACATAGACCGGCCGGCCGTAACGCAGAAGGTGGCGCAGTTCGGCCTGCACAGCGACGGCGCCGGCATGCGTGCCCTTGCCCTTCCGGCAGGCATAGGAACGCGGCAACAACGTCGCGTCGAAGATCGGCTCGATGACGGCGCAAAGCGCATGCTGGGCGACGCGGTCGCGGAACGGCAGCGCTGCGATCTGGCGCCGCTTCGGGTCGAATATTTCGAAGGTGTTCGGCTCTCCCTGGCGATAGCTTCCGTCGCGCATGTCCTCGGCCAGGCGCTCAAGGTTGAGGGCAGAGAATTCCTTGAACTCCAGATGACCGGTCGTCAGCCGCCGGCCACGCGCCGTGCGCCTGTATGCCGCCAGCATGTTAGCATCGGCGGTGATCGGTCCGATCAGATTGCGATAGCGCTTAGCCACGGCAGCACCGCCGGCCGCGGGTTTCGACGGCATGGCCGCTACTCCCCGCTATGCCGGACCCTGCTGTGTCTTCGCCGAAGCTGGATGTCCGGGCTGACCACCCATGCAGGCCGGAAAGCCTGCGGGAAGTGAGCCGGCGCGGCCGTGGCCGGCGCCGAGCCGGGAATGCGTGGTCACTGCGGCCGCGCGCGGAGAGGCCGTCGTTGGAGTTGTCCGGCCAGTTGTCGAGGTTCGCGTAACGCGAGCCCGCGTTGGCCTCATTGATCCAGGACCCGCCGAAGATGGAGGGGCGAGACATCATTTCTCCCGTTCACCCGATCCGCTGCCGGCGATCCATGTGCCCAGCATCGCGCCGACCTCGGCGAGCAGCTTCAGCGCTGCTCGGTGCTGGCCGGGCGTGATGATCTTGACGGATGGATCGGCGGCGAAGCGGAGCCAGAAACGCAGCGTTGCGAGGTTCGCGTCCGCCGCATGGAGCCGCGAAGCCTGCCTGGACTTCGCGGCGTGGTAGATGAGGCCGACCTGTCCGATCATCAGGGCCAGCAGTTCATCCCGGAGCTTGCCGTGGCGGCGCGGGCAGCGCTGCACGATCGGGTAGAGGTATGCCACCGCCGCCTCGTAGCGCTCGGCGATGGCAAGCCCTTTTCTGCTGGATGGATTGTCGGTGATCATCGGTCGGCCCGTTGCAGGCCGGCGCTTTCGCGCCGGCTATTCAAGCGTCAGGTGGTCACTGCGGTCGCGCGCGGAGAGGCCGTCGTAGGAGTTGTCCGGCCAGTGGCCGAGGTTCGCGTAACGCGAGCCCGCGCTGGCCCCAGAGAGCCAGGACCCGCCGAAGAGGGAGGGGCGAGGATCGTCCGGATGTCCGTCCATGCCCCACACCCACATGTTACCGGTCGCCTGGATGATGCCGAAGCGACTGGTGCGCGGCGCGTCCAGCCCGGTGGTTTCCGGCTCGTCGGCAGCGCTGCTTCGTTCGGTCACGCCGTCGGCGGCGGCGAAGAATTCCTCGGCGCCGAGCAACTGCTTGCCGTGGTGGGTGTAGATCGCAACGGCCGTGGCGTAGTCGAGCTTCTTCGCCTTGCCCTTGCCGTCAGGCGCCAACGGCAGCGACCGGCCATCGGCGATAGTCTCTCCGTAGCGCGACGTGCCTTTGCTCAGATGATCGGTGCCGAGCAGGTAGATGTCAGCCCAGAAGCGCAGGCCGGCGTGCTCGACCAGCGCCATGCCGCGCGGATCCGGGCAGGCAGGGCGGAAACCAGCATCCCAGCAGGACGCGGGATTGATCGCCGGCACGGCGTCGCCGCCGGTTCGCGCGGTTGCGTTACCGCCGGGCGCAAAATGGAAACCGCCTACAGCGCCGTCCGGAACCGCATGATTGCAGCCGTAGACCATCGGCTGGCCGTCCTTGATGACAACGGCATAATCCTTGCCCGCGGCCAAATCTGAAGTCGGCAGCGGCGTGTCGCGGTCGAAAGACGTCGTGCCGATCAGGGTGCCGGCGCGGATGGAGATCGTGTCGGCGCCGGTGACGAGGAAGATCGATGCGCCGGCTTCCGGCCGGGCGATGGTAGCCGTCGACGCGGCCGGAATCGTGGTTGCGATGTTCATGGCTGCTTTCCTTGGGTTGAGAGGAGGGAGGCAGCCGGCGCTTCCGCGCCGGCTAGTCAAGCGACAGGTGGTCACTGCGGCCGCGCGCGGAGAGGCCGTCGAGGGAGACGTCCGGCCAGCGGCCGAGGTTCGCGTAACGCGAGCCCGCGCGGGCCTCACTGAGACAGGACCCGCCGAAGATGGAGGGGCGAGAATCGTCCGGATCTCCGTCGGTGCCCCACGTCCACATGTTACCGGTAGCCTGCATGATGCCGAAACGGCTGGTGCGCGGCGCGTCCAGGCTGGTCTTGTTCGGGTTGCGGCTGGCGGCCGACTTTTCCGTCACGCCGAATGCGGCGATGCGGAATTCGTCATAGTCGAGAAGCTGCTTGCCGTGATGCGCATAGATCGCCTGCACGGTCGGGAAATCGCAGCGGGCGACCTTGCCCTTGCCGTCGAGCGCTGACGGCCTGTCGACGCCGTCAGCGATCGTCTCGCCATGGCGCGATGTGCCCTTGGCCAGATGGTCGGTCCCCAGCAGGTAGATGTCGCACCAGAACGACATTCCGTCATGGTCGACGAAGGCCATTCCGCGTGGATCGGGACAGGTCGGGCGGAAACCGAGGTCCCAGCAGGAGAAGGGATTGATTGCCGGGTCAGTGTCGCCGCCACTGCGGGCGCTGGCGTTGCCGCCGGGCGCGAAATGGAAACCGCCGATGACGTCGGCGCCGGGCAAGCCATCAGCCGCGACGGCGACCGGATCGTTCATCGCGTTGATGCTGACGTAGTAGTCGCTTCCAGCCGCGAGTTCCGGCAGCGCCACCGGAAAATCCTTCTCCTCGAAGCCGACAACGCCGTTGGCGAAAGTGAACTCGGTGCCGGCGCGGATCGATATCGAGGTGGCGCCGGTGACGACGAAGATCGGAAGGCCGGCCGTCTGGCGGCTGATGGACGGCGAAGCGGATGCGGATTTCAGGGTTGCTGTAGCGTTCATGGGAATTCCTCCGGTAAAGGGTTGGAAAGGTCAGCGCAGCGCCAGCCAGATCAGGCCGAGGCCTGCGACAAGGATGGCTGTGAGGGTGGCGAACAGGATCCGGCGCTCGGCCGGCGTCGGGCCGAGCACGATGGTTTCGCAATCGCCGCGGCAATCGCATTCCGGCCATCCGGCGCAGACGCGCACCTTGTCATTGCAGGGTGGGATGGTGACGTCGCCGTAGACGGGATCGATGCCGTCCACCAGCTCGGCGCCGTAGGGCTGCGGGTTGCGCTGGGCGATCATGCCAGGACACCCATCCACATGAGCGCAAGGCCGATCCCGAACGCCGTCACCGCCAGCCCGGAAAGGACATCCTGCAGCGTGTCCATGTCAGGCGACCTGGCGCGCTTCGCGGGCGCGGTGGAAGTCGGCCGCCTCGGCGCCGTAGCGGTCGAGTTCGGCGCGGCTGAAGAAGGGAAGGAGATCGTCTTTTGAGACGCCCTCGTCGATGCGGTTCAGCTCGGCGATCTTGTCGGCGATGCGCTCGACGATGCCGGCGGTCGGCAGTGCAGGCGGCGGAACGGCCGTGGTGGCCGGGCGGTATTGCTGGGAAAGCATGCGATTCTCCTTTTCGCTTTTGAAGGGGATAGGCCGCGCGCAAGCATTGCGTGCATTAGCGCGGCGATGGATATTGGAATGGAGGCGGGAACGGGCGAGAGAAGCGCCCGCTCCCGCATAACCCCTCGAACAGGCAAGGACGCGAGGAGCTATCTCGATGAGTGAAATGACATGGCACGCAAGCAAGGAACCAAAGTCCCCGCCACCACCGCCGCCCCGCCCGGCGCCGCGTCCCATTCCACATCCGGGGCAGGGAGAATTCGGCAACCGGCAGGACACCAACTTCGCGCCGCCGCCGCCACCACCGGATCGGAAGAAATAGCCAGTCACGAACTGACGTTCGATCTGACGGTCGCAATCGCCTATCAGGCGATCCGAGAACAGTTTTTCGCGCGGCTCAATCGCACGCTTACCGGGTTGCAGGTCATCAGCGGGACGAGCGCGATTGCCGCGCTGTCCGACATGATCTGGGTCGGGCCGACTGCCCTGCTTGTCATCACTGCGGTGACCGGCGTTGTCAGCCTCGTCATTGATCCCGCTGGCGCGGCGCGTGACCATCACGCCTTGCGCTCGCGCCTGCACAACATTCGCGCCGAACTCGAAGAACTTGGAATGACCGCCGCTCGAATGCGCGCGGCGCGTGCTGGAATGGCTCGTGTTGCCGCGGATAGCCCCCCGGCATACCGCGGCGTCCAGGCTATCGCCTACAACGCCGCCGTGAACGCCATCTACGATGAGAGCGAAGCTGCGCGCTACCGGTTCAGAATATCCTGGCTGCGCAGATTGATTGCGCAGTGGGCGCCCATGCGAGGCTTTGTGTTCAAGCGATAGCACCGATCCACTCCATCGCGGGATTGCGATGGAGGGATAAATAGGAATAATCCTATTGCGATGTCAATAGGCAAATGCCTATTTGATAGGAATCACCCTATCGGAGCCAAGGCGGTACTATCCGCGCCACTGAAACCAAGCGACCACACGCCCGTACACTCTGACCTCCTCGCGCAATAGCTCGTAGTCTGAATATCGGGGGTTGTCGGCCATTACCTTGATTTTGTCAGTCCGCGGCACGAGTTGTAGGCGCTTGATCGTCAGGCCGTCGCCGTAGTCGCAGGCATAGATGTCTTCAGGCTGCGGAACTGTATGTGTCATGTCCACAAAGACGTAGGAGCCCGAGGTGAGTGTCGGCTCCATCGAATCACCCTCGACCGGAATTGAATAAACCTGCGGCATGTTGCGCCATCCCGCCTTTACGGCTGCCGGGAAAGACCAAAAGCCGTTTACATGATCGGCATAGACTTGATCGCGGTCGGCCAGCTTCTGACCTGGCTCGGCTGGAATTCCTTCTGGAGACCCCAGCCCCAGGCCGCCCCGCAAATTGAGGTTGGCGACGTCACCCTCTGGACCGGTTCGAGTAGATTTTCCAGCGGGCGACCCAAGGTCTGTTTCAGGAATATCCAGCATTTCTGATAGCCGCAGACGAATGGCCTCCGGCAATTTTGCGGGGACGCCTCGATCTAAAAATTGCTGGATGTAAGCGTGGTTTTTGCCAAGCTCCAATGACACGGCCTTCATATCAAGGCCTCGATCCTTAATGGCGCGGGCAATTCGTTTTCTGATCGGGTCCATGAACATGATCTGTCACCCCCGTTGACAGTCGTCCAATAGGAAGTTACCTATTGAAAGAGGAATAGGACTATTGGTAGGAACGATGACAATCGACGAATTTAGAGGGCATGTGGAAGGTTTCATTACCGATAGTGGTATGACACCGACTGCCTTTGGCCGCCGTTTCGCAGGCGACCCCTTGTTCGTGTTCCAATTGCGCGAAGGGCGTGAGCCGAGGTCCGCAACGCAACAGAAGATTCTGGTGGCTATGGAAGCTGCGAAGCACGAGCAGGCGGCATGACATCGCTCCGCGCCAACATCGTCCGGGCCAATCGTGGCGAGCGCCTCGGTTGCTACATTTTCAGTTCCTGTCCGCCACCTCCTCCCGGTGGGCAGGTGCGTACCGCGCCGGCCGTTCCTCCTCCCGCGACCGGCGCTGGTGTTTCCTCCGCTTCTTGCGCGGGCGGCGTTGGGAGCGCTGCGCGAGAGACCGCACCGGCCGAAAACCCCAAGCCCCCCGCCCGGGCCGGTGCGGTCAATCTTTCCTGTGGTGACGTCTCCCGTCCGCAGGCGACGGCTTCCGGTTCCCGCGTGCCGGAAGCCGTCATCCTTTCCGAGGTCTCGGCCTTTGTCCTCTCGCTGGTCGCCGCCCATGAGGGCAGGCGCCCGGAGGATATTGTCGCGCTGCTGATCGTCGGCGCGGCCGAGGCGATCGGCATCCATTCGCTGATCATGCGCGACGCGCACGAAGTCGACCTGGCCGACGTGCCGGACTTCGCGCTGCGCGCAGCGAACCGTTTTCGAGGTGGCGGACCATGAGCGCATCTATCTGCGGGCCTCCGATTTGATCTGACGCCCGCACACTGACCGAAACCGAACCGACCGGCACGGAATCTTTTCGCAAGAAAAATTCCTTGACGGCTTTGCTTTGCCCGGAACCAGCCATGTCGAAGCTTGACCCGACACTGTTCAAGACCACGCAGGAAGAGCGCATCCGCATCAAGCGGCGCACCGCGCAGCTCATCAAGCTGGCCGGCGGTCCCGGCGTCTTCCAGCACGTCGCGGGCGTTCCGACCGACATGCTTTCCAAATACGGCTCGCCGTCCGAGCCGAACCTGATCAACGCCGCCGTCATCATCGCGCTCGACCGCGAACTGGAAGCGCCGCTGATGCTCGGCGAGCTCGCCGCTATCCTCGGCTACAAGCTGGTGCCGCTCGACGACGACGACAGCGGCGAGGAGGTGACCCTTTCGGATGTCACCGACCTGCAGCGCGCCGACGGCGACGTTGCCGTCACGCTGATGGAAGCGCTCGAAGACGGCGTGATCGACATCGCCGAACGCCGCAAGGGCAGGGCATCGATAGCCCGCAAGATCGCGCGGCTCCAACATGTCGACCGCAAGCTGGCGAGGGGCGGCTGATGGAACGCGCGTCCTTCAATCCGTCCGATCCGTTTGACGCCAGCGCCGACGCGCTGCGTCACGGCATAGCCGATGTCGCGCTTGCCGTTTTCGCGACGCCGGCGTTTCAGGCTTTACCTGCGGAGCGTCAGATTTCCTGCGTAATGGCAGGACTGATGACGGGCACCATGGGAGTGATGCTCTCCTTCGTTCGCGAGGATGCTCACGACGATTTCGTTCGCGCGGTCGCCGAGTATCTGCCCGACGCCCAGCAGAACGCCTATGACATCATGGCGAACTCACCTTCGGCGGGGATGCAGTGATGCGCTCGCTCGCCGCTGCCATTTCCGGACAGGATGCGCCGCTGGCGCCGGGCTGCAACAGCCTCGGCCGGGTGCTCGCCGATCTCTCCAGCCACGAATGCCGTTTTCCGCTGCGCGGCGAAGGCGCCGCTACCCGCTTCTGCGCCGTCGAGATCGCTCCGGGTGAATGGATGCCCGGGGCATCCGGCGGCAGCTACTGCCGGTTCCATCGCCAGATCACCGTCGGGCAGGGAACCGAAGGCGAGCGCACGGCACACAAATTTCTCGAACGGAGGGGATGATGGGTTTTAAGACGGCGGTCATCGCCATCAAGGCGGCTTCGGTTGGCACCGGCATCAAGGCGATGCTGCGCAAGCAGAAGGCCGACGCCAAGCTGACCATCTCGCTCAGCGAGCGCATCGGGAACGAACTGGACTGGCGCGACGGCGACAAGCTGGAAGTGCTGATCGGCGACGCCGAGCACCATGGTCTGTTGCGCCTGCGCAAGAACAACAGCGTCGGCATCGCCGCGGTATCGCACCGCAAGACGACGCGCGGCGGATGGCTGGCGATTCCCCTCGGCCATCAATCCGTATTCGTCAACCGCGCCGAGGGGGGGGCGCTGGTGTCAGTGGGAGAAGGTCGAGGACGGCTGGATAGAGGTCGTTCTGCCCGCCTGGGCCGACGAGACGCGCACGCAACGGTCAGCCCGCTCCGCTCCTTCATCGTCTCCGCCTTCGTCGCCAGTCCGGCGCGGCGCCAGCGTGACCGCCGGCTTGATGGGCGACCCGGAGCCGGGTCGCCGCGAAGCCGTCGCAAGGATCAAGTGAGGCGGTAATGTCCGACGACTACGATCCCTATGCGCCGCGAAAGCCGGCGCGCGAGCGACCTGGCGCCAAGCTCAAGTCCGAAGATGACGAGGCGAGCGGCCCGCAGACGATCGCGGCTGGCCAGCTGCGCGCGTTCATTGAGCGCATCGAGCGTGTCGACGAAGACATCGCTGCCTTCCAGGACGACCGGAAGGAAATTTTCGGCGAGGCGAAGGCCATGGGTTTCGACTGCAAGGCCATCCGCGCGCTCGTCCGTCTGCGCAAGAAGGACCAGGCCGAGCGGCAGGAAGAAGAAGCGATCCTCGACCTCTACAAGGCCGCGCCGGGGATGGCCTGATGGCGAAATACCAGCTCCTGCCGCCGCTTTCTCCGGAAGAATACCAGGCGCTCGAACGCTCGATCATCGAGCATGGCGTGCTGGTGCCGGTGGAATACGACGAAGCCGGCGAGATCATCGACGGGCATAACCGCGTCGCCATCTGCGAGTCGCTCGGCCTCCTCGACTGGCCGCGTTTCGTACGCAAAGGGCTGTCCGAAGTCGACAAGCGCAAGCTGGCGCGTGAGTTGAACGTCTCGCGCCGACACCTGACGACGGCGCAGAAACAGGCTGTCATCGCCGACCAGCTACGCGACACGCCGTCGATTTCATCGCGCGCTATCGCGGCGATGGTCGGCGTCGATCACAAGACCGTTTCGACGGTGCGCGAGAAGCTGATCTCAATTGGGGAAATTCCCCAGTTGGAGGAAACGACCGGCCGCGACGGCAAGGACCGGCCGGCGCGCAAGCCGATCAAGACCGCGTTTGTGCCGGACCAGCCGAATGTTGGCGAATACATGAAGGGCGCGAAAATCATTCGCGCCGAGCGCCAGAAGACCGCGCACAGCGTGCGGCTGGCCCATATGGAAATGATCGCGACGCGCGGCGAGAAGACTGCGCCGATCTGGTGGAAGGGCGACGGTAAGGGGCCGACCTATCCGGTCATCTACGCCGACCCGCCATGGAAATTCCGCGTTCGCTCCGAGGAAACCGGCCGCGAAAAGAGCGCAGAGAACCACTATCCGACCATGGACCTTGCCGCGATCCTCGATCTCGGCTGCCCGGCCACGAAAGACGCGGTGCTGTTCCTGTGGGTGACCGACCTTGCCAACGGTCTCGCATGCATGGATGCGTGGGGTTTTGCCTACAAATCGTTCTGGGGGTGGGAAAAGCAGTATCCCGGCGAGCAGACGGGCACAGGATACTGGTCGTTCGACAATCTCGAACTGCTGCTGATCGGCACCCGCGGCAAGCCGCCGGCGCCGTTGCCGGGCACCCAGCCGGTGAAGCTGACTGCACACCCGGTGCGCGATCATAGCGAGAAGCCGGATTTCCACGCCGAGCAGATCGAGCATCTCTACCCCGGCGTTCCCAAACTCGAAATGTTCTGCCGCGCTCCGCGTCCCGGCTGGGATGCGTGGGGATATGAGGCGGCGCCCGCCGAAGCGGTGCCGGCATGAGATGGGTTCCGTCGATAAAATCCGCGACCTCATCCGCTCTGGCGCGACTGTCCACATGGGTTTCGCCGGTGGCTGTCGCGTCTGGTGGATCGAACATCCTTATCGAGAAATCGACGACGCCGACATGCTCGCCGCCGCCGAAGGACACAACGGACAGCCGCTGCTCGTCGAGACTGGCGACTGCCTGTTCGGCTGGGAAGGCAACTCACAGACATGGCGATCCGTCTATGCCGACTAGCCGCCGCCGCGCCGAGATCGAGCAAAGGATCCTTGCCGCTGTCGACGTCGTCGACGCGGGCTACGTGACGCCATGCTGGCTCTGGACCATGGCGGACAGCGGCAAGGGCAGGGGCGGCGGCTATCCCCGCATGACGCTCAACGACCGCACATGCGCGGCCCATATCGTCAGCTTCACCAATCGCCACGGGTATGTGCCAGGCAACAAACAGATCGACCACAAGTGCCGCAACCGGCTGTGCGTCAACGCTGACCATCTGGAAATGGTCAGCCATATCGAGAATCAAAAGCGCCGCGACCTGGCCAACGGCGTGGTGCGGAGGAAGAAGCGACCGACGCGAAAGGCTGTGCTGGCATGACCATCGGCAGCCATCAGCGCAGCGTCGGAAAAAGCCAGGTGCATCTGACACCGCGCTGGCTGCTGGATCGGCTTGGCCAGTTCGATCTCGATCCGTGCGCAGCGACCGTGCGGCCGTGGGATTGCGCCGCACGCAACCTCGTCGAGGCTGATGATGGCCTCGCCGTCGACTGGGGGGGGGCGCGTGTGGCTTAACCCTCCTTTCGACCGCTACCAGGTCGGCCGCTGGATCGATCGTCTGGCACGGCACGGCAACGGCATAGCGCTTGTGCATGCGCGGACGGAAACCGAATGGTTCCGGCCGATCTGGACCGGGGCGACGGCAATCCATTTCCTGTTCGACCGGGTGAAATTCTGCCGGCCTGACGGCAGCGAGCAGGCTGCGAACAGTGGCGCCCCGGTGGTGCTGGCCGCGTTCGGTGAGGCCAATGCCTATTGCCTGGCGCGCTGCGGAATTTCTGGCGCGTTCGTGCGGCTTGGCAGGATGGAGGCGCCGGAATGACGCCCGACGTCGACATTCTGCGCGCTATGAACCGTCTGCGGAAGGCGCTCGAAAAGCGCATGGCGATGGACGATCGCGCCGAGGAACTGGCACGACGGGAGCGCAAGCCGCGCGCTGGGCAGCTTGCCGACTTCGATATGCGCGCGCTGGCGCTGCGCTTGCGGCCGATGCTGGAATTCGACGGCCGCGGCTGGCGCGCCATCGCTGACGAGATCGGCGTCACGTCATCCGATCTGTCGCGCGTGATGGCCTCGCAGCAGCTTGCCTATCCGAAGGTGCGCGCGATCTGCGCCTGGGCCGGGCTCGATCCGGACGTCTTCTACCTGCCGCCTCTCAATGCCCCGAAACCGCGAAAGCACCCGCGCCGGACAGCGCGGCGCAGCCGTGTGTTTCACGTGACCACCACTGAAACAGTGAGTTTGGAAAAATGCTCTCAAAGCTGATCTTACGGCTTGCGCCGCGTCTCATCGCGCTTTCGGACAGGCGCCGGCCCGATGTCGTCATCGGCGGCGATGCCGATCCCTACATGCGCCGGTGGTGGCTCATCCCGCGCAACCGGTGGTTCAACATCTACCTCCACCACTTCATGCGCTCCGATGACGATCGCGCGCTGCATGATCATCCCTGGTGGAACCTGTCGGTCTTGCTGCGCGGGCGCTACGTCGAGCACACCATCGATGCCGGCGGCATCAGCCGGCGTGTCGAGCGCTGCGCCGGACAGATGAAGTTCCGGGCGGCGAAGGCCGCGCACCGGATCGAGCTGGTCGACGGGCCGTGCTGGACACTGTTCATAACCGGCCCGGTGCTGCGGACGTGGGGCTTCCATTGCCGCCTCGGCTGGGTGCCCTGGCAGCAGTTCACCAAACCGGAGAATCCCGGCGAAGTCGGTCGCGGCTGCGGGGAGTTCGACTGATGCGCGCCGCCGACCTGAAAACCGCGCAGGCGCGTGTCGACGAACGCGAGCAATGCCGCCGGCTGCTTCAACGGGTGCTGAACGGCGAGGTTCTGCACCTCGTGCTTGGCTCCGGCGACAAGGCCAGCGAGATCGTCATGGCCGCCGACTACATGGCCGACATGAAGCGCGACATTCGCGGTGCGCTGGCTGCGCGCATCGAACGGCTCGATTCGGAATTGATGGGGCTTGGGGTCGATGGCTGAAGCTGCGCTGCGGAAACTGGACCGCGAACTGCCAAGGACGGACATGCGCTCGCCGGCCTTGGCCGCGCGGCAGCGCGAACGTGTGCGCGAGATGGCCGTATCGGCATCGGTTGTTGACATCCGGCAGGCGCGCGACGCTGCTCTCGACGAAATCGGCACTTTGGCGGCGAAGATCATCGCCGATGCAGAGAAAGAGGCGGCGGCGATCGTGGGGGCCGCCCTTGCCGAGGCTCGCCAGCAGATGGCCGAGGCAGTTCATGAGGCGCGCTCGCTTGTCGATGTCGCTTCCATCGTCGCTGATCATCAGCCATCCCGGCGCCTGGTCGCCGACATCATCCGCGAAGTGGCGACGCGCACCGGCGTGCCTGCTCGCCGCATCGTCGGGCGGGGCGCTTCCAGGCACATCGTGGCAGCTCGGCACGAGGCCATCGCCGAAGCCTATCTGGCGCGACCCGACCTGTCCCTGCCGATGCTCGGGCAACTCTTCGGCAATCGCGACCATACGACCATTCTCTACGCGCTGAAGCGAACGGGGGTTTATGGCAAGGGGAGGGGCGATTGACACCCCTTCGCGTCCTGATTGCCTGTGAGACGAGCGGCATTGCACGCCGTGCCTTCGCCGCGCTCGGCCATGACGTCTGGTCGTGCGACATCGAGCCGGCCGAAGACGGCAGCAATCGCCACATTGTCTGCGACGTGCGTGGCGGCATCCTCAACGACGGATGGGATCTGCTCGCCGTCCTACATCCGCCCTGCACGCGGCTTTGCCGCAGCGGATGGCGATGGATGTCCGGGCCTGGCATCTGGACGCCACCGAAAAAGCTTCCGGCCGGTCGCACATGGGAGAGCATGAAGGAAGAATTCGAGAAGGGCGTCTCGATCTTCACCGCATGCTGGCAAGCGCCGATCGATCGCGTGGCGATCGAAAACCCTGAAATGAACGATCTCGCGCGCGCCCGAATGCCGGCCGATCTGCCGTTGCCGCATATGGTTCAACCGCATTGGTTCGGGCATCGGGAATACAAGGCCACAGGCTGGTATCTGCGCAACCTGCCGCCACTACAGCCGACCGACCAGATCAAGGAACCGCCACGCGGCTCCGACGAATGGCGTCGGTGGAACCGCGTTCACCGCATGACACCGGGACCGGAGCGCGCGCGCCTGCGCAGTCGATCCTTCCCCGGCATGATGGCCGCCGCGGCGCGACAATGGGGCGGCTATGCCGCAAAGCTGGAGGCGGCGGTATGACGTCCGAATCCGCACGTCTTGCCCGCATCCGCGACCAGTATTCTGCCATCGCGCCGGCATCATGGTCACGCGTCCATAACGGCGACCATGCCGATGCCGGCTGCTTTGTCGAGGCGCAGGGGCCGATGGGTGAGCTTTCGCCGGTGCTGCGCTTCTGCCGCGGTGCCACCGACGACGAGATAGCATTCGTGGCGGATGCGCCGGACAACGTGCGCTTCCTGCTCGGCCTCGTCGACAGGGCGATCACCCGGCTGAAGCCGAAGCAGGCCCGCCGCTCGCCACAGCATGGCGATCCGGCGCCGGCCGACCAGAAGAACTTCGCCGCCGAATGCGCCATGAAATGCGATGAGCCTGCCTTCCGCGTCTTCCTGGAGGAAAAGCACGGACTGGAAAGGCCGCTGACCGACGAGCGCGTGGCGCAGAAGGTGCGCGGCCTGCTCGGCGTCACCTCACGCGTCGATCTCAATCAACCCGGGCAGGCGGCGGAACGCTGGAAGGCGCTGCGCGGCGATTTCGAGGCATGGCGGAGGGCAGGGCGATGAAGGCTTGCATTCCCACTCGACGCTCGTGCGATGATCGTGTTGCGACGGCAATTTTGCCGGCCGCCAACAGGAGACCATTGCCATGACCATCGGTTCTACAGCCAATATCGCCGCCGCCTATGACGTTCTTCGCACATGGCATGGCTCCCGCTCCCTTGAGCCGGTGCATCGCCTCGCCTTGCTTCTGATCGCTGATTCGTTCGGCTCCGGTGCAACTTACGTCGACGCTTCGAAGCTCCATCACATGCTGGGCACGGACGATCCGTCCGATGCGAGATCGGCCATTGAATGGCTGGCAGGATGCGGCCTCATCAGGCTCTCCGAGTGGCACGACGGCATTGCCCTTGCGGGTTCCACGATAGCGACTGAGCGGGAGATCGCCGACGCGCGCGATCGTCTCCACTGTCCGTGGCCATTTGAAAATTGGGCAGGAGTGACGTGAGCGAAGAAGCGACCATAAGACGTGGCACCCGTAACGCTCGCTACACGACCGTTCCGAACCACGTGTTCGAGGATGATCGCCTCTCCATGGAGGCGCGCTGGCTGCTCGGATACCTGCTTTCGAAGCCGGACGATTGGACAGTGCGACTAGGCGATATCCGCAAGAAAGGTGGCTGCGGGCGCGACAAAGCGCGCTCCATGGTCGCCGAACTTGTCGATGCCGGCTACGCCGAGAAAGAGCCGGCTCGCAAGGACGGAAAGTTCAACGGACTTTGTCTCGTCATCTATGACGAGCCGCGTCAGGTGGAGGCATCTGGCGATAGTGTTGCATCTTTGCCGCAGCCTGAAAAACCGGCGACGGTTCAGCCGTCGCCGGCAAATCCGCCCCTAGTAAATACTGATGGTTTAGCAATTCCTGAGGGTAGGGAGAGAGAGGCGCGGGCGCGCGAGACGGAAGATCGGAAGATCGTCGAGCGCTGGCTCAAGCGGGTGCATCCATCATGGCCGAGTTTCGTTTCCGACAGCGGTGACCGCGCCCTTGCCGCTGCGCTGGCCCTGACAGCGGAGGAGCGCGAGCAGGCGGCCGAGCGCATGGCCGACTATCTGGCCGTCGAGCGCCAGAACAAGGGGCGCTGTGCCTTTGCCGTCTACCTCGCCGAAAAGCGCTGGGAACGCCTGGCGCCGAAAGAGCCGGAGAAGCCGAAACCGGCCTACGCGCCAGCCTTCGGACCGGTGTGGGCTGCGCGGCGGGCGCGGCTGCTGCTCGGCGGGCCGATGGTGCAGACGCCGCTCAAGGCCTGGGAGGAGCGAGCGATCGAAGCCGGGACGCTGAGCCGGGAAGCAGCGGAAACTTCGGCGCGGCGCAATGGCGGTTGGCCTGTCGTCAACGCCATGCACGAGGCGGCGGCGCAGCGCGGCAACGGCTACAGCAATCCCGATCCGGTCGACGAGAAGCTCGGCAAGCTGTGCGAGTTCGTGCCGGTCGACTGCGATTGCTGGCGGGCTTGGAAGGCCGAGCACGAGCGGCTTGGCTGGCCGTGGTTGCCGGACCCGGGAACGATGCGCGGCGCGTATTTCCCGGCTGGCGGGCCGGAACGACTGAGCAAATTCGAGGCAGCGGTGCGAGGCGAAGATGATGCGGGCGGACGTGAAGCGGCTGAATGAGGCGGAGCGCTGCTGGGCCGATCCTGCAACGGGAGAGGTCATCAACATCGATCGCGCATGGCAGGCCAGCGACAAGCGAATCGCGATCTCGCGCCGGCAGCGTGCCTTGCTCGCGGCAGCGGGTGAATCGGGGCCGGCAGCACGCTGGTATGTGCTTCAGGTCGAGCGCGCCGCCGACATTGCTGTGGAAAAGCTTCTCGAAAAGGCTCGCATCGAACACTGGATGGCACAGCAGACGATCATCGTGAGGCGTCGTGGGCGCTATGGAATGGAGCGTCCGAAGGAAAAGACGGTGCCTTTCCTGCCCGGCTACATATTCGTGAAAGTGGTTTGGTGCGCGCCTTGCTGGGAGGCTCTTGCTGGGCTGAAAGGCGTTTCCGGTGTCATCGGAGGTGCCGAACGTCCGCCTCATGTTCCTGATGCCAAGATATTGAAAATGCAGGCTGACGTGGAGAACGACCCGGAGGCGATCAAGGCCATGCTGCGCGAGTTCAATCCGGGCGACAAGGTGAGCGTCGACGATGGCCCGTTCGCCTCGTTCCCGGGCGTGGTCGAGACTATCAGCGACAAGGGCAGGGCGAAGGTCGAGGTGATGATCTTCGGGCGCATCGTGTCCGTCGACCTCGATCTTGCGCAGATCAGTAAAACGTACTAGCCGTTTGCAACAGGACGAGCCCGAAAGTGTCGCACTCCTCATTCGAGGCTGGAAGCGCCATCGGCCCCAGGTGAAGCATCAGGCAAGAGCCGATCAGCTTCACCGCAATGGCGAAGCATTCTCGAAAGTTCTTCGGTTGATCATGGTCAAGCTCAAGTCATGGTGGGCTGATCGCCACCTGCGGGAGTATGGGCGCAGGCTAGACGAACTGCATGCCCGCTTTCCGAAGGTGCTGCCTCGGATCATCAATCAGGTCGGCAACCGCGCCAAGACACAGGTGATCAGGAACCTGACGGTACAGACGGGCTTGCCGCGAAAGACGATTGTCAAGGCGATAGGCAATCCCGTTGTCGCCCGCCCTGGTCGCCTCTCCTATGAGATGTCGACGCGAGGCGGCAACATCCGCCTGAAGTATCTTTCGCCACGCGAGACGAGGCCCGGTGTGGTCGCCAAGCCATGGGGTAAGCGCACTCTGTTCCCCGGCACGTTCATGATGGGCGGCAAGTTCCCGAACCGCCACGGCGGCAAGTTCAACGGGCATGTCATGCGTCGCCTCAACACGTCGGGAACGAAGCTGACGCAGGCGCGCTCGGGCATGTTCATCCCGCGTGAGATGACCAGCGGCGCGACGGCAGGGGCATTCGAGCGGACGGCAGCGCCACTGCTCAAGCAGCGTGTCGACGCGGCATTGACCAAGTTGATGGGGTGACCCCCTCGGTTGGGTCCTTCCCCGGCTTTGCCGCCTAGCGGGTACGCGTGACTGCGGGATTTTAACCTATGCAATTTTTTGCAAGGGGACTCCGCTGCCATAGGGTTGGAATCGGAATCACATGGCGAAAAGCTATCCGCCCGACCTGATCGCGAAGGTGAGGGCCTTCGTCTCTGCGGGCAATTCTCGGCGGGAAGCTGCCCGTCATTTCGGCGTCAGCGCCAGCTTCGTCGTGAAGCTGATGCAGAAGGCGCCGGTCGAGAAGCTGACCAGGGCGAAAAAAGCTGCCGTGGCGCTAGAGGAAGCCGCGCCGGACCTCGCAACCATCGTCGTGTCCGCCTCTGACCTGGCCGAGATGTTCGGGGTATCCCGTCGCTCGGTATCGGAGTTTTCGGAGCGCGGAATCATCGACAGGGTCGGTCGGAATCGCTTTGCGCTGCAACGTTCGGTGAAGCTGTATTGCGAGCACCTGCGCGCTGTAGCGGCCGGTCGAGGCGGTGATGGGACGCAGGAACTCACGGCTGAGAGAGCCCGCCTTGCGAGAGAGCAGGCGGATGCGACAGCCCTGAAGAACGCGGTTGCTCGCCGCGACCTGGTGCAGACACACGAGGTAGAACGGGAGTGGGTGACGGTCTGCCGCAAGATCCGCAATGCCGTCCTCGCCGTCCCCTCACGTGTCCGGCAGACGTTGCCGCACCTGACCAGTTTCGATGTTGAGCAGATCAGCCGGGAACTCCGGCTGGCGCTGACGGATATCGGGAAAGATGACGGCAGCATTGCAATCGCTGAGGAAGGCGGCGTGGTCGAGCCTTCTTCCTCCCCCGAAACTCAGGCTGTCGGAGTGGATTGAATCGCACGTCTTCCTGCCGGAGGGTGTCTCGTCGCTCCCCGGTTCCGTTCGGCTCTGGCCTTTCCAGCGCGAGATCGCCGACGCTATCGGTGATCCGGCCATCGAGCGGGTGACGCTGGTCAAGCCGGTTCGTGTCGGCTTCACGACGATGCTGACCGGCGCGCTCGCGAGCTACTGCTCAAACGATCCCGCGCCGATCCTGGCGCTGTTGCCGACCGAGGCGGACTGCCGTGATTACATGGTTTCCGACGTCGAACCGATCTTCGGAGCATCGCCGGTCCTGAATAATCTCTTGTCCGGCGACCTGGAGGAGGGCGGTCGCAACACGATCCTGTCTCGACGGTTTCCGGGCGGCTCGCTGAAGGTGGTGGCTGCGAAGGCGCCGAGGAACCTTCGACGCCACAATGTCCGTGTGCTGTTCATCGACGAGGCGGACGGCATGGAGGCGACGGCGGAAGGTTCGCCGATCCTCCTGGCTGAACGCCGAACGCTGTCCTTCGCCGATCGCAAGATCGTCATGGGCTCGACGCCTGTCTTCGAAGAAACCAGCCATGTCCTGCGCGCCTATGCGCAATCGGACGGCAGGATTTTTGAGGTTCCTTGTCCGGAGTGCGGTGATTTCCACGAGATCGCGTGGAAGGACATCCATTGGAAAGAGGGGGAGCCGGAGCGCGCGCATTGGTGCTGCCCAGGGTGCGGCTCAGTGGTCGAAGAGCGCCGCAAGCCCGCGATGGTCGCGGCCGGTCGCTGGCGGGCGACACGCCCGGACATCAAGGGCCATGCCGGGTTTCGGCTGAACGCCCTGGTCTCGTTGTTGCCGAATGCCTCGTGGGGGCGGCTGGCCCGGGAGTTCCTTACGGTCAAGAACGACCCGTCGACGTTGCAGACATTCGTCAACACCATCCTTGCACAAGGATGGCGCGAGGAAGGCGAGGAACTCGACGACGCGGAACTGTCGACCCGCGCCGAACCGTTCGGGCTTGTCGCAAACGAGAAGACAGGCTGCACCGGCATCCCAGCCGAGGTGAAGGTGATCACCGCCGGCGTCGACGTACAACGCAAGGATCGGCTCGAAGTCACCTTCGTCGGATGGGACGAAGACGGCAACGCCTATGTGCTCGGCCACACCATCGTGTGGGGCATGTGGGATGACGACACGACTTGGGCGGAACTCGACACGGTTCTGACGACCAGGTGGGATCATCCGCTCGGTGGTAAGATCGGCATCGACGCCACCTGCATCGACAGTTCGGACGGCGTTACGATGGAGACGGTCTATCGCTATGCCTTCCCGCGCTTTCGCCGGAAGGTGCTGGCGATCAAGGGCGACGAGGGCAAGCGTCCTTGGATCAAGATGTCGAGCGCCAAGGTCAAGGGCGGGCATCTGTTCATCGTCGGCGTCGACGGCATCAAGGGCGCGATCATCTCGCGCCTGCAGCGCAGCAACATGATCCGGTTCTCGAAGAACCTGCCGGCCGACTGGTACGAGCAGCTTGCGAGCGAGCGGGTGATCGTCCGCTACAACCGGGGCCAGCCGCAGCGGCGCTTCGAGCGGATCAAGGGGCGGCGGGCCGAGGCGCTGGACTGCACGGTCTATGCCTTCGCCGCCCGACAGGTGGTCAACGTCAACTGGACGCAGCGTGCCGGAGAGCTGGCGACGCCGGCCGAAACGGTGCCCGTACCGTCGGCGCCGAGAATAGCGAAATCGGAGTGGCTCTAGATGGCCGACCTTGATGACCAGATCGCCGCTCTGTCCGATGCCATCGCGCAGGGGGCGAAGCGTGTCGTGTTCCACTCCGGCGGCACTCGCCGCGAGGTGGAATATCACTCGCTGAAGGACATGCGGGACGCGCTGGCCGCGCTTGAAGCGAAGAAGGCGGGCGGCTCGCGGATCGTGCTGGCGGCGTTCTGATGGCGAAGGTCAATTTCATCGATCGCGCGATCGGCTGGGTGTCGCCTAGCTCCGGCTTGCGCCGCGTTCGCCAGCGCGCCGCCATGGAATTGCTGACGCGCGATTATGACGGCGCGGATCGCGGCCGGCTCAAGTCGTCGTGGAAGACGCGGTCCACGTCGGCGGATGCCGAGATCGCCAAGGCTGGTCGCATCCTACGCGACCGCATGCGCGACCTGGTCCGCAACAATCCGCACGCCGCCAACGCGATCGCGGTTCTGGTCACGCATGCGATCGGCGACGGCATCGTGCCGCGCGCCAAAGACCCTAAGGTCAACGCGCTGTTCGCCGAGTGGATCAAAGTCTGCGACGCCGACGGGCAACTCGACTTCTACGGTATTCTCGCGCTCGCCGCGCGCGGCATGTTCGAATCCGGCGACGGGCTTGTCCGCCGTCGCCGTCGTCGCGCCGAAGATGGCTTGCCGGTCCCGCTTCAGTTGCAGGTGCTCGAAACCGACCTGATCGACAGCACCAAGGAAGGAACGCTGTCCGGCGGCGGCGTCGTCATTCAGGGGATCGAGTTCGACGCGATCCGGCGTCGCCGTGCCTACTGGATGTTCGGATCGCATCCCGGCAACTCGTTTTTCGATCCGCTCATGTCGATCGTGTCGAAGCCGGTCCCGGCCGAAGACATCGCGCATGTGTTCGAGAAGCAGCGGACACAGGTGCGAGGCGCACCGTGGGGCGCTCCTGTCATCGCCGATCTGCATGATCTGGCAAGCTATGAGCAGGCCGAGCTTGTGCGGAAGAAGCTGGAATCGTGCCTCGTCGGCGTGATGACCGGCGGTGATATCGACGATCCGATCGGCATGCCCATGAACGGGCAGGACGGAAAGCCGCTGCCGGCCGGCATCTACAACGCCCAGGGTGAGCGGGTGGAGAAGTTCGCACCGGGCATGTTCTACAACGCTGTCGGAGGCAAGGATATCGAGTTCAGCCAGCCGGCCGCGACCGGCAGCTATGACGCCTACAAGACCGCCATGCTGCACACGATCGCCGCTGGCTTCCGGGTGCCGCATGCGCTGCTGACCGGCAATCTGCGCGGCGTGAACTATTCGTCGAGCAAGATCGGCATCGAGGCGTTCAAGCGGACAATCAGCGCGCTGCAATGGCAGGTGATCATCCCGATGCTGTGCGAGCCGATCTGGCGCTGGTTTCTGGAGGCGGCCTATCTCGCAGGCAAGATCGACCACATGAACCATCCGGCTGAGTGGTCGCCGCCGCGCATGTATTCGGCCGATCCCGGCCGCGACGTGAATGCCAAGCTGGCCGAGGTTCGTGCCGGTTTCCGTTCGCTGTCCTCGGCCATCGCCGAGACCGGCTACAACCCCGACGACGTGCTGGACGAGATCGAGGCCGACAACAAGAAGCTCGATGACAAAGGAATCGTGCTCGACAGCGACCCGCGCCGGATCTCGCAGGCGGGGCAGACACAGAAGCAACCAGCCGACGACAACAAGGATGATCGCAATGATCCGGACGCGTAAGCTTCCAGCCGAACTGCCTTTGCAGTCGCGCCTTCAGACGATAGTAGAGGGCACGATCGATGCGGCAGCGCGGACCGTCACCCTCGTTTTTACCGCTGGCGCGACGGTGCGCCGTCGCCGCTATGTGGGCTGGGACACCGTCATTCCGTTCGACGAAACCCTTGTCGTCAGCCGGGCGGCCGTCAATCTTGAGCGGCTCAATGCCGGTGCGCCGGTTCTGGAGAGTCATTCGTCATGGTCGACGTTCAGTCAGTTGGCTGTCGTCGAAAGGGCATGGATCGACGGCAAGGAAGGCAAGGCGACGGTGCGCTTCCCGGTGGCCGGCATCGACGAGCGCGCTGATCGGATGTTCGGCATGGTCGCCGACCGGATCATCAAAAATGTTTCGGTCGGCTACTCGATCGACAAGCTTCGCATCGTCGAGCCGGAGAAAAAGGGCCAGGTCGAGCATCATATCGCCGAGCGCTGGACGCCGTTCGAAATTTCCTTCGTGACGATTCCTGCCGATCCGGATGCCGGTGTGCGCGGCGCGGCTGATGGCGCGACATATCCTGTCGAGATCGACGGGCTGTCCGCAGCAGCGGGCGCCGTCGCTGCCCGGATGCGCATGCGCGCCAGAGCACTGAATCTCAACATCTAGTCTCAATCCCGAATTCGGCTGGGCATTTAATGCCCTCCGGAACCGCCTCCTGGCGGAACGACACCGCTCGCACCGTGAGCGCCAACACCGAAAGGAAACACTATGCGCACTTTGAAATGGTTGCGGGCGCAGCTGGCGAAGCTGAATACCCGCGCGGCTGACAAGATCGCCGAGATCGAAGATGGGATGGAGCCCGATGCGGTCCGTGCCATCGAGCAGGAACATCAAGGCATTCTCGACGAGATCGCCCAGATCAAGGATGAGCTCGCCGAGCGCGAGGCCGAGGAAGGCCGCGAAACTCGCAACCAACCCGTCGATCCGAGCGAAGCGGCACAGCAGGCCGTCCGCGCCGAGCGCGAGCGCGTGTCGACCATCACAGACTTGGCCCGCCGCGCCCACGCTATCGACCTCGGCGACGAGCATATCCGTGCCGGCACCGGTGTCGATGCGTTCCGCACCAAGCTGCTCGATCACCTGGTCGCGCAGGAAGGCAATGCACCGACCGACAGCAATGTCCGCGCCCATGTCGGCACGGAAGCCGCTGACAGGGTCCGCTCGGCGAAGGTCGAGGCGCTGTCCTACGGTCTCGGCGCTCCGGTCCCGCAGGCCGGTCCGAGCGAAGGCGCTCGCCAGTTCATGGGCCGTGGGCTTGTCGACCTCGCAGCGGACAGCATCGACTATCGCGGCGGACGCATGCTCAACGCCCGCCAGATTGACGAGATCTTTACGCGCTCCTCGATGAGCACGTCGGACTTCCCGATCATCTTCGAGGGCGCCATCAACCGCACGCTCGAACAGCGCTATGCGCTGGCGCAGCCGACCTTCAAGCGGTTCGCCCGCAAGCGCAACTTCCGCGACTTCCGGCCGGATACGGCCGTCAAGATCGGCGACTTCCCGCTACTCCAGAAGGTGCTGGAGACCGGCGAGATCAAGTATGGCAGCTTTGTCGAGGGCAAGGAGCAGGTGCAGGCGTTCAGCTATGCCATCGCGCTCCGCGTCACTCGCCAGATGCTGATCAATGATGATCTCGGCGCCATTCAGGATTTGCTGACCAGCTACGGCGCGTCGGTCGCCCTGTTCGAGGAAGTGACCTTCTACGCCGGCGCGTTCAATGGCAACCTTGCAGATGGCAAGGCCGTCTATCACGCCGACCACAAGAACCTGGCTTCGGCCGGCACCGTGATCGACGTCGACAATGTCGGCGCCGCTCGCGCCGCCATGTCGAAGCAGAAGAGCACGGGCGGCAATCCTCTGCTGTCGAACTCGCCGAAGATCCTGCTGGTCGGTCCCGACAAGCTGACCGAGGCCGAAAAGCTGTTGGCCTCGATCACCCCGGCTACGGTGTCGAACGTCAACATCTTCTCCGGTCGCCTGGAGCCGCTGGAAAGCTCGCAGATCGCCGGTAATGCGTGGCATCTGCTCACCGACCCGGCGGTTGGCTCGAACTATCGCTGGGGCTACCTCGAAGGTTACGAGGCGCCGCGGGTGCGCATGGATGAGCCGTTCGGCCAGCAGGGCTTCGCCATGTCGGTCGAGCACGACTTTGGCTGCGGCGCGACCGACTTCCGCTTCGGGTACAAGAACCCCGGCGCCTGATCGGCTATTCGAGAATCTCTGCGGCGCTGACAGCTCGCGCCGCAGCGCGCTCCTTTCCACCATCATCGCAACGATAGGAGGCCGCCATGGCCAAGAACTTCATTCAGCCGGGTGACACCGTCACCGTTCCTGC
>Ga0206112_100170_pt1 | contig 37162 bp, 32 predicted proteins | sample 2B1ome_FD_177998 | JGI IMG/M metagenome (GOLD analysis project Ga0206112, IMG submission 177998) | Enriched microbial communities from leaf-cutter ant dump, University of Wisconsin, Madison, United States - 2B110A | ecosystem: Environmental > Terrestrial > Nest > Insects nest > Nest dump | place...
CTGGGATCGGTCGACACTTCCGGATACGGCTCGCACGGTATCGACGCCTTTAGCGAGAACGGCCGCACAAGGGTGGTCGCCGCTTCAGACGTCACCGGCGGTTCCGGCAACAACGGTGCCGGCGTAAGCTTCGGCGGCGGCGCGGGCGCGCTGCTGTTCAACAACGGCTCGATCGCCTCCCTCAATGACCGGGCCATTGTCAACGATGGGTCGGACTCGACTGTCTGGAATAGGGGTGACATCACCGGTTTCGTCGATATGGGCGCTGGTGACGATACTGTCAGGAACACCCAATACGGACGGTTCATCGCTCGCGGCGACAGCGATTTCGGCGCCGGCGAGGATTCCTTCGTCAACGCCGGCCTAGTGACGCTCGCTCCGCGCGCGGCGCCGGCCTCCGTGACGATTGCCGGTCTCGAGACGTTCGACAACAGCCCGGGCGGCGTCATCTCGCTGCAGGACGGCCAGGTGAACGATCTGCTGAGGCTGAGCGACTCCAACTATATCGGCGGAGGCGTTCTGGCATTCGACGCGGCACTGAAAGGCGGCGGCACGGCCGACGAATTCCATGTCGGCGGCGATGCTTCGGGCACGACCGTGCTCGCGGTCAACGATATCGATGCCGGCCCAGGCGACTACAATCCGGACGGCGTGCTGTTTGCACGGGTCGGCGGCTCCAGCGATGCCGCCAACTTCACGACGAACGGCGGCATCGACAAGGGATTGTTCCGCTACGACGCCTATATGAAACCAGGGTCGGAAACATCGGACGGTTCGAACGAATGGTATCTGGCCTCGACGTTCGATCGGGAAGCTTTTGAATTCCCGATTATCGCCGCCGGCGCACAGAACCTGTGGCATGCCTCCACCGGGACATGGCTGGACCGGACCGCCGATCTCCGTTCCGTCTACGGCGATACCTCCGGCATCGTCGATCTCAAGGACGAAGGAGCCTTCGACACCGCCGGGGCAAAGGTCACGCCGGGTGCGTGGATGAAGCTGCTCGGCGGCACCGAGAAACGTGATATCTCTAATGTCGCTGGGACTCCCGGCGGGATGGGCGGTCCCTCGCATGTCTATGACGACGTGTTCCACCAGCAGTATCTGGGCTTCATGGCGGGCATCGACGGCGGAAAGGATTCCGTCACGGCAAGCGGCCAGCACCAGACCTGGCTGTTCGGTGTGATGGCCGGCTATGTCGGTTCGAACCTCGACTTCGACAAATCGAACACCGATGTCGACTATCGGGCCGGATCCATCGGCGCCTATGCCACATACCTGAACGGAGGCTTCTTCGCCGACGCCGCGGTCAAGGCCGATTTCGGCACGATCGATTACAACAGCAACCTCGGCGGTGGCTTCCAGGACGACTTCAAGAGCGACTACAGATCGGTCGGCGTGGTCGTCGACACCGGGTATCGCTTTACCGGAAGCTCAGCCTGGTTCATCGAGCCGAAGGCAACGCTCGCCTATGTCCATACCAGCTACGACGACGCTACCGTCCTGGGCACTGGTGTCGACATGCGTAATGTGGAAAGCCTGCGTGGCCGTCTCGGCGCTCGCGTCGGAACGCATCTCGACTATCACGGCAATATCGTGGAGCCGTGGGTCGAAGCCAGCGCCTGGCATGAGTTCAAGGGCGACTACAAGGCCAATTTCATCAGCAACGGCTATGTGGCGCCGGTCGGCTACGATCTGGGCGGCACGTTCGGCGAAGTGGCCGGCGGCCTGACCTTCATCAGCACCGAGACCGGCTGGAGCAGCTTCGCCAAGGGCGCGGTGCAGTTCGGGTCCGACGATCAGCTCGGCTTCAGCGGCAACCTCGGTATCCGCAAGGCCTGGTAAGTCCCGGCTCGCAGGGAAGGCCGCCATGGCGGCCTTCCCTGCAAGTTTCTCAAATGAAAGTGCAGGAAGGATGGGGTCGCTTTCGCCCGCGAAGAGGGAAACGGAGATTCTGTTCGTCGACGACGACCGGGGCTTCATTGCTCAGACCACGGCGGCGCTTTCCCTGTTCGGATACAGATGCTTCGAAGCGCGCAGGGCCGAAGACGCCCTGCGCCTGTTCGAGAAAGAGCGGCGCATCCGCATCGTGCTGACGTCGCAACGCCTGCCAGGCATGAGCGGGCTCGAGCTCATCAAGAAACTCAACGCATGGTCCGGCGACCGGAAAGTCGCCGCCATGCTGCTCGTGGAATCGGCGTCGTTCGACGATGCGGTCACCGCCTTGCGATACGGTGCATCGGATCTGCTGCAGAAGCCCTTGTCCGTTCAGGAGATCAGGCTTTCGCTGCGTAGTCTCGAGACGCGCCTGTTCGAGCCGAAGATCGGTAAGCCGGTGGAACGCTCCCCTGATCGCCAGTCGACATTGCGGCATCTCGTCCTGGCACGCAATGAAAGGGTCGGTCAGGAAGAGGCCGCCGAAATCAGCGATATCGCCTGGCACATGCTTCTGGAGGCCGCGCTTGCGGAGGAACGGTCGCAAGCCCTGTCGATCATCAATCTATGCATGTCAACGGGCTCGACCGTGAACACCGCGTTGCGTCATCTGCGCGGTCTGGTCAAGCTTGGATTCGTAGCCCGCACACCGGACCGTGACGACAAGCGAACCACTTTCGTGCATTTGACTCCGGGCGGACAGAAACTCGTAGACGATTTCCTTGAAAGATACGCGCGAAGGTGCCGGATAGAGGCGACGAGCGTCATACGAGCGAAAGACCGACCTTCAGAGCTGGCTTTCGCTGCCGCCGACTTTCCAGCCTGACAAGCCTCACCGGGGCATGACCTTGATCACCCTGGCGACGATCGGAAGCATCACGACGATAAGGATCACGGGAAAGACGCAGGCGCCGAGCGGCGCCAGCATCTTCACGGGCAAGGCGTTGGCGCGTTCCTCCGCCATGACCATGCGCCGGCTGCGCATCTCGTCGCTGTAGACACGTAGCGCCTGGATCATGCTGGTCCCGAGTTCCTCGGACTGCTGGAAGAGGACGGCGAGCGTGCGCGCTTCGGGCAGGCCGGTGCGGCGCGCAAGGTTGTGCAGCGCCTCGCGCATCGGGCGCCCGGCTCGCATTTCCAGGTTCATGACCTCCAGGTGTAGCCCCAACTCGGGCGAACTGACGCTGAGATCCCGGGCGACCCTGTTGGCCGCAGCTTCCAGGCTGAGCCCGGCATCGGCGCAGACAATCATCATGTCCATGAAGTCCGGAAAGGACCGCCGATAGGCGACCTGGTTACGCTTGGCGCGACGGCTGAGATAGATCCCCGGAAGGACCAGGAAAAGGCACGATGCAAGTGCTGCTAAACCAAAATCCGCCACCGGCGGCAACGAGGTGAGCGCCACCAGAAGCGCGAAGCACAGGACGAAAGCGGCGCCGATCAGACCGTATTTGATGGCGTAGTAATAACTCGCGGCCTGCTTGCCGTAGAATCCAGCCTGCTGAAGCTTCTGTTCCAGCGAGTCCTGCTGCCGGTTCTGGGCAGTCTCGTAGTAGAGATTGACGCGGCTGGGCTGCCTGCTCTTCTCCTGCCTGGTTCGCTCGGCCTTCTCGGCCGTGAGCTTGCGCTGGATGGCCCGGTCGGACCGATAGGCCGGGCGCAGGAAGAGAATGACGAAGAAAACGATCGATACGGTCGCCAGGAAGACGATGCCCATCAGCACCCATTCATTGGAAAGGAGGAGGGCCGTGAACTCTTCCATCGCTCAGATCTCGAAATTGACCATGCGGTACATGACGTAATCGCCGATAGCCATCAGTACGAGCGCGGCGCCGATGCCGTAGCGTACCATCGGACTGTCGGCGACGGATGTGTAATAGTCCGGAGCCATCAGCGAAATGACGCCGGCAAGAAGGAAAGGGAAGACCGAAAGCACGATCGCCGACATGCGTCCTTCTCCGGACAGCGCCCTTATCTTGGAACGAAGCATCGCGCGGTCGCGGATGACTTTGGAGAGGTTGCCCAGGATATCGGAAAGGTTCCCGCCGGTCGTGGCCTGGATCGAGATCGCGATGACGAGTAGGCGAAGATCCTCCAGACCGACGCGATTCATCATGTTGGTCACGGCCTCGGCGAGCGGAAGCCCGTAGGTCATCTCGTCGGAGACCATGCCGAATTCCGTGCCGATCGGATCCGACATCTCGCGGGCTACCAGCGCGATTGCGACGGGGGTCGGATGCCCAGCCCTCAGCGAGCGAACCACAACGTCGAGGCATTCGGGCAATTGCTGTGCGAAGGCCTTCCGCCGTCGCGAACGCCTGAACTTCAGGAAAAGAAGCGGAATGGATGGTGCGAAAGCCATGAAAACCAGGATCGGGACGACCAGCGATCTGGATGCCCAGAATAGCAGCCCGGCGAACACGGCGCTGATGAGAAGACCTGCCGTCACCAGACTCGCAGGGCGCCCGGTATAGCCCGACTGGACATAGAGGCTGCTGAACCATTCGGAGAAATAGCGGTAGTTGCCGAACTGATCGAGGCCACGCTCTTTGCGTAGTTCCTGAAGCAGAAGATCGCCCGCTTTCTGGGTTTCGGCCTTCTTCAGGCGCCTGTTGATGGCTTCCTTGCGTTCGGACCTGGCCCGCGCGCGCACGAAAAGAATCTCGAGGAACAGTATGCCAAGGAAGGCAGCGACAAAGGCTCCGAAGTAAGGCAGAAGCTCGGCGGTCTGGAAATCCATGGCAGCCTTCACAGCGGATGGGACGGATCGAAATAATCCTGTCGAACGGTCAGGCCGATGGCAGCGACGTCGTCGAGAAAGCGCGGACGAATGCCGGTCGCATAAAAATTCCCGATAATGCTTCCGTCATCGGTTACGCCTTCCTTCACGAAACGGAATATCTCCTGCATCTGCACGACATCGCCCTCGATGCCGGTGATCTCGCTGATGCTGGTGACGCGCCGGCTGCCGTCGGATAGACGTTGCGCCTGGACGATGATCTGGATAGCCGCCGAGATTTGGCCCCGGATCGAGGTTTGTGACATGGGCAGGCCCGCCATGCCGATCATCTGCTCCAGCCGTGATATGGCCTCTCGCGGGGAATTGGCATGGATTGTGGCCATCGATCCTTCGTGACCGGTGTTCATGGCCTGCAGCATGTCGAAGGCTTCCTCGCCACGAACCTCGCCAAGAATGACGCGGTCGGGCCGCATGCGCAGCGCATTCTTGACCAGTTCACGCTGCCTGATCTCGCCCTTGCCTTCGGTGTTGGGAGGGCGGGTTTCCATGCGGCCGACATGGGGCTGCTGGAGCTGAAGCTCGGCGGCATCCTCGATGGTTAAGAGGCGCTCGTATTCGGGAATGTAGTTGGACAACGCGTTGAGCAGCGTCGTCTTGCCCGATCCGGTGCCCCCGGAAATAATGATCGACTTCCGGCCTTTCACTGCCGCGGCCAGCAGGTCGATCATCGGCCGCCTGACGGAATTGAAGTCGATCAGGCGTTCGGCTGAGATGGGCTTCTTGGAGAATTTTCGGATTGAGACCAGCGGCCCGTCGACGGCTATGGGGCGGATGGCGACATTGACCCGCGATCCGTCTGCCAACCTGGCGTCCGCCATCGGATAGGATTCGTCGACCCGCCGGCCGACGGCGGTGACGATCTTGTTGATGACGCGCAGCAGGTGTTCCTCGTCCTTGAAGCGCACGTCGGAAAGCTGGAGGCGGCCGGCCTTTTCGACATAGACCATCTCATGCGTGTTGATGAGGATGTCCGAAACGCCGTCGTCTTGAAGCAACGGCTCCAACGGCCCCAACCCCAGCATCTCGTCGGCCACTTCCACGACCAGCTTGTCGAGTTCCCGCGCATTGAGCGGATAGGACTGTTCGCGGATGAAGTTCTTCACGATATCGCGGATCTGCGTCGTCAGATCCTCGCGCGACAATTGCTCGATCAAGGCGAGATTGATGGCGTTCAGCAGGAACTGGTGTAGCGACACCTTGATCGCGATGTAGCGGTCTCGTGCCTTCTCACTTTCGGAGGCCTGCCTTGTCGCGGGCTTCACCGAAACGGAGGGTGAGTTCTCCATTGGATAGCCACCGTCCTGCCCAACCGGGCTGGATTCAGGCACGCGTTTCGATCGACTGAAACGTCCCAGCATCGTGGCGGACAAGAAGCTCCCCGGTCGGACTCCTCCCTCAAAGAGGGCCTGCTCCTGTTTAGCCGATCGGCTGACCGAGTTAATTGCCAAAGCGGTACCAATAGGCGGCAATTACTACCAGAATGGTACCAATTTCGATTCCGCCCCAGTGACGCCGCCCATATCGTCTACGTGACGATACCTCCCGCAAATGATTCACCATCAACGGAGTGTCGTTGAACTTTGGTGCGCAAATTGGAGGGGGTCATGACCCTAATTGCAAAACTCGGTGCTCGTCTTGCCAGGGAAGAAGAAGGCGCCGCGCTTGTGGAATATACGGTTCTCCTGGGAATTCTGGTGGTAGCAGTCATCGCCGTGATCGCAACTGTCGGTCTCTGGATAGGTGGGCAATGGGATGGTCTGAACACAGGTCTTACCGGTGAAGGGTCTGACCCTAGAGCAACCGGCGGCTAATCTGGTTTGTCGTGAGGTTAGGTCTTGTTGTGATGGCATTGGTAGCCATCGTGTTTGGTGTTGCGGCCATGTTCGGCCTCAGGTCATGGCTGGCGGCGCAACACACTGTTGCCGCCAGCCGTGCGCCTGTTTCCAAGATCGTCATTGCGGCCGGCCCGATCGCCTTCGGCGAGAAACTCGACCGCACGAACCTCAGGGAAATCGACTGGCCGGGCGAAACGCGGCCGGCCGGTTCTTTCACGACGATCGACAGCCTTTTCAAGGACGGCGAGAAGACTGTCGATCGATACGCCAAACTTCCGCTGGTCGAAAACGAGCCGGTGCTCGAATCGCGGATTACCGGGCCGAACCAGAAGGCAACTCTTTCCACAATGCTGAAGCCCGGTCACAAGGCGGTCGCGATCCGTGTCAACGACATCAACGGCGTGGCGGGCTTCGTGCTGCCGGGTGACCGGGTCGATATCTTCCTGACGCGCGAGGAGGGCTCCAGGGTTGCCGGCAAAACGAGCTTCGTTGACGTGCTGCTCCAGGAAATCAAGGTGCTTGCGGTCGACCAGCGCGCCAGCCAGGAGACGGACAAGCCCGTCGTCGCCAGGGCCGTCACCGTCGACGTGACCACGGAGCAGGCGCAGATCCTGGCGCTCGCGGCTGACGCCGGCCGCTTGTCGCTGGCGCTGCGTAGCGCCTCGGGGGCGGACGATCCTGTCCCGCCACGCCGGATATCGCTGGCCGATCTCTCTGGAGTCGACTCGGTCGAGAAAGAACCCGCTCCGGCAATTCCGGCACCGCCACCTGCGGTTCCAGCGCCGGTACAGGCCCTGCCGGCCCCCCCCGCCGCCAATCCCGGCCCAAGGCGGGTAAGTGTCGGCGTGATTCGCAATAATGTCCGGACGAGCTATGACGTTCTGGCGCTTCAATAGGCTTTCGCTCCAGTCATACGGCCATCGGCAATCGATACGAACCTCGTTTTTTCGTCGATGGCTTGTCGTCGGCTGCGTTACCTTGAGCGCGGTTCTCACCGGAATGACGCTTCCGGCCACGGCACGTGACACCATCACCGTGGACCTTCGCCAGGCACGATCGATCACGGTCGCGGTCGGGCAGTCCATGAACGTGCAGACAACGGAAGCGGTCGCCGACCTTGCTGTCGGAAATCCCGAAATCGCCGACGTCACGCCGTTGACGGATCACTCCTTCTATATCCAGGGCAAGGCGTTCGGCCGCACCAATATCGTCGCCTACGATTCCAGGCGGCAGGTGATCGGTGTTCTCGATGTCGAGGCGACTGTGGATCTCGATGACCTCCGGCAAGCTTTGCGACAGAGCGTTCCGGAAGCACAAATCGCCATTAGTTCCGTCAATGGTCAGCTCAGGCTCTTCGGAGCCGCGCCGAACGCATCAGCGGCTGGCAAGGCGGTTGAACTCGCGAGACAATACGGTTCGCCGAACGTGATCGATTCCATCCGCATCACCTCTTCCCAGCAGGTGATGCTCGAAGTCCGTTTCCTCGAAGCGCGGCATACCGCCGGACGCGATCTGGGGGTCAGTATCCGAACAGGTTCGAAGACGACCCATAGCCTCACCGGCGCGTTCCAGTATCCACCAGAGGATGATGCCAACGACAGCGGCGTAATCGGCTTCAACGGGAGCCTCCCAGGTGGGACCCCGTTTGGGACGGTTCTCTCTCGTGTCTTGAACGCAGGCGTTTCGGTCGATGTCCTTATTCAAGCACTCGAGAGCCGAAATCTCGCGCGCACGCTTGCCGAACCCAACCTCGTCGCCCTCTCGGGCGAGACAGCAAGTTTCCTGGCGGGCGGCGAAGTGCCGATCCCGACCTCACAGGGCGATGGCCAGATATCGGTCGACTACAAGGAATACGGCATCAGGCTGAACTTCACGCCGGTCGTCCTTGACCAGGGGCTGATCAATCTGACGCTGGAACCGGAAGTCAGCCAGGTCGATCTCGGAACGACCGTGCAGGCAAACGGAATTTCCGTGCCCGGGTTCATGACGCGCCGCGCCAGCACGACGGTCGAGCTTAGGGACGGACAGAGCTTCGCCATTGCCGGGCTGCTGCAATCCACCAACAGCAGACGGCAGACCCAGCTTCCCTGGGTAGGGCAGATTCCGATACTGGGCGCGTTGTTCCGCTCGTCCTCGTTCCAGCGGGACGAGACAGATCTGGTCATCATCGTCACGCCGCATCTGGTGAAGCCGGCGTCGCCGGCACAGCGCCTGGCGACGCCGGGTGATAATTCCAGGCTCAGCAACGACGCGGAGTTCTTCCTGTTCGGCTTGCAGGAAGTGGGACCGAATGCGGTGCGCCGCTATATCAGCAATGCCAGGAACCTCGGTCCGCACGGGTACATCCTCTCGCCGGAAGGAAAATCCAGGTGAGTGTGCGCCAAAACGGGATGCTGCATCGGCGAACTGATGTCCGGCGCCGGACATCAGCCGGCACGCTTTCGGCCAGCTTGATCCTGGCGGCCGTAGCCGCACTTTGCGGGTGCCAGGATTATTATTCGACCGCGCCGAGGGTGGGTCTATATGACTACGACATCCATCGCTTCAACAGGTTGACGCAGGAGGCTGAACCAGGATCGCCCAATCGCTGGCGAACCTTCATAGCCGCAGACGGTAGGCGCGGCGTTGCTGTCTATGAAAAGTACCGCTCCGGTTCCGGAAAGGCTTCGTCAAGCCAGGGTGGGCAGCAGTCTAGTGGCACGAGTTTCCCAGGTCAGGCCAGCAATGGCGCGTCACGATAAGAAGATATTGCCGCTGCGGGCGTGCGGCACGCAGCCTCTTCTGAGCGGTCGCACCATGGCAGATCGCCTGTCCGGCATCCGAGTCCGGATATTTGCGGGCGCACAAGAGGGCGTCGCCCTCGTCGAGTTCACGCTGGTCCTGCCGATACTGGTGCTGCTGCTTGCAATGGCGGTAGATTTCGGCGCCGTTCTCCATACCAGGTTCCGGCTCAACGCCGCGGTGTCGGCCGGAGCGAACTACGCGCTTGTCCGCGGTGAAGAAGCAGCCGGGTCCGGAGCGTGGGCTCTTGCTCACGAGATCGTCGCACTTGTCGCCGACAACCAGGGCGCAGGTTGGGCAGACGCTGAAAGCCTCGTCAACGACGGGCCTCATGCGGTGCGTAATGGGCAGGGAACCGTCGAAACAGGCAGTGCCGATCACGTTCGAGATTGCTACTGTCTCACCGGAAATGCTTCCTCTCCCGTGTGGGGCGGAACGGTCACCTGCGGCGACGAATGTCCCTCCGGTGGCTATGCTGGCCGTTTCGTCCTCATCGAAGCGAGCCGCGCGTTTAGTCCTGTATTCAGCAACTACGGGATGGTCTCCGACGGCCGCCTGACGATCCAGGCGATCGTGCAAATACAATGACAGGATCGCCATACCTTGTGACCCAGCCCCCGGTCGACACTGCTTCTACGATGCCGCACTTACGATGGCCGATCCTTCTCGCTGCCAGCGAAGGGGGCGCCGTGTTGGTGGAATTCACCATCGTCCTGATCCCGTTGATCCTGCTCACCTTCGGTACCGTCGAGTACGGTCGCATTTCATGGATTCGCGAGCAGATGAACGACGTTGCGATCACCGTGGCCCGGTGCATGGGAGTGCTTCAGGCAGCTTGTTCCGATGGTGGTCTGTACAGTGAGGAAAAAACGGCTGCTCTGGTTACTTCAATGGCCAGAGCTCGTTCGGTTCCGCTCGCCGCCGACAATATCGAACTAAATCGTGGGACGAGTTGCGGAGGTGCTGCCGGCCTGTCCGAAGTGCGTATCGATTTTTCCTTCGTTTCGGCTGTCCCGGTGGTCATGACGTTGCTCTCGGGCGGCTTGCCGCTCAGCGCCAAGGCCTGTTTCCCGAACCAGGAAGCCGGGAACTGACATGGCCGGGAATAAGACTTCCAAGCATACCGCCGAGGCTGGCGCTGGCCGGATCCTCATTTATTCCAATGACGCGGCCTTCGCGAAAAGCGCCACCTCGACATTCGCCGCCGTCCCTCACTACCAGGTCCTCCAGCACACTCTGGAGGAGGCTCTTTTCGATCTGGATGGCAAAAGCGCCGATCTCATCGTCGTGGATGTCGGCGGCGGCGCTGCTCTTGGCGACGATCGCCTGCGCGCGCTGCGCGTGGCCAACCGCAATACGCCTCTGGTGGTTATCTCGGACCCGTTGCCGGCCGAACGTGTGCGCGAAGTGGTGCAGCTCAAGGCGGATGATTGGCTTGTCCGCCCCCTTGCGAACAACGCGCTCCTTGAAACGGCGGCGTCGCAACTGGGGGGAAGCAGGGCAATGCGCTGCGAGATATTCGGCGTAATCGGTGCGATCGGAAATCCCGGGGCCACGACCGTGGCAATCGCGCTTGCCGACGCGCTCAACCAGGAAACCAGACCGTCGACATCGGAACTTTGCCTGATCGATCTCGATTTCGCGTCCGGCGCCTGCGGCGCCTATCTGGATGTCGCCAACGAGTTCGACTTCGACACCATTTTCACTGCACCGGAGCGGATCGACCTGGAACTGCTTGAACTCATCTGCCACCGTCACTCGACGGGATTCGACCTGCTTTCGGTACGCCGCCCCGACTTCCTGCTTTCTTCCCGCCAAGACAATTTCGTCCTCCAACTGCTCGACGTCGCTTCCTATAGATACAAGCGCATTGTCCTCGATCTGCCGTCCTATCCCACTACTTGGACTGCGGCGCTGATTGCCGAGTTGGACCGACTGGTCGTCGTGACGGAAACCACCATTCCCGCCATCAAGTCGGCCAAGCAGCGTTTCGATGAAGCCGCCTCCATTCGCCAGACAGACAAGGGCATTTCCGTCCTGGCAAATCGGGAAAAGCGACGGTTCCTCTCGCGGGAGCTTACCCGGTCGGATGTCGTGGAGGGGCTTAGCCGGGACGATGTGGACTTTCTTCCAGACGATAGGGCGCTGATTACGGAAGCGCTCAATCGCGGCGTCCTTCCCGCCCAGGCGCGGGCTTCCGCACCCTTCAACAAGCGGATCAAGCAGTTCGTCCGGAAATTGCGCGGTGAGGAAAAGGCATGAGCGGCACCAAGTATAGTCGTATGCCATCGTTGCGGCCGCAGACACGACCGGAGGATAGCGGAAGACATTCCGCCGGGACGGTCGGCGGTCTTATCGCGATGTTTCTGGTTTCGTGCCTGCTGTCCGCTTGTGTCACCAGCGCGCCGGATGTCGATCCGGTGGGGTCGAGCTATGAACGCATTGAGGTGCCGCCCGCCGCTGGTGATCCCGTCGTTCCGGCCAGGCAGGCGTTCGCGACAGGAAACTACGCCCATGCCGCTCGCTATTTCGAACAGGCGCTGGAGCGGGATCCGGAGCGGAAGGACGCCTTGCTGGGCGTGGCCGCCTCCTACGACCAGATCGGGCGCTTCGATCTTTCCGATCCCGTCTATGAAAAAGCGTCCGTCATCATGCCCGGTGACCCCGCGCTGTACAACAACATGGGCTATTCCCATCTGCTGCGTGGCGATCTCCAAAATGCGCAGGCATATTTCGTGCAAGCCGCAAAATCGACGCCTGGGAATCCCACGATAAACGGCAATCGCCGTCTGTTGGTCGAAGTCGCCCGGAACGTTCCATTCCAGGCGCCCATCGCGCAATGAATGTCTTCGGACTGGTTTTCTTCGTTGAAATGACGGTCGTGCTTGGCGCGATAGCGTGGCAGGACTATTCCCGTCTCAAAATCCCCAACGAGCTGACGTTGTTGACGCTTGGCGTCGTCATCACGTTCTGGGCGTGCGGTGTAGTACCAATCGGAGTGCTGGATGTGGGCTTTGCGCTGGCCCTTTTTTTCATGTCGATCATTTTCTGGCTGGCTGGCAAGGTCGGGGCAGGCGATGTTAAGCTTCTCGGAGTTACTGCGTTGCCCGTCGGTATAGCCGGAGGCATGCCATTCGCCATCAGCCTGTGTGCACTCGCATTGACGACGGCCGGCAGCTATCGCTGGATCATGATATTTGGCTATCGGTATCCCCGGCTTTGGCGGTGGGCCGAACTGGCCGAACGCAAGCAGGTTCCTTACGGGGTGTTGATTTCGCTGGCGACCGTCGTCAGCCTCCTGGCGCGCTTCCGGAGCGACCTCTATTGAGCAATGCTTCGGCAGGAGGCCTGCCAAGACTCACGATCTTGAATGTTGTCTGAGTCAACTATTTTGTTTGTTGATTCAGACAACATCGCGTAGGTTGCCATGATGACACGCACCGGCCTTCATCCCGACGTCGTCATCCTAAGAGCCTTCAACCGGACCTATACCCGCCAGTTCGGCTTTCTGAGCGCTCATCTGGACAATAGCCCCTTTACGCTCACCGAAGCGCGTATCCTTTATGAGATCGCCACCCGGGAAAATCCGACCGCCGCTGACATCATGCGCACACTCGATCTGGACCGGGGACAGGTCAGCAGGACACTGCAGCGGTTTGCCGGGCGAGGGCTTGTCGAGACATGGCAGCCTGCCGAAGGGGGACGCCGGCGTCCGGTTTCACTTATGGCCGCCGGACGCAAGGCATTTTCGTCACTCGAACGCGACACCAACAAGGCTATCGGCTCTCTTCTCAATGCGCTGCATACCGATAGTCGATCGGAATTGATTTCTTCCGCCAGCAACATCACGCGGATTTTCGAAGGAACGCGAGGCACGCACCTGCTGCTACGTGATTTGAAACCCGGCGACGCCGGATGGATTACTTATCGGCAGGCCGTCCTCTATGCGGAAGAATATGGCTGGAACGCCGAATATGAAGCCTTGGTCGGCCGTATTCTTTCGGATTTCGTTCAGTCGTTCGATCTGGACCATGACGCCGGATGGGTCGCCGAGAGCGACGGCAAGATCGTCGGCTCGGTCTTTCTGGTGCGCGGCGACCAGCCGAAGATCGGGAAACTCAGATTGCTCTATGTCGAGCCGAGCGCGCGAGGGGCGGGGGTCGGCGCCAGGCTGGTGGACGCTTGTATCGAGCGGGCAAAGGCCGTCGGTGACGAAAGACTGACGCTCTGGACGAATAGCGTCCTGGCCGCGGCCCGGCGGATCTATGAACGGGCAGGATTCAGGCTTGTCGACGAGGCGCCGCATCATTCCTTCGGCAAGGATCTCATCGGTCAGACCTGGGATCTGGACCTGACGCGTATGCCGGTCGAAAACCGGATGACCCTCTAAAAGGCGGCTCTCGCCAGAAGCTGTGTGATCCGTTCAATCCATGGGTTGCAGAGGCGTCCGCTCGCGTTTAAGTGGACCTTCTTTGTCTTCTTTTGGGTGGGGCTCGATGAAAGGCATTTTCCTGGCCGCGCTTGGCGTCGTCTTGTCGTGCACGCAATCTATGGCCGGCGATCTGAAGTTCACCGACCGGCAGCGGATGAGCTATAGCTTCAACGGCATCGACGGCCATCTTTATATAGACGGCGCTTTCAAGGACAATCCCAAGAGCCTGGTTTCAATCATTCTGGGATGCTCGGAGGACAAGGCAACCGCAGGCGTGTCTTTTGAAAACCTGGAGCCGGCCCAGCTCGAAGAGCAGGATCAGGCAGGTCTCTCTACCCTTTCGATCGGCGAGGTCTCATTCGAAGTCCCGGCGCTGGCCTCCGGGAACCAATCTCTCCTCTACGGCAGTCAAGTCGGATCGATGATCGGTCCCATCATAAAGCAGATTTATGACCGCGGAGAAGTGGCTCCCCGCATTGAGGTAAAGCGTAACGACGGGTCGAGGCGCTATGTGATCGCTCTGACCGGACCATATGTCGATAGCGTGTTCGTTTCAAAGGACAAAGCCGCCTTCCTCGACCGCGAAAAGATTAGGGAGCAGGTGGGGCAATTTTACCAGCTTTGCTCGATATGGTGGCGCCAATGAGGCTCACCAATATGCTCCGGACGCAATGCTGCCGTTTCAGGCATGGTGCACAGGTTGACGCGCGGTTCGCTACATTGACTGGAGCATTTTGCAGGCGGACGGAATGGGCTGGTGCGGTGCCGGAAGAGAATGGAACTTCTGAAATATCGTCAGGACAAAGGCCATTTCATCATGGTCGGTACCGCTGATGATATTTCCCTTGGCCGTCAGGGGCTCATCTATCTGGACATCCCAGATGAACCAGCGATCAACTGGGGCCATAAGTAAGCTAAAGCGGCTCTCCTGCACTGTTGCTCTTTTCATCTGAAGCTCCTCAAGACTTTCTGCCTACAATAATGGCCGCTAATATCTTCGGCATCGCTCAGCACCGCGCTCCAGCAAAACGGCCGAAGTCGCTTCCATGAACTATTGAATGCGATTGAGCTTGGTAGGTCAATTTGGACGCGTGGCGCAATGAACGCCGGTGTATGGGTGGGGAGGCCTGATCCCACCGCAAGCGGCGCGGCGCGGCTTTTGACAAAAAGCGCCGCTAAGAGCCTCCGGGAGAACCCTGCCGCCCAGATCGCAACGAATCCCGAAACTGGGATTTCGACGATCACTCTGGGCGACAGGACGTTTCAGACGACGTTTTCGGAGCGATGATCCCTATAAGCATCATCGAGTGCGATCTGATTATGACTTTCCCGGGGGGCGATCCGGCCGAGCTAGGTCGAGTGACGCCGTCTCGCCGTCACGGCAGGACGAGGCCCGCTGCTTCAAACGACAGTAGCTTTTGGGTGGTGTCGGTGCTCGGTCAAGGCAGCCGGGCGTACATCCAAGCTTGAGCAAATCGGCTCCAAAGGTGAACTAAACAGGTTGTCGCAGCCTTCCGGACGGGCCGGGCACGGAAGGTGAGTGCACAACGGCCTACGCTGAGGTGGATTGAAACGCCTCAAACCGTCGACATCGACCTTAATGCAATGTTGATTCTTCAGAACGCGCGACGCATGATTGCGCCGGGTGGGAAATGGCTGAACTATTTAATATTTCTGGCTTCGACTTCGTGGTGGAGATCCCGCCGCAATTCGAGGAATATGTGGATTCAGCGTTGCTGCGTCTCCAAGTAGCTCATCCTGTTTGCCGTTTATCAAGATCAGGTAAAACGATAACAGTTCAATCGTCGAAGGGCCTTTCTGAGGTCGAGCTTCGTAAGGCCATCCTCCACACGATCTATCGCGAGAAAATCTACGCGGAAACTCTGGGCATGCGCCAGGCACTCGTCGAGGCGGTAACCGCGCGATGAAGGTCTGGCCACTGAAGTTCCGAGAGATGTCGGACGGCTCGATGCTGTTCGCCGACGACGCCGGAGGGTTCTTCAAAGCAGGCGAGGGCTTTCTGGATCGGTACGCCACCGATAACTTATCCGCTGCCGACAGGATGTTCCTCAAGGAAGGAAGCCATGGCTTCGAGCGGGAGCACGATCTTCCGTGGACGTCCTTCGCCTATAGATGGACGCGGCGGCAGTCCAGACCACGAAAAATGAACTACGTGATCCTCGTGCCAACACTCCGGTGCAATCTGGCTTGCGGATACTGTCAGGTCTCTCGCGCGCCGGAGAAGGCTCGGGGGTTCGACTGGTCGGACGAGACCTTGGGAGGAGTCCTTTCGTTTCTGAACGGCTTGGAAGGGCCGGATATCAAGATTGAATTCCAGGGTGGCGAGCCACTGTTGCGCGTCGATCTGCTGGAAGCCGTTCGCGACTTCTGCCGGGAAAAGTTTTCCCAATCCCAATTCGTCGTCTGCACCAATCTACAGAGACTGGATGCGCGGGCCTGGGCGTTCCTGGATGCCGACGACACGTTCATCAGTACCTCGCTCGACGGCGACCGTCAGACTCATGAGCGCCAGCGCACCCACGACGGCGCCGTTACCGACGCTTTCTTCCGAAACCTCGGGGCTGCCGTCGCCCGCTATTCGGAAGGAAAGATCTCAGCTCTGCCCACCGTGGACGTCGCCAACCCGCCGAATTTCGATGTGCTGCTCGACAGTTACGAACGGTACGGTATCCGATCCGTCTACTTGCGTCCAATAAACCACCAAGGATTTGCGAGAAAACTCCATCAAGGCGACGAGATTCTTGCGCGCTGGAACCGCCTCCATTCGGAATTCATCGACTTGCTGATCGCCCGCAACCACCGGACAGGGCGCTTCATGGAGGAGTACTACTTCAGCCAATGCCTGAAGCGTGTCCTGCGCTTTGACGCCGATAATCACGTCGACATACGGAACCCGAATTTCTTCGCGGCGGACTATGTCGTCATAGACCACGACGGGCTTTTTTATCCGACGGACGAAGCGCGGATGCTGTCGAGGATCGGGCGTATCGATCTCAGCATCGGCGACGTTGCGACGGGAATCGACCGGGCCAAGGTCGATGTCCTCAACTCAGGAGCGTTCAACCACTTCGATCCGGATTGCATCCACTGCGCCTACCAGCCGTTTTGCGGAACCGACGTGGTCGACGACATTTCCCGGTACGGCAGGGTCGACATCCCACGGCCGGACACATGGTTTTGCGGTCGGCATCTGGCGCTTTTCGACAAGGTCTTCGAGGTTCTCTACCGCAAGGACGAGCCAGCGCGTGCCTCGCTGGCGGCTTGGCTCGGCGTTGTCGCTTGGGACGATGGCATGGCGCCTGTGCACTCATGATACCGTTGCGCGTCAAGGTGGAGGCGAATGCTGAACAGCCCTTCGTCGTTCGGCTTCGCTCCTTCGAGGCTAACGGCCGGCAGCGAGAGCCAGAGCAATTGAATCCTTTCGAGGTGTCGTTGGAGCGAGCCGATCCGGAAGGTGCCGACTACACGGGCGAGGGCGGTCCGATACGAGTCCTTGGGATCGATCCCTCCGAACTCGACGGTGACGTCTTGCTGGTGAACCCGCGGCGAGGAACCGCCGATCGCCTCATTCGCAGCACCTCGTCGCACAACACCTTCTTGGTGACTGAGCGATGCGACCAGGTCTGTGTCATGTGCTCGCAGCCGCCAAAGAAGCACCATGTCGACCTGTTCCCGTATTTCGAGACCGCAGCGCTGCTGGCGCCCGAAGGCGCGACGATCGGCATCTCGGGTGGGGAGCCGACGCTGTTCAAAGAGCAGCTTTTCGCCTTTCTGAAGCGCGTGCTGGCTGCGCGTCCCGATCTTTCCTTCCACATCCTGACCAACGGCCAGCATTTCGAAGAGGATGACTGGCAAACAATGGCTGGCCTCGACCAATCACGGATCGTCTGGGGCGTCCCGCTCTATTCGCACGATCCGGCGATACACGACCAGGTGGTCGGCAAGCCGGGTGCGCAGGAAAAGCTCCTGGAGAACCTCGCTTTCCTGTGCCGCGTAGGCGCCGCCATCGAGCTGCGCACCGTGCTGATGCAGCCCAACGCACCAGGGCTGCCCGGGCTTGCCAGGTTCATCACGACGATGCTTCCGTTCGTCCAGACATGGGCGATCATGCAGACCGAGAACATCGGCTACGGTCGGATGAACTGGAAAACACTATTCTACGACAGTTCCCAAGGATTCGACGTGGTCGGGCGTGCCATCGATTTCGTGAGGAGCCGCGGGATCGATGCCCGACTCTATAATTTTCCCCTCTGCACGGTGCCTGAAGCCTATCGCCGCTTGGCTCCCGCCACGATTTCGGACTGGAAGCGTGCGTACCGGGAAGAATGCGAAGGATGCTCGTTGAAGGCCGAATGCGGGGGATTCTTCGAGTGGCATCCACGTGATCATGGCTACGGCAGATTGGGGGCTGTCCAATGAAGAAGCGGCTTTTCGCGATACCGTCTCTGCTCGCGGCAGGATTCTTGCCAGTCAACGCGCAGGCTTATCCTGTGAAACCAACGCTGGGCGGCGATCACGGCAAAGCGCAATCCCTGTTCGACATCTTCACAATGGATCACGTCTACACGTTGGCGGGGCATCGCAGCCACAGCTCACACCGGAGCCATAGCTCGCATTCGAGCCATCGCTCTTCTACGGGCGGCTATTCGCTTCCTTCGTCAACCTACAGGGCGCCGTCGACATCATCGCCCTTGTATAGCGCACCGTCGAATTCGGCGCCGACCTATCAGGCTCCCGTGGCGCCGAATCCCGCTCCCTTGAAGGTGCTCCCCGGAAACACGGATCGATTCAAGGAGATTGTCCTCGAAGTGCAGTTCGCGATGCTGGCATTCGGATACTACAATGGCGAGTTGGACGGGAAATTCAGCCCGGAGATGAGGGGAGGGCTCCAGCGGCTACAGACCGACTACGGTCTGAAGGTGACAGGAACAATCACGCCGGAGACGCTAGATGCGTTGAGGATTGAGGCGCGGTAGTTGTCGACACATGCACCTCAGAAGATGCGTATTACCGTCTCTAGGCGACATCGTGGTCGCGTCCCATCTGACCGACAAGTGTAGATGGATGCGATGACGACGGAATTGCTGGACATCCCTGCAAATGCCGGTCGCCTGCTTCTGGAGCGAGGTGGGACATTTCTATGCCCCCTTTTGAAGGCAAACGACTTCGCCAGATACTGCACCGAGCGCGAGCATCCCATCACGCCCGAGCGCCTGCTTGCCTTTGAACGACTTCGGTTATTCTTCCCGATCTTCAGAATCGCTGCGCCGGCAGGCAAACGGATTCAACTGCATCTGCCACTTCGGGACGACACACCCTTTCGTGATGGGGCCGTAGTCGACACAGCGAGTCGGCCCGAGTACCCCGTGCCGGACGATATCCACAGCAGCGGGGAAGCCTACTATTCGATCTTCCAGATTTCGTCACTGACCTTTGTCCTTTCGCAATTCACAGCCAAAGTCTCCCTTGAAGGCTTCCTCGACGAGGTGAAACCAGAGGCGCAATGGACGTCGATAGGCCAGCAGTTAGGCGATGTGGTACGAGCAGGAGTCGATCAAGCGCGTAGGCACGCCTATCGACCTGCCGTTGATCTGCTCTGTCAGTTCATTTCGGATCGCTACTACCCGCTTGTGCGCGGTAATCAGCGCAGTATCCAGTTCACTGAGGGGGGCTTCGTATTCGACGAATGGACTGTCCGCAACGCCCGTTCCTGGAGGTGGCACGAGTACGCCAGAAACTGGAGCCCTTGCGATGCAGAGACAGCCTTTGCCTTGACCCCGGCTAAACTACGTCACGCCTATGAAGGCTTGGCCATGCTGCAGTCGCGCGAAGATCCGATTGCTTCATGGCACCAACTCGTTCAGTTCATTGCTGTCGCCGAGCGCGACCGACTGAAGGGCGCGGCGCTTTGCGCCGAGACCATGCGCTATGGAGCGTTGATGCTGCGCCGACTGTACAAGGACCTCTATGGCGAAGACCTTCGCGTTCCCAACGAGGTCCACGGCACGGTGATCACGCACATTCCGGAACTCTCGGTACGCGACGATCCGCTGCGTTACCTCGAGTACGTGGTCAACCGCTATGATCTCAACCCGCGACCCAAGCTGACCTTGTTCGTGGAAGGTCCAAGCGAAGAGATCGCCGTCCGGCACATCTTTGAGCACTACTTCGGCACGAACGCGGGCGTGCACGGCATCGAGATCATAGTGCTCGGTGGTGTCGATACGGCCACCGGCGGCAAGCAGGACCGCTACCGTGCCATCCTACGCCTCGTCGACTATCTCCATCATCACCAGACTTTCGCCTTCGTCGTCCTCGATACCGAAGGCACGGCCGAGCAACTCAAGCGCAGCACCAGAGAAGCGCTCTCGACCCTGCATCCCGGGCGCTATGCAACACGGCCCGATTATGTCCATCTCTGGCGTGTTTCCTTCGAGTTCGACAATTTTTCGAATACCGAGATTGCCTGTGCTCTCACCGCCATTTCGGGCGGTGGCGCGCGGTTCCGCAGTGTCGATATCGCGGTCTGCCGAAAGGACAAGGTACCCGGAGCTGCGCTCAAGAAGCTTTACACAAGTCGGCTGGGGTACAAGCCCGACAAGCTTGCGCTCGCGCGGATTCTCGTCGAGGCGATGCTGTCTCCGACCAGCCGACGTAACGCAGCCAAGCGACCCATCGTGAAAGTGCTGGAGCGCATAACACGACTAGCCGCTTTCAACCCATTCCCTACCATGCAACAGTCCTGGGAATACAACCAGCGATCAAACTATCTCGGCAAACGGCGCGGCAAAAAGGTGCCTCTCAGGGATCTCGAAGGCTGAGGCGTTGGCTGTAGCACAAGCGCGCCCTTGAAATCCTCAAGGGTAAACTCACCTGCAATATAGCGGCGGTGAAGTCGTCGCACCGCTGCGAAGCGCTTGGACGAAGCATCCGGTTCATCACCTTCCGCTTTGCGCCGCCAATTCGGTCGTTCCTAAGCAGACTGGTCGCTCTCGAAACCTGCCGTTCATTCACCTGCCAGGCATCCCGATCGAACAACATAGCCCGTTTGAGACCATGTCGACACTGGCGCAGGATGACTTGGGTGCCCAGATGAGAAACTAAGAAGCCGCTTGAAGCCCGTCACGCCCATCGGTGGCGTGATGCCATCCCATCCGAAAATCCTCGGGAAAAGCCTGAGTTACCTGTGGAGACACCCTGTTACCGCATTTACATTTCCCACCATGGAGCAAGGCTACATAGAACGCAATCTACAACTCGGCGACACGATCATCTCCGAGGAAGATTTGCTGTCGAAATACGAAATCGTCCTTGTCCTGGCCGAGCCCGGCGCCGGGAAATCCGAACTTCTCCGCAGCCTCGCAGCCCGAACCGGCACCGCGCCAATCCGGGCGAGTTTGTTTAGGCACCGCGAAACTCCGGCGGGCGGCCATGCACTCGTGATCGATGCCCTCGACGAACTCGCAAAGATCGATCAATCCGCCATCGATCAGGTAATCGAGAAAGCCCGGGCGACAGGTGCCAGCCGCGTTGTCATGGCCTCACGGTCGAGCGAATGGGACACCCAGCGAACGCACCTTCTCAAGGAAGCCTTCGGAATAGAACCTGCCGTCATCCGGCTACAGTCATTCACACGAGAAGAGCAAAGAGCACTTTTCGAGCAGCACGTTCCGGGAGAGAACTTTGCCCGTTTTAGTGAGGAAGTCGAGCGGTTCGAGTTGTCGCCGCTATTGGGCAACCCGCAGTTCCTGAAGCTGTTCGCAGATGCCTATGTCAGGCGTGGAAGACAGCTGGTCTCGAAACGGCAAATCTTTGTGGACGCGATCGAGAAGCTCGCATCCGAGTCCAACTCGTCGGAATGGCAAAGAAGCCGCCCACCCATCGAAAGCATCGTCGCCATCGCCGAGGAACTCTTTGCGAAGACGATGCTCGCTGGAGCCAGCGGACTCTCCGTCGCAGACAGCGGCGATCGGGATTTCCCCTACCTGTTTTCGCTCAGCGCGGCAGACACAGGCACGGTAAGTCTCGCGCTCAATACACGCCTCTTCAAACCCACAAACGAATTGAGCAACCACGAGCCGGTGCACCGGATCGTCGCCGAGTACTGCGCCGCCCGATATCTAGTCCGTCGCGCAGAGGATAAGGCCGACAATCTCATGCTCAGCCGCGTCTTGTCGGTCGTTGCTCCCAGCAATGTGGTCCGTGACGAACTTCGCGGACTGCTTGGTTGGATGGCGTCGCTCGGCAATCCGCAGACACAGGAAGCCTGCATAAGGATCGACCCCTATGCGGTGTTGGCCAACGGGGACCCGTCGCAGCTTTCTTCCTCCTCCAAACGCTTTTTGCTGAAGGCGCTTCAGGAACTGTCCGAAGTCGACCCGTATTTTCGGCGAAGTGACGCGTGGCGTCGTTTCAGCGTGGCCGGACTGCTTACCCCGGAAATCGCGGATGATGTTCGGACGGCGCTGTCGGGGAGCGGAACTTCATCGGATCTTCGCAACCTCCTTCTGGAATTGCTGGACGGATCGCCGATTGCATCGCAATTGGCCGATACCCTTCGCGATATCGTTCTTGATACGAGCATGGACGTATACACCCGCATCAGGGCGCAGCGCATCCTGGTTGGTTTTGAATCCTATAACCACACTTCGTTGACCGACGCGCTGGTGAAAAAAGGTGATTCCGCCTCGCTGCGCATTGCTGTCGAAAGCGTGGAGATACACTGGAAGTTGATTGAGCTGCCGACGATCATCGCCCTCCTGAGAGCGGTCGGCAAAAAGACATCCAAGCGAGCGCACGAGGACAGCGAGTCCCGGTTCAACCTGCGCTTTCAGACGAAGCAGATGATAGCCGGATTTGATCTGGCGACCACGATCGCGCTGCTCGATGACCTGACGAGCGATCTGCAATGCACATGCGGCAAGTCACGATCCTACGAATGCGAGTGCCGACCTGGTCCGAGCAGGATCGTCGGATCGCTGCTTGATCGATATTTCGAATTGGCTGATGGCCCCTACGATCCTCAGCGCATCTGGCGTTGGACGCAGCACCTCATCTTTCCCGATCATCAGTCGCCCGAGAATGGCACTGCGATCAAGCGCCTCCAGGAAGAGGACGGGCTGCGACGCACCATCTATCTTCTCGCGTTGGCCGAACTCCCCGACAAGCAAGCGGTTTGGGAGGCGCGCACGCGCTTTTTGAGCAGCGACAGACATGCCGGACTCCGGATGAAATCCGAAGACCTGTTTGCGATCACGTCGGAAGCATTTGCGACCGGAAATCTGGCTCTCTGGGCTGGATTCTACGCAAGCTACAATGTCTGGTCGGAAAACAAGGGACCCGATCCACTTAGGGCTCATCTGCGCAAACACGCACGCAGCGATCCACGATTCTCAAGAATCTGGGCGGACCTTGAGAGATGGTCACGCAAGCATCGTTCGGATCAGCAATATCGGTGGTCCCGTCGGCAGCGTCGCTGGCAACTTCGGGAAAGCGCCGCAAAAGAAAACAGGGCCAACTTCTTCCGCGAAAACAGAGCGCGCATCGAAGCGGGGCTGCATTGGGGCGCGCTCCATGACATCGCCAGGTGCTATCTGATCGAACCGGACAAGCTGGCAGAGTTTCTGGATGACGTCGCAACTGCCGATATCGCGCTGTGCAACGCGTTTGCGCTATTGGCCCCCTATACGCCGACCCTGGCAAAGCTCAGCGCAGTGACGTGCATGCTCCATGCGGCATGTCTGGCGACCTTCCGCAAAGAGCGGACTCTGGAGCACGTCGATCGCGATGTGCTCAGAGCGGTCAAAACCGATGTAGGTGGTTATCAGGGCTATCGCGAGAACGAAGGCGATGCGTTCGAGGTTGAGATCGACCGCCTGATATTCTCAAGCGACGCCGATGCCGAGGCGTTTGCGCGCGCCTTCATCGAGCCGCAATTATCGCACGCGGCGAATGTCACCGCGGATGTTGGCTGGCTGAACTACAAGGCGGCATTCAAGAAGCTCAGAGCGCATCTGCCGCTTGAATGGCTGACAAGGTTCCCGTCCATGCCGCACCATGCGCGTGATACGCTATTCAATCTCGCAGCCGAACATGGCGACCGGGCTACCCTCAACGCGCTTATTTCGTTGCGATGTGAAGAGGTTCAGTCAGAGTCTCGCGATGAGAACGGCGGACGACATGGACCCAGCGCGTTCTGGCTGCTTCGTGGCTTCTTTTTCCTCTCTGATCCTCCTCAATCAATCTGGGCGCATCTCAGGAGCGACCCTAGCGTCCTTCTATCCATCGAGCACTTTGCCGGACGAACGTCACGCGACGACTATCGCGGTTGGCCGACACTCTGCGCGAATAAGGTATTTGCCATCCTCGATATCTTCATCGGTGCTTGGCCCAAAGTGTACTTGCCGAGCAACTGGGGTTCTCACTCGCCGGACGGGGAGAGGGCGTACCGCTTTCTTACGGAAGTGATCTACACCATAAACCGCGACGAGCCGCAAAATGCGATTGCCGCGCTCGACGGCATTCTGGCTGATCCAAGATTCTCGGATTTTCACGCAGAGGCGAAAAGCCTCAAGGCTGCCGCCTTGCGCAAGAAAGCGCTTCAGGCATTTGAACCGCCTTCGGCCGCCACAGTGAATGAGTTGCTCAATCACAATCGGATCGCCAGCGTCGAGGACCTTCGAACCGTCCTCGTGCAGGACTTTTCTGACTACCAGACATGGCTTCGTCACGCGGAAACCAACCCGCTTTCCGTGTTTCATCCCGGAGGAAAGCGGCTCGATGAGAACGGCTGCCGCGATCGTATCGTTGACCACCTCACTGCCCAGATGCGTGCGCGCAATCTGTCAGTGGTGATCGAGCAGTATTTCGCGGATTCAAACAGATGCGACATTACGGCGGCTGCGATGATCGATGGAGCGCGGCGCTTGCTCGTTGTAGAGGTCAAAGGTCAGTGGCATCGCGAACTCTTCAACGCTGCGTCGGCGCAATTGCATGAGCGCTACAGCAGCCATCCCGATGCCGCACAACAGGGCATCTATCTCGTGCTGTGGTTTGGGCCTGGGGTATCCTTGGCGGGTCGTCAGACGCACGAAGTGACATCACCGGCTGAACTGAAGGACATGATCGAGCAGAGAATTTCGCCCGACATCCGAGGTCTGATCGATGTGGTCGTGCTCGACCTTTCACTAAAATTAGGGGATTAATTGTGCTGGCCCGCTGATACAAACGCGGGGAGGACGATGCTACATCCCCAGCACGATATTCGCCCCTGAGCGCGAATAGCATGATCGCTCCAGCAACGGAAACGGCGCACTTACTCGCGAGACCATCCGGCAGTTGCGAACCTTTGACAATCTTTCGCTGGCGAGAAGGATGCTGTGATTCAAGCAGCATCTTGATAGCGACGGCAGGTTTCAGCTTCCTTCATCGAATCAGTCATTCATGAGATGGTGAAAGGTGCCGCACACATGCTCGAAGATATCTCGTGAAGCTGATTTTCAAATATTTCTCAGAGAGCAACCTCGCTCATGTTTTCACGCGCGACGACCATGTCGGCATCAAGTGCTCACTTCCGCAGGAATATAATGACCCATATGAGCTCTTCCTCGGAATTGACCTCGATCAAGGATCCGAACTGTTGGCGACTTATCACGAGATCGTCCAAGAAGTCCCCTCGCAGCTAACCACCTGCTTCTCGAAGTCGCCGGTGGTGGCTCCCATGTGGGCTCATTACGCGGACAATCACAGAGGCTTCGTGATCGGATTTGATGTCGCCCTGTTCCAAGATGCATTCAAGCACTTATTGGTGAGAGAAATCTCGTACCTTGAGCGTCCAAGCGAAGACCTTGTTCGGTTCACCGAGATGGCCGCGCACCGCAAAAAGCCTAGAGATGCTATGCGGCTGCAGGAGGCCGTGAGCTATCACAGCTATTTCTCGAAATACGTGGAATGGAGCTACGAGCAGGAGGTTCGAGCAGTTAATTTCGAGGGCTATGTCGAGGAGGTCGACGGCCACAACATACTCTATGTGCCTAAGCAATGTATCGCAGCCGTTGTTGCTGGTGCGAAATCCACCGACAATACGAAAGCCGCCTTGAGCGCTACAGCGACCGAACTAGAGGCGGATTTCTACTACGCAAAGATAGGCCGCAGTTTTCCGAAGCCTTATCTTGTTGCCTCTGACGGCACGGCAAGCGTGTTCAACGAGGGGGAGATCTGCGCACCCGAAGCGAAGTGCGAAGAATGCTCCGAGCCAATCAAGTCGAATCGAGAGCGTTGCGCATGGTGTTCGATCGATGATGCCGATCGAATGAATGCCGCCACTAGCAATCCATTCAGAATCTTGGATCACTTCGGGCTTCTTGAGGAATACTTCAAAAATTATCCGCGGCGACCGCGCGTCCCGTACGAGTAGGCTCCTCTTGCTCGACTTAGAACTGACAATTTGGGCCTCTGAGAGAGTTAACTCCGGGCGGGCGACGATGCTATTGCTGGAAGCAGATCGATATCGGGTGCGGAAATGGGCGCTCGGGAAGCCCGACTTGCCACGTGGTCAATGGTATTTTTCAGACATTCCATACCGCGAATTGAGCGTCCGCAATGAGGTCTTTTGCTCAACGTCGGCTTTCTCAGCTGCTCAGCCAGAACCGGACGGTTAGATCACTGCCCCGTCACTATCTCTACATTGGCCATGTCGGCCAATGGGAGAAGTGTTATGGGTATCTCACAGTATGACCCGGCCGCCAAAGGGCGGCCTGCTTGGAATGCCGGTAAGCAGGTCGGCGCTAAAAGAGCGCTCAAGGTCAAGCAAATCTGGCTAATTCGGTTTTTCCTGGATCGCGAAGGCCGGATGCGTGACCGGGCGCTGTTCGACCTTGCGATCGACAGCAAGCTTCGCGGTTGCGACCTTGTGAAAATGAAGATCGGTTCACTTGTATCGGGCCCGGCGATACGGAATCGATCAATGGTGATCCAGCAGAAGACTGGCCGACCTGTTCAGTTCGAGATAACCGCAGATACGCGAGCAAAGCCTACTTGCATGGCTCGAACGCCGCGGTGGCAGTGTCGACGATTTTGCCTTTCCAAGCCGAGTTGATCCGGATGGACACCTAAGCACCCGACAATACGCACGATTGGTCGACGAATGGGTAACGGCGGTCGGATTGCGACCAGAGGAGTATGGAACGCATTCCTTTCGTCGGACAAAGGCAGCCCTGATCTACAAGGCGACCGGGAATCTTCGAGCCATTCAGATCCTGCTTGGCCACACCAAGATTGAAAACACTGTTCGATACCTGGGAGTCGACATCGATGATGCGCTGACCCTGGCCGAGACAACCGATATCTGAGCTTAGCGGCTCCGCCAGAAATGGCGGAGCCGCGTTCCGAAACGCGCCCCTTTCCGGTCCTTCCGGTAGCTTGGCGATCACCTGAAAGCAGACCTGGCTTCTGGGAGCTGAAGTCAACGACCAACCAATGGTCCGTGTTGTTTACAAAGAATCAGAATACTGAATTGTCGTATGCACAAGATTCCGGGCGATGTATTTTCAACGCAGCAGATGCTGGCCGACTTGGTCAGATCACAGGCGGAGCATCTCGGGGCGAACTTTCGACCCTATGATGTGAGGGCAAGCATCGCCGCTGTTGGTGGACTGCTGACAGTGCCAGCGCTTCAGGCGAATGCGGTCAGGCTTGAAGCTACCGCGCATCTCATAGTGGCCAACGCCTTTGGAAAGAAGAAGCCTAACAAGCAGGACGCCGCGCGCTGGTTCAAGCGGGTAGGGCAGGCCTTCGCTCGGATGGAAGATGCGGCCGAAGACGTGTTCGTCGCGCGCGTGCATATGGAAGGGCGCAATTACCGCGTCCTTGAGGGGCTGGCAGAGGCAAACGGCCATTACTTGCAGCATATGCTGACCGCCGTTGAAAATATGCCCGACCACAGTGTCTACGGCGCGCTCAAACAATCTTGTCGCGGGATGCTTGCGCTTTCCGACGTTATATGTGCCCGCGCGGGGCTAGATGCCTTTTGGCTTGGCGGCGAATATGGCTTCGATGCGCTGCCCGTAGATGACCTGCCCACACTCAAAACCTTAGCCGAACGAGTGACCTTTTCAGATGACGACCTAGCAAACGCCGGTATCAGCCGCCGTGCGCTGGGTAGGTTTTGCTTGCCGCCGACGGAGCGAGACGTGGGCATCGGTGGGTATGGTGATAGCGCGCTGGAGCGGCAGCCCCTCATCGACTTTCACGATGAAATCGTCGTGGCTCTGCCATCCGCCATGGCGACGGCCATACGCCGCGCGGTGATCGAAACCTGTTTGGACAGCGGGGCCGAATTTGCCCTGCAAACCGGCCTGCTGATGGCTCAGACCGACGAAATCTCATTGAACCCGGCCATTTCGCGCGTTGATATTCCGCCCACCGAAATGAAGCGGGATTCCAACGTGGTTCCTTCCGAGCCTGTGGAATTTCAGCCTGGCCTCTGGTTCCAGCTCATCCTGCTCACCGACGATTTCACGGACTTCTGGGAGACGGGCTTCAGTCGCCCCGGCCCGTCAGATAAGGCCAATGCAGAGCTTCAACAGGCGATTGATGCGGCCGCCAGCGACATCAAAGCGCGTCCCGGCTTCAAGCTCGGCTTTTCGCTGATCGTCCTTTGCGGTTTCGGCCGAGGACAATTGGTGGAGTTTACCCGCCCCGGCTATTGGTTGGCAGAAGGCATTAGTAGCTACGACCTCGAAGTGCTGGGGTGGCGACATGACTTCACCATTGCAGAACTGCTGAAGTTCCTTATCGCCGAAGGCACGGCCGCTCACATGGGCTTTCCACTCATGGCGATCAACGGGCTTCTGGCCCGTATCGCCTTTGCTTACGACAACAACGGCCATGTTGTACCGCACGAGGCGATGCCGGACGGGAGTGAGGCGCTACGCTCATGATTCCCACCAACACGCATTTGCGGCTCCGCGCCGAGCACCATGCGCGCTTCGACAAACATGCCGTGCGGTACGATGCAGGCAATGTGCTCGTGGTTCGCCGTAAAGACGGTGGGAAGCGTTCGCCGGACAACAAGCAGCGTATCTATGTGTCGCTTCAGGACGCCCGAATGCTTCGCTATCGCGGCGTGTGGAGGTCAGGCAACCGAACTTGGTGGATCGAAACCGTACCGCAAAAGGAACCGTCGTACCTCTATCCCGTCTTTGAAATGCAGATGGTGTGGATGGAGCGGCTTGCGCCCATACTCGCGCACCACTTTCCCGTTCTGCCAGAGGTGCTGACATGGAAGCTCGTCACTCCTGCATGGCCCGTCATCCGATCAGAGGACATCAAAGCGCCCCCCATTGAGGAATTGAAGGCGGCCATCAGCGCTTCCTGCGACCACGATACGTTTGTCGTTACCACGGAAATCGGCGCGCCGTTTTACCTTGGCCTCTCGCGCCCCGACAATGTTTCTGAGGTCACCTTACTGGAAGCCTTCCTAGCGCAGGTGATTACATTGGTGGAGGGAACGGATGTCGATATAGCGGCGCTTTTGCGCGAGATCGTTCCCTCGCCGGAAGCACGGCAGCTTCATGCGTTCGCGCCGCAAGACTTCCGCGATCATGTGCGGGAATCGGTGCCGGACAAAGTCGTCGAAATAAGCCGGTTTGACGACGCGGCCCAGCGTTTGGGACTCGGTTGGCACGGTTTGCGCCGGCCGGGTGGAACGGTTCACGGCCGTGATGAATGTACAACGGTTCTCAATGCGATCACTACCGCAGCCGAAGAGATGTTCTCTGCGCATCTGAGGCAGTTCGAGCGACATGCTTTGGTTCGCCGTGTCGTGGAAAACCATGAAGCATCCATTATCGACAAGTCCCGTTGGGAGCGCACCTCGGGAGCCGTCCTCGATCTTTCCGCCAATCCCCAGGAATCCCGCGAAGAAGTCTATAAGAGCATACTTAAGGCGAACGCCACCGGCTATGCGAGCCGTGTAGTACTAGAAGCGGCGCTGTGCGAATGCCCGGTCGGTACCGGGTTCGAGGTCGCAGATTTCGACCTGTCCAACCTCATGGCGCTGGCGATGATGATCCATCACCTCGGCGGCTACTCCGACGCCATCCGCTATGAAGGCATGCGACCGGAAGTCCGCATCTCACCAGCGGGCGAAGTGCAGATCGACGTTTCATTCTTTGATACCATCGTGACGCCGGTTGGCGAGTCCTTCGTGAGCGGACAAATCGACCGAAGCCGTCGAGACTATTCCGAGCTGTTGCAGGATCCCGAACCGCTCACCGAAGAACAGGCCAGCAAGACGGACACGCGCTTTTCTGCGGCTTGGGAAGCGGAAATGGGCGTCTCGCTGAGGGACTTCCGTGTCGCGCTTGAGGCGTTGGAAAATCGCCTGTTCTTGACCGGTCGGGCATGGGAAAAGTTGCCAAGACCAGCGCTGCTCCAATACCTCTCCGAGCATGTCGATTCAGGAGAGCAGTTTGTTTCGTCGCTGGAACTGTTGCCGCGCGATGGCTGGAAGAACATCCCGTCGCCATACTCGGATCAGGATCGTCAGCCTTGGCGGTTCCGGCGGCGATTGTCTGTTGCACGGCGTCCTATCCTGAGGCTGGATTCATCCCTTGAATCCGATGTGATGATCGTTCCCGGCATGATCCGGGACGCTTTTCGGATTCTGCTCCACAACTTCTACTACGGCCAATATGACCTAAGCGCGCTGGCGTCGAAGGAGATGCGGGACTGGCGCGAACATATTGTTGCGAAGGAAGCGGCAGAGTTTGAGGAACGGGTCGTCACGCGTTTGCAGGAGTTGGGATGGCAGGCAAGACGTGGCGCAACGTTCTCGCATGTTCTTGGCCGGAAGCTCACGCCAGATCCCGGCGATATCGATGTGCTGGCATGGCACCCGGACGGACGCGTCATGCTGCTCGAATGCAAAGACCTCCAGTTCGCCAAGACGTCGAGCGAAATTGCCAAGCAGCTTTATAAGTTTCGTGGCAAGACAGATGAGAAGGGGAGGCCGGACCTGCTGGGCAAGCACCTCAACCGCATGGAACTGGCGAAGCAACACGCCACTGCGTTTCAGACACACCTCAAGCTAAACAACGTGCAGATTGACGGTGCTCTGGTTTTTGCAAACACGGTTCCGATGAGCTTTGCGGCTGAGCGCATAGGCCATGCCGTAACGCTGCTGACCTATGACCAGCTAGAGTGGTTTGTGGGTCGCCTAGAATCCTAAGCGCAGGCTAACCCAATCTTACGTCAAACGATGGAAGAGCTGAGCGAAATGCTGCAAGCGCCATATTTCGGGTCTCGTCCAATGCATCTGCCGCGCCTTTATCCACCATAAAAGTTGGACAATCAGGCTGACCACAGCCGCATGGCCTGATGCTCTTGTCCCGAAGACCAGCAACAAACACACGGCGGAGTTGATCCACGAGTTGCGCCGCCTGCACTACATCTGCCTTGGTTTTGGGATCTCTTAGGTTATGCAGCGAGGGAATGCGACGGATCGTGTCGCCCTCGCGTGTACGCCAGATACCGGTGTTGAGTGCAGCAATCGTATCCTCTATAGCCGCCAGGAAAGCGGGGAGCGAGCTTTCCTGCTGGAAGTGCGTTCGAAAAGCCGGGCGGTCGAAAACGGCAGCCATTTGCCTCAGAGCTTCCTGGTCGGTCAAACCGGGAAAGTCACTAGCAAAATCGCGAAGGTCTTCGGGACGATCCGGAAATACCTCGCCGTCGCAAAAGCGCCGCAGCAGATCTTCTCCGACAAGACGCAGATGTTCCTCAAACTCGACACCTGACCAGATCGTCAGATGCTCAATGCCAAGGCTGCTGGCTGCTGCCGCCACCCCATCGCGCTGTGAAGCCGATACCGCCCCCCGCACAACGAACTTGAAGGCTTTCAGACCCTGTGGTGACGCGGCCACCGCGCCCGTCATGTCTGTTTTTGCTTTCGCTTGGGTGAGTGTCGCCCTGTTTGCGCATTGAACAATCGCCCGCGTCCGACTCCCATCATCGAGCAGGTAGTTTCCGACGATGTCCCGGCCACTGTCACCGCCTGTTTGCCCGTACCAAGCCAGATCGGTCCAGCCGGCGCGAACGTGATATGCGAATACAAGGCGCTCGAATTCCGTGCCGCCAAAGTCTTCGAAGTGGATACGCTGAACGAGGCTGGAAACTCTTGGCATGGCGTCCTACCCGGTCTTTGATCGGACGACGATCAGGCTCAGCCGCCTGTCTGTTGCAAACCGCTCTGCCCGGTCCATTGTCTCCTTGATCAGCCAATCGAAAGGACCCGCCCCGCCGGAATCGCCCTCGGCGCTGTCGTAAAAATAGCCTTTTTCGGTGCCGCTGATGTCGCGGTGGACCACTACAGCGACATGACGCTCGTCGGGAGCTGGTTGGCCGGGCCGCAGATAGATAACATTGGTCATTGTCAGTCTCTCAAATTCGTGGACCAAAGCAAGTTAGCCGGTCGACCAGATCATGGGCCATCTTCCCCTCAAGTATAACCTCGATTCGGTTTCGCCAAATGCTATTGAGTTGATAGTGAGGTAGACCGCAAACGCCGCTCGGATCAGGTAAACGCCTTCAGGGCGCTTTCATCATCGCCGGAGGGCCGCCAGGCTTCAGCTCGCAAGCCGTTCCTTCCGAAGTCGCCCAGGTCATCAATCGGCAATAGCTCACGCAATTCCTCCACGGCAGCGCACGCTACATGTTTGCCGACGACGACTTCATCCCCGGCGACCTCGAATGGGCGGGCTTCGCCTTCGACAAGAAGACCATCCACGGCTTTTGCTACCGGAAGGTGCCCGGACACCGGCGCCAGGATCACCCCTGGGCTTCTGCTTGGGCGCCGTTACCCTGCGCGCGATCGACTAAGTCCACCAGTTTCCATCCTTGCTCCTCGGCCGCTCCAACGAATGCCGCTGAGTGCGACTTGCGAACAGCGAGCGCGAGCAGCTCACGCGGGCGCGTCACGCCAACAAAAACATTGGTCGCCGCCGTCAACGCAACCCCAACGAATGGCTGGTTTGCAACGCCGAAGGCACGCGGAAGCACTGTGCTCAAATCGATGCACTGATCCTCCGCTGCGACGCCTTTCCAAACTTCGCTTTCGACCACGAGAATGCCGTCCACGCTCTTTCCCTTCACCGAATGAATCGAGCCAAGCCTCAAAATCACGTCGCCGATTTGAACTTGCTTCGTCGATCGCCGCTCCGGATCAGCGACATCGGCCTTCTCTTCGGCAACGAATGCGCAGAGATCGGCGATAGTCTGTTCAGCTCCGTCAGGGAGCTGTCCGAAATGCGGAAAGAGCAGCTCAAGGAAAGCCAGCCATGCGGCTTCTTCCCAGGCAGCATCCCCTACAAGAATGTGATCTCGCAATAACCGACGGACCGCCCGCGGGGCGCCAAGGTCGCGGAGCGCAAGCGCGCCCCAAACATTCTGCGTGGTAATCGGCCGATCATTTGCTGCCCACAGCCCGTAAGCGCGCGCGACGCCCGCAATGCCGGTAGCCAACATGTCGGCGACCTCCGCAGGCTGTCTTGCGGCAGCATACTGCACAGCCGCTTTCTGGAGTTGCCGACAGAAGAGATTGGCTTTCGCCCGTGCCCCACTCTCACTGCGATAGGCAGGGTGGTAATCGACAAGGCTCTTGGGCTGCCAAGCAGCCTTCTTTTTCGGCAGGTTATGACGAGAGGCGACCGCCCATACATCGCGTGCGCCACATTCAGAACCCCAGAGCGCCGCGACTTCCTCAGCGAATGCTCCGAGCACACCAGCTATCGTTGCCTCATCGAAAAGGAACATCACCCGGACCCCCGGCTTCCCGCCCAAGCCGACGATTGTCTGCGCCTGGCGGGCAGTAAGCTGGCTTGCGAACCCAGCGATCTCTCCACCGAAACGCCGGCTTGAATCGAGCGGGATGCAACCTGCGCCGGGTTGCCAGTAGGCTGGGTCGGCAGCATCGTCTTCATACAAGGTCTGATTGCTGTCACCGAGACGCTGGAAAGCAGCATCGTCGTGTTTGAAGATGTGCTCCAATAGCCGGAGCTGATCGCCGTTGGTGTCCTGAGCTTCATCCAAGATGACCAGCGGAAAGCGGTCGCGCAGTCGCTCTGCAAGTGAAGGGTTTTCGCGGACCGCTCGCCACGCCAGAGCTGTCATATCGGCGTAGCGGTAGAGACCGCTCTTAATCATCGAGGCCTTCAGCTTCGCCAGTGCCTTGCCGCATTTCGTATCAGCCCCGTGCTGACCTTTTTGGCGGTGCACCACGACACTTTCAGGCTCATTGCCCCCGTGGTCAAAGGCGGGATCAAGAGTCAGTCTGCGTACCCACTTTTCGACGGTCGCGCTGGCCTTCGTGGCTTGGTTCTTCAAAGCCCAGTATAATGGGTAGCGCCGCAATGCCTCAGCCTCAAAGGCATCGTCGTCAACTTGACGAAGGTTCCAGCCCAGTCCGCGCAGATAGGGAAGCGCCAGAAACTGGTTGATGAACGCCGTGACGGTGCCCGTGAAATGCGGATAGGCCATCAGCCGCGCCGCTGTCGGATGAGAAGCGATCAAATCCTCGACTTCAGTCCGGGCGGCGTTGGTGTGCGAGATCACGCACACCCCACGCCTACGCGTCGACCAATTGCGTGAGAGAAGGGCGAGTTTCGCCGCAAGCAACATCGTCTTCCCGTTGCCTGGGGCGGCCTGAACGTCGCAAGCGGTGGCTTTCGCGAGAAAATCTGTTTGGCTCGGATCGGTGAAATCGCACCCGCCAAGCTCCTCGCCTAGCTCGGCGAGCAGTTGCGGGGTAAGGGGCAAGATCTCGAACATCCGCGCTACGCCTCTTGCGCCGCTGCACCGCCGTGGCCGGCGACGCCAACGTCCTCATCGTCATCGGTCGGATCGTTCGGAAAGTCGGGCGCGCCAGGAACATAAGCACCCGTCACATAGTCGATGGCGCGCATCAGATAGGGTGGAAGGCGCTCACGCATCTGCTCCGGGGTGTCAGGGCGCTTTCGCAAAATGGCGGCGAGCTGTTCGGCCACTTCGGCCTTCGAAGCCTCTTTGTCGTGCACCGGCTGGTAGATCTTTACGGCGATTTCTGTCGCGGACAGACCGGCCTCCACCCACCCGGCATAGGTTTCATTCGCCTTCGTCACGATGTTGGCGAGCCGAACGGGATTGCGGCTGGTGGTCTTGGCAAGCTGGACGGCCTGATGGACGCTCTGCGCCAGCTCCGTCTGGAGTGCGAGATCGAATTCCAGCGTCCAGCTATCCGCGATGAACGCGTCGACAGGGTCGCCGATGTCGCGCTTCAACGTCTTCAGCCGAGCTGCGATGTTCTCCGGCGTCAACTCGTTCTCGGTCTTCCTCTCGCCGACGAGAGCCTTGGCCTCTTGAGGTGGTATGTCTCTATCCGGGATCAGAGCCACGGGAACGGGAATCGCAGACCCCGCCTTGCGTTGCAGGATTCGACTATATCGGAAGAGACCTCGGTGTCCGACGTTTACGATCGACACGCCGTGGCTGCTCAACGGGCAACCAAGCTTCTCCGCGATCGCTGGAAGGAGAAGATGCTCACCGTCGCCTTCCACAACAATCAGGGCGCGCGCGAAGAACAGGTTGGCTTTCGTGGCGTCGAGAAAACGCCGCAAAAATTCATAGTCGTCCACGCCGAGGCGGGTGTGAGCGGCGCCCAGCGGGAATGCGCGATGATCAACGATCATCGTCATGGTCTCAAGCTCGGCCCCCGCCGCCAACTGTGGGCTATGGGTGGTTAGCAGGACCTGGACCTGCTGGCGGGTTTCGCCCTTCGCGGTGTCAGGCTTGGCCGCCCGTGCAGCGAGCACCTCCATGAACAAGGTTTGATGCTGAGGATGGAGATGGGCCTCCGGCTCCTCGATCAGCAGGAATGGCACCTGATCGGGATGCGACTGAAGCAAAAGAAGCTCAGCGGCCATGAACAGCAGGTTGTTGTAGCCAAGCCCACGTTGCACGCGCTCGGTGCCGACCTTGGCGTTTAGGTAGAGCTCGAACCGTTCCAAAATCTGATCGAAAGATCCAGCCGCGCCGAGATCAAGAGTCGCAACCAAGCGGTCGTCGACAAACGACAGCTTGTCGAGAAAGTCGCTGTTCACGCTACTCGCCACGCCGCCAACGGCGGGATTGCCACGAACGGCCACATCGGCGGCGGTCAATGTGTCGTGAAGCGTCGCCGCGCCACCTAGCGCGGCTGGTTTGCTCTGCTCGCCCATCGTCGGCATCGCGCCGAGAATGCGCGAAAGGCGTGATCGGCGACCAGCTCGCATCTCGCGCTCAGCATCCCGGAGCGGCTTGAGATAAGTCGCCTTCAGATATTCGCGCAGCTCGCCATCGAGTGGCAGACCTTCCCCTTCGGCACCCGCCCTGTGCTGGCTGGATATGACGCTGCCACCACCAGGCGAAATACGTCGCGCGCCGCGCATACACACATGGAGGCGGAGTTTGCCCTTCTCGTTGGTGCACCATTCAAGGAACCGGGCTTCTTCATCGGCGCTCAGATCATCGAAGGTGCAGCGCACGACAAAGTCGCATCCACGCGTACCGTCTTCCGCGACGTGAAAGTCGTGCTCGTCCGGACGAATATAGTCGTCACCGCGTGTCCAAAGAACGTAACGCGCGGCGTCGATGATTGCGCTTTTTCCAGCATCATTGGGCCCGACCAAGATGTTGAGGCCCGAGGAGAGCTGAAGCTTCAACGGCCGGGTGGCGCCAAAGCACCGAAACCCCCTCGCATAAATTTCCGAAATGAACATCAGTCCGCCCCCGCGACTCGCCGTCGATTGCTTCCCCGACACAGTACTAAGAACAGCTTGTAGCATTGCAAATGCCAAGACCAGAGAGCTGCCTCATCTCGTCCGGTGTACGTCCATGCTTGTCGCCGTCATCCGTCGGGCTGTGCAACTCCTAGTAAGCCGCGTCGCTCCAGGTTAGGGCTTGATCGTGTTATTTGCCCGGAATGACCATTGTCAGAGCCGACAGGGCATGCCTGATCACATAATCAGAATCGATGTCGCTGTCGTCCATAGTGTCGAGCGGATCCTTGTCCGCGTGCTTCAGGAAATTGTAAGGCTTCACGATGCCGTCGAGGAAGCCGCGCTGGCCTTCAGCGCTCAAGTTGATGACGAGGTCGGCTGCCTGCATCACCTCGCCCGCTTCGATGCCGCCGATGACCTTGTCAACGACGGCGTCCATCTCGGCATTGGTCGGGAGATCGACACGCTCGCCCTTCAAACGCGCCGAAGCGATCGTGAAAGCGCCGATCTTGAGCACCTGCTCGACATACTCGTCGCCGGCCTTCTTGATCAGCTCGCGCAACACGTTCAG
>Ga0206112_100223_pt1 | contig 23978 bp, 21 predicted proteins | sample 2B1ome_FD_177998 | JGI IMG/M metagenome (GOLD analysis project Ga0206112, IMG submission 177998) | Enriched microbial communities from leaf-cutter ant dump, University of Wisconsin, Madison, United States - 2B110A | ecosystem: Environmental > Terrestrial > Nest > Insects nest > Nest dump | place...
GCGACAACGACACGAGATCGGGGCCTGGCTCTCCTCTTTCATAGAGGATGCTGTTCATGAACTCATCCAGCCCTTCCTGGGAGTACGACGAACGGGTGTCATGGTTCCCAACAATGATCGGCCGTAGCAGTCCGGCTTTCCGGATGGCGGCCCACTGAGGAATGTTCAAGCCCAGGTACTGCCTCGCACGCTGACCACTAATCTCCTTCTCCAAATTGGTGATGAGGTCGTGTGCATCGGCTGCATTGAACAGGACGCGGGAATCGTGAAACGAAATGGTCTCCGGAGCGATCTTTCCAGCTTGCATGAGCACCTTTCTGAGGCGCTTCACATGAACATGATATTCCTTGGACGCGCTCCACAGGGAGTGCCAGATCCTTTCTTCCACCGAACCGAAGAATTGGTCTCCGGGGCCTAGTGGAAGGTGATGGACAGCATGTTCGCGGACGAAATATCGCAGCCCCATTGCATCTTCGTTGGAATAACTGTCCTGCAGCCATGAGAACAGCGCGCCCCCTAAACCCCTGGCGCCGACGAATGCGCGATCGGATAAGTCGGAATAGAGACCGGCCAAGAAGGTTTCCAAGCCGTGATGTGCGATGGGAAAGCCAGCAGAGCCGGCATCTACTCGTTCGGTGAGGGTCAGCGTCTTGAAAGCGCGCTCTTTTCCAAAAAGCAGGTTGGATCCTACCAATTCCGCCAGTCGAGCCGAGATGTACAGCGGGAATCGGTCCAGGGTACCAGGCTCAGCCGGGCGGTCAGATAACCTGTCATGGAGAAAGTTTTCGAGTGGCGAGGGTCCCACCTCGACCACTTTTTCCAAGGCATCTTTAACCCACCTGCGTCGGTGCTGGAAAGCTAGCGGAAGTGAGGAAAAGGACGGTAGGGCATCCCGGTCCTGCTGCAGCAGAATCCGATGAACCGGACATGTAAGGACTGATGGCATCGCCCAGACGCTTCGGGCCCAGGGTCTCGCAGCAGGCCTGAGAGCGGTACTGTGTTTGAAGTCGTCAAGAAGACAAGCCGGGCAGTAGCGTGGATGCAAGCGGTCGATTTTTCGCCGTGCGATCTTCTCCGAGCGAATCCAAAGCCCATCCTTCTTCACGACGGCTCCATGCCGAATTTGATCCACCGTAGTTCCCGAAACGACCGCCAGCCGGACGAGGGCGGTAGGCTCGCCGATTTCAAGATCCCGGATGATGATCTTCATGTCATTGGCGAACTCCGTCGCGCTGACACCGTTCGTCAAGGCGAGCCGCGCGGCATAGCTCTCAGGCAGCTCACCGGGATGCAGTGCAAGGGTTCGGGCAAGCCTGCTCATCGTTTCCTGCCTCCGTTCCCATTGAGGCGCTTCTCTTCCTCTTCGTGTTTCTGGATGTAATCGTAGACCGCATTGCCGGGCTTGATATCCTTCCAGACAGCTGCGGCAAAGATGTTCTGGTCCGGGAGGCACCCCGTGGCTTGCCTGTAAAAGGCAACGAAATCTTCCATTTTAACGGTTTCACGGCCTTGGCGAAGCGCGGTGAAAATCGCCTCGCGGACGAACATGATCGCGGTGCCCCAAGCACCGGAGGATGCTTGCAGCAGACGGTTCGCGAACTCTTCGGTGTCGATTCCCTCGCCGGGAACCATTTCCGCATGCCTGGTGATGACACCGGCGATCATGGTGACGATCTTCCGGGTATCCGGTCCGACCCTCAGGGGATCGAAGCGAACCTTGGTCGTCCGATCGTCGAGCTGACGTTTGTCATATCTGACGAACTGCGCCAGTTCGCCGACTCCTGCAAAGATGCACATAAGGGGCCAGCGTTCGAGTTGCAGTAGGTTCTTCACAAGGTCGGTGATGTCGGTTTTCGTGGTGAATCCGGCGGTCCGCATCAGGTGCTGCATCTCGTCGACGAAAAGCCACAGGGCTTCTCTTTCCTCCAACTGCTCGAGGAAAAAGCTCCATGTCTGGGTTTCGCTCCTCTGGCCGCTGACGATCGGGTATCCGAGGGAAGCGAGTCCGGTTTCGGCGAAGAATCGGATAGTCAGAGGCTTCGGAGCCTTTATCGAAACCAGTGGCTTGATGAGGCCGCCTTCGCCGTCGCAATAAGAGTCCAGCCCCTTTGCCTTCCCTAGGATGCGACTAATGGCGGTGGATTTGCCCGATCCTGCTTCGCCAATGACCAGCAATCCGCGCTTCCTGCAGGCCTTTACGGACACCGGATCGTCCGGATCGAAAGCCATCTGGTTTTCGCGCATCGCATCGAACTGTTCAGACAGCAATTTGTCGTAGGGATTCGTCACATATCCCCGGTTGATCTGCCTGATCCGGTCGAGCCGGATCAGTGTGTCTTTAGGCTGGGCCTCCCTCATGCGGTCGAGGGACGTAGTTCTCGTTGCGATGTAAGTCATGGCCATCCCCTCAATCAAAACCGATTTCGTCGTCGGTGCTGTCGTCGTAGCTGACTGGCCCGTTGTCCTCGGCCTGAATCTCGCTGGCATGGTCACAATCAGAGATCTGCTTCTCCTCGTCTTTCAGGGTGTACCTGTCCCAATCCAGTGTCGGCGCGGGGTCGTCGACATATCCTGGGGGATCCGCGTAGACCGTGCTGTCGGTGATCTTGGTCTTCGTGAGATCAAGGATTCGGTTCGGCTTGTGGATGGGGCTGCGGTCGCTTGCACGGATGCTGAAACCGAACCGTTCGCGGTCGAGCCTGTCGAGACGCACCGCTTCGGTGGTACGGTCCGAAAGGGGGTTCACCATCTTGTCGGCGGTGATACCGAGGTCGCGCAGGGCGGCGGCGGCATCTGCAACGTAGTCCCAATGGAGTGCAGAACGGTCGGCGAACTGACCCTCATACTCGCGCATCGCATGCTCGACCTCGTAGACCGTCATGCCTGACGGGATCGGATGCTCGGGCAGGAGCGGCATCCAAGTTTTGCCGTTCCAGAAAGAGATGCAGCATAGGTCATAGATGTCGACCGAGATGGTGACTTCTTCGCCGAAGAGGTCCTGGATCTCACGGGAATTGAACTGGAATCCCATGAAGCGGATGCCGAGCTTCGTGACGGTACGTCGAAATTTGATCCCGAAAATCGCGCGCATCTCGTCGCGTCCTGGCGGAGGCTGGACCTTGTATCGCCTGGTCAGGCGCATCCAGCAGTCATGGGGAGTCTCTCCGCCGAGGCCTGAGTGTGGAGTATGGTGATACTCGTCGACGAGATACCGGAAGAGCCCCTTTGCCACCGAGTCCGCCATGAGACTGGCTTGCGTCCTTGGATCGGCGTCGCCTTTCTCGACCACGTTGGAGAACGTCCGACCGGAAAACCAGTGCAGGGATTGAGACGAAAACGTCCGGAAACTGCGCTCGAGATGGGCCCTGGCCTGCGGTGTCCCTGCCTTGGGAAGGAGAAGCTCCCCACCCGAGTCGGTCACAGCGTTGAAGAATTCCTGACTTCGGAACGACGCCCCGTTATCCGGGAGAACTGTTTCTGCTCTGCCGGTGTAGACATAGGAACTGCCTGCGCCGAGATAGGCCGCCATCCCCGACTTGTCGCTCAGGGCGAGATGCAACGCTTCCACGGCAGTCGCGCCGCACGGTGCTCGCGCATGCACCTTGAACGCCAGAACGCAGCGAGTCGCCGTATCCATGGCGACAGTCACCCAGAGGCGAGCCACCTCGACTAGCTTCTTCTGCATGACCGAAAGCCGCTCCCACAAGCGGAGTTCGATCAGGAGCGTCATCAGGTCCATCTTCCACTCGTCGAACTCGACGCGTTCGAGCGGACGGAAAAGGCCGAAGCCACCGGAGCCGGTGCCGTGCTTGGCGAGCGCGGCTTTCTCACCGTCGCGATGCACGCTCACCCAGAATTTGTCGAGGGCGTCGATACCCTTCTCGAAGGTTTTGCGGCTGACGGGAACGAGAACTGATAGTTTCTGTCGCTCAAGGCCGCGGTTTACCCTCTTGATGACGCCCTCATACCGCTTCAAGAGGTTCGCCTTGCTCGGTCGCTTGGGAGAGGCGAACTCTCGCTGCAGTTTAACGCGGATCCTGTACTCCAGAGGATCGATAACCTTCCTGCGCGTGCGGGAACCCCAGTAGAGGCGCGCGAAGGCTGCCGGATCGCGGGTGTCCTCGTAGCGCAGCCAGTCTCGCGAGAACTGCCGGGGGGAGGGTGGCTTGCCAGAAAATCGCAGTTCGGAGCCGCGGCGTGCTCCTTCGTTGTGGATTTCGACGATTTCCTTCTGCATCTTCGGCAGAAGCCATGTGAGGCAGCGCTTGCCTCGGTTGATCGGGCGGTCCGATTCCCCTCTCTCGTCCTCGCCGAGATGCATCTCGAAGGACTGGCAGAGCAGGTATGTGAACATCACGCGGTCCTGCTCCTTGGGCGCGAGATCGCCGATATTGAAGTCGCGGTCGATGTTGCGGAGCACAGCGCGGCGCCTTCCGTAGAAGCCGTTATCAATGGCGATGCTGCCGTCGTTGAATTTCACGTAGAAGTCTGCGTGGCTGACATGGAGCAACTCACCCAAGCCGACATTCGGCTGGAAGGTGTGGACGTCGATGTCGGACTCCATCAGGCGGTAGTCGCGGCCATCAATCTTATAGAGAGCCTCTGTGCTCAGGCGCCAGAAAGGCACCGGAATTTCGCGACGCGGTACAAGATGGTTCATGGTGGTTTTCCTAGTTCGTGGGAATTTTCAGCCAGGATCGGTCGATGATTTCGCCAGGCTCAGCGGCGAGGATCATTCCGTCGTCGATGAGCGCCCAGACGGCCATCTCCCGCCGCCACACGTCGGCGGCTCCCTGGAGCAAATGGAACAGACGGAAGCGCGATCCCAAAGTTTCGAGGACGGCAATGGCTTCAGCCATGTCGGCCTGGTCCCGGTAGCGCCGGGATTCCCGGAGCCGATGGGCACTACGGGCATCCTCGTTCGAGACGTCGGCTTCGGTCAGGATGATCGCATGATGGGCGTACCGTCGTATCTCCAGCTGCACGTTGATCAGCCGGATAATCTCCCGGAGCGACGGAGAGCCACGTCCGTCCGGGCGATCGACCCGGCTCAGGGGCTTGACGGCGACGGCTTCGACGAAGCCGTTTGCGTACTTGGCACAGTAGTCGAAGACGTGGTGACGGAGCGTGCCGTGCCCGTCGATGTACGCCACCCTTGGCCATTGATCGCGAAGATTGACGAGATCGCGCCGGCCGAGAAGCGTATCGCGGACGTTGCGCTCGCCGAGACTTTCAGCGGTGATCGTCCGGTTGAATTCAGGAACAACCGCATGCGAGCGATAGGAAGTGTCGGAGTTCTTTGCAGGGCTCCTCAATCCGGTTGAGCGTCGCGGAGGGGTAAACGGCCTGGGGGCGACCGGGCTTTCAGTCCAAGGCGAAGTCGCCTATCGAGCATTCAGGGTTGTCACCTGCTTCCCTTGAGTGCTTGTCCGAAGGTAGTTCGCGATAGGACATCGTTTCTGGCACGTGATACGGATGCACGGTGCCTGCGCGGCGGTCGAGAATATATTCCAGAAATAGACGCTGTCTGTTCATGCCAGTCCCCTGTGAGCCGTGTAGCGTTCGCTGTCAGGGGTAGTCGGAAGCCGGATTTCGCCCGGCGTACACACGCCGGGAGTTATATCCTCGCTTCGCGGCTGCCCCGCGTCGCTATCGGTATGTGTCGATTGGTCATATCGCCTTATCCAGTCGTCTTACGGAAGCGTGGCCGTTCGTGATGCCTTTTTAGAGAAAGCCTATGAGTTCGGACGTCAACGGGAAAAATTAGATCCGAATGAACTATGGTTAATCGTCTCAATCGATGGGGTTTCGCGGTAGCGTTCAGCAGTGGCGTCCCGCTGATCGTCGGCCAAGGATTCGACTACCACGCGGTTGAATTCTTGCGAACCTTTGCTGCTCAACGGGTCTGCAGGATTCGATATCCGACCGTGTTCAAGAATTCATTCGGAGCTTGGAAGACTAGCCAGGAGGCGCTTTCGACCCACTTTCTTATTAAGCCGAACGGCACCGACGGAGATGTCCTGACGCTTATGAATATGAGAGCAGCCGAGGGCGCCGACGAAAAATCCGGACGAACTCTGGGCAAGAGGCGCCGGAAGTCCCCCTCGTTTGGATCCAGAGTGGTCCCTGGCTAGTCCGAGTCAAGAGCCTTCCCTAACTGAGGCCCGCACATCGACGTCGATCTGGAAGCACATAGGTCCAGTGAGCGAAATCCAGGGCTGATGAACCGCTCAACTAAGTCGGGGCCATCTCTGTCGCGCGAATAGCCTGGACGAATGCATTCGCGGTTCTCATGTGTTCGATGCCTGTGCGAACGACCAGGTAAACGGCGATGTTTTCGCACAAGCGCGAAGGCATGACGGGCTTGAAGTCCGTGGCAATGGAAAGCGCTTCCACGAAATGCTGGGGAAGCAGGCCGATATAGGCTCCGGAAAGGACCAGCATCGCGACTAGATCGGCGCTGTTGCAGGTGGCGCTGTGCGAAAGGTGCTTATAGAAGGGCAGCATTCTCGAATTTGCCCTGCCGGCGAAAGCATGGCTGCGCAACTCCGCAAGCGTGTAGCTGTCCGGTTGGCGGTCGAACAGAGCATGTCCTCGAGCGCAGTAGACATAGTTGCGCTCGACGAAAAGGCGTTCATAGACGAGAGTACTCAACTTTCGTCGCGATATGACGATACCGATATCCAATGTCGCGTCGTTGACGCGCCTTTCGATCTCGTTGGGTGAGAGAATGCTGAGGTTCAAATGCACACGGGACTGGCTCCTGGCAAATGCGGACAGGGCCGCGGTCACCCGGCGCGAAGGATCGGACCACAGCATGTCGACCATGCCGATGTTCAGTTCCCCGACGACTTCGGTATGAATCTCGTTTACGCGAGCGCGAAAGCCGTCGGTCGCCAGCAGAAGGGCCTGAGCCGCATCGTGGAACTTCTCTCCTTCGCCCGTCAGCGCGAAGCCGGCCCGCCCCCGTGTGCAGAGCCGGATGCCCATGCGCGTCTCAAGACTGGTGATGTCCCTGCTAATCGCGGAGAGGCTGATTTGAAGTTCGGCTTCCGCCGAACTGAAACCCTTGTTCCTCACCACGGCGCAGAAGACCCGCAACGACCGTAGGTCCGCATCCGACAACCGGCCCGTGAACGGGCTGGTAATCTCCCTCTTCATTTTCATTTTATGAAAGCTTCGTTCCCTGAATTGTCATGTAAGGGCAGGCGAAACTATCCTAGCCTCCTTTCCGTGAGAAGTCGTTCGGCCTTTGGCGGCTTATGATGCCGGGCCCAGGCGGACAGGGAGGAAGACATGCGTTCTGTGATTGCATTGGCTGTGTGCGCCTGGTTGGGCGCGTCGGCTGCGCAGGCGGCGGACAAGCTGATCATTGGCACGGAAGCCGGATTTGCGCCGTTCGCCTTCGTGGACAGTTCCGGTCAGGTCGTCGGCCTGGAAATCGACATGGGAAACGCGATCTGCAAGCGTGCCGATCTTGAGTGCGAGTGGAACAATGTTCCCTGGGACGGGCTCTTCACCGGACTCGATGCGGGCAAGTTCGATGCTGTCATAGCCGGGGTGACTATTACCGAAGAACGGAAGAAGCGCCTGGATTTTTCCGAGCCTTATTTTACCGATGCATTCTCCGTCGTAGCGCCGAAAGGGTCGGGGCTTGTCGCCTCTCACGAGGGGTTGAAGAACATGGTGGTGGGGACGCTGACGGGTACGGCCGTCTCCGGTTTCATGAAGGAACATTGGGCGGACGTCGAGCGCCGCGACTATCCGTCCTGGGACGAGGCCTGGGTCGACCTGACGGCGGGTCGCGTCGATGCGATCCTCGGCTACAAGTCGCAGATGGTGACTACCTATCTTTCCAAGCCCGAAAACTCTGCAAAATATGAGATCGTCGGTGACCTCGACGATCCCGATTTTCCTCCGCCTCAGTTCGGCATCGCGTTCAGCAAGGACAACCATCCGTATATGTCCAAAATCGACGAGGCTCTTGCTTCCCTGAAGGCGGACAAGACATTGGACGGCATCATTGAAAAGTATTTGTCGGGCCAAAAGTGATTCAGGAAGGTCGGCGATGTGCCCGCTCCGATCGGATCGGGCCATAGGCTGCTGATACGGTTGGCTCGGAGTCGCAGATCAGCAGGGACGCAGCGCGCCGACCATTCCGCCGACGACTTCCAGGAAGACAAGATGAATTTCCCGGCCATTATGGGATACGGCCCGTTTCTGCTCCTGGGCCTCGTCTATACGATCGCCGTCTCGGTCGCCGCCGCGTTGCTCGGGCTGGCGTTCGGCATCCTGGGTTGCGCCGGCCGACTTTCGGGCAACCGCTTCTGGCACAGGCTCGTCTCGGCCTATGTCGTTGTTTTCCAGAGCCTGCCGGAACTGCTGGTCGTGCTCGTCGTCTATTTTAGTGGCGATACCCTACTCAAGAGCATCACCGGCCAGGGCCGCATAGGTATCAGTCCCTTTCTTGCGGGAACCTTTGCCTTGGCGTTGGCCATGGGCGCTTATGCCACCGACATTCTCCGAAGCGCCTATCTCCAGGTTCCCCATGGGCTGCGCGAGGCGTCGGATGCCTTGGGGTTGAAGAGATGGCAAAGCCTGTTTCTGGTCGACGCGCCGCAGGTTTTCAGGCTGGCCCTGCCGCCGCTCGGCAACCTCTTTCTCGTGGTCCAGAAGAACTCAGCTCTCGTCTCGGTCATCGGGCTGTCCGAAATCCTGAGGCAGGCGCAGGTTGCCGCAGGTGCCACCCATGATCCTCTTAGCTTCTACTTGGCCGCCGGTGTCCTTTATCTACTGCTGGCGGCGGCAACGATGCTGACCCAGCATAACATAGAAAGCCACCTAGCACGCGGTATGGAAAGCCGACGATGAACCGGCAGGTCTTCTTCTCCAGGGATGTCTGGCTCACCATTGCGTCCGGCGTCCCGGTCACGATCCAGTTGGTCCTGTGGTCCGCCGCTGCAGGCATCATGCTGGGGCTTCCGCTCGCCCTGGCCCGCCTTTCGCCGAACGGCTTCCTGCGCCTGCCAGCCGTTTTCTACATCTTTGTCTTCCGCGGCGTTCCGGCTCTCGTGCTGCTCTACGTCCTCTATTATGGACTCGCGCAAATCGACTGGATCAGGACCAGCTTCCTCTGGCGTCCGCTTTTGCGCCATGCCTATTGGTGCGCCGTGATCGCATTCTGCCTGCAGGCGGCCGCCTATGGCGCGGAGGTCATCCGCGGGGCGATCCTGGCCATTCCTCGCGGCGAGATCGAAGCCGCGCGGGCATTGGGAATGACCCGGCTCCACACAGCGCGACGCATCGCGCTGCCCCATGCGATCCGCGCGGCGCTGGGCCCTTACGGCAACGAGTTGATCCTGTCCGTCAAGGCCACCGCCACGGCGAGCCTCGTCGGCGTTTTCGATATCCTCGGGCGGGCGACCCAGATACGCCGGGATATCCTCGATCCGCTGACGCCCCTCATCGTCGCCGGCGTTCTCTACTTCGTCATCGTCCTGACCGCCCGGGGGGTTATCGCGACGGTCGAGAACCGCCTGAACCGGGACGTGCGCCGCAAACCCCACACCAAGCATCCAGCGTGACGGAGTTCCATATGGAAACCTCGACCGATAGTCAGGCAAGGCAAGCCTGGAAAGAAGTCCGGGCGTCAATTGAGGCCAAGTTCGCCGAAATGTGGCGACAACCGGAACTCCCGGGAATGGAATACCGCTCGTCCAAATGCCTTGCGGACTGGCTGGAGCAGGCCGACTTCGATGTCCAGCGGGAGCCCGAGGGGATCACGACGGCGTTCGTGGCCAGGCGCAGGCTCGGCCCGGGCGGCAGCAGGATCGCCGTTCTCGCAGAATTCGACGCGCTGCCGGGCCTGGACAATGCCGCGGATTTCACGCGCAAGCCGACTGGAACGGCTGCGGGGCACGGGTGCGGCCACAATCACATCGGTCCGGCGAACAGCGGCGCCGCGATCGCCGCGGCAAATGCAGCGGCCGCGCTCGGGCTGAAGGGCGAGATCGCTGTCATCGGCTGTCCGGCTGAAGAAATCCTCTGGGGCAAAGTGGCATTGCTGCAAAAAGGCTTGCTCGATGGGTTTGATGCCGTCCTGACCTCCCATGGAGACTATCAGAACGGCGCCTTGTCCAGGCCCTGCGTATCGGTGGTTTCGGGGGAATTTGTCTTCAATGGCGCGACGGGCCATGCTGGCAAGGCAGCGTCCGCGAGCGCGCTGGACGCAGCGGAGCTCGCCGTCCAGATGCTGGACAAGATGAGGGCATCGAGTTTTTCCGATGTGGCGGTCCGCCACGTGTTGCGGCGCGCGGGGATCATGCCCGGCATCACGCCGGACGAGACGAGGGTATGGATCACCGCGCGGTCCCTGGACTTCGATCGCACCCGTCAGGTGTATGCCGATATTGCCGGCATCATGGAGAGTGCGGCGTCTTCGGCCGGCATCCGCTTTAGGCATCAGTTCATATCCGAATGCCGCGGATATCTGCCCAACGACACGCTGGGACATTGTCTTTACGCGGCCTTGCAGGTGGTCGGCGCGCCCGACTGGTCGGAGGACGACCTGCGATGGATGCGCAATCTGGCGGCCAGTTGCGGCGCCGATGACATGCTTCTCGACAGGAAGCTGGCCTTCTATGACCAAGGCGTCGACTATTATGGCCAGGACGATGGCGAGATAAGCTGGCGCATTCCGCTGGGGAGGGTGAACTGGGCCTATCCACAGGCGGTGCCCATCCATCATTGGGCCTGGACGGCTCTCTCCGGCCATCGGGCATCGAGCGCCGGCCCCCTGATGGCCTCCGAGGCCTTGACGATCGCGGCGCTTCGCCTCCTTGCCGAACCTGGCATCGCTGCCGCTGCTCGCGCGGAACTGGAGCGGCGCACGGGAGGAAAACGGATCGATTCCGCGCGGCTCGGAGCATGGAAGACCATGACCCGGCATCCGGAGAGTTTCTGGGATGGAAGCTGGATTGAGTAACCGATGGGCCCACGAGACCGGCGGCGCACCAGAATGATCGACACCACGGCAGAGACCAGCTTAGGGCAACCGCTCGTTCGCGTGAGAAATATCAGGAAGAACTTCGGTTCATTTACGGCTCTGAAGGGCGTTGATCTCGATGCTCGCGAGGGTGAGGTGATCTGCATACTGGGTGGCTCCGGATCGGGCAAATCCACTTTGCTGCGCTGCATAAACATGTTGGAGATTCCGGACGACGGGCAGGTGTGGATAGGAGGGGAGGCCATCGACCTCGTGCGTTCCCGAAGCGGAAAGCTCCGCCCCAGGAGCGAGAGGCAGCTTAACGCGGTGCGCAGCCGCATAGGCATGGTGTTCCAGAGCTTCAACCTCTGGAGGTACCTGTCGGTGATGGAGAACCTGATCGAAGCGCCGATGCATGTGCTGGGACTTTCCCGCGCCGAGGCCTCGGAACGGGCCGAGCAGCTTTTGACCCGCGTCCGCCTCGCAGACAAGCGGCACGAGTACCCGGATTTCCTGTCCGGCGGTCAAAAGCAACGTATCGCCATTGCCAGGGCGCTGGCGATGAACCCGATGGCTATTTTGCTGGATGAGCCCACCTCCGCATTGGATCCCGAAATGATCTCGGAGGTGCTGGACGTCATGGCGGAGCTTGCGCAGGACGGGATGACGATGCTCTGCGTCACGCATGAGATGGGCTTTGCGCGCAAGGTTGCGGATCGCGTGATCTTCATGGATCACGGCAACGTCGTTGAGGATTCTCTGCCTGGTGACTTCTTCGACAACCCGAAGCACGACCGTACGAAGGTCTTTCTGAGCCAGGTTCTCGGCCATTGAGTGGTGGCTAGGTTTGTCTGTCAGTTAGCGACGTTTGCTTGAAGGATGTGTCCGCGTGGTCCGTTTCTCACGGAGAAGTCATTTGGACCGCCGGAATCACTTGGCAATTGATGACAGAGGGATCGTTCAGCGCTCATACCCTGCTATGTTCCATTTGTTGAAACCCAAGAGACGCGCCACGCCAGCTCGGTCAGCGCTGAAACATGGTGGCAGGCTCTATTCCAAATAGCTGTTGACGTCGTGATCGTTGTTCACTATTCGTTCTTTCCGTGATGAAAACTGCTGCGCACCTCATACGCTGACCGTTTCGAGCCCGCACTCCGCGAGCATATCCGAACGAGTCAGTAGGTGCAGTAGTGACCAGCCTCTCATACCAGACGAACGACGTTCTCGAAGCAGTACTCTGCCGCGCGCAGTCGAACGCATTTTTGCCACGGGGAACCGTCCGGTGTCAGGGGGCGCCCGCCTTCCGTACGCAACTGGCGCGAGATCTCGGCTGCCTTCTAGACGTCGATGACGAAGTCGACGCTTGGTCGTGCCTTCCAGCCACTCTCGGCTCGGGGGAGGGCGCGCATATTCCGGATTTCCTCATCAAGCGCGGCCGCCGACACACGCTCGTCGACGCCGGCCTTGGGCCAGACCATCCGTGGCTCGACAGTGCGGCCAAGGAATGTGGCTGCGACTATCAAGCGTGGCCAACCCCCGCCATTCGGGAGGGGGCCCGGCTTTCCAATGCCAAGGATTTGCTGAGATACGCCCGATGGGAGTGCCCTTTGGGCGACCGAATTCGGCTACTGGGCGCGCTGGATGAGGCCGGTACCCTATCCGTAGGGGAATGCCTCGCCGCCTTCCGTGAAACCCGTCCGATAGCGGGGCTGGCGTCCTTGGCCCTGCGTCGCTTTGTAGAAATCGAACTCGACGAGGCGAGGATAGGCCCGGAAACGGCCGTTCGCCGCCGCCGGGACTGACCCATTCGGCCGGGAGCCGCAAATTACCGTGAACCACCGCTTTCACCGGATATCGTCATGAAGAACATGTCGCCCCGCTTGCGTGCCAAGCTCATCTCCAGACCTTCGCGCTTTCTCGCATATTGCGGTTTAATGCGCGCCTTACGAGGACAACGCACCTTCCGGCAGGGCGGGCCTGGCGTCTTCGTATTTGTCGTCCCTCAGGAAGACAGCGTCGAATTTTATGAGGATGCCTGCAGGTTTCCGGCCTTTGGGGAGAGCCTCGGCGGAAGGTTCAGCGCAAACCACGAAGGTACTGATATTGTGGCCTTGAAGCCGGCGCACGGCAAACTGGCCACACCGTACGACCTCGTCGATGCGTCCGTAACGAAGGATCGCCTGCTGGTGGTGACCACGTCGCGCGAGCTTCTGTCGGAGGGCTTCGATAGGTTCGCTGATGCGGTTCTGGACATCGATCCGCCGAACCCTCTTCACGTCCTTGCGGCGGCAAGGGTTTGCTACGGCACGCAAATGGCCGCGAGCCAAGCGGAAGCGATCGCTGCCGCGCCGCTCAAGGCAATTTCTGCGGCTTGGCGAAAAGGTCGCTCGTTCGACCGGGTCCTTGAGATGCTCAACGTTGCAACAAACCCGAAAACGGTCGGCTCCGTCTTCGATACGGCGCAGCCCTACCTCGATGATCTCTCCGGGTTGGGTGAGGCGGCCGAATGGGGCAGGGAACTGGCGATCGACATCATGGACTGGAAAGCGGGTAGTATTGGATGGGCTGATGTCGATAGGGGCATTCTGCTTTCGGGACCGCCAGGATGCGGGAAGACCATGTTCGCCAAGGCATTGGCTCGGACATGCGGCGTCCACCTGGTTGTCGGATCCCTGGCCCAATGGCAAGCACAAGGCCATCTAGGCAATCTTTTGAAAGCGATGAGAGGGTCCTTCGACGAGGCGAAGAGGAACGCTCCTTCGATCCTGTTTATCGATGAGATTGATTCTGTGGGAGACCGAACCCAGTTCCGCGGCGACAATGCCGGATACAGTCGGGAAGTGGTGAATGGTCTGTTAGAATGCATGGACGGCGCGGCGGGTAGGGAAGGTGTCGTTGTCGTCGGGGCGACGAACTTCCCAGACATGATCGACATGGCGGTCAGACGACCTGGCCGTTTGGACAGGCACATCAGGATCCCCTTGCCGGATGCCGCGGCGCGCAAAGACATCCTTCGTTTTCATCTCGGAGGGAAACTTGAGGATAGCGAACGGGCGCTGATTGCCGCTCGGACGGAAGGCTGGACCGGCGCCCGCCTTGAACAACTGGTCCGTGACGCGCGTCGTCTTGCAAGGCGCGCCAGACGGGATATCACTCACGGCGATCTGCAGTTGCAACTCCCTAAGCTTGTTATCGTGCCTGACGCCGTGTTGCGACGCGCCGCAATTCATGAAGCGGGACACGCGGTGGTTGGCCTTGAACTGGACATTGGAGAGCTGGTCTACGTGGAAATCAAAGACAGCTTTGATCCATCCGGCAGCGCCGGACAATGGGCTGGCGGGGCCAAGTTCGACCGCCCTTTCTTATCCGAACGGACCAGGCGGCAATTCCTCGACCTGATTGCAGCGGGACTTGCCGGATTGGCTGCAGAAGAAGTCATGCTGGGGCAGAAAGCTGCGGGTGCTGGTGGACGGAGGGGATCCGACCTTCATGAAGCGACAATGCTGGCGCTCCAGTTCGAGGCTTCATACGGGCTGGGGAGCGGGCTGACGTACCTTTCGGGTGCTGGTGATCAGGAATTACTCGTCACACTGCACATGGATGGTGGTCTCAGGAAGCGTGTGGAAGGAGTTCTTGCCGCTGAATTCGAACGCGCCAAGGCGATTATCGAGGTCAAGCAAGCGAAGCTGGCCAAAATCGCTAATGAATTATTCGTGAGGAAGAAGTTGATGGCTGATGAAGTACGTGTGCTTGTTTATGCCGACAATTCAATTTTTAAGGATGTCGCGAATCCATATCCATCGGAGAACGTAAATAATGAAAATGTATAGAAAAGTCTTTCAAATACTTAAACATCCTAAAACGTAAGCCACTGTCACTATTACTTCATCTCATCCAATTGGAGGGCATACTGATGGACAGCTCTGATAATTTGCATGTTGCCATGCACAAGCCAACCTTATCGCCGAAGGGGCGCGCCACAGCCTCGAAGAGGCAGCGGAAGGGCCACGAAGCTCGTTCGGCGAAGAAGAATGGGCAGCCAATCGACTACGACGGCCTCGGGATTCCGAAGTCGGCCGTGCCGTCGTTCGAAGAGACTCGGGAGATGTTTGCGATGCTGGGCCGCAAGAAGACCGATGAGGTTTTCGTCTGTGGGGAGATGCTTGCGAACGTGCGTGGCCAGTCACCTAGCCAGAAGGTGTTCGAGCACTGGTCTAAACAAGCGTGCAGGTTGACTAGGCGAGGGGCCGGCAACTACATCGCGGTTCACAACAATCTGCGCGCGCATCGGCAGGCTTTGGTCGAGTGCAGCATGCCCGCGGCAGCGATGTACACATTGGCGACCGCCGATCAGGAAATCGTCGTTTCCGTAGTTGCGGGCCTTAAGGAGGGTAAGCGACCGACTGCTAGTGAGCTTAGGGCGCTCATTTCCGGTGAGAGTGGCATCACCCAGCTCGACGCAGCCGACACCGCCGGTGCTCAGGGACTAAAAGCGCTGGCTCGTGCGAAGATCCGAAACGCGGTGCCAATTCTCATTGAGCGGCTCATGGGAATGCTTGAAGATATCGAGGTCGCTCTTAAACCCCATGTCGAAGGCAAGAAGGTTGCCAAGGGAGCGCTCGTCGCAAAATTGGAGCATCCAGCACGTCGGGCACGCAGCGAGCTGCAGAGCCTTGCACTCTTTGTCGAACCGAATTCACAGAGCAGCGAAACTTGGAGGGTCCACCCTGCAAGATTTCCGTCCGAGAGCCCGTGGGCGATGGTTGATCAGGTTCTCTTCAAACTTGGTGGCCGTGAGGATTGGCCTGACGTCGATGATCTAGGCGCTTGGCTTTTCAACGACGTCGCGCCAACGATTAGATTTGCCATTGGGGTAAAGCGCTCACGGGATGCCTCGCTAGGCTGAGACCTATACGTGCACCTCAACATGGAAACGTGCCCATCCGTGAGAGGGAGGGCTTTGGCTTCACTCCCTATTTTTCGGTAGGATGCTCCATTCGAGCAATGCGGGATCGAAAAGCCCCGGTAGTGGGAAATAACGATCAATCCGCAAAAAATCCTTGATATTGATCGTGGCGACGACGGCACGATGAACGATGGCGGAAGCCGCGATCGCAAGATCTTGTTTTATCTTGTCGGCTTTGGCTTGGGGTGATTGCGTCCATAGGTCCTTGAGGCTGGGGACAAGTGTCATTTGAGCATAGAGTTTTGAGGTGTCCGCATCCATGGGGAGGAACGATATATTCGATACGAAAAGACAGTCGAGCCAGGATTGCAACTCTAAGGATCTCGCGGCGTCCCGTTCTTGGAGCATCACAATACCTCGTTGAATTTCGATGACGCAGCCAAACGGCACTGCGAGTGAGGATCCCATTTCTGTCATCCAGCGGACTACGTTGGTTTGCGGCTTTTTGCGGATGAGTTGGCTCACGACGTTCGTGTCCAGAACATGCATTCTACGGTTTGGGCTCAACGGTCTTTCCTGCTTTCCGGTTGCTGTATGGTGAGGACGTTATGCGCGAGTCACCGGCAAAACGTTAAGCGGGGTGTCTCCGAGCAAAATTGAAGGATTCAGCGTGGGTAAGAGCCCCCGGAGTGGGAGAAAACTGAGGACTCGCGGTATTTCAAACCGAATGCTTCGTCGATCGTTGATGCATCCAGAAGTTCACCAAACTCGTCGATGCCGCTGAAAGTCTTGGCCGTAGAAGACCGTCAACTGCAATCGGACCTTCCAATTGCGTTGGTAGACAGGCACCAATCGCGCCAGGCAAAGGAATTGCTTCTGAGCGGGGGCGTGTATAGGCGGCTGGAAAGCGAACGAGCACTGACGGGCCGGCGCCTTTGGTTTCGGGAAATGTTTTCCTGACGAGACAGCTGCAGTTGGGCTCCATGTGCCGACTCGTCATGCTCGGTGTATGTACAGCGGCGCGGCATGAAATCTGATCGGCTATAGAAGATCGGTCATTGGCAGAAGAGCCAATCCGTCAAGACGCTGCGGCCCAAGCTTAACAGGCAGTCTTTGTGCATGCTGGACTGGCGAGTTACCGCAGTCGAAGGAAGGAGGCTCCTGTCGTTTCCGGAGAACCAGCTTCTGTCAGCCGCGTTGTCTCGACAGGCGATCCCCGCTTATGGAGAAAACCATGGACTGGAACCGCGTCGAAGGAAACTGGAAGCACTTGAAGGGCAACATCAAAGAGCAGTGGGGGCAAGCTCACGGACGACGACCTTGATCAGATTGCGGGCAAGCGTGACCAGTTGGAGGGCAAAATCCAGGAGCGATACGGCATCGAAAAGGACCGCGTGCGTCAGGATGTCGATGACTGGTACAGCCGACAGACCTGGTGACCGTCCCCAAATTACAATGCCCGCTCCGGTCAGGCGGGGCGGGCACTTTTTTGCTCCATGGAGCAAAGGTCGGCACCGCTAGTTTAATGCTGTCCAAATGGAAACCCGACTATTCCCCGTCTTTTCAGCCATATCGGCCTTTGCGGATTCCTTGACCGGTTCGCCTAGGGAAACGTCTGAATCACCACTCTGCCCACGGCGCCTGTCCCGCCCGCTGCGTCGAAGGCGCCTCCACCTCCGCCTCCGCCGCCAGGCGCAAGTCCCGGTGCTCCAGCACGTGCCGATGCGCCACCAGCCCCTCCATCTCCGCCGTCGACGCCGCCGGCCTTGCCGCCTTTCCCTCCAGCCGAAAGGCCGGAACCACCATTTCCGCCGCTTTTAATGGTATCGCCGACAGACTGGAATTGTGAGCCACCCGACGATTGTTTGGCGCCTTTCGCAAGTGCAATCACGCTGTTGCCTGCCTTAACCGAGCTATCCTGTTGGGGACCACCGACCGTTATGCTGTATGTTGGCTCCGTTCCGCGGAATTCCTTCAAGACGTAGGCACCGCCACCACCGCCATTGCCGGCCCTTGAATAGTCTCCAGCACCGCCGTTTCCCCCGCCCCCCCATGCTTCCGCGACGAGGTTCGGGCACGCATCCGGAGGAGAATAGTTGAATGTTCCGGCTGTCGAGAAAACGGTCGGCAACCCGCAATCGATGGCGACTTGCACGTTGAGATTTACTGTAACGGTCTGATTTGCTCTGTCGGCTACGGTGAACGACAGCACCCACTGCCCGGTCTGCGTCGGAGCGCCGGTGAGGTGACCGTCAACAAGGTCGAGGCCGGGGACTCTGTTCGAATTGGCATAGCTGACCGTCAGATCCCCAAAGCCGCCCGCCAGATCAAGCAGATGGTCAGCCGTTGTGTAGGCGACCCCCACGGTGAGGGTCTTTGTGCTCTCTCCGAGCAGGATCGGAACCGGGTGAACGCGAATTGTCGCGTCGGTCGAAGCTGTCTCTCCGTTGGCGTCCGATACTGTAAAAGTGTAGAAATGGTCCCCTGGCGCGGTTTCCACGAAAGGCGCCAAGTCGAGTTCGATGGCGCCGAGGATCGAATTTTGATCGTATCCACCGCAAAATGTCGGGGTATTCCCGAACATTATTCCGTCCAGTTTGCCAAGTCCGGTTCCGACTGAGGACATGCCGGAGATCCAGTTGCGGAATATCTCCCGAAGCGGCTTGCTGCCCGATACGTCAATATCGCAATCCGAAACAAAATCGACATACTTGAATTTCTGCTGTGTCGGCGTCGTATAGACTGGTTGGCGGGAAATCGAGAAGACACCAGCTGCCCCGCTGTGACCATCGTTGAACAAGCACAAAGAATCTCCAGGGGTCAGGCCGCACTGCGTCCCGAAGGCATGGGTGAATGTGTTAGGCTGAAAATTCTCCATTCGATAATAAGTAACCGGCGTGGAAGCGCTGTCGCCTCTGGCGGAAATCGTATAAGGCGGCTGGCCTCCGCTTACGAGCAAGCCGAATAGGGTTGTATCCCTTTCCCAGAGGAAAGGAGTGACATTAGGATTTCCTGGCGCTCCGCCTATCGATTCAGACTGGCTGTTCAGCCCACGCCCCATCATCACCCCGCCAACTCGGAGCGGACCCGGATCGAATTCATCGGCATCTCCGGGCGCCGAAATCTCAACCTCAAAAGATTTGGTGTCTTGCCGCCCCTCCGCATCTGAGGCCAGGATCGTGACGGTCGTAGGGGGTGTTTCTGCCACCTCCACGCCCGGCGTCTGCCGAAGAACGGCGATGCCTGGATCGGAACTGATGATTGAAAGCCAGTCTGGCGCATTCAGCAAAGCCCAAGTGATCGAGTTCTGGTCGCCTCCCTCAGCACCCACAGCCACACCGGACGATGGAAATGGTTCTCCCGCCGTGAACTCGATGCCGTCTGGCTCTTTATCGATAGTGAGGGGAGCACGGAGAGTTCGGAAAACTGTGTCCGTTGTGCCGATGACGGACCCGTCCCTGACAGCTTCGACCGCAATCGAATACACAGTATCCGCCGGAGCATTTGGAACGCCTGAGACTAGGCCGCTGGTAGGACTAATGGATAGCCCGGGCATGACGGACGTTGCCGCAGCACGATACGATACGCCGTTATTTGCGCCCTCTGCAGTCAAACCGATTGATACGGATTGACCAACGGTCAGCGCGAGGGGAGATTGAAGGGATAGCTCTATCTTGGTCGGATCATGCTGCTCACCACGAGTGCCGTCCGTGTTCATCAGGAGAGGCTCGCGCTTCGGCCAATACACATAGGTTCGTTCTCGGGACATTGCGACGCTGCTCGAAAGACAGGTGGCGGCAGTGAAAAAAGCGATTGCAATGCGTGTCGCTCTGAAACGTTTTTTCATGATCGGCCACTCCCCAATTGTCTCTCCCGAAGACGATGGTCGATCGGCTTTTGGCGTAGCACAAGGATCTTTTTAGAGAAAAATCGACAGAGTGAATGAGTAAGCGCGTTAATTCTACAATATAAATTTATATACCCAAAAATATGTTGACGATGGGCTGGAAAATAAGGCTTCTGTTTGGATTGGATGGATGCCTTTTGAACGCGTTTTATCTGAGGGCGGGCGATCTCTCAGCTATTAGTCATTGTCTAAGTCCGGCTGATTCCTGTGGAAGTTCGTGAACCATGGCGCTTGGACATACCGTGTTGGCAATCTCGCACATATGCGGATGGTGGGTGAAATAGATCACCCGTCCGACGGCGGCCATCTGTGCGAAAAGCCGAAAGGCTTTCTCCGCGCGGAAATTGTCGAACGTCTCCATGATGTCGTCGGCGAGAAAAGGGACGGGCGGACGCGACGCCGCGAACTCATGGTAGCCGGCAACGCGGAGCGCCAGGTAAAGCTGGAATCGCGTTCCCTTCGAAAGCACTGACGCGGATCTTCGACCTGCCGTCAGCGCCAACAGCGACGAGCATTTCGGCGTCCTTGTCGGGCTGGGTCGTCAGCCCAGTGTAGGCGCTGCGGCTTATCGTGCTGAATGCTTCCGACGCCCGGGCCATCATCGAGCTGCGCTGCTTGTCCCGATAGATCCGAAGAGCCTGTTCGGCAGCGGCGACGCCGATGCGCAATTTCAGATAGCGAGCCGCCTTCTCTTCGATCTCTAGCAGGAGAGTCCGGCGACGCTCCTCGATCCGGGCCACGACGTCGTCGTCTCCGATCGCGCTGAGGGCGTCGATGGCCTTGCTATACTCCGTGAACAGCTCACGGCTGCGCTGGTCCTGATCATTGAAACGGCCCTTGAGTTCGGCGAGTTCGGCCTCAAGGGCTACCCTGTCGAGGTCTGCCAATGAGTTCTCGGCTTGCCGCATATGATAAAGACACGAATTCCTGCGGCATCAAGGCGGCGAACCTGCTCGGCCAGAAACCGCACGGTCTTCATGGACGTCTGCTCGCCATCGTAGAGATCGCCGGCCAATACCAACGCGTCGACCTGCTCGCGAAGGCAAAGATCAACGATCCTCACGAACGCCTGGCGAGTAGCGTTTCCGATTAACTCGGCGAGTTCTGGGTTCCGCATCGCCAGCGACCTGAGCGGCGAATCCAGATGGATGTCGGCTGCATGTACAAATCGATACGCTACTGACACGGCCTCCGTTCTGCCCGGCTGCGGATGGTTCCCTCGGGGGATTCTACGCTCGCACACCTAATAGGGCAGGGTGTCAGTCCTTGTCACGCCTCGCAGAAAACGGGACCGTCAGCCGAATAGAGCCTGTGGCGTTGGAAATGTAACGGGTTTTGCGTTACGAAAAGTGCGGACGGAAGAGTTAGTGGATAGAGCAGGATATCCTCATCATAACGGAAAAAGTAGGCGTTGCGAAAATGATGCGGCCTGGGATTTTCGGTTCTTCGACATGCTATCCAATTAGGAAGAGCCTTACCTGATGAAGCCAAGAGCTCGCATGTGAATTAATGCGGCCTGCCTAGAAACTGCACGATTCCGACTACGAACGCCTATCGCCGTTAGTGCCGTTTGTGTTCATCTCAGAGAAGAGGAGCAACCTTAACTGCTCGCTTGCGGCCTCGATATCGCGAGCCACCGCAGCATCCGTCAGAGACTGATGGCCGCTGAAGTCGGAATATGGACGACCGTGGCTTGCTGCCGCATACCATGCACATTGATCGTAGACCGTATCCAGATATTCCCTGACCCTTCTTAACCGCGAGGCCGATATCAAGGCTTGATGGAAGCGTTTGTGGGCCATCATTGCTTCAGGACAGCGGCGTGCGTGCCCGGAGACAGCGACCAAGTCCTGAAGGCCAGCGGTGACCGAGCGCTCCCATTCCTCATCGCCGTTCATGATCGAGTCCCGGAGCGCAACGCCCTCCAACAGGAAGCGAGTGTGCATCAAGTCCGCAAGATCATCTGGGCTCTGTTCGGCAACGCGAAAGAAGTTGTCATCGTCCGTCACCAATCGGCTGGCCAGAAGTCGTGGGATACCTTCCAGCATCTCCCCAATGGAAAACAGACCCGATGCAGATAGATCAGACGCTTGGATTTCTGCTCCAGGCTTCAGATTTCCTGTTATAATTTCACTTACAACGAACTGAGAAGCTAGGCGGGCCTGCCTGTGCTCGCTTTCTTTGTCGTCAAAGGCTTCAATTTCCACAGCCACACCAACAGTTGGGGCAAGACCCCGGTGCCCAAAGGGCCTCACGATGTTTCATGGCAAGACTTTGCCTTGTGCTATCGTCAGAGACATTGATGTTGGTCGAATAATGGCAATCCACGCAGCTGTTGCTAATGAAATTACTCGAATTTTAGACACACTGTAAGTGTCAGATTGGGCTGAAACCTAACCGGAAATCAAGCCATCTCTTTTCCAGGCGAAATCGAAAGAGAGGGCGGTTGGTTGTTTGTCCGGTTGGAATATAAACGTGCGCTGCGCTCGGTTGACGGGAGCCGCCGCTGTTCGCCCAATCAGCGTGATGCATTCAAGTATCAGTGCATGCCGCGCAACTGTTTCACTTCCTCATGCAACATTGGCTCGATCAGGGCAGAGGCCTTCTCGCGGACCACGCGCTGGGAAGATTCGCGATGCGAAAGCGCAGGTGATGCCGGCTAGTCAGCGACGACATTGGTGCTCGACTATGCGTCTACTTATTTGGCGAACGGTAACCGATCCCATCAAGCTGCCGGAGCCGGTCGGCACCAGGACCGTGGTGGCTCTCATCCGACTTCTGTCCTTTGCAACGACCGGTCTTCTTCTTCCTTAACCCGCTGAATCGTCTTGCGGCTGACGCCGTAACGCTCGGCCAGGCGGATGGGCTTGGCGCCGCGCTTGAGGCCGCTACGGATTTCCTCCCGCTGTTCGTGAGTTAACAGCGGAGGCCTTCCGATCGAACGTCCATTCGACTGGGCTACTTTCATCCCCGCTCTGGTGCGCTCGCTGATCAACGCATGCTCGAACTCGGCCATCGCCCCCATCAGATGGAAGACGAGCCGGCCGCCCGACGAGCTTGTGTCGATGGTCTCCGTCAATGAGCAGAAATGGACGGATCTTTTCTCGAGTTGGCCAATCGTCTGGATCAGGTGGCCCAAAGAACGTCCGAGGCGGTCAAGACGCCATACGACGAGCGTATCGCCCTTGCCGAGTGCAGCGAAAGCCTTCTCCAAGCCCGGGCGAATGGCAACGGTCCCTGAAATGCCGGCGTCTTGAAAAATTTTTCCGCAACCGGCGCGTTTCAACGCATCCAGCTGAAGCTCGAGATTCTGTTCGTCCGTGGAGACCCGCGCGTAGCCGATCAGCATCCTTCTCTAGGGATGGACAGCAATGGACGCACGCCCTTCCCACGTAACCGGATTAACCCTGTTCCACCTTGCAATTCGCTACGCGCCACCGCCCTTAACCTCTTCTTTACCCCAACCATTTTGACGCCGCGTGGCGGAGTATCGAGATTTCTGGCATGATTTCAATCGCTTTTTTTACGACGGGATCATCAATCGGGAGTCTTCTTCCGTAAGGGCAGTCGAACAAGGGGATTAAAACGCAATTATTCCAACGCCATATTGGCGTGCGGCTTTCGATTTAATTTTTTGTCGTCTGGTTAATTTCTGTTACACTTCAGATCGTGACCGATGGGAGGGCCATATGGAGAATGGCGTGCTCTCATTGTATTAAGCCGAGCAAGGGACGCGAAATCATACAGGAGCATTCCTGCTGCACTGCGTGATTCAGCAATCAGGTAGGCCCTTGTAATGGCGGTTCCTCCATGGCGATAAACCCGGAGGCGAAAGACACGACGGTTTCGGGCGCGGGGCAAGCGGCAAAACAGATCCTTGACGAGATCATCTCGGGCGATCTGAAAGCCGGTGGCCGGCTTTATATCCGTGACCTCATGATGAGGACGGGTCTTGGGCCAACCCCTTTGCGTGAGGGCATGAGCCGGCTGGTGGCCAGCGGTCTCGTCAAAGCGATCGATCAGCGAGGTTTTATGGTGACCCGCATCGAACGCCCCGACGTGGACGACTATACGAACTACCGGCTGTTGCACGAGCAGGAGGCAATCCGTCAATCGATCGAGCTTGGCGATACTGAGTGGGAAAACTCGATCTCGGAAGCCCTCGATGAAATGGAACGCTA
>Ga0206112_100242_pt1 | contig 20385 bp, 16 predicted proteins | sample 2B1ome_FD_177998 | JGI IMG/M metagenome (GOLD analysis project Ga0206112, IMG submission 177998) | Enriched microbial communities from leaf-cutter ant dump, University of Wisconsin, Madison, United States - 2B110A | ecosystem: Environmental > Terrestrial > Nest > Insects nest > Nest dump | place...
TCTCAGGCCGGTTTTTCTCGGCCGCCATTGCCTGCCATATCTCCCGAAATCCTTCCCGCTCAACGAAAAGAAGCGTGCAGCCCGCGTCCTTGAGCCTTCGCTCCTGCTCGATCAGGTTGCGATGGAGCGGAGATGACCGGACATAACCGACTATCCTGGTGGCGCACGCCATACCCGTAGCCTCCCATTATGTTTCAAGCCCGTTTCCTTTCAATGGTTCCCCAAAACCCGCAGGATATCGCGACCGATTCCCGGGGCGTGCGGTAAATTCCCGTTATTTTCGTGGAACGCGTCCGCCATTGCTACGAAACCGGCCCTGATCCTTCCACTAATCCGTTGAGGGGAGCGGCAGGCCTCTCGCGATGCCTGAGGCGTGTGGTCTCCACGATCAGGATCGCAAGCGAACGAGGCGCGACGGGAGAAAAGGAAATGTTGTTCCTGATTGCCTTCCGCTGCGTGCGAAGCACGGGATGGAAATTCATGATTATCGGCTATGCCAGGGTTTCGACGGATGAACAGAACCTTTCCCTCCAGATACAGGCGCTGGAGCGGGCGGGGTGCGAACGCATTTTCAAGGACAAGGGGACCTCGGGGCGGGTTTCCAAACGGCCGGGGCTGGGCTCGTGCCTGCGTGCGCTCGCCGCAGGCGACATACTCGTCGTGTAGCGCCTCGACCGCCTCTGCCGCTCCCTTCCGCATCTCATCGACACGATGGGGCAGCTCGATGACCGCAATATCCATTTCCGCTCCCTGACGGAATACTTCGACACGACCACGCCGGGCGGGCGGCTCCTGTTCCACATGATGGCGGCGATCGCCGAGCTCGAGCGCCACCTGATCAGCGAGCGGACGAAGGCCGGAATGCGCGCCGCCCGTTCGATGGGCAAATCCGTCGGCCGGCCGGCGTGGACAGCCGGGGAACAGATGCCCGAGATCCTGAGCCTTCGCGAGGAGGACGCCTCCCTGCAGGAGATAGCCGAGCTGTACGAAACCACTTCCACCACCATAGCTCGAACCTTGAAACGAGCCGAACGGGCCACGGACGTGCGGTCTCCGGAGACAAATGATCCGGAGAGCGGCGACATCGTGGATTGACGGGATTCTACCGCCGGAAGTTGCGAGCGAGCCGCATTGGCTTCCGTCTCGTGAACGTTGGCAGCGGATGTTGGTACGCGCAGGTCGAATCGAAGACCTGCTCCCGTGCGTAGCTCTGGTGTCATCCCGTCCTGCCTGCTAACCGGTTCCGTCAAGATGCGCCCGTGCGTCCGCCACGATTCGGCGGATCGTGCATTGGTGCACGTTATAGTGTTCGGCGACGTCAACGAATCGCTTGCCCTCGTCGATCACCGCCCGGGCCGCCGCTTCTCGCTGGGCCTCCGTCAGCGCGCGCGGCCGCCCCATGTGATTCCCTTTCAGCCGCGCCGCCTCCATGCCGGCGACCGTTCTTTCGCTGATCAGGTGGCGTTCGAACTCGGCGAGCGCCGCCATCATGTGGAAGACGAGACGGCCTCCGGCCGAGCTGGTGTCGATCTTTTCTGTAAGCGATTGAAATTCAATGTTCTCCAGGGAAAACGAATCGAGCAGGTCGACCAGGTGAAGCAGCGATCGGCCAAGCCGGTCGAGGCGCCAAACCACGAGCATATCGCCCGGTTTCAGGGCATCTAGGGCCGCGTTCAGGCCGTCTCTTTCCGCCAGCGCGCCCGACACTCCCTCGTCTCGATAGATCCGGCTACAGCCCGCGGCCTTGAGCGCGTTGACCTGTAGATCTAGGCTCTGTTCTACTGTGGAGACGCGAGCGTAACCTATCTTTCTCATTGATGTTCATCTGTCTTTCTTTGCGCACCGTCGGTTGGGAAGCTGTTAACCCTTCAAACAAAGCGCGATTCGGAGGGTTGACATAAGGCTTCCCTTTTGACATAGCTGGGTCTCGGCAATAGCAGCAACAGGAATATGGCTATTTTTTGGGGGGTTAGCGGGGTCGGCATGTGACGTAAGTGCCTGAAAAGGCGGGTGGCCAAAAGGGAACCCTTTTGCGCACCTAGGTTTCAGGTGAAGGCAACATCGAGGTCGTTTTTGACTTGATCGTTGCCTGAGAAAGCCGCCTCTCTTCCAACCGCAGCAAGTACATCGCGTCCATACGACTATGTCGTTGGAATCGGCGCTGCGGCTACCGTCTCCCAAAAGTTCTCCGTTCCGGTTGCCGAAAATTGCGGGCATTGGGCGGGGAAATTGCAATGGGCGAAGCGGGGGCCGTAGCGGCGGCAAGGTGCGAACGCACCGTGACTGGTACCGAAAACGGCGGAAATATCATCAGATTCCCGGGGGATACGGACAAGGGCTTCCGTCTGCTCCTGCGGCTGATCGGCGACCTAGTCGGAGATGCCGAGGGTCTGCGCGACCGTGTCGGTGAGATCGGGTTCGCGGGGAACACGATGTTCGTCGACGATTACGCCCGCGTGTTTACGGGCGAGAGTGTCAAGGACATGCATTTCGCCCTCGACATGAAGGAGGGCCAGAAAGTCCTCCTGATCGCCGACAAGCTTCCCATCATGGCGCGCTTCGTCGTCGGCTACCTGATCCGGCGGCATGAAGCCGATCCCGAACTGGCGTCGTTCCTGTGATGCGACTCGCCAAGTTCATTTCCATGATCACTCCGGTGCTGGGCCGTCGGAAGAACGAGTTGCTTCGGGAAGGCGGCTCGTTGGGCGCTATCGTGTCCCGGCGGGAGCAACGTGACGACGCCGGCGGGAGGCTTTTTGGGGGAAGCGGGACCGCGGTCGCCTGGCGACCGTTCGGTCATGCGCGGGTCATCCCGCCGCACATTCCAGCGGCAAGCGCCCGGCACAACCACGGTACGGTTTTCATTTTCGATTGCGACGGCGATCTGCGTCGCGATCCCGATCGGCGCGGAACGCGCGGCGCGAACGTCGTGCCTTTCCGGTCGCCTGTGTTCCTGGAGAGAAGACCATGAAGCACCCATACCGCGCGGCGGCGGCAGGGTTGGCCTGTTTGTTGATCTGGGCCGCCCCTTCATTCGCCAATGGCTGGTACGAAAGCCGCCCCTGGCAGTTCGATACCTCGGCCGACAAGGCCAACAAATCGGCCGTCCTCGACATGATCGAACGAAAAAAGGGCGGCTATTACGACGGCTTCTCGACCACGATCAATAACAACAACTACAGCAACACGAATATCGGCACGCAGATCAACTGCAACAATGTGGCTGACGCCGTCGGCAACCAGGCAACGAACAGCCAGGTCGCCAACTCGCCGAACGTCAACAATTCCTCCGGCGTCGATTCCTCGGCCACGGGCAATCAGTCCGACAGTTCCATCGACGGTCAGGGCACCGGCCATGGCCATGGGCAGAGCGGTGTCAGCAACGACCAGGACAATTCCGGCGACATCTCCTCGGGCGTGACGGGCTCCGACAGCACCTCGAGCAGCGGGCCGATCAATACCGGTCCGAGCAACCAGGACCTCGGCAACAACCAGGATAACAGCGGCAACCAGCACGCCAGCATCAACGACAGCACGGCCTGCGACATGACGGGCAGCACAACGAACGGCAATGTCAAGTCGAACATTGCCGGACCGCTGAATTGAGGTCCGCCATGTCATGTCATCAGATTTCTTCGACACAATCGGAAGACTGCGTGGGTTCGGGTTCGAGCGTGCTCGTCGCCTATCTCCTGATGGCGCTGAGCGGCGCGACAGTCGGAATCCTGCTCGGGGGGCACATCAGCGCCTCGATCGCATTGTTTTCGGGGCTGGTCGCCGGCTGTGTCATTGGCTGGTTTGGGGGCTGGTTTGCGCGGGGGGCAGTCCGATGAGCCGGCGCGTCGCCCTCAGGATCGGTCTGGTAGCGGCAGTGCCTGCGCTCCTTGCCGGCTGCGTCACGTCGATCGACAACATCAGCACTGTCCGCAACGGCAAGAAGGAAGCGCCGATCATCTATTCGGCGCCGGTGCGCAGCAATGTCACGCCTATGAGCGAGCCGCTGCGCTGCTACGCCAGGAAGCTCAGGTCCTCAGGCAGGAAACCGCTTGGCATCGCGGTCGGCGACGTCAAGGACTACACCGGCAAGCAAGGGCAGGACGAGGGCTTCGCCATCACCCAAGGCGGAGCGCTTATGGCCTATTCGGCGCTCGGCAAGCTCGGCGACGCCGTCCGGCTACACGAGCGCTTCGACACCCGCATCGCGGAGGCCGAACTGGTTTATATGGACCATCGCCAGCTCGGCGACGGCGGCACTCATTCGATCGACGATCCCAACAATGCCGGCCAGAAGGCGAACGTGCCGTGGAAGCCGTATTTCGGCGGCACCATCCGGCAGTCCGATTACTTCATCGTCGGCGGTATTACCGAGCTCAACTACAATATCCAGTCCGGCGGCGCCGAGATCGCCGTCAACCAGGTCGGACCGAAGGCGCGCGTCTACACAATGAACGTCGCCGTCGACCTGCGGATCGTCGGCTCGCAGAGCCTCATGGTCTACGATACCGTCAGCGTGCAAAAGCAGGTCACCGGCTACGAGGTCGGTGTCGGCGTCTTCCGCTTCTTCGGAAGCAATCTGTTCGACATCAATGTCGGCGCCAAGAACGCCGAGCCGCTTCAGCTCGGCGTGCGTACGGCCATCGAGGCCGGCGTGCTGCAGTTGGTTGCTTCCGTTGCCGACGTTGACCCGACGACGTGCATTCCGCCCGAGCTCGGTCCCATCAAATGGGACGGCGCCAACGCGGCCGCGGTTCGTGCCGAAGCCTCCGAAACCACTTCCAGCATCAGCCTGCCTGACCCTGCGAAGCCGGGCAGCGGTGCTCCCGCCTCTTCGACGTCCCTGTCCATGAAGGCCTCCTATGCGCCTGAAGAAGAGGCGGGAGCGACGGTCGCCATGGACGATCGTTTCGGCCATCTGGATGCCTCGGCCAGGCTCGATGCCGGCACCATCCTGGATCTTTCCCCGGCGGATCTGGAGAAGCGGTCGCAAGCCGCCGACGGCGGGGAGTTCGCCGTCCAGTTCTCCGGTTCAGGCAAGGAACTCGACGGCATGTCGCAGGCGACGATCGGCCAGGTCGCCGATCTCGTGAAGGGCGGCCGTCACGTGAATCTTACCGTCAGCGGACGTTCGGACAGGGGTCTCTCGGGGCAGGAGCGCGCAGCGCTCGAGAGGGACCGCATCCGCACCGTCGTGGCCGAGCTTTTGCGCCACGGCATTTCGAAGGCGCAGGCAAGCCTCCTTTGGCAATCCTCGCCGAAACAGGCGCAGCTCAACCAGGCAACAATGGGCGACAGCGGCGCGGGCCTCCATGAAATCGCGAGGATCCGTGTCGGATGAGCGAGCTGCGTAAGCCCCGAATTTCCCTCGACCGAGGTCAGCACCGACCTCTGCCCTGGGCTCATCCCGGAACGTCTCCGGGATCATGCGAATGACCGAGCCTTCGACCGAGGCGGTCCAAACAATCACTGAGAGGAATAAACCAAATGTCGATTAAGAATACGACGAAGAACAAGCTGCTGGCGGGTGTCGGAACGACCGTGCTTGCAACGTTGATTGCCGGTGGAGCGTATGCCGCCGGAGTTACGATCCCAGACATGGCAACTGCTACGGCGGTTGGGCACAAGACTGCCGAGGCGGTGGTCACAAACATGCTCGACGATATCGACGCACCCGGTGATATTGGTGCCTCGGTCGAAAACGCAAACGGCAAGCTGGGCGTAACCGGGGTTCAGACCGGAACGACCAACACTGTTACTGACAACACCATCAACGCAGGCGCCACGGCAAATAATTTCAGCAACGCCATCGCCCTGTCTCTGATCGAAGACGATGACGCGGACGGTAATTACGGTCTGGCTGCCTTGGGTGTGGCCGTAAATGAGGGTGTGGTCACATCGCATGTCGACGCCGGCTCCCTCTCGATCGACCTGACCGGGTTCGCGAGCGGCACAGCGGTCAACAGCGACAATACCATCCGCGCGCGGTCGACAGTCAATTCGGGCTCGACCAAGATCGCCGGGACAATCCCGAACGGCTATGAGTCCGCTACCGAGGGACACTCGGGAATGGATTTTTCGCTGGGTTCCACCGACATCCACACGGCTGAAGCCAGCATCGTGGCAAGCTCAGTGCAGTTGAACAGCGCCACTGATCACTTAGCATCTGTTGACGGTAACGAGATCGGGCTGTCGCTGACGTCGGACTTGGATAACGACGTCAATTCCTCCCCCACGCTCGACCGGAATACGATCGATGCGGCCATGACCGTTAACAGTGCGGCCAGCACTATCGACCTGCAAAGGCAGGATGATGACGAAATCAGCGCTCCGGCGTTTCAAGGCTCGGCAGCGGTTACCAATCTCCAATCCAACCTGAACGGCTCGGCGAGTGCCTCGAACAGCAATTCGTCCATCGCAGCTGTCGTGACGGGCACCGGAGTCGATGCGCTAAATAAACTCAACGGCGGTCTTTCCGTTCAGGACAACACCATTTCGAGTTCCGTGGCAGGAAACCAGTCGATCGGCGCAGACGGAGCGGGCAACAGCATTTTGATCGGCGACCAGCTTGCGATCCAAGGCCCTGGAACGACCAGCCCCGGTGTACCCGGATCGGCCGTAGCCTACGACGCCGGCGGAACGGCGGCGGATTCGACCGCCGATCTGATCATCCTCAACAGCCAGGGCAATTCCGGAAGCGCTCCTGATGCAAGGCTCGCCATCTCCAGCACCACCGAAGACGGCACTGTCGGCGCGATGGTGGACTCGCTCGTGGGCGGCTCGGTGACGCTCGTCGGCAATGTCGTGACTTCGCAGGGTGTCGGAAACAGTGCATCGAGTGCAGTGCAGAGTGGCGAGGGCGCTTCGCAGTTCGACGCCACCGTCGCGCTGCTCAACCAGCAGATCAACTACAACGCCGACATCTCGGCGGCGACGAGCGATACGGCCGTGACGGCGATCATCGGCAGCGCTACCGGTGGCGCCACCAGCGAAAGCACGGTCACGGTATCGGGTAATCGCAGCGCGGCGAGGGCCTACGGCAACGATGTAAGCCAGACGATAGCACTGGAGGCCAACAGCCTGAACGATGCACCTGCGCTGACTTCCCTGACCGGCGGCACAACCGGTGCGACAAACGACGGGAATGCGTCGGCCACCGGCGCGATGACCATCGCAAGCCTGCAATCGATCTATAATGGAGATGTGAACGCGCTGAACCAGAATTCGGTGATCGGCCTCGATGCCGATACGCGGATCGCCACCCCCGGTGACGTGATCGGGTCCAGCTCGCTGTCGACGAACGCCAATACGCAGGAAGCGGTGGCGCTTGGAAGCAGCGCCTCCAACGGCATCTCGCTTACTGGCAACACGGTCGGCGGCGGAGCGGGAATCGTCAGCGTCCAGATCGGCGATGAAGATTCGGCAGTAATGTCCACCCTCACGGGCGCGCAGGTCGGCCTGATCGCAGGCACCCACACGGAGGACAGCACACTTTCCGTCATGGGTAACCTTCAGCGCGCCATCGCCTACGGTACGACGGGCACCAACACGCTGGCCGTCGAATCCAATGGCGTCAACGTGGCCTCCGCCGGCGAAGGTGGCGCTGGAACCTACAATACGGTTGGTGATCCGTTCCACTCCAGCTCGAGCCAGCCGACGGTCGAAGCCTCGTTCGGTGTCCTGAACGACCAGTCAACCCAGGGGCCGGTGACGGCAGCCGCAGACGGGGTTATCGGGCTCAGTGTCGAAGGCGACGTTAGCAGCAGTTCGAGCGCTAATGACGGCAACGCCCTCGTGGCGGCGGCCTATGGCAACGACGCGGCGAACGGCATCTCGCTCGACGCGGGCACGCTGACAAGCACCGGTTTCGCTTCCGTGGCGCACGTGGGCAACGCGCAGGCCGCTTTCGGCAATGCCGCGGTTTCCGCGACCGCATTCGGCGGGAATGTCGTGACCACAGACATCGAGGACAATATCCTTGGTTCGACGGTATCGACCTCGACGAACCAGGTCCAGGCTCTGGCCTCGGGCAGCCAGGTGTCGAATAACCTCGCCGTGTCCGGCAATACGCTCGACACGTCCGGTACCGCGGCGGCAGGCCTGTCGCTGGCCGGCGGCGAGTTGAGCGGCACCACTTCGTTCGGCGTGACGAACGCGCAGGCTGGCGCCGGCTCGGTCGCGGCTTCGCTGCTGGACGGGGGTCCAGACACCGCGACGTCATCCGCCAGTGTGCTGACCAGGATCGGCGGCGACGACAGGACGATCGAGGGTGCCGCTATCGCCTCGAACAACAACAGCCTGTCCGCTCAGGCCACGAGCAATTCCGCCGACAATGCACTAGGCATCCAGGCAAATGGCGTTGCCACCTCCAGCGGCGTGACGAACTTCCAGGTCACGGATGCTGATGTTTCGTCGCATATAGGCATTCCTGGTACCCCGGGGACAGCGTTCATTCCGGCCGACAATTTCGGGATCTCTGTCACAGCAATAGATCCGGCAGATGAAACCAATGGTCTGCAAGGTACCTTCTCAGGCGGGAACATGACGCTGACTGGCGGTACATTGTCGTTCCCCACAGCGAGCCTTTCGGCGGATCAGATCGCATATTTGACAACCCATGGCTGGAATTCGGATGGAGCCACCATCAGCGGCTCGGCCACGTTGTTGGGAACGATCTCTTCTGCGGATTTCACGACGCTCTTGGGCGGCGGAACGGTTGATCTCAGTTATGCCATTCCTGCCATCCCTGCTTCCGACGGCGTTCCGAACAACGGCGGCGTCACCATCGTCGCGGAAGGCGGCTCCCTTGCCAACTCCACCCTGTCGGTGGACGGCAACAAGGTCAACGGTGCCGTGACCGGTAACAGCGCCGTCAACGCGCTGTCGGTGGACGCGGCAACGATCGCCGGTGCCAACGGCCTGACCGGTTCTGTTTCGCAGGCCGACACGAGCATCACCACTTCGGCCGACCATTCGCTGCTCAACCAGCAGTCGGTCGGTGATGGGATGCTCGAAAGCAGCGTTGCCGGTTCCTTTGGCATCGCGACGGCAGAGGACGCCGCCATCACCGGCTCAAGCCTCAGCGTGTCCGGTAACAGCCAGCGCGCCACCTCCGTGGCCAACACGGCGTCGAGCACGCTGAGCCTGACAGGCAATGACATCTCAGCCGGTTCGGCTCTGATCTCGGGGCAGGGAAGCGAGGCGAGTGTTGCCGCAGGTTCCAACGTGGAGATATTCGCTCCGGCTGCGGTATCTGCGTCCAGCGTCGACATCTCGAGCAATGCCAATACCGCTCTCAGCGTGATCAACGATGCGACCAACACCTCGACGATCTTGGCGACCAACATCGCCACGCTGGATTCGTCCCTGGGTATTGGCGAGGTCGGCAATGCGGTCCTCGACGTGGACGCCAAGTCCGCCGCAGGCGACCATGTGCTGCAGAACATGCAGGGTGCTTCCACCAGTGTGGAAAGCACCGCGATCACGTCACTCTACAATGTGGATCGCGCCGCAGCGGCCACGTCGGGCCTCGTGAACAGCAGCTTCGCCATGGACGGTAATACGACCTATGCGGAGGCTTCAGCCAACCGCGCTGCCAACACGATGACGCTCAACGGCAGTGCCTCGCAAGGGGCAAGCGGTGGTGTATTCAATCTGCAAACGAGCGATGCGACCGCCACCGCCAACGCGACTACCAATGCGGGGCTCACGCTTGCAGGTGACACGGCTATCGCCGCGCTGTCCAACAGCACGGTTTCGCTGGATAGCAACAGCACCACCGCGTTGGCCCGCGGCAATACCGCCACCAACGTGCTGAATTCGGTCGCGGGCGCCAATTATGGCACCTCGGTCGATGCCGCTGGAATCGGGTTCGCGACGGTTGGCAGCTCTGTGCATGCCACATCGGCGGTTCTCAATGCCCAGGACAATAGCGGCGCGGTCACTGCGAGCAGTGTGGGTGCGACCTACGTGGTCGCGCTCAACGCGGCCGACGTCGGAAACCCTGCCGTTACCAACAGCAGTGTTTCGGTGAGCGGTAACAGCGTTGCGGCTCAAGCCTTCGGCAACAATGCGGTCAACAAGATCTCATTGACGGGCCTGAACACGGGAACGTCCACCGCAGCCCTGGGCAGCGTGCAGACAAACTCCGGTGCGATCACCGCTTCTGTGGTCGGGGCGAATATCGGGGTGGCGTCGTTGGGCACGGCGGGAGGCTCGTCCTTCAGCGTCGGCAGCAACACGATCAGCGCGAATGCGGTCGGCAACAGCGTGAGCAACACCATCGGCCGCAAGTAAGAAACGGCCTCTTCCACCGGCTCGCCCCCGCCCGGGCGGGCCGGCACTGGAAGGGAGCGGCGGTCGCTCAGCCCCATAGCCCAATACCCGGGCGGCTGCCGTTCCCTTCCGCATTTTCAGCATTGGACAGATCATGGCACTCCTTCGCCAACCACACCGGTCAGCCGGAACATATGCCCGCATGCTTGCCCTGAGCGCCGCCATCGGCGTCGGCGCATTGCACGGCCCGGCGGTTGCCGCGACAGCGTCAGGTGCCTTCGCCGTCCGCGGAATCGGCGCGCAAAGCTGCAAGAACATCACCGCGGTTGCGACGGGCAAAAAGGCGGATGAACTGGTTCAGCTGAGCTCGGCCTGGGTCGCCGGCTATCTTAGCCAGTACAATCGTGCCACTTCGAATACTTACGAAGCCATTCCCATCGTCGACAATGTCGTCCTGGGCAAGCTCGCCATCAATATCTGCCGCTCGAATCCCGACACGCTGTTCGAAGCGATCGCGGCAAGTCTCGTCACCTCTTTCTCGCGTGGCGCGCTTTCGGAAGAAAGTCCGATCGTCGAAATCAAGTCCGACAAGAGCAAGGCCCTGGTGCGCCGCGCTGTTTTCCGCCTGGTCCAGCAGGAGCTGATCAAGGGCGGGTTCCTGCCGGCGGGAAGCGCCGACGGCGACTACGGCCCGGCCACCCGCGCCGCCTTGTCGAAGTTCCAGGAAGTGCGCGGCATCACGCTGACCGGCGTTCCCGATCCCCAAACACTCGTTCACCTCTTCGCCATGGGCGAGAAGGCCAAGGGCGCCGGCAAGAACTGACGGCAGCCCTGTCACCAATAGAGAGAAAGTATCAAGCGATGTCGAAGGACCTCATCAGCACAGTCACAACCGGTACGGTCCAGGAACTGCTGCGGGAAGCCGGGCTGGAAGCCAGGCTGGCGGGCACGAAGGAACAGCCGCAGGTCGTCAGCACTCTCGCCGGCATCAACTTCAACGTCCGTTTCGGCACGCCCATGAAAGACGGGAGCGGCTGGACGGATTTCACGTTCTCGGCGCCGTTCACCGTCGATCAGGAGGTCTCGCCGGTGATCGGCGCCTTCTGGAACCGCAGAAACCGTTTCGCGCGAGTCTATCGTACGCATGACCAGCTGTTGCTGGACATGGACGTCATTGTCGCCGGTGGAGTCACCCGGCCTCATGTCAAATACCTGATCGCCGTCTGGGCAGACGTGGCTCAACTCTTCGTCAGGCACCTTCGTGCCGATCATGCCGTGCTTGCCCGCTACAAAGCGGCAGGAGGCAAGGCCAGCGCGGCCGCGCCGAAAACAGCCGCACCGGCGGCGGCAGGAGCGGCCAGCGATGCGGCGCGTCAGCGTCCGGCGGCAAGCGTCGCGCGCGGCAATGGAAAATCCGATGGGCTTGGGGAGAAGGCGCATGCGTCCGGCTCCAGCTGAAAGGACAACGGGGTTGTCGAAGGTCGCGCCCGCCCGCGCGCCTTCGACGCCGGGGGACCCGCACCCCTCGAAGCAGGCTGGAGTGGATTTGTACCGAGTACCCCCGGCCTGCGTTTCACCATACCGCCGCTCCCCGCGTCGCGTGAAAACGACACGCGCGACTGGTCGGACCTGCTTCCCGACGACTTCTATGACGACCGGTCTGGGGGCGATCGCGTCTTGGATAGTCGGGACAGGGACGTTCCCAACGGGAGCGTGGCTATGACCGCGCGCGAGCAGATCCATCCTGTCCTGGTGAGCCGTCCGCCTCGCTTTCTGGTCGGTTCCGCGATGGCTGCCGTGGCCCTGGCCGCGGTCGCGTTCGGCTATTATGTGCTCGCCGTCGGCGAAAGCGTGGTCGGCGCTACCGAGGCCGTCGCGCAGACACCGCTAGCGGACCCGCGCAGCGAGCGGTTCGCCGCCAATGACGGCGCGAAGGCGCCGGCCGGCAAGCAGGAATTGCACAACACGATATCCAGGCAGGCGGCCGAGTGGGGCGCGGGCACGTGCCTTGCGCAGATCGGGCAGGTGTCGGACTTCCTCACCACCGGCCAGAGCTACGCGGCGCTCTCACGCAAGGGACCGGCAAGCGCCGACGAAAGCATGTTCTCGGCGACGATCGCGGGTGCTGACAAGAACGGGCTGGCGAGCGTTTCGAGCTTCGTCTCGGCGCCCGTCGCCGGCGGCAAGTGCAATTCCACCTACCAGACAGTAGTGGCGTTTCCGGACAGCTGCGCGGAAGTCCGCGAGGCACGCTTTCAGAGCTTCGCCAGCAAAGTCGAACTGGGCAAGGCCGCCGAGAGCTGGACCGACGGCAAGGGAGCCTATCTCCACATGCTGACGGTCGGCGACCGCGGCTGCGTGGTCGTCAAGACCGAGATGGTCTTCTGACATGAACAAGGCGCGATCCATTTTGGGGACCGATGGCGCGCTCTTGAGGGGAGGAGTGTCCCCAACCGGCTGGATTCGCGAGGCCAGCCGCCACTTGGCGCGGCGAATCCAGCCAACGGCCGGCGTGGCAAGGACGATGTCCGCCACGCCGGCCCCTGGACTGGAAAGCCGGGGAATGGGGAGGGAAGGGGTGCTTACGGGATCGACTCGGCTTCGCGGGGGAGGGCGCAGATGACGCCATCCACCTTCACCATGGCATTCCAGCCGATCGTCGACGTGAACGACGGCTGGCGACCCTTCGCCTACGAGGCTCTGCTGCGTGGAACCGACGGGGAATCCGCCGGGGCGATCCTGGCCGGCATCCCGACCGACGACGTGCTGGCTTTCGACGCGGCCTGCCGCAAGAAAGCGCTGGAGCTCGCCCGGTTTCTCGGTCTGCGCTGCCGCCTCAGCCTTAATGTCACCGCCGAAGCTGTCGGTAATTACCGGCACGGGCTCCACGCGACGCTGCACGCGGCACGTGAACTTGGTTTTCCGTCCCAGCAGCTCGTGTTCGAGATCACCGAACAGGCGCCGATCGCCGATGTCCAGAAGCTTTCGCGCTGGATGGCGGCGGCGCGCAATCGCGGCATCACGGTGGCGCTCGACGACTTCGGGGCAGGGCACGCCAATATCGGAACGCTGCTGCGCCTGCGTCCGCACATCGTCAAGCTGGACATGGAATTGGTCCGGGGCGTCGATGCGGATCGCTCCCGCCAGGCTTTGGTCAAGGGGATCGCCGCGGCCTGTGAGGGATTCGGAAGCCTCGTCATCGCCGAGGGGGTCGAGACGGAGCAGGAGTTCCGCAAGCTGCACGAACTCGGCATCAGCCTGATGCAGGGCTTCTTCATCGCGCGGCCGGCAATCTCGTCGCTTCCCGAGACATTCTCGCCACTTTCGGCGTCCGCCCGATTGAGGATGACGCGAGGCGACGCGCGCCCCAACGACCGCGCAATGGGGAGAGTGCTTCATGGATAATGGCAAGAAGCGCCTCTCCATCAATCCGCCTGGCGAGATCGATCCGTCGGATCCTGAGTACCTGCGTCAGTGCGGCTTTGCCCTGGAGCCGTCCATCCATCGGCTGATCGAGATCGCGGTCGAAGCTGGCTGGGTGCGCGAAGACGTCGTCGCGGCGATGCTTGTCGAAACCGGGCGTCACCTGGAATGCAACAGGGTCGCCTTCGGCACGCTCGACGATGCCTGCAGTGAAGACCGCTTCCTCGAACCGAATTCCGCCGGACAGGGGAGGCTTCACTGATGCTGCCGCGGCCTGCGTCTTCGCGTGAGATACACGCAACCCTCATCTCTTTCGGCGCAATCCGCCGCATCATGCGTCGAAAGGGTAGCGGAAGCGGGGCACCCCCCTTTCCTTCCGCGACATCGGGGCCCTCCTCGATGGAAGCCGGACCTGGCCCCCTCGTGCCGCTCAAGGTCCGGCTTCGCCTCCGGCGCGCCCGCCTGCTCCTGATTGCGGGTGCGCCGGATGGCGGCTCTCCCGTCCACGGCATTCGGCCCGGCTTCGCGTCTGGTTCGTGGAGGAGCGTGCCATGAGAACCAGATCAGGGGACAACGCGCCCGAAACCGCGAACCTGCAGGAACAGATGATCGGACTGGTCCCGATCGTGGACATCGCAGCTGGAGGGATTGTCCACGCCTGCGAGGCGGTCATGACGGGCGCGTCCGGAGGCAACACACAGTATTCCCCGGACAATGCCGCTTACCTTAAGGCCGCCATGTCGTTCGCCCGCTTCGTCGGGCTCGACAGCCTGCTGGCCGTGAAGCTCGACGTCACCGCGATGGACGAGCCGGCCCGTCTGCTGGAGGAGATGAACGAGTTCGCGCAGGAACTGCGGTGGCCGGTCGACAGACTGATGCTCGAGGTCTCCGGCGTGCCGCATGGCGACGCCTCATGCTTCGAACAGGCGATTGCGGCGGCGCGTTCGCGGGGAGCCGCCGTGGCGCTGGGCGGGTTTTCCCTCGACGAAACGAGCTTTAGCCGCCTAATCGACTGGCGGCCCGACTACATCAAGCTGCATGGCGATTTCGTTCGCTCGATAGGCAAGGACCGCCTGCGCCAGGAGTTGACGCTCGGCCTGTCGCGCGCCTGCCGCTCCTTCGGCGGCCGCATCATCGTCTCCGAAGTCGCGTCGGCGCGCCAATGCGAGGCGGTCACACGGCTCGGTGCCGAGCTTATCCAGGGTCCCATCTTCACAAGCTTCAATCCCGCCGACGGCAGCGCCGTCGTCTCCCCAGACCAGCTGTCCATGCACCATCAGAACGGGAGCATCCATTGAGCCAGCCGCAAGCCATGAACGAAGCGGGAAGCGCTCCTTCGCGATCGTCCGAAGGCAAGGTCTCGTTGTTCCTCGCCAATCTGATGAAGCGTGAAAAGGAGCATCCTCCTGTTGCGCGGAGCACGCTGCCGTCCACCGATCACCTTTCGGGCACGCTCGCGGAACTCCGCGACGCCGCGCTCCAGGTCCACCACGACTTCCATAGTTCCACCGCAGACCTTGAGGGCCGGATAGCACGGCTGTCCGCGCATCTGTCGACGCTGCTGCCCGTGGTCACGACCCTTCACAAGGCTCATGGACAGGCGGCATCCAGGAATGCCGTGCTGGAAAGCGAGAACGCGGCGCTTGCAAAGCAGTTCGCCGAGATCCGGGACGATCTGGCCGATCACAAGCAAAAGCTTTCCGATGCGACCGGGCAGGTCGACACGTTGGTGGAAGAGCGTGAGAGGCTGAAGGGCGAGGCGGAACGCCACGAAAGGAATGCGACCGAACTCGGCCGGGCGAAGGAAACGCTGGAATTCAACCTGGAAACGGCGCTGCAGCGCACGCATGAACTCGATCGCCGCCTTGTCGAAATTGAGGACGAGAAGGTCAAGCTGACCGGCGACTATCTCGATGCGAAGCGCACAGTAGCGCGGCTGACCAACGATGTCGGCGAAGCCCGGCTCGCGCTCGAAGCGCGCGGCGGCGCCTATGACGAGACCCGCAAGCGCCTGGAAGACGAACAGGCGTCGGGCACCCGCGCCAGGTCCGAGTTGACGCGAACGAAAAACGACATCCAGGCGATTCGAGCCCAGATCGGCCATCTGGAAAAGGAAGGCGCGGCCGCGCGTGCCCGGTACGAAAGCCAGATCGAGCAGATGGCTGCCGTGAACGCGGGGCTCGAGCGGGACCGTGATGCGGTCCGCGCGCGGCTTGCCGTCGTCGAAAAGATCACCGGCTCACAGAGGCGAAAGCTGGAACGGGCGCAGGAGCATATCGGCTACCTGCAGACCGTCATGCGGCGCCTGATCGGCGAAGGCAAATCCGAAGCGGTGAGTGAACTCGATCTCACGTTCGACGTCGAAGGCGGCGAGCAGGAGAGCAACGCAAGCGGCGAGGCCATCGGGTCCGCTGACGCGCAGCAACAGTCATCGAGTGAAGAAGAAGGCGTCATCCGCCTGCCGGCCCGTAGGCGCCGGTAAGCAACAGATTCTGAAAACAGTTTTTGCAATCGCGCGGGCGTCTGTCGCGCAAGGTTTATCAAGAGGTGGGAAATGACCATTAAGACATCACGTAGAAATTTGACCGCGGCTAGCGCTGATGAAGCTGCCGCTCCCCATGCGATGCCGGATCAGGCAGGCAAGGGCGTACTGGCCCGCCGTCATCTTTACATGAGTGCTGCGGCGCTGGCTTTGATGGTAGCCGGCGGGGCGGGCGGTATTCAACCAGTGGCGGCAGCGGGCATCAAGAACACGACGCCGACCCACCTTAATGTCACGGATCTGGGCACGCTGCTTAACAATATTCCGCGCAACGCCAGTGGCGGCGATGTTGTCGCGACGGGCTCGGATTCCGCCGGCGTCGATGTCCAGGTACGACAGCAGCTTGGCCAGCAGCTCCCGTTCGTAGGGTGGGTGGATCTTGGCGACCCCTTCGATTCTGTAGGTGATATCGACATCAACGTCGAAGACGTGGACGCGCAATATCACGGGCAAAAAGGTATAAACGCAACCAATGCGTCAGGTAATATCAACATTGGTGCCAACGACATTGTAAGCGATGCCATCGGCGTCAACGCTCAGGTAAAAGGGTTCCCTGGGATAACGATCCTGGGCAACACGATCGGGGCCATCCCCGGCATCGGCAATATTTCCATCGGTGTGGGTGATGTCACTTCTGCCAATGGTGGCGCCATCAACGCAGAGACAGGTTTTGGCACCATCGACATCACAGCCGGTAATGTCTCCGCCGGTGCCGGCGCCGGCGTCAACGCCACCACTCAATTCAACACCGGCATCGATTTTGGAAATTTCGATCTCGATTCCGCGTTGGCCACAGCATTCTCGGGAGACGGCATTTCGATCGATGTCGGCAACGTTGATAGCACCGGAACCGGCATTAATGCCGTGATCTCTGGCGTTTCGGGTGTTCCGCTCATCGGTGATGTGCCCGGTCTCGGCAGCATCGAGATTTCGGCGGGCGACGTGACCTCGACCGGTGACGGCATCGACGGGCAACCGGACGGCATCAATGCCGTGACCGGCCTCGGCACGGTGCGCGTGCAGGCGGGGAATATCGTCGCCGACGCCGGCATGGGCGTGAATGCGACGACCAATATCGGTATTTCCCTGTCCGGTCTTACGGGCGGCACGGACGGCTTCGATCTCGGCGGATTGCTCACCAGTGGGGTGAACGTCGAGGTCGGCAACGTCAGCAGCCAGGACACAGGCATCAATGCCGAAATCACCGGTCTGTCCGGCGTTCCTGTTCTTGGTGATCTTCCCGGCATCGGCAGCGTCAGTGTCGCGGCTGGTGACGTGACTTCGTCTAACGGTACCGGCGTCAACGCCACGACCGGGCTTGGTCTCGTGACAGTCTCGGCAGGCAATATCGAAGCCGGTGCGGACGGCGTCTATGCCGAGACCGGTTTGGGCGCGGCCATCGTGACGGTAGGCGATGTCGATGCCGGCGGCGACGGCATCAGTGCCAAGGTCACGGGCGGGAACTTCGGCGACTTGTCCTCCGTCATTGGTTCGGTTCCTGGAGGCGACCTCCTCGATTCCGGCGTCGGCGTCGCCTTCGTCAGCGCCAACGACGTGACCGCGGACCTTGGCGGCGGTATCAACGCCGAGGTTGGCCTCGGCGCTGCAGGCGTGATCGCACATGATGTCGAAAGCGCCGGCATCGGCATCAATGCGAGTGCAAGCACGGGACTGGCCTTTGCTTACGCCAACGATGTGTCGACGACGGACGAGGAAGCGCACGGCATCAATGTCGAGGCCGGCGGGGTCGCCGTCGGGATCGCCACCGGTGATGTGTCCACCGAGGGAGACGACGCCTACGGCGTCCGCGTCGTGGCGAACCCGCTGGGCGATCTCGGGCCGGTCGGCGACCTGATCGACGGCCTAGGCGACCTGCCGGATGGTATCGGCGACGCACTCGGAAGCCTTGCCGGCGACGCACTTTCCGCCGTGTCCAACGGCGTCGCGATTGCCGGGGTGAACAACGTCACGACCGAGGGCAATAGGGCCGTCGGTGTCAGCGCCGAGGCCCTCGACGGTATTGCCGGCGTCATTGCTACCGGAGACGTCGTGACGACAGGCGAAGCTTCCGACGGCATCCATGCCTCGGGCGGCCAGTTTGCAGGGGTGATCGCCAACAACGTATCGGCAACGGGCGGCGGCCTGCAGGGGGGCGGCGAAGGCTCTCATGGCATCGTCGCCGAAGCGTCGGCCGGTTCCGCGCTCGTGGTTGCAAATTCCGTGATCTCCAATGCCGCCGGCATCACCGCAAGCGCGGATAATGGCTTCGTCGGGGTCGCGGCTTCGTCGGTCGAAACACGGGGAGACGACAATGCCACCGGCATCGACGCCTCCATTCTTGAAGGGGACGCCTATGTCGCGGCAGGCTCCGTCACGACGGTCGGCGACAACTCGGAGGGTATCCACGCCGAAACCCAGGACGGTTCCACCTATGTCGTCGCCGGAGACGTGACCACCTCGGGCACGCGCAGCACCGGCATCGTCAACCTGGCGAACGGAACGTCCGTCACGCTGTTCAACAACGTCCTTACGACCGGCAATCTGTCGCCAGGCGTTATCGCGCTCGATCCAGGCAGCGACGTGTTCGTCGCCGGCCAGAGCGTCGTTACCGAAGGCAACCTGTCTCCAGCCATTGTTGCGAGTTCGGATGTGGGAGACGTGACGGTCCTCGTGGACCAGACTTCCACGCTGGGCAACGGTTCCTCCAGCATTCTCGCCCAATCGAGTGACGCCGACGTGTTCATTGGAGCCGGATCCGTCGCCACCCACGGCCGGTACGCGGATGCTGTAACCGCCGGGGCCGGCGGCGATGCCACGGTTGTGGCCGGTACAGTGTCGACAAGCGGCCGTTCAGCGGACGGCGTCAATGTCGCCGCCGGCAATAATGCCCTCGTTATCGCCGACTCCGTCTCGACATCGGGTCGGAACGCGGACGCAGTGACGGTCGGAGCCGCTGGTGACGCCACTATTGTTGCTCAGTCGGTATCGACGGAAGGCAACTATGCGGACGGCGTCAATGTCGGCGCCGCCGATGATGCGGTGGTTGTCTCCGACTCCGTCTCTACGTCGGGCCGGAACGCGGACGCGGTGACCGTCGGGGCTGGCGGCGATGCCACTGTCGTGGCTCATGCCGTAACGACGACGGGCCGGAACGCGGCCGGCATCGATGTTGGCGCCGCCGATGATGCAGTCGTGGTTGCCGGCACCGTCTCGACATCCGGTCGCGGCGCTGATGCGGTGACGGTCGGTGCCGGGGACGATGCGACCGTTGTCGCCCAGTCGGTATCGACAGCGGGCAATTACTCCGCCGGCATCGATGTCTCTGCCGGTGACGACGCTGTTGTCGTGGCCGATACGGTCTCAACCCTCGGCCGGAGCGCCGATGCAGTGACCGCGTTCGCCGGTGACGATGTCACTGTGGTTGCCAATTCGGTCACGACCGAAGGCGCATTGTCCGACGGCATCTTTGCGAGTGCCGGTGGCGATGTACGCGTGATCGCGCAGACCGTCTCTACGCTGGGCTGGAATGCGGACGCGGTAACCGCGCATGCCGACGGCGACGCTACGGTGGTGGCTCGCTCAGTGTCGACGGGCGGCGACTTCGCCGCTGGCATCGACGTCATCGCGGGTGACGATGCGGTCGTGGTGGCCGATACGGTCTCGACGCTCGGCCGGAGCGCCGATGCCCTGACGGTTCATGCCGGGGACGATGCAAGGGTCGTGGCAAACACCGTCTCGACCGAAGGCAACTATGCCGACGGCATCGACGTTGCCGCCCGTGACAATGCTGTCGTTGTCGCCGACACGGTCTCGACGCTCGGCCGCAATGCCGACGCGGTGACCGTCCGTGCAGGCGATGACGCCACGGTCGTGGCTCACAACGTCTCGACCCAAGGCAATAATGCCGACGGCGTCGACGTCGCCGCTCGTGGCGATGCTGTCGTGGTTGCCGATACGGTCTCGACGCTCGGCCGTGATGCCGACGCCGTGACGGTTCGCGCTGGCGACGATGCATCGGTGGTGACGCAGGACGTCTCGACAAAGGGTCGCAACGCGGATGCCGTGACGGTTCGCGCGAGTGGCGATGCAAGGGTCGTCGCGCATTCGGTAACGACAGAAGGCGCATTCTCCGCCGGTATCGACGTCAGGGC